>JAABUN010004067.1_pt1 | contig 20853 bp, 19 predicted proteins | sample 5559311 | NCBI WGS metagenome assembly JAABUN01 (sample SAMN10711877, study PRJNA513370) | rock metagenome | isolation source: Antarctica rocks | place: Antarctica: Victoria Land, Siegfried Peak sud
TCGCCCACCTCAAGAACTGGACCGTCCTCCACACCGACTACCGACGACCACTAGAAACGTTCGCCGCAACCATCTCCGCCGTCATCGGCCTAGAGTTCTTTCGAACCCAGCCGTGAATAACCCTCCGGTTGTCCGCGCGGTCAGTGGGTGTCACCTGGCGCTAGTTCGGTGTTGACGGGCAGCGAGACGCCCGATGACAACGGCTGCCGTAGCTCAGAAGGCACGGCGTCGGCGATGTTCTTCAACCCGACCACCGGGACCGGCACAGGTTCGCCTGGCGGTCGGAGGTGGCCGGGGTGCGTTGGCGACGATGATCGATCCGGATAGGCGGGAGGGCCGACACCGCCTGGGGGGCGACGGCGACCTGCAGCGCCGCGCGGGTGCGGTTGTCCAGCTGACTGGACAGAGACGGCCCGCCGTCCCTGCACCTCGACGAGTCCGGTGGTCGCGGCGAGGTGCCTTCTCTCGCCGAGGATGCTCGGCCTTCGGGATTTCGGCGCAGACGTCGGCGGCGACGACATCGGTGCCATCCGCAGCGAGCCGGACCGCGCGTGGATGATTGTTATCGCGGGCCGTACTCATGACCAGGGCGACGCGACCCTCGAGCTTGTAGTGCACCGGGTCAGCTGCGCGCGGACGCAGCGGACACGCTCCCGGAAATCGCGCCCGGCGGTAGCCGGCGCTCGCCGGGGGTGAAGGTCGCCGGGATCTGCTGCCAGCCCTTGTTGACCCCCTGCCGCGGGTAGCGCCGCAGGCCGGACAGGTCGACTTCATAGTCGGGCATCCGCTCTAGAACCTGCTTGAGCATCTCTTTGGCCATGCGCTTACCGAAGTGCGAGCCGGCGCAGCGGTGGGTTCCGACGCCGAAGGCCAGGTGCAGGTTGGGCCAGCGGTGGATGTCGACCTCGTCCGGGTTTTCGAACTGGTGCTCGTCCCGGTTGGCCGACGACCACGCCAGCAGCGCGCGGTCACCGACGCTCATTGGCCAGCCGTGGAAGTCGGTCTCCTTGATGACCGTGCGGGCCAGCGCCTGAGTGGGGGAGAAGTAGCGGAGGAACTCCTCAAGCGCGCGGTCGAGCAGAGACGGATCGTCGATGAGTTCCCGGCGGACGGCCTGGTGCTCGTAGAGCCACACCAGCGTCTGGCTGACCAGCGAGGCCGTCGTCCCGACACCGCCGCTAATTAGCAACTCGACGATGGAGAATACCTCGTCCTGGGTGACCGGCCTGCCGTCGACCTCCTGCTGCATGAGGTAGCTGATGACGTCGCCCTGCGGTTGGGCGGCGCGGGCGGCGATCACCTGCTTCATCTGTTCGGTACACCGCGGCAGGTCTTCCTCGACGGCCCGCCTGTAGACCGGACTGTCGATCGGCTCAGCCAGAGTCGCCTGGTGGGAGCGGGCGTAGATCTGCCAGTCCTGCACCGGCAGGCCCAGCCAGTCGATCGTGCAGATGGCTGGGACACCGATCACCTGGGCCAGGTCGGCCTCGCCGGACTCGATCAACTCGTCGATGAACCAGGTGGTCCACTGGACGATCAAGTCTTCGATCTTGGCGACGGCGGCCGGTGACGCGATCGGGTTCACGATCTTGCGGTAGCCGCGGGACTCCGGCGGGTCCCACTCAATCGGGGTGTGCTTGTGCATCGGCGTCTTCGGGATGACCACCGACAGCCCCGGACCTCCGTACTGGTCGAGGCGTTGGGAAGAGAAGACCTCGTCGTCGCGAGCAGCTTCGAAGACCGACTCGTAGTCGGAGAAGACCCAGAAGCCGCCGTAGAGGTCCGACCACGCGACAGGGTGCTGGCGCCGCATCCGCCGGTAGTTGCCGACGGTGTCCTCGGCGTGGTCCTGTGAGTGGTGGTCGAAATGGACAGCGGGGCAGCGCTCTTGGGCCGTGTGGGCTTCGTCTCCGTCCAACGTCATAGTGTGATAATACTTAGCCTAGTTTCCACTTGTCAATGATCCAACCCGGCGCACCCGGGTCGGTCGCACCCGGAGGGGAAGCGATGCGCGTCTCTGTCGACCTGAATGCCTGCCAGGGCCACGGTGTCTGCCACATGAGCGCCCCGGACATCTTCGAGCTCGACGAGATGGACGGACACTCGATCGTGATCACAGACCCGGTTCCGCCGGAGCTCGAGGCCGACGCGCAACTGGGGGCAGACAGCTGCCCCGAGCGGGCGATCACCGTCTCTCCCTGACCATGCGGGTCGTCGTCGTAGGCGCGTCGCTGGCCGGGGTCCGCACGGTGCAAGGCCTGCGTCGGCGCGGCTGCACCGCCGAGATCGCGCTCGTCGGCCACGAGTCCGGGTCCGCCGCGGGCGTGGCCGCCGACCGGCCGCCGCTGTCCAAGGCGTTCCTCTCGGGGGCGGTCGCGGAGGCGCCGCCCCTCGTCTCCCCGGCCGATCTGATCGCACTCGACGTCGCGCTGGTCGAGGGCCGCGCGACCGACCTCAATCTCCAGGGCCAGCGCTTGGTGCTGCACGGCGGCGACGAGGTCGGCTTCGACCGCCTGGTGATCGCCACCGGTTCGTCCCCACGATCGGTGCCTGAGCTGGAGCCGCGAGCCGGCGTCCACACGCTGCGCACCGCGGCCGACGCCCACGCCATCCGAGCTGCCGCGGGCGAGGGGACCCGCGTGGTGGTCGTCGGCGGCGGTTTTATCGGCGCGGAGGTGGCCGGCACGCTGACCTCTCTCGGCCGGCAGGTGTCGGTGGTGGAGCCCTTGCCCGCACTCATGATCCGCGGGCTAGGCCCCGAGATCGGCGCGGTGTTCACCCGCCGCCACGTCGCCACCGGTGTCGACGTCTACCTCGGCGCGGGGGTCACCGCCATCGAGGGCGACGACCGGGTTGAGGGAGTGCGGCTCACCGACGGGTCATGGCTCCCCGCCGACCTCGTCGTCCTGGGACTGGGCACCGTTCCTGAGGTCGGCTGGCTAGCCGACTCGGGACTGGACCTGCGCGACGGCGTCGTCTGTGACGGTCACCTGGCGGCGGACGGCGCCAACGGCGTCTACGCCGTCGGTGACGTCGTGCGGTGGCGGCACCCACGCTACGGCGAGGAAGTGCGGGTCGAGCACTGGACGAACGCCGTCGAGACGGGGGCCGTGGTCGCCGCGAACCTGACCGGAGGGGCGGCGGTGCATGACGCGTTGCCCTACGTCTGGAGCGACCAACTCGGCGCGCGGCTGCAGGTCTTCGGTCAGGTGAGGCCGCAGGACGATCTGCAGGTTGTCTTCGGTGACCTCGAAGGTTCCTTCGTCGCCGTGACCGGTGACGAGGGGCGGGGGGGGCTGCGGTCGGTCATCGGCTTCGGCGCGATGAAGCAGCTGCTGCCCTACCGCAAGCTCCTCGTTTCCGGCGCCGGCTGGGACGAGGCGCTGGCCGGTTGAGCCGTCGATGGTCGTACCCAAGAGCCTCGGCACAGTTGATCTGCCCGGTACCCGATCAGGACGAGGGCTCGGGCGGGATGCCGCGCGGTGGTGCGGCAGCGCTGGCGATGCTGGCCGCGCCGGCGAGGCGGTGCAGACTGATCGCGAGGTTGCGCAGGGTGGCCATGACCGCTGGGCCGGTGCACGGTCCTGATCTGGAAGACGTCTTCGGCGTAGGTGACGTCGGCGGGCGCGGCGAACGCTCGCGCCGTCCACGGCCACGATGCGCCGGCACCCCGACCGAGCCGGCTGCGATCGGCTGATGCCTCGGGCGAGCCCAGGCCGACACTGCCCGGTCCAGCTGATTGGAGTCGCCCAGCTGCAGCACCCGGCGGATTGTGGCCTCGCACGGCGGGCGCCGGCGCACCCCCGACCGGGTGCGCACGCTCGGGGGCGGGTCCTGTGCCCACCTGCGCGATCGCACATTCGAGATGGCGCCGGCCAGCCCCCGGCGTACACCGCGATCGCCAGCACCAACGTGCAGCCGTGTCGCACCCGCACCCGCACCCGCACCCGCGCCGTCGCCGGGGATCGGTGACCGCGGCCAACGCCCGGAGCACATCGTCCGGGACCGATGCCAGCTCGCAGAACGGCACCGCAGGCTGGTCAAGGGCGGTCGGGATGAGCAACACTGGGGGACACGGGCATGGCACCTGTTCGGTCGGTCCTGCTGGCGTAGAACCGTCATGATCGCCGGCGATGCCGTGCGCCCGCGCCGCTTCGACACCCTCGCCGGCGTGTCACCGCCGACGCCCAAGATCACAACTTAGCCGGCTCCTTCTTATTCTGTCCCGCCCGCTTACACGCCGGAAGGTACCCTAGTCACATGAGTGAAAAATCGTTGACGTTGGCGCCTGCGCCACGGTCCGAGGCCGCCGAACAGGTGCGGGCGGAAGTACGCGAGTTCCTCGCGGCCGAGCAAGCTGCCGGCTCGTTCGAGACTCACGTCGACACTTGGCTGTCGGGTGTCGACCCGGCGTTTTCGAAGAAGTTGGGCGACCGCGGATGGCTCGGCATGACCTGGCCGAAGGAGTATGGCGGGCACGAGCGGTCGGCCATGGAGCGCTACGCCGTCACCGAGGAACTGCTGGCCGCCGGGGCCCCGGTGGCTGCACACTGGATCGCCGACCGGCAGTCCGGGCCGAATTTGCTGGCCTATGGCACCGAGCAGCAGCGGCAAGAGTTTCTGCCGCGGATCGCCGCGGGAAAGTGCTTCTTCGTCATCGGGATGAGCGAGCCCGACTTCGGTTCCGACCTTGCCTCCATCCGGACGAAGGCCGTCGGGAACGCCGGCGGCGACTGGGTTGTCAATGGCACCAAGGTGTGGACGTCGAATGCGCATCACTCCCACTACGGGATCGTGCTGGTCCGCACCTCCCCCGTGGACACCTCGAACCGGCACGCAGGCATGTCGCAGCTTCTGGTCGACCTGTCGCTGCCGGGCATCTCGATTAACCCAATCCGTATCCTGGACGGCGGGCACCACTTCAACGAGGTGGTGTTCGACGATGTCGTCGTCCCCGGCGACATGCTGCTCGGCGAAGAGGGCAACGGATGGCACCAGGTTACCGCGGAGCTCGCCTTCGAGCGGTCGGGCCCGGAACGGTTCCTGTCGACATATCTAGTCGTCGTGGAGTCCGCTCGTCGAATCGCCGAATCGGATGACCCGGCCGCGCTGGCGGCGCTGGGCAATATCTGCGCGCGGCTGCTCGCACTGCGGCAGATGTCGCTGCGGATTGCGGCCGCACTGGACCGGGGCGAGCTCCCGGACATCATGGCGGCGCTGGTTAAGGACGTGGGGACGACGTTCGAGGGCGACGTGATCGATGATGTCCGGAAGGTGATCGACGTAACGCCGTCCCTGGACTCGCCGGATCCGCTCGGCCGGGCGCTGGCGGAGGCGCAGTTGCACGCGCCGGGCTACACACTGCGCGGTGGGACCAACGAAATTCTGCGCGGGATCGTCGCTCGCGGGTTAGGGCTGCGCTGATGTCGGACCAGGATTTGGTGGTCGAGACCGTTCGCGACATCCTCACGGGCTTCGAGCCGTTCGCGCTGACGGCGGAGCGGCGGTGGGACGCCGGCTTGTGGGCGGCACTGGCCAAGGCCGGGCTGACCGGCGTCGGCCTGCCCGAGGAGGCCGGCGGCTCGGGCGGCGAGCTGGCGGACGCCGTGGCGATCGTGCGCACGTTGGCCGCCGGCGCCGCTGCGGTGCCGGTGGCCGAGCAGTTGCTGGTAGCCGCCCCGGCGCTACTGGCCGCCGACCTCGCGCTACCGTCGCCGGAGGAGCCGTTGACGTTCGCCATCGGAGGCGAGGTCACCGCGCACGCGTCCGACGGCGGCTGCGGGCCCGGGCAGCTAACTCTTTCCGGCACCGCGACCGACGTCCCGTGGACCGGTGCCGCCCAGCATGTGGCGCTCCTAGCGACCGGAGCCGGTGGCACGGTGCTCGCTCTGCTTGATGTAAGTCACCTTCCGGCTAGTGGCGCCTTCAACCTCGCCGGCGAGCCGCGCGGATCGCTGGTGCTCGACGACGTGGCTGCGACCGGCGTCCTGCTGACCGTCGCGCAAGCGGAGGTTCTGCGTGCGCGGTACGCGCTGGCACGGGCAGTGCAGCTGGCCGCGGCACTAGAGCGGGTGTTGGCTTGGACGGTGCAGTACGCGGGCGAACGGGTGCAATTCGGCCGGCCACTCGGAAGCTTTCAGGCGATCCAGATGCAGCTCGCCGAGATGGCCGGCGAGGTGACCGCGGTGACGGTGCTGACCGATTCCGCCGTCCAGGCCGTCGAGCGCGGCGAGAACATGGTGCTCGCCTGCGCGGCGGCGAAGGTCCGGGCGGGAGCGGCGGTCGAGGTCGTCGCTCGGCTTGCCCACCAGGTACACGGCGCGATTGGATTCACGCAGGAACACAGGTTGCATCACCTCACGCGTCGGCTGTGGTCTTGGCGCGACGAGGCCGGCAGCGAGCTGGCATGGTCGCGGGTGCTGGGTGCAGGAATGCTCGCCGGGGGTGCCGATGACTTGTGGCCGGCGCTGACCCGTGTCGTCTGATCGTCTCTACCAAAGGAGTGTTAGTGACCGAGTCCGGCGAGGTCCTGCTCGAGATCAATGGGAGCGTAGCGGTGGTGACACTTAACGCGCCGGAGCGCCGTAACGCGCTGACGCCGACGATGGCGGCGGAACTCATCGCGACGTTCGACGAAGTAGATGGGCGGGCCGACGTCGGCGCGCTGGTGATTAAGGCCACCGGGAGCTCGTTCTGTGCCGGTGGCGACATCGCGACGCTGACATCGGCTGGGCAGGACCCGGCCGCGGCGGACGCCTATGAGCGTATGGGTCAGATCTACGACTCCTTCTACCGGCTTGGGCAGGTACGTGTGCCGACTGTGGCCGCAGTGCGAGGCTCGGCGGTCGGGGCGGGTATGAACATGCTCTTGGCTGCCGATTTGCGGATCGTCGCGTCGAACGCTCGGCTGCTGTGCGGGTTCCTCAAGCGCGGGATGCACCCGGGCGGCGGGCATTTCGTGCTTCTCTCGCGGCTGATCGGCCGCGAGGCGGCGGCGGCGATGGCGCTGTTCGGCGAGGAGATCAACGGTGCCCGCGCCGCCGAGCTTGGACTGGCATGGGAGTCCGTGGACGGGGCTGCCGTCGAGGAGCGCGCGCTCGAACTTGCTACGCGAGTGGCTGACGACGCGGAACTGGCGCGGGCTGCGGTCGGCAACTTCCGCAAGGAGGTCGTCGACGGCGCAGTCGACTGGGACGTCGCGATGCAGCACGAGCGCCCGGCTCAGATGTGGTCAATGCGCCGGTCGGCGGATCAGTAGCCGACGAGCGGGGGGGTGCAGCCGGGGTGGATTGACACCACCGCGAGAGCCGGTTTGACCGGGGGCTGACGCCCCGTTCTCGTCCAGTCGATTCTGACCGGGTGACCCTGTACGTCCTATGGTTCGGCGCCCTGGGCGGTCTTTAGCATGTCGGACAGGCTGGTGAACTTCACCCTCGGGCGGTCGGCCGCCCTGCCCGCCGTTGTCTCCTGGCTGTCGATCGCCTTCCAGCCGGCCATGCTGACGTGGTCCGGTAGTAGATCGGCCAGGTCATCCCGATCCGCTCCAGGAGGCTTCAGACGGCCAGCTTCATGATCGTCCAGCAGGGCATTGACGGTCTCGCGGGCATCCCAATTATTGGTCCCGATGACACCCGACGCGCCCCGCTTGATCCAGCCGGTGACGTAAACGCCGGCGACCGGTGCCAGGCTCTCAGGATCGACCACTCGCCCACCGATGTTAGGCACGACTGCCCGCGTCTCATCGAAAGGGAGCTCGGGAACAGGACGACCTCTGTAGCCGATTGATCGCAGCACCAGCCCGCAGGCGAGATCCTCGTGCTCACCGGTCGAGACAGCCCTCACCGCGCCGTCGACTGTTTGAAGCCTCGTCCGCTCCAAACGAATGCCGGTAACCTTTTCCTCCCCCAAAATCTCGGTGGGGGCGACGCAGAACCGGAGCACGATGCGCCGTCCTTGGTCTGAACTTCGCTGCGCGATCTCCGTCAGCAGGGCGACCTTCTGTGCAGCGACCGAGGTGGGGTCGGATACCTCGGCGATCAACTCGGCCGGATCGGCCACCACGTTGATGCCCTGGACTTGCGACAGCGCCAACAGCTCGGGCATAGTGAAAGCGGCCTGGGCAGGGCCGCGGCGGCCCACCAGCACTACCTCGCGGACCGAGGATTGCCGCAGCACTTTTAGCGCGTGGTCGGCGATGTCCGTCGGGGCCAATCGCTCGGGGTCACTGAGCAGGAGCCGTGCCACGTCTAAAGCGACGTTGCCGTTGCCCACGATCACGACCCGTTCGGCGGAAAGGTCGATGGAAAGGCCCGCGCCGTCCGGGTGTCCGTTGTACCAGGCGACCAGATCGGTCGCTGCCAGGCTGCCTACCTGGTCTTCGCCGGGTATGCCCAAGCGTCGGTCCGCGGACGCCCCCACGGCATACACTAAGGCGTCATAGCGGGCAAGCAGGTCCTGGTGACTGACATCGCGACCTACCTCGACGTTGCCGAAGAAGCGGAAACCCTTGCGACGCATCGCTACTGCGAATGTATTGGACGCGCTCTTGGTGTCTTGGTGGTCGGGGGCGACCCCGGCTCGAAGCAGGCCCCACGGTGTGGGAAGCCGCTCGACCATGTCGACTTGCACCTCAAGCCCGCGCTGCGACTGAAGCTCTGACGTTGCGTAGCAGGCGGCCGGACCAGAACCGATCACGACAACACGGAGACTGCCCGCGTCTGACCCCCAGGTGCGGGGCTTGGGCCGCCAGGTTTCTTGCTCGTAATCTGCCCGACCGGGGGCTTTGTAGTAGTCTGCGTTGATCTGCTCATATCGCGAACGATGAGGTTCCAACTCGTAATCCGCGGCGATGGCATCGACCGGGCAGACGTCCACGCAGGCACCGCAATCAATGCAGACGGCCGGGTCGATGTAGAGCATCTCAGCGGTCGGGTACTCCGGCTCGTCGGGTGTCGGGTGAATGCAATTGACCGGACAGACCGCAACGCAGGAGGCGTCGTTGCAGCACACTTGGGTGATCACATAAGTCATCGGTGCTCCTGCTGAGGGGATCTCGCGGGTCCCCGACGGACGGCGCCGACGATCGTTGCGCCGGTGATGGCTCGACTCTCGCACGGACCTAGGGGTGTCGGCAAAGTTGACCTGCCTCCATCTGACCATGGCGGGGGCGACTGGCATGCGGTGCGGCGGTCCGGCGGTGCGGTGGGGCCCCAGTGAAGGGTGGCGTGAGCGCCCAGGATGACATCTACTCGATGCTCATCCGGTCGGCGCCGGCGAGAGCCCGCTGGACGCGGACGAAGGCCCGGCGCGGGTCGCGCTGATAGGCCAAGAAGAACAGCCCCGCATCGAGGTGGCCGAGGCCGTCGGTGCCGTCGACGAAGTTGTAGCCGCGACGGAGCATCGCCGCGCCGCCGTGCGCGCTGGGATGCGCCAGCGCGACGTGGCTGTCGGCCGGCAGCACCGCGGGCACAAGGGGGTCCTGCTCCCGCGCAGACCCCAGTGGCGCGCCCTCGCCCTTGGTGCGCCCGGTGAGCAGCTCCTGCTCCCGAAGCCCGGTGCGGTCCCAGATCTCGATGAGCATCCGGATGCGCCGGGCCACGAGGTACGAGCCGCCGACCATCCAGGGAGCCCCGTCTTCGGCGCCCGCCCATACGTGCTCGGCCAGCGCGCGTTCGTCGCCGCCACGCAGGTTCGCCGTGCCGTCCTTGAAGCCGAACAGGGTGCGCGGCGTCGGCTCGTCGCTCGTGACGGCCGCCTTGCCGAAGCCGAGCTGCGCCCAGCGCGCGGCCGCCGTGCCCGCCGCGAGCCGGGTCAGGTTCCGGATCGCGCGCACCGCCACCTGCCGGTCGTCGGCGCACGCCTGCACGCACAGGTCGCCCCCCGAGCGCGCGACGTCGAGGGCATCGCCGGGGAAGGCGGGCAGGTCGGCCAGCGCGGCTGGTCGCGAGCCGCTCAGCCCGAACCGGTCGTCGAACAGCGACGGCCCGAAGCCGAAGGTCAGGGTGAGCCGCGAGGCGTCGTGCCCCAGGGCCTCGCCGGTGTCGTCGGGCGGGGCGAGCGAGGACCCACCGAGCGCGCCGTCCCGTCCGATCTCACGCCCGGAGGTCAGCGCGGCGGCGGCCCGCGTCCAGCGCTGCAGCAGGGCGACGAGCGCGCCGGTCGGTCGTCGTGAGGTCGAAGGAGGCGAAGTGCAGATGGCTCTGCACCGGTGAGGTGATGCCGGCCTGGTGCGCGCCGTAAAAGGCGATGCTCTGCTGCCGGGAGTCATCGGCCTGGGCCGCCGAGGCGAGCGAGCCGAGCGCGACGCCACCTGCCCCCGCCCCGGCCAGCGACAGGAAGCCGCGGCGGGACAGGCCCTTTCTCTCGGTCATGACCTCTGCGGCGCCGCTGCGCTGGCTGCGGCGGCGAGCTCGGACAGGGGCTCACCCAAGCCGTTGACGACCTTTGCCAGCTCGCGCCGCTGGGCGGGGGTGACGGTGTCGTAGGAGACGTACCCGTCGCCGTCCTGGTACGTGGTGAGCGCGCGCTCGACGGTGGTGAACGCGGCGTCGAGGCGGGGGAGCAGCGAGGGGTCGCCCCGCTCGACGAGCGGGCGCAGCGCGTCGTAGGCGCGCTCGACGGTGGTGAACGCGGCGTCGAGGCGGGGGAGCAGCGAGGGGTCGCCCCGCTCGACGAGCGGGCGCAGCGCGTCGTAGGCGCGCTTGGCGCCGGCCACGTTGGCCTCGAAGTCGACCAGGTCGGTGTGGCTGAACGCCTCCTCCTCGCCGGTGACCTTCCCGGTGGCCACCTCGTCGAGCAGCTCCTTGGCGCCGTTGCCGATCGAGGCGGCACTGAGGTCGACGTTCTGGATACGGCCCCGCAGGCTGGCGATGTCGGTGAGCAGCTGGTCGGCCAGCGCCTCGGTGCCCGCCGTCGAGCCGTCCACCCACAGCGCCTTTTCGAGCGCGTGCCAGCCGGTCCACTTCTGGCCGGGCTCGAGGTCGGCCTCGCGCAGGTCGACCTTGGGGTCGAGGTCACCGAAGCTCTCGGCCACCGGCTCGATCGCCTCCCAGGGCCTGCGTGAGGGCGCGTACAGCTGCTTGGCCCGTTCGACGTCGCCGGCCTTGACCGCGCCCGTGAACTGCTCCACCAGCGGCACGAGCGCATCGGCCTGCTGCTGCACGTAGCCGCGGTAGGAGGCCACGGCCGCTGTCTCGAGCGGGTCGGTCGCGGCCTGCTCGGTGCCGGCGACGACGGTGATGGGGGTGCGGATGCCGTCGCCGACCTGACCGGGCTTGCAGGCGATCGTGTACTGGCCCTCGGGCACCTGCGTCGTGAGCTCGAACGCCAGGCCGGGGCCGATGTTCTCCTTCTCCGCGACGATGCGGTCGCCGCTGGCGTAGACGTAGACCTCGGTGACTTTCGAGCCGGTGTTGGTGATCTCGAAGACGTTGCGGCCGGCCTGCAGCTCGGTGCGGCTGAGCTCGCAGGAGTCGTCCGACGCGGTGACGGTCACCGGTCCGCCCGTCGCCGCCGCCGGCGTCGCGTCCGAGCCGCAGGCGACCAGCGCGCCGCCGAGCACGAGCAGCGGGACGGCGCGAAGCGCCTGCCGGGACCGGGACACGAGGGAGCTCCTTCCGAGGTCAGGCAGCACTGGGCACGCCCTCGCGCTGCGGCGACCTGCGCTGCGGACGGAAGTACAGGACGGCGACCGGGACGACGTAGGCCACCCAGGCCACGGCTTCGAGCACGGTGGTGGCCGGGCTGAAGTTGAGGGTCCCCTTGAGCAGCGTGCCGTACCAGCTCGACGGCGGAACCTGCGCGCTGACGTCGAAGGCGAGCGTGGACAGCCCGGGCAGGATGCCGGCCTCCTGCAGGTCGTGCACGCCGTAGGCGAGCACCCCGGCGGCGACCAGGATCAACAGCGCTCCGGTGACGGTGAAGAAGGTGCCGAGGTTCAGGCGCACCGAGCGCCGGTAGAGCAGATACGCGAGACCCACGGCCGTCGCGATGCCGAGCAGCGCGCCGACCAGCGGGCTGGCACCGGTCGAGGACTGCGAGGCGGCCCACAGGAACAGGGCGGTCTCGAGGCCCTCCCGGCCGACGGACAGGAACGCGACGACGGCGAGCGTCGAGGTGCCGGCGAGCAGTGCGGACGCGACCTTGCCCTCCAGCTCGCCCTTGAGGCCGCGGGCCGTGCGTCGCATCCAGAAGACCATCCAGGTGACCAGGGCGACGGCGAGGATCGACAGCGTCCCGCCCACCGTCTCCTGCGCCGTGAACGACAGCTCGGCCGTGGAGAAGGTGAGCACCGCGCCGAGGGACGCCGACAGGGCGACGGCCGCCGCGACGCCGAGCCACACCGGCAGCAGGCCGTCGCGCCGGCCGGTGCGCACGAGGTAGGCGATGAGGATGCTCGTGATGAGCGCGGCCTCCAGCCCCTCGCGCAGACCGATCAGGTAGTTCGCCAGCACAGCAGCCCCAGTCGTCCTTGTAGTTAAGTAAGCCTCACTTGTGTCCGCGAAGGTAGACGAGGACGCCGACGCTGGCAAGGCGTCGTCCTCGCCGCGGCGCTCCTGCGGTCTGACAGACCGTTGCAGTCACAGCGGATGCACAGCCGGTGCTCAGCGCCGTCCCGTGCCGCTACACAGGAACGCAGGGTCATGACCACCAGCTCGCCGACCGTGGCGTCGGGGGCCGCGCCGCATGCCACGCCCGAGAGTGGTCTGCCACATGACGGTGTCCCCGCCCTCGACGAGGACGGGGACACCGGCTGTCGGCGCGGACGAGCTACGGCCGCACCGGAACGCGACGGCGGCGTACCTGAAGGAGCCATGTGGCGGAGCGTGTTCGTCCTCGCGAAGGACCTCGTAGGCGCGCCGGCTGTTGCGGTGGGGTGGGCCAGGTGAGAGCTGTCAACGGCGTCGTTGGAGTTGGCTGCCAGCCGGAGGAAGATCGGACTGTCTCGTCGTCCCGTGCGAAAGCCAAAGGTCACGGGATGTGAGGGGGTGGTCAGGGGCGGGCTCGAACCGCCGACCCCACGCTTTTCAGGCGTGTGCTCTACCAGCTGAGCTACCTGACCGCTGCCGTGCTGCGACCCCGACGGGACTCGAACCCGCGACCTCCGCCGTGACAGGGCGGCGCGCTAACCAACTGCGCTACGGGGCCTGGTGTGGTGCTGCCAGACCGTGTTGCTGTGCCCCCAACGGGATTCGAACCCGCGTAGCCACCTTGAAAGGGTGGAGTCCTGGGCCGCTGGACGATGGGGACGCTGCCCTGCCGAGGCCGGGACGGCGCCACCGCCGCCAGTCGTCGGAGACGTTCGAGAGCATAGCGGCTCGCACGCCGGTTCGTCGGGCGACTCAGGCCGCGCCCAGGCAGGTGGCCAGGACGCGGGCGAATCGGCCGCGCGGGGCGAGGGCCGCGACCGCCGCCGCGTCTTCGATCGTGTCGACGTCGCGCAGCGCCGGCAGCAGCTCGACGTCGAGCCCCGCTGCGCGCAGGGCCGCGAGCTGCCGTGCGCCGGTGTCGTCGCGCGAGGTCGGTACACCGGAGAGAAGCGCGCCGTCGGGGTGCTGCAGCCCGAGCGCCCACCAGCCGCCGTCGCAGGCCGGGCCGAGCACGGCCGCCGATCCGTCGAGCGCCGCGCAGGCCGATGTCAGCAGCGCGGCGTCGAGCTGCGGGGTGTCCATCCCGACCAGCAGCGTCGGTCCGTCGCCCGCGTCGTCAAAGGCGCCGGCGAGGCGGGCGGGCATGGGTCCGGGCCGCTGCGCGACCACCTCCACACCGTCTGCGCCGTAGACGCCGTCGAGCACGAGCACCCGGCGGCGGACCGAGACGGCGCGCACCACGTCAAGGGTGTCCTTCAGCGCTGCCGCCGCCACCTGCGCGGCTCCCTCGGCGGTGAGCGGCGGGCACAGCCGGGTCTTGACCCGGCCGGGCAGCGGCTGCTTGGCCAGCACGAGCACCGTCACGTCGAACAGGAGGTCACCTCGAGATCAGTAGCGGAAGATCGCGGCGACGTCACCCTCCGGCGCCACCTGCTGCGTCGTGACGTACACCTGGCCGCTGTTGATCATCGTGTCGGTCGCGGCGGTGTCGACCCGTTCGCAGTCCATGTAGGCGTCGTCCTGCCCGAGGGCGACGACGGCAGTCGAGTCCTTTGCCACCTTCTCCCAGCACCAGGGGTCGGCGGTGACGAACAGCGTCTCGACGCGGCCGTGCGCCGCGGCCTCGGCGACCTCGCCCAGGTCGTGCGACGTCCGTCCGGTGCCCTGCAGGGCGTGGAAGCGCTCCATCGCCTGGCCGCGCTCCTCGCGCAGCCGGCGCTCGATGAGCGGCCAGACCTTGGCGTGCAGCTCCTCGGCCGACAGCTGCTCCGGGTTGTGGACGACCGCCTCCGGCACGAGCCGGTCGTAGGTGCTGACGTCCCGGTAGATCGACGCCAGCGGGTTCAGCCCGACCAGCACCATCGGCGAGCTCATCGACGGCAGCGCCTCGCGCAGACCCGACGACACCTCGCGCAGGAAGCGGCGGACGTCCTCCTCCTTCGCGCGGTCGTCGGTGGCGCCGTGGCCGTAGAAGACGGCGGGGCCGCCGCGCGAGGCCGTCGAGGAGGGCCGGGCCATCGGGGCGGGTCGATCCTCGGGAGGCCGCACGAACTCGCGCAGGCTGGTGGGGACGTCGGCCAGCTGCACCTGCTCGACGGTGTGCCGGCTGCCCTCCAGCAGCCGCACTTCGCCTTGGCTCAGGCCCAGCAGCAGGAAGTGCCCGTCACCGCTGAGCAGCCGCAGCAGCGGCCCGACGATCCAGCGGTCGCCGACGCTTGCCAGCTCGGGCAGCGGAGCCGGCACGCGGTAGACGTGGTGCTCTCCCGCGCGCAGGAGCATGACGAGTCCATCACTCATGTACTGCCACGCGTTGCCGTCGCCCTGCAGCTCGCGTGCGGGCGCGAGCAGGGCGCTGGCCTCCCGGGCGCCGAGCCGCTCGGCCAGCGCGTTCTCGACGCCGGTCACGAGGTTCTTCCAGCGCAGCGGGTCGCCCTGCACGCCTTCGCCGAAGCGGTGGGTCGGCATGTACAGCGACACCCGCGGGCCTTGCGAGCGCGACTGCGCCAGGTCGACGAGCTCGGTGCGGGTGAGCAGATCCATGTGTCCTCCTCGAGGGGCGGACATGCCAACCTATCCGGGGCCCTGCGCGCGCTAGGCACCGGCACCGGTCAGGCTGGGGCTGGTCGAGGCGTAGACCGCCGCGGTCCGCTCCGCGCGGGTGGAAACTGCCGCCACGATCCGTGCGGGGGCGAGCACGCGGGCGTGCGGCGCGAGGCGCCACAGCACGGCCTCAGCATGCGCGTCGTCACCGAACTCGAGCTCCAGCAAGGCTTCTCCGGCTGCGGCGTGGCGCTCGGCCACCACCGCGAGAGCGGCAGCCACCACGGCCTCGCGGTGCTCGCGCGAGACCCGCACGGTGACGTGCATCGGACCGCTCTTCGTGCGGAACCGTGCCCGTCGCGCGCGCCACTGCTCGCTCAGGTCGAGCTCCACCGGCTGGTCGGAGGGCTCGTCGAGCACCTCGACGCCGGACACCCGCGACACCCGGAAGGTGCGGCCGGTCGGGGCGGTGCCCGTGAGCAGATACCAGACGCCGGCGGCGTCGACCAGACCGATCGGGTCGACAGCGCGCCAGCGCGCCCGCTTGTCGCGGGCCGCGTAGCGCAGCCGCACGCGCCGGCCGGCGAGCGTCGCCTGCACCAGGACCGGCAGGTGCGGCACCGGATCGGCGCGCCCGAGCCAGCCGTCGGGCAGCACGAGCACCCGCCGCCGCGCTCGCTCGGCGTCTGCCTGCTGCGGCTCGGGCAGGGCCGCGGTCAGCTTGTGCATCGCCGAGGCAAAGGCCGGCCCGAGGCCGAGGGCCGTCGAGCCGGCCCGCGACCCAGCGGTGAACAGCGCGGTCGCCTCGGCGGTGGTGAGCCCGGTGAGGTCGGTCGTCCACCCGTCGAGCAGGGCGAAGCCGCCGTGCCGGCCGCGTTCGGCGTAGACCGGCACGCCCGCAGCGGAGAGCGCCTCGACGTCGCGCAGCACGGTGCGCACGGAGCACTCCAGCTCGGCGGCCAGCACCGCCGCACTGAGCCGTCCGCGCCGGCGCAGCAGCAGGACGAGCGAGAGCAGACGGTCGGCGCGCACGCGGCAACCATGCCAGCAATACATGACAGTGGTTGGCATGTTGACGCGGCATCGTCCTTGGTGCAGCGGGCGCTGTGCCCGCGAGAAGGAGGACCGCATGAGCGACGACCTAGCGGGGCTCGATCCCCGTCCCCTGTACCGCGAGGCGCTGGCCTGGGTGCGCCGGCTGCTGGCCGCTATCGAGACCGATCAGCGGCACGCGGCGACCGGCTGCCCCGGCTTCGACGTCTCGGCGCTCGCCGGCCACCTCGTGGCCACGGTCGAGCGCGCCCGCGTCATCGGCGAGGGTGGCGACCCCGCCGAGGTGCCGCTCGTCATAGGCGGCGACGACGACACGGTTTGGGTCGACTCCTGCGTCGATGCGGAACGGCGCATGTGGCCGGCGTGGCAGGGCGCCGACGCGCTGGAACGACCGGTGCGGGCACCCTGGGGGACCGTCCCGGGCCGGGCGGCGCTGTGGGCTATCTCAACGAGACGCTCGTGCACGGCTTCGACCTGGCGCTGGCCATCGGGCAGGACGCCGAGGCCGATCCCGAGCTCGCCGCGACTGCGCTCGCGATGGCGCCGCAGGTGGTCCCGGCCGAGCCCCGCGGCGGGCACGTTCCCTTCGGCCCCGTCCTCGCGGCCCGCGCGGGAGCCGGAGCCACCGAGCGGCTCGCCGCGTGGAGCGGCCGGGGTCTGGCTGGAGGCCAGGGGTCGTGACGAGCCGTCTGGTCCGCGACGTCGAGGTGCTCGGCCCGTGGTCGCTCGCGACGAGCCGAGCATTCTGGGAGGGCTTCACCCCCGCCGCGCTCGGCGCGCAGGAGGGGGCTGCCCTGACCACCGCGTTCTGCGTCGAGGGCGACGGGGAGCGCGTCGAGGTGACCGTGACGCAGACCGGCGACGGAGCGCGCGTGCTCGTGACCGGCGACGGTGACCTCGACGCCGCCGTCGCGCAGACGTGCCGCATGCTCGCGCTGGACGTCGACGGCCGCGGCTGGGCGGCCGTCGCGGACGCCGACCCGGTGCTGCGCGAGGCGCGCGAGCAGCTGCCGGGGCTGCGCCCGTGCGGCTTCCACTCGCCGTACGAGGCGGCCGCCTGGTCGGTGCTGTCGCAGCGCATCCGCATGGCGCAGGCGGCCCGGCTGAGCGAGCAGCTCGTCGCGCGCCTCGGCACCGGCGGCGCCTTCCCGGCGCCGCAGGTGCTCGCGGGTGCCGTCCTCGACCTGCCGGGGCGAAAGGCCGAGTACCTCACGGCCGTCGCCGAAGCGGCGCTGGAGGGACGGCTCGACGGTGGCCGGCTACGGGCGATGGACCCGGCGGCGGCCCTCGCCAGCATCCGTGCGGTGAAGGGGCTCGGCCCGTTCGCCGCCGAGCTGGTGCTCCTGCGTGGCGCCAACGCGCCCGACGTCGTCCCGACGCACGAGAAGCGGCTCGAGGACGAGGTGCGCGAGCGCTATCGCCTCACGCAGGGGACCAGCCACCTCACGCAGGGGACCAGCCACCGCACACAGGGGACCAGCTCGCTGGAGCAGGTGTCGGACGCCTGGCGGCCCTACCGCACCTGGGCTGCGGTGCACCTGCGGGTGCTGCGCGAGCGCCGGCTCGTCCCGGGCCGCGGACATGACATGAACAGGGTCGGCTCGCGTTGATCGTCGGAAGGATCGGTCGCTTCTTGGACCCGAAGATGCACTGATCCTTCTGTCGATCTTGCTGGTGGGGCCGCCTGTCACGAAGCTGGCCTTGCTGAGCCGCAGGGCCGTCGTCCCCTACCCACGACGACCTCAAGGGTCGCGGATGCTCAGCCGATCTCGCGCAGCACCCGTGACATGTCCCGGACCGCCTTGAGCGTTCCGCCGACCGTGCCGGTCACCTTGGAGCGGCCGGTGCGCGGCAGGTAGTCGACGTCGACCTCGACCACCCGCCAGCCCGCCGCCACGGCCCGGGTGACCATCTCGAGCGGGTAGCCGAAGCGGCGGTCGCGCAGCTCGAGTGAGCGCAGCGCCTCGGTGCGGCAGGCCCGCATCGGGCCGATGTCGTGCAGCCGAAGGCCGGTGCGGCGGGCCAGCCGACGGGCGACCTCGCGGTTGCCGAGGCGGGCGTGCAGCGGCCAGGCGGCCGGTGAGCTCAGCCGGCGCCGGCCGAGCACGAGATCGGCGTGGCCCGCGAGCACCGGACCGGCGACGCGGGGCAGCTGCTCGGGGTCGAAGGAGCCGTCGGCGTCGAGGAAGCAGACGACGCCGTCCTCGTCGTCGGCCAGCGACAGCCCGGCGTGGCAGGCGGCGCCGAACCCGCGCGGGCGGGCCTGGACGACGCGCGCCCCCAGCTCGGCGGCCACCTGCGCCGAGCCGTCGGTCGAGTCGTTGTCGGCCACGATCGGGCGGTAGCCGGCGGGCATCCGGCCGAGCACCCACGGCAGGGCGCGGGCCTCGTCGAGGCAGGGCAGCACGACGTCTGGCACGCGCGGCAGCCTGCCAGAGCCGTGGTCAGGCAGGGCTGCCGGCGTCGACATCGGGGAGTTCACAGGGTGCTGGCCCTGTGACGTCACCGATGTCTCGCACGGAGCGCCGCGCTGGTCAGGCCCGCAGCGGGGCGGCGGCGAACTCGGTGATCCCGTCGGCGAACGACACCTGCGCCGCAAAGCCCAGGCCGCCGTCGGCCCGGTCTTCGGCTGCCCGTGCAGGTGAGGCGACGACGTGCCGCACGTCGCCGAGCCGGTACTGCCCCGTGACGACGGGAGTGGGGCCGGCGCAGGCCCGCGCCAGCTCGCGCGCCATGTCGCCGACGGTGTGCACCACGCCGCTCGCGACGTTGTAGGGCGTGAGGGCGCCAGCCGCGCCCGCGTCGAGCGCGGCGAGGTTCGCTGCCGCGACGTCGCGCACGTGCACGAAGTCGCGTCGCTGCGCTCCGTCCTCGAACACGCGGGGCGCCTCGCCGCGCTGCAGCGCGCTGCGGAACAGGCTCGCCACCCCGGCGTACGGCGTGTCGCGGGGCATCCGCGGGCCGTAGACGTTGTGGTAGCGCAGCGCCACTGCGGTGCCGCCCGCGGCGCGGGCCCACGAGGCGGCCAGGTACTCCTGCGCGGTCTTGGTGGCGGCGTAGACGTTGCGCGGGTCGAGCGGGGCGTCCTCCGGGACGGTCCCCGCGTCGAGCGGCCGGTCGCACACCGGGCAGGGCGGCTCGAAGCGCCCGGCGTCGAGGTCGTCAGCCCGGCGCGGACCGGGCCGCACCACCCCGTGCTCGGCGCAGGTGTAGCGGCCCTCGCCGTAGACGACCATCGAGCTGGCCAGCACGAGCCGGCCGATGCCGGCCCGGTCCATCGCGGCGAGCAGCACCGCTGTGCCAAGGTCGTTGTGGCCGACGTAGTCCGGCAGGTCCGACAGGTCGACGCCGAGCCCGACCATCGCGGCCTGGTGGCAGACGGCGTCGATCCCGTGGAGAGCGGTCTCCGGCAGAGTCCGCACGTCGGCGTGCCGCCGCTCGGCGCGGGGGTCGAGGTCGGCGGGCCAGCCCCCGGCGTGCACCGCCGGCAGAAGCGCGTCAAGCACGCGCACCTCGTGGCCGGCGTCGAGCAGCGCGGTGACGACGTGGCTGCCGATGAAGCCGGCTCCACCGGTGACCAGGATGCGCACGGGCGACGACGCTACGACGTGCGACTGGCCTCGAGCCCTCGTCGGCAGGGTGAGACGCCATCGGGCGTGGCAAGATGGGGCAACGCCGCAGGCCCCCGAAGCATTAAAGTGATGCCGAGAACTTTTAATTCTTGGAAGGCGGGGCAGTACCGCCCGGGGGTACAGAAGTGTCGGTGCCGACTGGCAGGGTGTTCGCATGAAAATGTGCTGCACCTGCCGGCGCTGGCGGACAAGAGCTGACTTCAACCGGCAAGCGCGAGCAGCTGATGGGCTGCAGTCTCGTTGCCGCGCTTGCTGTCGCGACTGGTACGTGCTCCACATGAGTGAGCACAAGGCCAACACCCGGAAACGCGCTCGAGCTTATGCCGTTGTTCTCAGGCAACGGATGGCTACCTTCCTGGCCGAGCACACCTGCGTCGACTGCGGCGAAGCCGACGTACGTTGTCTCGACTTCGACCATCGCGACAGCGCGACGAAGTCGGCTGAGGTCTCGGTCCTGCTTGGTCAGGGGCACGCCTGGTCACGCATCCGAGCCGAGATGGCGAAGTGCGACGTGCGGTGCGCGAACTGCCACCGGCGTGTGACCGCTGACCGAGGGCAGGACTGGCGGGCCCGGACCGAGGCCGCGACCGCCGCGACGGAGACTGCTGCGGCGACGGCCCGACTCGACGCCGTCGTGGGCGGACGACCCGGCGCCGCGCCGGCTGTCGCCCGGAGCGCTCCGGCAGAAGAGCCCGCCGGGAGCGGCCGCCAGGTGTGAGACTGCCACCATGCGCCTGCGCCCTGGTGTCCTGCTCGCCTCGACCGCCCTGCTCGTCGTGGCCGCCTGCGGAGGTCAGTCGACAGACACCAGCGCGTCGTCCACGACGCCCGCGGGATCGCCCGCCGCCTCGTCGAACCCGTCGGCCGGGACAGCGGAGATCCCGGCCTCCGGCGTCGACGCGACCGAGCTGTAACCATTCAGGTCGTCGCTGGGCTGGACGTGGGCCGGGCCGGTGCGGTGTGACTGGTGAGGCTGGTGTGGCTGCGTGTCGGCGTGTCGCCGGACAGCGGTACCGCCGGGGCTGATCATGCGGGTGTGG
>JAABUN010004068.1_pt1 | contig 20846 bp, 18 predicted proteins | sample 5559311 | NCBI WGS metagenome assembly JAABUN01 (sample SAMN10711877, study PRJNA513370) | rock metagenome | isolation source: Antarctica rocks | place: Antarctica: Victoria Land, Siegfried Peak sud
CATCGAGAAGAAGGCGATCTGTTGCGCGACCTGCTGTGCCGCGGCGACCTGCGTGCCGAGCCGGAAGACGATCACGCTGAAGATCAGCATCCCCCCGGCACGGAAGAGGGATTCGAACATGGAGGGAAGGCCGATATTCAGGAGGCGCCGGAATGGTTCGAGTGCCGGTCGCCAGTCTTGCCGGTCACGCAAGTTGATCGAACTGTTCGGCCGGAACAGCAGGGCGACCAGGACGACGCAACCGATGCCGCGCGCTGCGGTGGTTGCCAGCCCGGCTCCGAGGACGCCGAGGGCCGGGAGGCCCAACTTGCCGAAGATCAGCGGGTAGGCGACCGCGAGGCTGACGACGAGAGTGATCAGCGTCACCAGCATCGGCGTGCGGGCATCGCCCGAGCCGCGCATGACGCCCCCGGCGACAAAGGTGGTGACGATGAAAATGCCGCCGAGCGAGAAGGCGCGCAGATAGCTGGAGCCGGCCTCGATCACATCCGCCTGAGCGCCGAGCATCGCGATCGCCTGCGGCGCGAAGGCGACGCCGAGGGTGCTGATGAATGCGCCGATAATCAGGCTGAGGACGAGCGATTGTTTGGCCGCACGGCTGGCTGCCTCGCCATTGCGGGCACCGGTGGCGTGTGCCACCAGGACGGTCGTCCCCATGCTGAGGGCGAAGAACCCGGCCATCGCGACCTGGATCAGGCTATTGGATGCGCCGACACCAGCGATCGATGCCGAGCCGATCCGCGCGACCATCATCACGAGCAGGATACTGAAGATACTCTGGAGCATATTCTCGACGATCGACGGCCAGGCGAGGCGCGCGACCAGGCGTCGGATCGCGGTCGGCGAGTCTTCGACAATCGTTTCGCTGCTCGTCGGCGCGGCCACGACCGCCTGACGCGGTGCTGTTATCGGCAGTTCGGCGACGACTTTCCCCATATGTTGCTCCTCTACAGCGCGCAGTTCCCGCCGCGCGCCGATCCACCCATCCCTGACAGCGCAGTATCGCATACTCTTGCTGCTGTCACTGCCTGACTGCTCTGACAACGAACCTGACAGGTCCGACGTGTAGCTATCGGGTTCGGCGAAGTGGTTTATGTCGTGGTAGCTCGGACGTGCGGTCCCGCTGTCGGCTACAATCTGGCGAGCATCTCGCTCGCAATTCGCGAATGATGACCGCACGGAGGCTGGATGATTTTCGAGACCGCGCGCCTGCTTGTGCGCCCCTGGTCGGCTGATGATGCCGAAGGTGTCTTCGCCATCTATCGCGACCCGGAGGTGACGCGGTTTCTTGGCAATAGTCCCACCCAACTCAATCTTGCCGATAGCCGCGCGTGGTTGGACCGGATCGCCGTGCGCAATGCCGCCGCCGGTGGCCTGGGGATGTGGGCCGTGGTTGTGAAGGCGACCGGCGTGCCGATCGGTTCGATCGGATTCGGGTCGCTCGACGGTGGGCCGGAGATCGAGATCGGCTATCATCTCGCTCGGGACGCCTGGGGACAGGGGTATGCGACCGAACTGGCGCAGGCGGCGCTCCGTTATGGCTTCACGACGCTCGGCCTGACGCGCATCGTCGGGGTCACCTTCCCGGAGAATGTTGCCTCGCAGCGCGTATTGACCAAGGCCGGTTTGTGGCACCAGGGGCGCGGGCAGTATTACGGTCACGAACTGGAATACTTCGCGCTCGACGCGGCTGACTACGCCAGATCGTCGCAGGGCTGAGCCTTGCGACGCTGGCTTCGCGCGCTATTCCTGGCCTTGGCCTGGCTCTATCTCGTCGGGCTCGGCGGCTGGTTCGTCGCCAATCGCCTCATCGGCGACCGCTGGTGGTGGCTTTTTGTCATCAATGCGCTGGCACTCTACTTGTTCGCGCCGCTCGTGCCGCTCGCGCTCGGCGCGCTGGTGGTGCGGCAGCGGGCGCTGTGGGCAGGATTAGTCGCTGGTGTGGCGCTATGCCTTTTCCTTTACGGTGGCCTCTGGTTGCCACGTCAGACCCCGAAGGTCGATGGCCCGGTGCTGACGGTGATGACGTACAACGTCCTCGGGTTCAATCGGTGCCCCAAATGTGTCGTCGCGACGATCCGCCAGTCGGGCGCTGATCTCGTCACGCTCCAGGAGTTGTCGCCCGCCGTCGCCGCCGAGATCGCCTGGTCCTTATCGAGCGAATATCCGTATCAGGTACTCGATCCGCAGGAACAGGTTTTTGGGCTCGGGGCGATCAGCCGCCTACCGATGCGTGCGACCGGCGAGACGTTGCCGGGTGGTTGGGTAGGGCAGCCGCAGATCCTGGCGCTCACCTTTGCGGATACGCAGGTTCTCGTCGTCAATGCCCATCCGTACGCGACCGGGCCAACCGACCTGGAGACTGTGCGCTGGTCGATCCGCGAGCGCTATCGTCAGGCGCAGACGCTCGTCGCCTTCGCCCAGACGCACCCCGGCGCGCTCCTCTATCCTGGCGACAGCAACACGACCGACCAGAACGACGCCTATCGGATGCTGGCGACCGCCTGGATCGACTCGTTCCGCGAGGCGGGGCGGGGCTTCGGCCACTCGTATCCCGGCTCCGATTTCTCCGGCAGCAAGCGGTTTCAGTTCGGTGACGTGCCGCTGCCACAATGGCTCATTCGCATCGACTTCGTCTGGCACTCGCCGCACTGGCGGGCGATCAACGCGCAGGTCGGCCCTTGGGATGGCTACTCCGACCACAGCCCGATGATCGCGCAGTTGGTGTTGGTAGGGCGCTAACGCTCTCATGATGTGCGCCTGCTGGTAAGCGGACATTGTGGAGGCTATGACCCGTGACAGTAATCTTGTCCTGTGTATTCGGCAAGGAGAATCGCCTATGGCAGAATCAGCACAGCGCGGTGTGATCGCCGAAGCGCACCCGAACGCGATGTTCACGGTGCGCCTCGACGATGGGTGTGTGGTCACATCGTCCCTCTCGGGGAGATTGCGGACGCTGTATCTCCGCCCTCATGTGGGCGATGCGGTCATGGTCGAACTCTCGCCTTTCGATCATTCGCGGGGGCGGGTAGTGAGCCGCGATCCCGCACCGGACGATGATCGTGGCGACGCGCTGCGCGCCTTGCGCTAATCCGCGAATGTCTGCTGCCGCTCTACCGAGCCCCGCCCCGCCAGCATCGCTTCCTGGCGTAGGGCGTGGTCGATGAGGACCAGCGCGGCCATCGCTTCGACAACCGGGACGGCGCGCGGGACGACGCAGGGGTCGTGGCGGCCGCGGCCTTTCAGGGTTGTCTCTTCGCCGCTGCGGTTGACGGTCTGCTGCTCGTGCATGACCGTGGCGGTCGGCTTGAAGGCGACGCGGAAGTAGATCGTCTCGCCGTTGCTGATCCCGCCCTGCACGCCGCCGCTGCGGTTGGTGCGCGTCCGCACGCGATCTCCATCGATATAAAACTCGTCATTGTGCTCGGTGCCGGTCATCTCGGTGCCAGCGAAACCGGAGCCGATCTCGAACCCTTTGGTTGCGGGCAGACTGAGCATCCCCTTGGCAAGATCGGCTTCCAGACGGTCGAAGACCGGCTCGCCCCAACCGGGTGGGCAACCGCGCACCGCACAGGCGATCACGCCGCCGATCGAGTTGCCCGCTTTGCGCGTTGCCTCGACCAATGCGATCATCTGCGCGGCAGTCTCGGGGTCGGGGCAGCGGATCGGCGTGCGCTCGACTTCGACCTGCGTGACCGTTTCCGGGTCACACTCGACCGCGATCGTGCCGACTTTCGCCACCCAAGCGATGACTTCAACGCCGTAGCGCTCGCGCAAGAGCTTCTTGGCGATTGCCCCCGCCGCGACCCGTCCTGCGGTTTCGCGGGCGCTGGTGCGCCCGCCGCCACGATAGTCGCGCGTGCCGAACTTGGCGTCGTAGGTATAATCGGCGTGACTCGGGCGATATTTCTCGGCGATCTCGCTGTAGTCGCCCGACCGCTGATCCTGATTCGGGATCAGCATACTGATCGGCGTGCCGAGGGTCTGCCCGTCGAAGACGCCACTGAGCAATTGTACCGTGTCCGACTCTTTGCGCTGCGTCACCAGATGGCTCTGCCCCGGCGCGCGGCGGTCGAGTTCCGGCTGGATATCAGCCTCAGCCAACGCTAGCAACGGCGGGCACCCATCGACAACCGCGCCGATCGCCCCGCCATGCGACTCGCCCCACGTCGTCACGCGGAAGAGGTGGCCGAAAGTATTGCTCATGTGGATTCCTCCAGAGGGGAACGGAACAGGAGACACGGAGACACGGAGGGGGCGGGGAGAATGACGAACGACGAACGACGAACGACGAACCAATTGACTTCGTTCTCCCGTCATTCTCCGTGTCTCCGTGTCTCCTGTTCCGTTCCCCTTTACCGACCATCGCCCTCGTTGAGCCAAGTGCCGTAAATCGTGTAGTCGTTGCCGCCGGTGCGGCGAAAGCCGTAGCGTTCGTAGAGGTGCTGGGAGCGGATGTTGTCGGCCTGGGTGCTGAGGCCGATCCGGCGCGCGCCGAGTTCGCCGAGACGGCTGACGGCGAAGTTCAGCGCATCGAGGCCGTAGCCGGTCCCCTGACGGGTGGGAATAACCGCGATCCGATCGAGGTGGCCCCAGCCACGATAGGAGGTGATCCCGACGTAGCCGACCGGCGTGCCGTCCGACTCGTAGGCGAGATAGATTTCGACGCCATAGAGCGAGGAATAGGTCGTGAACTCGGCCGAACTATTCCACCACATCCACGGGAACGCATCGTGATCGACCGCCATCAGGTCTTTCTGGATCGTCGGTGTCACCGGCACGTAGCGGAGTTGGCGGGCTTCGGGGATACCGCGCGGGATACGCGGCAACTCGTAGATGATGATATGTTGCAGCATCTCGAAGCCGATCCGGCTGTAGAAACTGTCGCGGCGGCCCTCGTACTGATCGAGCATCACGACGAGCCGCTGCCCGCGTTCGCGGCAACTCTCGACCAGCGCCGTAACCAACTCCTCGCTGCGGAGCTTGCCGTTCAATTCCTGGATCGACGTGATCTCGTCGCGGCTGCGCCAGGGGCCGCCGATCAGGTATTCGCCACCACCGGGTACCCACCAGGAGCGGCCCGGATAGGTGAGCAGGTGCTGTTCGAGTTCGCGGGTGGTGAAGGCGCTGCTCCAGCCGAGCGAGAGCCGCGCGAGGTCGCGCGGTTCCAACGGCACCGGCACCTCATCCGCCGCCCCATTGGTGGCGCGTCCGAATCCGATCGGTCTCATCGTTCGATCCACACGGTATCTAATTCCAACACGCCCAACGGCGTGATCGGCAGACCCTTCACATACGGCTTGACGAGGGTGTAATCGATCGAATGGTACGCCGGGATCAGCACGGCATCATCGAGGATCAGCTTTTGCGCGTCCAGATAGAGGGCGCGACGACGTGCGGGATCGCGCTCACCAGCGGCGGCGGCGAAGAGGCGGTCAACCTCGGGATTACTGTAGCCGGTGTGGTTCTCGCCGCTCCCGGTGCCGAAGAGGACGGGCAGGAAATTCTCCGGGTCAGGGTAATCGGCGATCCAGGTGATCTCGAATGCCGGGTAGGCGCGGGCGCTGAGTCCTTGCAGATATTCCGGCCAATCGACGCTGATGACTTCGAGCGGCATGCCCAGATCGCGCTCGTAAACCTTCCGCATACTGACCGCCACCGAGCCACTGGCGACGTAGATACTGGCGCGCGGCAGTGCGGCGACGCTGCCGTAGCGCGACGACGCCAGCGCCGATTTTGCCGCCGCGAGGTCGTAGGGGAGTGGTTGGCCGAGCCAGGGGCCACCGGGCATCGTCGGCGGTACGATCCCCTGCGCGAGCGCCGCTTTCCCCTCCAGGCTGACGGTCGCCAGGCGTTCGCGGTTGATCGCCTGGGCGAAGGCGCGGCGCACCGCCGGATCATCGTAGGGTGGCATCGTGACGTTGAAGCCGATGTAGGTCAGCGAGAGGGAGGGGGTGATCGTCAGCTCGGCACGCAGCGGGCTGTTCTCTACCAGCACCCGATCGGTCGAACTGATCGGCACGCTGGTGAAATCAATCTTGTTCCCTTCATAAAGATTCATCGGGGAACCTGCCGCCTGTCCGTAGAAGATTGTCACCTTTTCGAGGGTCGGCGCACCGGCATAGAAGCGGTCGAAACGCTGCAACGCGATCTGATCCGCCGCGATGCGGTCGATGCGGAACGGGCCGCTGCCGTTCGCCTTGCGCGCCCAGGGGGCTCCCCCGGCGCGTACATTCGCCTCGTCCACAACCGCCGAAACGGGGTAACTGAGTTTCATCAGGAAGTACGATTTTGGCGCATCGAGGCGGACCTCGACCGTGCGCTGATCGACCACGCGCACCCCTTGCAGCGTGCTGGCCTTGCCCGCGAGCCTGTCGGGCGCGCCCAGGATGTCGCTGAGGTAGGTTGCGCCGGGGAGTTGCGCACCACGCCCACCGGCGAGGGCCGGGTCGGTCGCCCGTTCGAGGCTGTATTTCACCGCCGCCGCGTCGATCGTTTTACCATCATGGAAGACCGCGTTGGCGCGGAGGGTGAAGGTATAGGTCAGGCCGTCATCGCTGATCGCGATCCGCTCGGCGAGATCGGGGACGACGTTCAGATTGCTGTCGAGGCGCACCAGACCCCGGAAGAGTTGGCGCACGAGGAAGCTGGAACTGGCATCGCGGACGAGGGCCGGATCGAACGTCGGGTCGCTGCTGCCGAGCGCCAGGGTGAGCGTTTGTGCGCCGCGCGGCGTCGGTTTTGTCGTGCGTGTCGGGGCCATGAGGATCGGCCCGTTGATCCCTGCCGGGGTGCCGCCAGGTGCCACCTGGGTCGTGCCGCCAACGGTGCCGCGCGTCGGCGCAGCGGTTGCCGCCGAGCTTGCTGTCCCCCCGGCGACCTGACTGGCACCGCTCGTCGCGCTAGGCGTCAAGACTGTCGTCGCGGTCGGTGTGGCCGTGGTGCCGCCGAGGGTGCAGGCGATCAGCGTGCTCAGGAGCAAGAGCATGAGGAGAACGATGGGCGCGATATGGCGACCGCGCAGACCGCCGGTGACGCGTCCCGATTGTTTGCCTGTCATGCCATCATGCCCACGCCGTTCGCCGCTCCCGCCATGCCGATCAGGCAACTGCTGATCTGCTCGATTGTAGCAGCGTGGGGGAAGGGGATGCCAACGCTGCGCGCGAGGTTAAGATGAAGATGCGAGAGGGCGGGGCGAGGTTGAACCACGGAGCGCACAGCGCGCACAGAGCGCACAAAGCGGGCACGGGAGAGACGGGTGCAACGGAGATGCGCCGAGGGGAAGGAGCGACGCAGAGCAGGGACGAGAGGAAAATCTTCTCTGCGGCGCGCTCTCTTCCTCCGCGTCTCCGCGTTGAATCGGCCCTTCTCCCATGCCCGCGCTGTGCGCGCTGTGCGCTCCGTGGTTCAACCTTGCCCCTTGGACCCCGCTCACCAGTTGGTGAAGCTACCATCGGCGAGGCGCAGTTGCGGGAGTTCGGTCTGGCGGAACGGGTAGCGCTTCGCCGCCTCGCGGTCGAACTCGATCCCGAGCCCCGGCGCGGTCGGTGGCAACAGGTGGCCGCGCTCCCAGACCGGCTGGTTGAGAACCACATCGGTCAGGACGGTGCCGGTCTTGGCGGGCTGCTCCTGCACGCCGAAGTTGGGCGTGGCGAGATTGAGGTGCAGGCAGGCCGCCGAGGAGACCGGACCGAGCGGGTTGTGCAGGACCGTCTTGATGTAATGGGTTTCGCACCATCCGGCGATCTTGCGTGCCTCGGTGAAGCCGCCCGCGATGCAGAGGTCGATCCGCGCGTAATCGATCCATTCCTCCTCGATCAATTGGCGGAACTCGAATTTGGACGCGAAGTGTTCGCCCGCCGCCAGCGGCACGGTCGTGCGCGGGCGCAGGGTCTTGAACGAGTCAGGGTTCTCCGCGCGTAGCGGGTCTTCGATGAAGAAGGGGCGGAACTCCTCGACGGCGTTGCAGAGATAGACCGCATCGGGCAGATCGAGCCGCGTGTGTACATCGAAGCAGAGTTCGATGTCGTCGCCGACGGCGTCGCGAATGGCACGGAACTGCGCGATAGCGGTGCGGATCGACTCGCGCGGCTCCAGTCGTTCGCCATCGTTCGGCAGACCCCAGCGTACGAACTGCCAGCCCTCCTCCTTTGTCTTGAGGCATGATTCGACCAGCGGCTCGATCGCCATGCCGTGGCCGCCGACGTTGTGCGGATAGCAGACGACCTTGTCGCGCACCAACCCGCCGAGCAGATCGTAGACCGGGACGCCGAGCGCCTTGCCTTTGATGTCCCAGAGGGCGATGTCGATCGCGGCGATGGCGGTGGCGAGGATCCGCTGCGCGGGGAAAAAGCCGCCGCGATAGAGGAGTTGCGAGATGAACTCGGTACGCATCGGGTCCATCCCGACCAGGATGGACTTGAAATGCTCGATCGCGCCGATCACGGCCAACTCGCGCCCGGTGATCCCAGTCTCCCCGACGCCGTAGACCCCCTCGTCGGTATCGACTGTGACGAAGAGGAAGTTGCGACTGCCGCCCCAGACGGCATGGGCCTGCACATCGGTAATCTTCAACGCGGCCTCCCGTTCACCATGATTCTTTCCCACCTGGATAGCTGCCGCTATGGCGCTTCCCGCGCCCAGCGTGCCTGTGCGGTTGTACCGTGTAGTCGCCGAGTGTGCAAACAGACCGCCGCACCGATGACACATGAACGGCGCGGCGATCTGAAAAAGCGACTGCTGTGCGTCTGCATACTTCAGTCTCAGGGGCGAGTCGCATTGCTAACGCGAGGAACGTCCGCTGCCGAACGCCCCTCGATAGTCTGTATTCGGTTAGCGGTTGCCGATTCAGTCCTCGTACTTGATGTCCACCTGTCGGCGTGTGCGTGCCGATTCGAGGATCGCGTCGCAGATCACGGCGGCGCGGTAGCCGTCATCGAACGTCGCGCCGTGGGGGTCGACCGGCGTGCCGTTGGCGATGGCGTCGAGGAAGTGGGTCAGTTCGTGGACGAATGTATGCTCCCAGCCGATGATGTGCCCCTGCGGCCACCAGTATTTCCAGAAGGGGTGGTAGCTCTCGCTGACCAGCACGTCGTGGAAGCCCTGCGTCTCCTTCGGGTCTTCGCCGACCCAGAAGACGCGCATCTCATTGAGCCGTTCGAGCTCGAAGCGCACCGTGCCGCGCTCGGCGTTGATCTCGATCACTTGATGGTTCTTGCGCCCTGCCGCGAAGCGCGACGCCTCCAGCGTGCCGACCGCGCCATTGGCGAAGCCGACCGTCGCCACGAAGGCGTCGTCCACATCGACCTTCGCCATGCCGCTGCCATCGGCCAATGGTCGCTCGGGGATGAAGGTGCGCGTCATCGCGCCGACCGTCGTCGGCTCCCCGACGAGATAGCGGGCCAGATCGATGATGTGCGCGCCGAGGTCGCCGAGCGCGCCGCTCCCCGCCGTTTCCTGATCGAGTCGCCAGATCTGCGGCGTGCCGTAGTGCGGCATGATCCACTCTTGCAGATAGACCGCGCGGAAGTGGTAAATCTGCCCCAGCTTGCCGCTATCGATCAACTCTTTGATCTGGCGGATCGCCGGGACGAAGCGGTAGTTGAAGGCGACCATGTGCTTGACGCCAGACTTGCGGACGGCGTCGAGCATCCCCTTCGACTCCTCCGCTGTGCGCGCCAGTGGCTTCTCGCAGAAGACATGTTTGCCCGCCTGCGCCGCCGCGATCGTCGGGGCGGCGTGCATGTCGTTCGAGCTGCTGTTGTCGAAGAGCTTGATCCGGTCGTCGGCCAGCATCTCCTGCCAGTTGGTGTAGTAGCCCGCGTAGCCGTAGCGCCGCGCCGCCGCGCTGACCGCCTCCTCGTTCCGCCCGCAGATCGCGACGAGTTGCGGCACCGCCGGGGGCGGATAGACCATGTAGGGGATCGTCTTGTACGCATTGGTGTGGGCCTTGCCCATGAAACCATAGCCGAGTAACCCGACGCCGATCTCGGGGCTCTCCCCCTCCGCGCGGGCGCTCGCCATGGTGGTGAAGCCGGTGTCGTTGCTCATGAAGTACCTCCGGGTGAGTCGTGGGTCGTGGGTCGTGAGTCGTGAGAAGGGGCATTGCTGTTGAGGGCGCGGAGGCGGCGGAGTAGGCCGCCGATCAGGCGTGCGACCTCGGCAGCTTGCTCCGAAAGCAGTTCGCATGTTGGTCTGTCGAGATAGTTGAGATCGTGAGCGATAAGAATGAGCGTCTCGAGTTCGTGCAGTGAGCCTTTGGCGATTGAGAGATGGTGGGCAAACTCGCGCGTGCCGGTGCGCCCTTGCCCTTCGGCAAGATTCGCAGGTATCGAGACTGTCGCCCGTCGCGCTTGACTCGTTAGGCCATGTAATTCCTCGCGCGGCCAGCTACGGCTCGTCTCATAGATAGCCCGCACAAGCAGCATACTCTTCTTCCACGCCAGCAGATCACGATAGCTTTGTACTACCACCGCCTACCTCTCTCACGACTCACGACTCACGACTCACGACTTCGCGAACGCCGCGTCGAACGCCACCGTCGAAGGCGTGAAGTCCTGGCTGCGGACGAGGGCGAGGGCTTCTTTCGCGCCGTATTCGCGGTCCATGCCGCTGTCTTCCCACTCGATCGAGAGGGGTCCGGTGTAGCCGATCCGGTTGAGGGCGCGGACGATAGGGTCCCACTTCACGTCGCCGCGACCGGGCGAGACGAAATCCCAGCCACGGCGCGGGTCGCCGAAGTCGAGGTGGGAGGAGAGGATGCTGGTGCGGCCATTCAGGCGCAGGCGCGAGTCTTTGACGTGGGCGTGATAGATCCGGTCGGGGAACTCCTCGATGAATTCGACCGGGTCGATGAACTGGTGGATCAGGTGGCTGGGGTCGAAGTTGAAGCCGAACGCCGGGTGGTTGCCGACCGCATCGAGCGCGCGGCGGGCGGTGACAAGGTCGTAGGCGATCTCGGTGGGGTGGACTTCGAGGGCGAAGCGGATCCCCTGCTCCTGGAAGGTGTCGAGGATCGGCGTCCAGCGCACGGCGAAGTCGTCGTACCCGACCTCGATGTCGGCCTGGCTCGTCGGCGGGAAGAAGTAGAGCTTCGCCCAGACGCTGCTGCCGGTGAAGCCGTTGACGACATCGACGCCGAAGAGTTTGGCCGCGCGTGCCGTGTTGGCGATCTCTTCCGCCGCGCGCTGGCGCACCCCTTCGGGGTCGCCGTTACCCCAAATTCGCGGCGGCAGGATCGCTTGGTGGCGCGTGTCGATCGGGTCGCAGACACATTGGCCGACGAGGTGATTGCTGATCGCGAGGCACTTCAGGTTGTGCGATTCGAGGAGGTCGCGCACGCCGCGCACATAGGCGTCGTCGGAGAGGGCTTTCTCGACATCGAAGTGGTCGCCCCAGCAGGCGAGTTCGAGGCCATCGAAGCCCCAGCCGCTGACCATCTCGGCGAGTGTCTTCAGCGGCAGGTCGGCCCATTGGCCGGTGAACAGTGTCACTGGTCGTGCCATCAGTCCCCCCCTTATGGAGCAGTTACAGATCGGGGCGTAGCGCCTACGCCCGCGCCCCCACCAGGCGCACCGCGCGGTTGCCCGTTAGCCTACGCGGTGCGGCGAAACGACGCAACCAGCCTGCCAATTACGTTCGTCCAGCGAGGTTGCGGCCCTCTCTCCCGCCTAATGCAGGGTGGGGCGTTGTAGGTTAGGGATGGGAGTTTTAGCCATAGAGCGCACAGAGCGCACAGAGACGAGGAGAGAGGGAACGGAGAGGGAACGAAGGGATAGATGAGAGAACCAGATGAGAGGAAATGATTATGGAATAGGATGAGGCGACATAATATGACGGCGGTGACGAACTTGACTGTGCTATCCGCGTGCGTGGCCGATGGGCTGAAGCACCCTGACGACGCAGAGCATAAACCCCGGCTGAAGGCTGCGCCACGAAGCCCACCGCCGTGGGCTGAAACAGGCAATCAAGTTCGCCATCGTCATCATATCGGACGCGCGAGGCGGGTAGGGATTGGCGTTAAGGAGACGTGATCGATCTGCTCGGTTGGGGGCGGCATCGCGTGCCAGTGTTGCTGCCGCGATACCGCGTTATCCAGGTTGGCGGCCCAACCTGAGGGCTATGCGCCCTCGAATGTGGGCCAACCCCGATCTTTATCAGAGATGACTTCCACCGCGATCGGCCAGGTGATCGCGAAGGCGGGGTCATCGTGGCGGGCACCGCGATCGGTGCCGGGGGTGTAGACCTGCGACATCAGATAGGTTGCCTCGGTCGCGTCGGTCAGGGTGATAAAGCCGTGCGCGAAGTCCGGGGGGACATAGAGCATGTCGTGGTTGTCTTGCGTCAGTTCCGCGCCGATCCAGCGCCGGTAGGTCGGTGAGTTCGGGCGGAGATCGACGATGATGTCGTAGAGTGCGCCACGGGTGCAGCGGACGACCTTGGCCTCCTGGAACGGTGCCGCTTGCCAGTGCATCCCGCGCAGGGTGCCGCGCCGCGTGTTGAACGACACATTCGCCTGCCTCGTCACGTCCGCGAGCCCGTGCGCGGCAAATTCGCCCACATCCCAACTGCGCGCGAAGAAGCCGCGCGAGTCCTCACGCTTCTCCAGATGGATGAGGTAGGCCCCCGCAAGGGCCGTTCCCTCGAAGATCACGCGGCCCTCCAGAGGAGTTGCTGATCGACCTGGGCGGTATCCAGGAGATGATCGAGCTGCTTCAGCCGGGTATAGGCGCGGAAGCGGAAGTCGGCGGGCGAGAAGTTGATCTGCTTGAAGATGTCGTACAACTCCTGTGCGCCGGTGTGCGCGTCCCGCTGGCAGCGGAAGTTCGGGAGGTGGCGTTGAATCTTGTCGAACGAGACGCGATAGCTGCGGTTGTCGCTGTCGTTCTTGCCGAACGTCACGGTGCAGCCGGTGAAGACCTCCGCGACGATCTCGGCGATCTCGCGCACGCGGTAGTTTTGCGCGGAGTCGCCGACATTGAATATCTCGCCCCGCACCGCCTCGATCGGGGCTTCGAGGGTGCAGGCCATCGCCTCGCCGATGTCGCGCACATGGACCAGCGGACGCCAGGGGGTGCCATCGCTCGTCATCGCGATCTCGCCGGTGGTCCAGGCAAGGCCGGACAGGTTGTTGAGGACGATATCGAAGCGCATCCGTGGCGAGAGGCCGAAGGCGGTCGCATTGCGGAGGAAGGTCGGCGCGAAGCGCTCATCGGCGAGGGCGGCGATGTCGCGCTCGGCCAAAACTTTGCATTCGGCGTAGGTCGTTTGCGGGTTCGTCGCCGATTCCTCGGTTTTGAACTCGTCCGATCCGGCCCCATAGACGCTGCACGATGAACTGTAGACGAACCGTTTGACCCCCGCCGCCTTGCTCTTCTTCGCCAACTCGACACTGCCCTGGTGGTTGATCGCCAGGGTCAGGGCCGGGTCATGCTGCCCGAGCGCATCGTTCGACAGTTCGGCGAGATGGACGACCGCGTCGAACCCGCGCAGATCGTCTTCGGTGATCTGCCGCACATCTTTGCGGATCTGAGTCATCGAGGTTGGGCCGTCGTAGAGCCAGCCGTCGCGGTAGAAGCCCGTATCCAGGCCGACGACATCGTGGCTGCGCTCGACCAGCAGCGGGGCCAACATCGCCCCGATATACCCGTCTGTCCCCGTCACCAACACCCTCATGGCGTGTTTTCCTCCCTGCTTGTCGCCCTGCATCGCGATCGGCGCTTCGTCTGCGGGATCGAAGCGATCATTTTTCCGGCGATAGTCAAATTGCCGCGTCGGGCGTGCTTGTCGGCTCGCTCGACACAGCGAACGGCGTGGGCCTGCGCGATGTCGCCGGTTCCGCCTGTTCACCGGGTGTCGCTGAGCGCGGCCGTAATCGGGCCGCCTGTGCCCGGATCGACCCACTCGCCAGGTGGCCGAACAGTTCAAACGTATACAGATAACACCGTATCCGGTCGTAGGGGCTCATCGGGACCACGGTGACGGAACGCACGCGGGCGAACAGCATCCGCCAGCCATCCCAGCCCCCCCTGCCCGCTTTCGTCGGGGACCACCAGACGATCCGCTCTTTCGGGGTGGGAAAGCGCCGCGTCGAGATCCCCGGATGATCGCGGTGCACGAAGAGATGCTCAGGGATCTCATAGAATTGCCCGCGCAGCGCGAGCTCGCTCATCAGGCTCATCTCCGCGTTAACGTAAGGTTGGAAAAGGATGATAGTGCCGAGCATTTCCCGGCGCATCAGCCCGAAATAGATGCTACAGAGCGGACAGTAGCGATCGTGGCGGTTGTAGTGGCGCAGCCGCTCGTAGGCACTCGGCGAACTGAGCGCGGCACCCTCGATATAGTCGCGCAGGTGCGTGCCGTGCTCGTCGATGATCCTGCTGTTTGCGTAGCAATTGATCACCTCAGGGTGTCGGTCGAGCACTTCGACGCAGCATTCGATGAATTGTGGCTTGATCATGTCGTCGTGGGCGTGCCACATGAAGTATTGCCCGCTCGCCAGCGCGAAGACACGGTTATAATTCCAGGCACCGCCGCGATTCCGATCGCCCCGATGATAGCGGACCCGCTCGTCGCGGGCGGCATAGGCTCGACCGATCATCTCGGTGGCGTCGGTCGAGCCATTGTCCGAGATGATCAACTCGAAGTCCGTGAACGTCTGGGCCAGGATCGCGTCGCAGGCCTCGCGCAGAAAATTCTCGCCGTTGTACACCGGCAACCCGATGCTCACGCGCGGCGTCTGCAGAACCACGTCTTCCTCCTCATCTCTCGTGGGCGACGACCGCGCCCGATCGCCGGTTGGTGCCCGGCCGGGCGAGCATCGCCCCGCTTGATCACGCCGGTGGGGCGACTGCCGTTCGCTCGGCCCGCGACACGCCGATCGCTTCCACCCGTGAGCCATCGCGGTTGATGCCGCGCGCATCTTGCTGGCGACGAAGCTCGAGGACCAGGTTGTTCTCTTCGAAGTCGATCGCGTCGCGGGTGACCGGCTGATCGATCGGGATATCGCGACGCAGTCGCGCATAGCATGCCAGGCCGATCGGCAGCAGCCCCTCGTCGCGCGCCTCATCGGCCCGGACGATCAAGCCGTAGCAGCGTTCACCGCCGATCCCATCAAGGCGCTCGCCCGCCCTGAGCGCACGCTTGGCGTACGTCGCGACATCGGCGACCGGCGCACCGCTCGGCGCGATCGTGGCCGCGCCGTAGAGTACGGCCCTGGCCGCCGAGAGCGGTGCTGCGTGATGGATCAGTACATAGGGATCGTGGAAGAGGTAATACGGCCCATCGCCCAGCCTCAGATAGCGGAAATCCCGGCGAAGCTGCGGGTCGTCGCTGTGCGTGACCACGAAGACCCCGCGCCCGCCGTTGAGCGCGTAATCGACGATCGGCCCGTGAGAGAAAAGCCCATGTCGGTCGAAATCGGCGATCAGTGTCTCGAGATTGCTGGACGGGCCGACCATGCCGCGCACTGCCGGGGGCATCCCGGTCGCGTTGGCGACGGTTGCCATCTCGAAGTTGAGCTTGGTCCCGTCGGCGGCGGCGGTCGCGAGCCACGGCTGGAGACCATGCGCCTGCGCGAAGGCTGCTTGGGTCGTGGGGGTCGCGTAACGCTTCAGGACGCCCTTGCAATTGCCCGCGACGAGCGGCGTGAGACCGAGCCCGACGCACGCCGTATGGAGGGTTTTGAGCATCCCTGGCTCGTCGCCGGCGATATCGCTGTAGACGACGCCAACCTCGTCGGCCAGGGTTTTCAGGATCGCGCCAACCGTCGCCTGAGTCTCGACATTGGCCGCCACAAAATGTTTCTTGTGGCGGATTGCGTCGAGGGCGAGCGTCGTCCCGACGAGGATATCGCCGGTCGCCTCCATCACCACATCGACACCGGCGAGTTGCGCCGGGAGGTCGAGGATGCCAGTCGCCACATAGCGACCCTGATCGAGTGCCGCCTGCGCGCTGACGAGGTCGTCGCAGCGGCAGATCGCCGCGCGATCGATCCCCGCCGCGAGGAACGCTTCGACCGCGCGGTCGGGGGTCCGATTCGCCGCCACCGCCGGGAGCAGGCCACGAATCGCCGCGATCCGGCGCACCAGACCGGCACCGAAGAAGCCGGTGCCGATGACGGCGATGCGGATCGGTTGCGCCGCCCTGTCGCGACGGTCCAGGTCCGTGAAGATCTCCATGGCACTCCTCTGCCGATCGTCGCGCACCTTGATGGCTGCGCGACGATTGCGGCGTATCGTTGATCGGGTGCTGGGCCGCCAACCGTCTCCGGCTGGCCGTCCTTGTCGTGTCGGTTACGGGAAGATCTGCACCTCGGGGATCGGGATGACGAACTGTGCCCCCCAGGCGCGGGTGTAGGCCAACTGCTCCATGATCTCCTTGCGGAGGTTCCAGGGCAGGATCAGGATGTAATCGGGCTTCGTCTCCGCGAGGCGTTCCGGCGCGAAGACCGGGATGTGCGTGCCGGGCAGGAACCGCCCGTGCTTGTAGGGGTTGCGGTCGACGGTGTAGTCCAGCAGATCGGTGCGGATACCGCAGTAGTTGAGCAGGGTGTTCCCCTTGCCCGGTGCCCCATACCCCGCAACAGTCTTCCCCTCGCGCCGCGCATCGATCAGGAATTCGAGCAGCCCGCGCTTCGTCTCAGCGACCTGCTCGGCGAAATCGGCGTAGGTCGCGAGGTCGTGCAGTTGCGCCGCTGCCTCCGCCCGGTGGAGTTCGGCGATACGCGCGGTGATTGCACGGGAGGGCGCTCCGGTGTGCCGCGCGTAAATCCGCAGCGAGCCGCCGTGCGTCGGGAGCTCATCGACATCGAAGAGCGTCAACCCGTGCGCGGCGAAGATTCGCTCGATTGTCAGGAACGAGAGATAGGAGAAGTGCTCGTGGTAGATCGTGTCGAACTGATGGCCCTCGATCAGGCGCAACAGGTGCGGGAACTCGCCGGTGAAGACCCCCTCGGGGGCGAGCAGCGCCGCGATCCCGGCTACGAAGTCGTTGATGTCGGGGACGTGCGCCAGCACATTGTTGGCGATGATCAGATCGGCGGCGCGCCCCTCCACGACCAGTTCACGCGCCACGTCGGCCCCGAAGAACGAGGTACGGGTCGGGATTCCCTTTTCCAGCGCGGCGAGGGCGACATTCGCGGCCGGCTCGATGCCGAGGACGGGGATCCTGCGCTTGACGAAATGTTGCAAGAGGTAGCCGTCATTGCTGGCGAGTTCCACGACCTGGCTGCCGGTGTCGAGGCTGAGCCGCTCGATGATCATCTCGGTGTATTTGGCGGCATGGCGGACCCAGCTATCCGAGTACGACGAGAAGTAGGCGTACTCGGTGAAGATCTCTGCCGGTGCGACGTAGGTCCGTAGCTGCACCAACAGGCACGCCTCGCAGACCCGGACGTGCAGGGGGTAGAACGATTCGGCGGAATCGAGTTGATCGGCGGTGAGGAATGTCTCGCAGAGGGGCGACATGCCGAGATCGACGAAGGTGTGGCGCAGCGGCGCGTGGCAGAAACGGCAGGTTGGCGCGGCCACGGCATTAGTCGCCGGTGTCACCAGTGGAGGGATCGTGGGGGCGGTCGTCGCGGTCACAGTTCAACTCCCTGGGTAATGGTGATCGCCCGTGTTGACGATCACCGCTGGTAGTCCGATCGTCAGAGAACCGCCTTGCGGCAGTAGAAACCTTCGGCGTAGGCGGTGGGCGAGTTCGCCTCCATGCCGCGCAGGCGCAGCAAGCCCAGGAACAGATCGGCGGTGAACCAATGTTTCGTGCGCTGGGTGGGGAAATGGCGCAGCAACGCCTGCACCTTGCGCCGGCAGTTCGCCTCGCTCAGGCTGATGAAGATATTAGGTGCGCCGAGATCGCCTTCGTATTTTGGGATCTCGTATTCCAGGATGAGATGATCCCGAAAGGTGTTCCAGGTCAGTTCGGCGACGACCCGATGATCTTGATGCGCGTCGTCGCGGCGATGGGTGAAGATGATGTCCGGGTTGAAACCCGTTTTCAGCCCCTCGAAGAAGGCTTTGACCTCCGCACCCTGATAAGGAAAGAACCCATCCTTGAACGTCCCGCTGACGATCTCCGGGTTTGCGACACCGGCCAGGAGGTCGGTCGCGCTCGCCCGCGCCTCGTGGGCGCGTTCCTCGCCGCCGCTGAGGACGACCCAGCGCACCGCACATCCCGGATGCTCCTCGATCAGCCGCAGCAGACTGCCGCCGCAACCGATCTCGATATCATCGGAATGTGCCCCGATGGCGAGGATTTGCAGCGGCGCGGCGTTGTTCGCGCCGAGCGTCAGCGCCTGCATCAGCGGTTCTGCGCGCCGACGAGGGCCTGGTCTGCCGCCGCCTCCACCACTTCTGTCTCTTCCCAGACGGCCCAGGGCAGCTCGCCACTCTCGAAGAGCGATTCCAGCTTGTCGCGATCTTTCAGGGTATCCATCGGTGCCCAGAAGCCGTGATAGCGGTAGGCCAGGAGTTGATCTTCGGCAATCAGGCGTTGGAACGGGGCCTCGACGAGATCTTCGTTCTCCTGGATATAGTCGAAGATCTCCCGGCGGAAGACGAAAAATCCACCGTTGATCCAGACGTTGGCCTGGGAGACATCCTGGATCCCCGCGACGAGGTTGGGGTCGCCCTCTTGCAGGGCGACGAAGTGGAAGGAGTGGGTCGGCTGCACGCAGAGGAAGGTCGCGATCTTGTCGCGGCCTTGCAGGTGCGTGATCACGTCGGGGAGCGGGGCATCGGTCAACGCATCGGAATAGTTGGCGAGGAAATATTCATCGTCGCCGATATGCTCGCGCACCGCCCGAAGTCGCTGGCCAATACTGGCCCGTAAGCCGGTGTGGACGAAGCTGATCTTCCAGCCCTGGATGTCGCTCTCCAACAGTTCCACGGAGCCGTCGCGGGTGAGGACAAAATCGTTGGCGAGCGCCTCGTTATAGTTGAGGAAGTAGTCTTTGATCACATGGGACTGGTACCCCAGGCAGAGAATGAACTCGGTGTGACCGAAATGCGCGTAGTATTTCATCAGGTGCAGGAGGAGCGGGCGATTGCCGATCGGGATCATCGGCTTGGGTGTTCGCTCGGACGCCTCGCGCATACGGAGACCCAGGCCACCGCAGAAGAGCACAACCTTCATAAACCTCTCCACGTTCTGTTCCACGTCTCGCGGAAGGTGGGCCTCAGGGCGTTCGACAAACGATGCCGCCCCTGCTCGCCTCTTCCGTATCGCTGTATTCAGGGTACTGTGCGTCACGGGCGATAGATAGAGAGAACGGTACTTCGACTTGTAGGGGAAAAAGTACTAGGGGGTACTTTTCTGACAGTTGCGGTTGGATAGCACGCTTGTCGGGGTGGTGCGCCGGACGGTATTCGCCTTTCTGAAGGGTCCGTGCGCTTGCGGCAGCTGTATGTTATTGACTGTGTGCGCTATCTGCGGGCGCGCGGTACTATTGCGCCATGTCGTCGCGCGTTGTGCGCGGCTGCGAGATTCGATAGTTGAACGAGGCGGTGAGCGTGACGACTGGGGATTGGGGGAGCCGGACCTTGCGGGCCGGGGTGATCGGGCTGGGGTTCACCGGCGATGCCCACTTGCAAGGGTATGCCGCCCTGCCGGACGTGCAGACGGTGGCGTTGGCCGGGCTGGAAGACGAGCGGCGGGCCGAACTCGGGGCGACCTATGGGGTGCCGTATCTCTATCGCGACTGGCAGGATCTGCTGGAACGCGACGATCTCGACCTGATCAGTATTTGCACCCCCAACGCTCTTCATGCGCCGATCGCGATCGCGGCATTGGGGCGCGGCTGCCACGTCCTGTCCGAGAAGCCACTGGCGCGGACCTCCGCCGAGGCGACCGCGATGGTCGCCTCGGCGCAAGCTGCCGATCGGGTCTTGCACACCGTCTTCAATCACCGGGCGCGCGGCGATGTCTCGGTGTTGAAACGCCACATCGACGAAGGTGGCCTGGGGCGGGTCTACCACGCAAAGGCGAGTTGGATGCGCCGGGTCGGGATCCCCTCCCTCGGGAGTTGGTTCACGAATAAGGAACTGGCCGGCGGCGGGCCGCTGATCGACCTGGGCGTCCATATGCTCGATCTCGCCCTCTATCTCCTCGGCGAGCCATATGCCGTCACCGTCAGCGGCGCGACCTATGCCGAGTTGGGGCCGCGCGGCCGTGGCAACAATATCTTCTCGCGCGGCCCGAAACAGTTGGTCGGCAGCGCCTACGAGGTCGAGGATCTGGCGACGGCGTTCATCCGCTTTGCCAGTGGCGCGACGTTGGCGCTGGATGCGAGTTGGGCCGTGTACGGCAGCGCGGGCGACGATTTCGGCGTGACCCTCTTCGGTACCGATGGCGGCGCGGAACTCAAGATCGTCAACTATGGCTGGGAAGACACCCTGCGCCTCTTCAGCGATGTTGCCGGGATGCCCGCCGTAGTGGCGCCCCGTGTGCCGCGCGGCGAGGGCCACCTAAAGGTGGTGCGCGATTTCTTGGCGATCGTGCGCGGCGAGGACTGGGCGGCGTATCACGGCGAAGAGGGCCTGCGGCGGACGCAGATCATCGATGCTTGCTACGCCTCCGCGCAGCTCGGGCGCGAGGTCACGATTGCGGAGATCGCCACTGCTGCTGAGTCGGCTGTGAGCGAGGCGGCGGCGGGGTAGGCGTAGTCGAGGCCGGTAGTGGGGGCGGCCCTCACCCCCGGCTCGCATTCGCTCGCCACCCCCTCTCCCAATTCTAGGAGAGGGGGAAGGAGCCTCACTGGCGCTTGCGAAACGTGATGGCTAGAGTACTCTGGTGGCCTATCGGCCCGCGAAGGCACGGCCTTTGGTACTCTACCGGTGCGTATCCGA
>JAABUN010004069.1_pt1 | contig 20833 bp, 20 predicted proteins | sample 5559311 | NCBI WGS metagenome assembly JAABUN01 (sample SAMN10711877, study PRJNA513370) | rock metagenome | isolation source: Antarctica rocks | place: Antarctica: Victoria Land, Siegfried Peak sud
TTGGTGCATCTGGTCATCACCGTGGACACGTATCGCGCCCTGCTGCAAGGCAAGGAGCCGCCCCAGGAGCGGCCGGAAGAGTTCGCCGAACCCGCCGAATTGGCTGCCTTCCATGACGCCGTGCGCGGGCGCATGAACGTGCTGCTCGACGAACTGCCGCCCAAGGCGCTCGATACGGTAGCCTTGTGGCGCGCGAAGCAGGATACGCTGCTCGTTTCGCCCGCCGAGGTGCTGCGCCACGTGGTCAACCACGGCACCTATCATCGCGGCCAGGTCGCGGCGTTGTTGAAGTTGCACGGCGTAGACTTTCCCGAAACCGATTACATCTCGTGGAAGAGTCGCCAGAATTCCACCCCGTGATTCTCTTAACCCTGATGGGCCGGGTACATAGGTAACGTGGAAAAGAGGAACCCCGGCCCATGTCGCTCGACTATTTGAAAGAAGCCGTCGCCAACGACGATTCCGAAAAGTTGATCCGGTATGTGCGCCTTCACCTGGGAGACGGCAACGAGGCGAGCGGGCGCAAGGAAATGGACAAGGCGTGGGTTGAAGCGCTGAAACTGCTGCTCGAAGTGCCCGACACGGACCGCGGGTTCATCCTGCACACCCTGAACCATCAAACGCCGGAAACGCTCGCCCACCTGTTTTTCCACCTGCATTTTTATCTCGTCCAGCACTCCGGAGAATGGATCCATGACGGCACCCTCTGAGCAGCAGCCCGATCAACCTAAGCAGTTGCGCCCCGGCCTGTGGGAAACCATCAACGAGCGATATCCCGGATCCCTGGTCCGCAAGAGCGATTTCGTTCCGCTGGCTCCCCTGCGCAAGCCGGTATCACAGTCTCGCCTGACCTTCGTTAGTTCCGCGGGCGTGCAGCCGAGGGGAACGCTCCCCTTCGACGTGGTACACCCGGTCGGTGATTACACCTTTCGCAGCGTACCCTCCGATTCCAAGCCCGCTGACCTGGAGATCCACCAGATCAAGTACCCGACGCGCGACGCGCACCGGGACCTGAACGTCATCTTCCCCATCGAGCGCTTGCAGGAGTTGGTGTCCGAGGGCGTGGTCGGCGCTCTGACGGCAAACTTCTTCTCGTTCATCGGCTATAACATGGACCCCGAGCGACTGGAGCGCACGCTGGCCGAACAGATCGCTGAGGCGGTTGTTGCCGAGGGCGCAGAGATCGCCCTGCTGTGCCCGGCCTGACCGATCTGACACCAGTCCGTCGCGCTCGTGCAGCGCGCCATTGAACGCAGAGGCATCCCGACCGTTTCGATCTCGGTCGCCCTGGATGTGACGGAGCAGGCCAAGCCGCCCCGTGCCGTGTTCGTGCCCTTTATGATGGGGCACCACTTCGGCGTGCCGTACCACCGCGCACTTCAGCGGCAGATCATCCTGGAAGCCCTGGATCACTTGGAGAAGGCGGAACACAGCGGCGCGGTGCGGTTGCTGCCCATCACGTGGGCGCAGGCGCGCAGGGAAGGGGCAGCAATCGAGCACGCGATGGGGCTAAAACGATAGATCCGGACAGTGCCATTGCTTTCCCAAAAGGCTCCCACGGCCCTCGGCTTTGCGTAACGCGCTATCGCAAACAGGCCGATCACCGGGCTAGAGTGCCCTTTTCCCTGCGTCCGAGTGTGCTACGATAGCGCTGTGACCGGCCGCTGCGCGCCGCCTCACGTATTGCTGGGAGAAAACCCTATGAACACGCCTGTTGCTCCTGCCCGATCACTGGGCCTTTTCGCCGCCGCTTTTCTGGCGCTCGTGCTTGCCGCCCCGTCGCGCGCCCAGATGCCCCGCGTCGGCCAAACCGCGAAAAACTTCATGCTTGAGGCGCACGGCGGCGGCAAGGTCAGCCTCGCCTCGGCGCTGCGGCGAGGCGGGCCGGGGCCGGTCGTTCTGGTGGTTTTGCGCGGCTATCCGGGCTACCAATGACCGGCCTGTACTGCGCAGGTCGGCGACCTGCTCCGAAGCGCTCCGCAATTCCAAAGCAAGAAGGCCATGGTCCTGCTTGTTTACCCCGGCCCGGCCGAGGGCCTCAAGCAGCATGCCGCTGACTTCGTTCCAGGGAAAACCCTGCCCCAGAACTTTCGCCTGTTGCTCGACCCCGACTACCAGTTCACCAACGAGTACGGTCTGCGCTGGAGTGCCCCCAACGAAACGGCTTACCCGTCCACCTTCGTGCTGGACAAGAAAGGCAAGATCCGCTTCGCCAAGATCAGCCAATCCCACGGCGGCCGCGCCACCTCCCAGGAAATCCTCCAGGCCCTCAGCGCGTTGTAAAACGTCCCTGGGCATCTATCGAGCGCTGGAACGAGACACGCGCGCAAGCGGCAACCGCGCGCCCGCGCAGGAGCCGCAGCGCCAGTCCCGGAAAACCAACAATCATCAGCAGCGCACAGGCTCTCGCTCGGGGTCGGGCCGGCCGCTGAGCGCCGAGGACGTCGCCTTTATTCGCCAAACGCTCCAGGGCTGAAGGGGAAATGCACAAGCGCGTACTTGTGATCGGTGCGGCGGGCGTCGCGGGGCAGGCAGTCAGCCGCCGACTGTTGGACCAGGGGCCAGGTACGGACCGGGCACATGGGTAACAGTTTAGACCGGACACATAGGTAACAGTCAAGCGCCCCAAGCGTACCTGGGCATGGAGGATACCGGCCATGCCCTGGAAAGTGACGGAACCTATGTGCGAACGTGCCAAGTTCGTGGCCCTGCACGAAGAAGGGCTGTTCTCGATGAGCCAACTGTGTCAACGTTTCGGCATCTCGCGCCGCGTCGGCTACAAGTGGTTGGCTCGCTTTGGCAAGGTGGGTTGGACGGCCTCAAAGACCAGAGCCTCAAAGACCAGAGCCGCAAGCCCCACAGCAGCCCCAAGCAAACCAGTTCTCAAGTCCAAGAAGCCTTGCTGCAAGCGCGCCGGGACCATGCCACCTGGGGACCCAAGAAACTGCTGGCCTATCTCCAGCCACGTCGCCTCGACCTGTCCTTGCCCGCAGCGGCTAGCACGGTGGGCGAACTGCTCAAACAACACGGCTTGGCCCAGCCGCGTAAGCGCCCGGCCCGCTCCTGGAAACATCCGGGCGAGCCAACCCTACGCGCGGACGCTCCCAACCAAACCTGGTGCGCCGATTTCAAGGGCCAGTTTCCCACAAAGGACGGCAAAGAGTGCTTCCCACTCACCCTCACCGACGCCTACAGCCGCTTTGTTCTGTGCTGCCACGGCCTGCCCTCTGTCCGGCAGGAAGGCGCTTTGCCTCTTTTCGAGCGCGCCTTCTCTTATCTGGATACCGGATACCTCCAGATGGACAATGGCAGGCACCGCATGTACCGCTGGTATGCCGCCAATCCCGTGCGCTTCCAGAGTTCGCTCAAGGTGCAGATACAGAATCAACGCTGGGCCGAAGGCAGCCAGATTCCGAGCCGCGACGACTACACCAGCGTGGTTTTCTGGTATCAGGATCAGCCGCAGAGCGTGACGCTTGCGCCCTTTGCCGCGCGGACTGCCCCGAGCCAGGCCGTGGAATACGCAAAGAAGCCGTGATATTCGCTCGCGGCGAAACTCCGCGCTCCGATTCAAATGGGAAACGGCTTGTAGAGCGGTGAGCCCACAAGCCAGCCCAACACCGTCATCACAACGGCAACCGCATAGTCGCCGACGACCAGGCCGATGAAGAAAGGCACCGCCCTTGCGTACAGCCGCAGTCCGCCAATACGGAGCAGACTGGCTTTCGCGATGCCCGCGATGACAATGGGGCACCACATCCATTCCAGAGCGCCTGTCTGCGCTACCAGGAAACCGGCGGGATGCCATGGCCACCAGAACCAGCGCGTCCGGGCTATCTGAAGCAGGGTCACCAGGACAAACCCCCAGCCAGCGGCCCCGAGGGCGCGCGTATCCGGTCTCGGAGTGAGGCCATTCAATTGCGACTGCATTATGTCGAAGGCAAGACGGCCTTGATACGTACGCCACTGATGTGTCGTCGCGGAAGCGGCTCCGTACCGATAGTAGACGTCGAGCGACACCCACAGGGAAGCCACGATGCTGAGCAGCGATGCGACGACCAGAAGCGTGACCAGGCGGCGCCGCTCGATCCGCACTATGTCCGTCAGGCGCATCATCTCCACATAGGTCGGCAGCGCATGCGCCCGGAAGTCGCCGAAAGAAAACCAGCGCAGGTACGCCAGTCCCACCCCTTCGGCGGGCGGCATCGGGTTGGGTGTCAGCAAGCCGAGACTGTTGCCCGGGTTCCACATGGGGCCCACGGCCGCTCGCAGCCATCCCACCGTCAGCATGGACAGAACGAAGACGCCGAAGAAGACGAGCGCGGTGGCGGGCCGCAGGTGAAGCGCGATCCCGTAGGCGTAAAGCACCGACAGAGACGTGCCTAAACCGATCCAGGCAGCCCGGCTCGCCGCGATGTGAGCGGTCTGCCGCAGATGGGACCGGGCCATCCAGAGGATCATCAACGCCATTCCCATCACCGCGCCCTGGGCTTGTTCTCCCTGGTAAGGAAAGCCGGCTCCCCCCCTGCTCGCCCCGCGCAGGCCCCAGAATTCGGTGAGCAGGTTCTCCGCCTTGGTCAGCGCGAAAAAGAAGGCGGAAGAAAAGAGTATCTCCGTGGGCACCAGAGCGGATAAGCCGATCACACTGGGATAAAAACTGTACCAGAGCGACCCGACGCCGTTCCACGGCGGAGGCAGCGTGGTACCGATTTCAACCGGCAGTACTCTAAGCGAAGGCACCGAGGGGATCATGTAGTTCAGCGCGTTCATGCCCTGTACCAGTACCGCCGCCCCCACCCCGAGCAGTAAGACATAGCGCCTGCCGCGGTTGTCCGGATCGGCTTCCGTGAGTACGAGCGGCAACTGAACCATGGGGAAGGTGAGCCGTTCGTGTTGCGCCCAGCGCGGATACAGCAGATGCGCGAGGCAAAATTGTGCGGCAAGCAGGGCCGCGATAAACCCGGACCATGCCAGCACGGGTACCAGCCAGGCGCGCCAGATCAGAGGCTCGTACAAAGAGGAATGGCCGAGGAAGAAACCCTTCACGACATCGGGCGAGCGTGGAGCCGCCCAGGCCGGTATATGCGCCCAGAATTCCCGCCATTGATTGCTCGAATCCGCAAACCAGAAGGGGGCCGCGAGGGTCGTGATCAAAAACTGGACCATGCCCATCGTGGAGATGCCCACCGTGCCGGCTACCGCGGCATAGATGATGACGATCTCCCTTTGGCCGGACCATCGCCGGCGAAGAAAGGAACGCAGCGCCAACAAAAAGAGCAGCACGGCCATGCTCGCCACGGGCAGCGAGCTCGACGCGAGATCCGCCGAGCCGTAAAGGATTTCGCTGTGGAACACGGCCACGCAGACCAGAGGCGCCAATGCAGCGCCGATCCAGGTCGCGACGGCCAGTGACCGCTGCGTCTTCCACTTCTTCTTCGCGGAAAGCTCCGCGGTTTGCTTTGTGTTGGAGCTTTCTTCTGGAGGTATAGGTCCTTGGTTCCGGCTGTTTATCATGTTATGCCGCTGTCCACAGGCGCCGGATCACACCGGCGAAAGGTCGATCTTCTCGAACGGTAGAACAAAGGGTTGTCAATGAGCGTATTGAGCGAGCAAGACCTGGCTTTTTTCCAGGCAAACGGCTACGTGGTCGCGTCCGGTGTGGTGCCGCAGGAAAACCTGGATGCCGTTATCGCCGCCATTTGGGAGTTCCTTGGGATGGATCCCGACGATCCCAACGACTGGTATCGTCCGCCGCACTGCCCCAACAGCATGATCGAGATGTATCAGCACCCGGCGATGTGGGGCACGCGCCAGCAGCCGCGCGTCCATCAGGCCTTTGCCGATATTTACGGCACCGAAAAACTGTGGGTCAGCGTAGACCGTGTCAGCATGAAGCCGCCGGTGAACCCGGCTTATCCCAAATACGATACGGGCCGGGGATTTTTCCTGCACTGGGATGTGGACACCTCGAATCTGCCGGTGCCTTTCGGGGTGCAGGGCGCTCTGTATCTGACCGACACCACCGAAGACATGGGCGGGTTTCAGTGCGTCCCCGGCTTCCATCGCGGGTTAGAAGAGTGGGTCAAGACGCAGCCGGCTGACCGCAACCCGACGCTGCCCGATCTCGGAAATCTGCCGCCCGGCAGGAAAGTGACGCCCGTGCCCGGCAAAGCCGGCGATCTGGTCATCTGGGACAGCCTGCTCGCGCACGGCAACGGGCACAACCGGTCGAACCGGCCGCGCCTGGCCCAGTACATCACCATGGTGCCGGCCCGCCAGGACGACGAGGCGGCGCGTCAAAGCCGTATCGAGACGTGGCGCGAGCGGCTCAGGCCAGGCTGGGCGCCGGGCGGCCCCTACGGCCCGGAGCACGAGCATGGCGAAACCGCGCCGCTGACGCCGCTGGGCCGAAAGCTGGTGGGCCTTGACCTCTGGTAATCGCTCTGCAAGGTGGCTGCTGCGACGCGCGCTGGTTGCGGCTGCGAGCGTCGGTGCGATGTATCTCTTTCTTCCTCTTGTCGGCTCATCGTCATCACCTCCCGCAAGTCCGTGGGTGCCATCCAGCGTACGCAAAATCTACGATCCGCCGGGTCAGTTTTATGTCTACGCACCGTCGGCGGTGATTGATGAGGGGGTCGAGCGTTATTGGACATGTCATAACCGCCGGGAAGGAGCGGTTGAAGACAGCATCTATTACATCGAGCGCGTCCAGGGGAAGGTCATGGTGAGCAAGTCGGCGCTGACTGCCGGAGCGCCAGGAGCCTGGGACAGCTTTCACGTCTGCGATCCCGCCGTCATCGCCGGGAAGTTCCGTCTCAACGGAAGAGCCTACAGATACGCCCTGTTCTATCTGGGCAATAACGTGGATGCCAGCACCCATAACCAGATCGGCGTTGCCTTTACCAACGATTTATCCGGCAGTTGGGTGAAATACCCGCTTCCCGTGGTGCAGAGTCCCAAAGACAAAAGTTGGGGAGCGGGACAGCCGAGTGCGACAAGTCTCGACGGCAAAGGGCGTCTCCTGCTTTTCTACACGCTCGGCTCCCTGGCCGAAACCCGCGCTATGCGGCGCGAGCTTGATTTGAGCGACATGAGCCATCCGTTGATCGGGCCAGCCGTCCCGCTGACCAATGCGGGATTGACCGCTGCCAACGGCAATCCCGATTTCCTGAACAATTTCGATATAGTCCACGACCCGCGCCGCGACCGCTTCTATGCGGTTCGAGAGCAGCATCCATATCCTTCGGATCACCCCTCCTATATCGTATCCAGCCAGCAGGTCGTCAGCATCTCCGGCGCGGCGCTGCGCAGCAACAGCAGTGTGGGCCGCTGGCAGGTGGAGGGCGAAATCAACCGCGCGCTGACCGGCAGCCCCCGCAACCACAACGCCGGGATCGAGCGTACGCTTCGCGGCGCGCTGCCTCGTCCCGATTCGATCCGCATTGTTTTCACCGATGGCTGCGCCGGTTCAGGGTGCCGCGACCGAGCGGAGTGGAGCTATGACTTGTGGGAAGTGAGAGGCGCGCTGCCGGATTGGAAAGCGAAGTCTCCCCTGGGCAAATCACAGTAATCACTCTTGGTTTGTGGAAACGACGACCCGGTCCATGCCTCCAGCCGAACTCCTTTTTAGCGCCCTGATTCGGGGCAGGCAGGTCTTCTTCAGAGGCCACCCCGCTTTATAGGCCACATTCTAATATTCGCCCTGAGGAGGGAGCAATGCCGGCCTCAATCATCCTGGACACCGATATCGATACCGACTGTGATGACGCCGGGGCGATGGCCGTTCTGCACGCGCTGGCTGATAACGGCGAGGCCGACATATTGGGGATCATCTGTGACGCTCCCATTCCCTGGTGCGCTCCGTGTGTTGAGGCCATCAACCGGTACTATGGCCGTCCGGAGATACCCATCGGGGCCGTTCAAGTGTCTGATTACGCCACGAACCGCCGCTATCATCTTTACCGGGAACACGTGAAATCAATGGCGCAGGGCCGGGTTTACGATCCGTATAACCAGGCCATTGCGCTCGGTTTCCCGCAGGGGAAGACGGCCCGTGGTGAGGTTTGGGACGGGGTTGCGCTTTACCGAAAACTCCTGTCCGAGCAGCCGGATCAGAGCGTGGTCATCGCCGCGATTGGATTTCTGACGGTTCTGGAAAGCCTGCTGGATTCCGCTCCGGACGAGCACAGTCCGCTCAGCGGTGTGGAACTGGTCCGAAGCAAGGTCAAGCGGCTGGTTACCATGGGCGGCGGCTCGTTTCCCCAAGGGCGCGATAGCTTCAACTGGTGGATGGACAAGGCGGCTGCGGGGGCGGTCCTCAACCGCTGGCCCGCCGCGCTCGCGGTGAGCGAATGGGGCGGGAGCATTCTGACCGGCGCGACGCTTTCCCGCAGGACGCCGGAGACCAACCCGGTGCGGCGCGCCTATGCGATCTACCTTTATGGCGAGGGGAGGTCCCGCTGCAGTTGGGATCAGACGGCGGTGCTCTACGCGGTGCGCGGCCCGCGCGAATATTTCACGGAGATACGAGGGCATCGGATCCGGTTTTCACCGGGCACAGGCGAGCATGAATGGCTGCCTGCCCTGAGTGAGGAGCAGCATATTTATCTTCAGCAGACGGCATCGGACGAAGCCCTGGCGGCAGTGATCGAAGCCCTCATGACCCAACCTCCGGCACGCGGACACGACAGAAGACGTGGATGACCTTGAAGCACTGGTGCATAGCCGTCGCTCTGATTTTGCTCTGCTGCTGTGTGAACGCCGGCAGCGGGACGGGCCTGCTTGAGAATCCGGGTTTCGAGGACGCGCCGGCAAACGCGGGATGGGAGCTTGTCGTTTATGGAGCGCGTCCTCAGGCTGCGCCTGGTGGACAGGCTGGACGAGTTGCCGCCCCGCCGGGCGCCCCTCGACGCCGCCGAACCGATCGCGCTTGCCGCGGCGTCGCTGCGCCACCAGGCGATGGAGGCTGCGGCGGCGCTGGGCTTCGACAAAGACACCGGCCATGACCTGGTAACGGCGGTCGGTGAGGCGGCCCTGAACGCGGTAGCCCACGCCAAAGAGGATTTCGGCTCCCTCGGGGTGGACGCGCCATCGGGAACGGTGCAGGTCTGGATCGAGGACAAGGGCGGCGGGATTGACCCATCACACCTGCCGAAGGCGACGCTGGAGCGGGGCTACAGCATCGGCTCGACGCCCGGCTTCGGCCATGGCTTTTGGATGATCTTGGAAACCGTGCATCGGGTGTGGCTACTGACGGCCCCCAGCGGCACGGCGGTGGTGCTGGAGATGGATCGCACCGCGCCCGAGCCCGGCTGGTTGGGCAGCGTTTAAAGCGCTGACTTCGATAGCCCTGCTTCGTTGGTGTGTTCCTGGCATGAACCGTTGTCCAGTTCGGCCACAGCCCAAGTTGACACGATGGATATGTCCCGAAAGGCTCAGGGCTAAGCGGGATAAGCGACGTCAAAACCTGTCCAGAAAAACGAACGGGGTTCAGGCTTTGGGGCGGCATTATTTTGTGTCGAGCTGCCCCGGCTTTTCCGACTTTGGTGTAAAAAGAAACACACGCGACAGCAGGCCGCTGGCCGCCGCCGCGCGGCTCGAACCGGTCCCGACCCGAATGGCGATGACGTTCGGCTTGCCGGGTTCGAGGGCGTCGGTCACGTCAAACTCCATCTCGCTGGGGCGTTCGTAGGCTTCGCGGTAGGGGCGGTGGCCGATGTATTTCCCGTTGACCCAGCACCAGGCTTCCGTCTCAACGACCGGGGCGTACAACACGACCCGCTTGCCCTTCGCCGAGGCGGGGATGTCGGCGTTGAGGCGATACCAGAGGTAGCCGGTGTAAGGGTAGCCCTCCCGACTCAGATGGCCCTGCGTGTAGAACGGCTTGGTGGTGAGGACACTGGTCCAGGCGGCGGTTTCGAGGTCGGGCTTGTGCCAGCGAGCGAAGCGGCCCTCGTCATGGGGGTCGAGGCGGAAGGCGGCGGTTTCCGGCAGCAGGGTCACGAGGTCGCCGGTCTTGCCGGAGGTGAGGGCGGCTAACTTTTCGTAGTAGGCTTTGCGGTCGAGCGCGCCCCAGTACCAGATGCCGGACTTGTAGCGCTGTTCGTCAGGCAACACGAAAAACGAGTTGATGGCGTGGAGTTGTTTGCGAATCTCCATCATCGCGTCCGCCTGCCGCGCGGCCCCGGCGAAGTCGCCCGCGACCTCGGCGGCGTGCAGGGCGAGATAACCTTTGAGGTGCTCGTAGATGAGCCGGTCCACCTGGACGTGCTGCTTCGCGCGGTCGGTGTCGGCGAGACGTTCCGCCTCCTCGATGTGGGTCTTGAGCCGCACCATCAGTTCCGGCGTGTAGACGAAGGGCAGGATACGGTCCTCGTGGCCGAGGAGCGGCGTGCTCTCCATCGTCTCTTCGAGGGCGTCCCAAAAGGCCTGCGAAGGCGGGGCGGCGGCCCCGTACCATTTGCTGAAGAAGTCGGCGAGCAGCGTCTTCACGTTGGCGTTCGCGTCCCATTCGAGCCGGGCGCGCACGTACTTGCTCGTGATTCCCCCCTCCATCCAAACGTTGCGCGCCTCGTCAATGAAGCCCATCACGCCCCACTTTTTCATCAGCGGGAAGTCGCGGGCGAGTTTGCGCGTGATGGGAACGGGGGTCAGGCCCGACACCAACATTCGATAGTCGTAGCCGTAAATCCAGACCTTGCCGGGGTTTAGTTCGCACCAGCGCTGGAGCATCTGGCCCTGGCGCACGGCCTGCCAACTCTTGGGGTCGTCGTAGGCGTGCAGCGTGTCCGACCAGATGGCGGCGAACATGACGCTGACGTTCGGGTCGAGCGCGACGCCCTCCGGCGGCGTGTTCCGGTTCGCGTAGCCGTTCGTGGTGATGACGTGGTTCGGGAACTCCTTCTTGACCTCGCGGGTCAGGGCGTTCACAAAGTCGAACCACTCCTCGCTGACGCTCATCTCCCCCGGCACGCCCTCGCGTCCGAGCAGGTCGGTGAAGCCCTGGTTGCGCTTGACGGTCTCCGGGCTGAAGTCGCGGGGCAGGCCGTCGTCGGGCGCGATACCGCCGGAGTTCAGCGACGGGTCCTTGCGGAAAAGCGCCTTCATCTTCTCGGCGGCAATCTCGACCGCCTTCGGGTTGGTCAGGTTCGGCAGGAAGGGATTGACGCTGCCGTCGAGGTTTTTGGCGAAGAGTTCCGGGTGCGCCGCGGCCTCCTTCGGGTCGGCGACGAAGTTACGCACGGACGAGTCGCCCGGAATCTGGAACAGGTTGTCCGGGTTCATCTTGTTGCGAATCTTCCACCGGCGCTCCAGAGCGGCCATCTCGTCGGTCGTGTGCAGCCACCAGTTGCGCTGAATGAAGTCCGGCCTCTGGCGCACGGTGATGTCCGCGAAGGCGAGGGTCGTCTGTTTGGGCACGACCTCGCCGAACTCTCCGGGCATAAACCAGCGCACGCCGAGCCGCTCCAGGAAGTCGTAGGTCGCGTACTCCGTGCCGTGGTACGGCCCCGCGTCGTTCCCGGCGAGCACGAGGCGTTCGCCTTTGCAGACAATCACGAACCCTTCTTCGCGGCGCGCGGGGGTCAGCCCGGCGGGGATGTCCACCTTCATCGCGTCCGTGAGGCGGCTGCGGCCTATGAGGATCAGCGCGCCTTTGGGGGTCTGCTCGTCGGAGACAATCGGCAGCCGCGCGCCCGACATCTTCTCGACGTACGCGCGCAGTTCCTGGGCCGCCGTCGCCACCTTCTGCGCGTTCACGTCTTCTTTGGCCGGGTTCAGGACCGCCTTCGCGACGACGATGGTGGCCTGCGGCGCGCCGTCCCGGACGAGGGTTAGCGCCGCAATCGCTCTCGGCGGCGCCATCCCCACGGCAACCAGCCCCAGCGCCATCATCGTGCACAAAGCAAATCGCCGTTGTGTACTGCGCATCACCGTGCCTTCCTCAATCCATGTTTTTCTCGCTGGGCGGGAAGCCAGCGGGCCAGCAGGTCGTGAGCGTTCAGCACCTTTTCCGCGAGGTCCATCGGGACGTAGTAGTACTGGTTCGACGCCTCGAACCCAATACGCCCGTCACGGCACTGGAGGGCATGAAGGCGGCGCGCCAGGGCAATCTCGTCTTTCAGCACACGCTCCAATTCGGCCAGCGGGGGCCGGGCTTCCTCCGCGCTCTTCGCCGCCGCGAGCGCGCGCCGGGCGAGGACGAAGCGGGCCTGGTTGGCGACGCTACGGAAGTGGAGCGCGGCGGCGGCAGCGATGTTTATCTCCTCGCGGAGGGCGCTCTTTCCCGGCGGCAGCGCTTTTTCCAGCGGGGCGAGGGCGCGCTGGAAACCGTTGCTAACCTTCTTCAACTGGCCGATGAAGACCTCCGGCGGGTAGACAGCGCGCCAGGTGTCGAAGTCGTCGTAGGGGAAGCCGACCATGGTGGCCCGGTAGCCGGTCGGCGCCTCCCAGAGCAGGTTCGCGGGGCCGAGTTGGAGGGGAGCCTGGTAGACGACGCCGACGTGGAACGGGAACTCACGAAAGGCGGCGCTGAAGCCGCGCCAAGCATTCACGACGGCGGGGGCGAGGCGCGGCCCGAACCGGCGGCGCGCGACGGCCTCCATCGCCGCGGCGGGCGTGCTGCCGGCGCCTATCTCCGCAACGACCTCCAGATTCGGCGAGGGATAGCCGCCCAACGTCCAGCCGAGCATCAGGCCGTCTACTTTGGCGTCGCGGAGGTTCGCGGCGTGCTGAGCGACGTTTTCCAGGACGGGCAGGTAGGGCACGGCGGACAGTTCCCAACTGTTGGCCGCCTGGATTTTGGCGATGGTCGGGAGGCCCCGTTTGCGGGCGATTTCCCAGTGACGGCGCGCCCGCGGGCCGGGACCGACCGCCGACACGGAATACTCGCCGATGACGCTCTCCACCCCGCCGCGCCGGACCGGCAGGTTCCACTCGCTGACGCTCATCAACGCGGCGTCGCGGGGCAGCCCGTTGATAATAGCCTCCGCTGCCTCGTCCGGCCAGCCCCAGTCCCAGGCGAGGAGACGGGCGCGGCTGCCGGCCTGCCGGATACCCTCGAAGACGAGCCTATTGACCTCGGCAATCACGTCGGCAGCCGGGCGTTTCCCGCAGCGCGAACAGGCGGCCCCGCGCCCGTGCGACCAGCAGTTGGTCAAATTCTCCGAGGCGGTGATGGTGAACAGGCCCGTCAGATCGGGCACGGCGCGGCAGACGGAGGCCACGGCGTCCGTCAGGTATCTCTGAACGGCGGGATGGCTCGTACACAGGGCCGCGTGGTCGCCCTCGACGACGCCCTTCAACTCCGGGCGGCCGTCGAAAAAGGCGAGCGGCAGGGCGCGCGGCTCGTTGAGGTAGAGGTACACGCCAATACCGTGCTTGCGCGCCCGCGCCACCAGCGCGCGCAGGTTCCGCAGGCGCTCCGCGTGACGGGCGCTGCGCTTCGGGTCCCACGGGAACGGGGCCAGGGTGTACAGCACGGCTTGGAGCCACACGCCGTCCACACCGGACGCGGCCAGCCGGGCCAGATAGCCGTCGGGGTACGGGTCGGACTCTTTTTCCAGCAGCGGGTCGCCGTACAGGGCGAAGTAGGAGGAGCAGAAGCGCGGCGAGAACCGGGAGGGCGGTCGCTCCTTCGCCCGCTCCTTCGCCGGCAGCGGGCGGGAAAGCCGGTCCACGAAGCCGAACAGCGGGTCCGGCGTCGCGCCGCCGAGGCCACCGGGAAACTCGCGCCGGACGATGCGGGCGATTTCGCGCTCCCGCTCTTGGGTCTTCTCGTCCGGCGGGCTGTAACGAAGCGGCGCGCACTTGGGCTTGAGGCTGCCGAGTTTGATGAAAAGGAAATCGTCCTCGCGAAGCGTGTACGCCATCTGCTCCGGCGTCCATTCCAGCAACTGAAGCAACTGGTCGTAGGGCAGGAGATGCCAGTTGCGCCGGATGACCGTCAGATAGGATCGATGCTGCTGCATCGCACTCAGGCGTGGCGGCTTTGACATGCCCATCGCCATGCCCGTCCGCAAAATATCCGACGGCTTCGCCCCCACCAAGCGCGCGAGCCGTTCGGTGGCAACGAGCGTCCAGTTACGCCAGACGTAGGCGTGCAGCCGACTCGGAAAATGTGGCAGCGGCACGGGTTCAGGCGCGGGTCCTGTCGGCAGATCATCGGTCGTCGGCATGGGGGTGAGTTTAAGGGCGGCAAAAGGCCCATTTCGGGAAGCGTGCCTGTTTTATCGTCTGCGGAAGGGAGGCACCTCCCCATATTCCAAGCGTTTCTTCCAGCGCGCCAGGACGCTGTCTACGATTCCCAGGTCTCGAGCGACGGCCGAAAGGTTGCCGCGTTCGTTGGCGAGCCGGACGGCTTCGCGTTTGAACTCTTCCGTGAATGTGCGCCGTGGCGGCGGCGTGCTCGGCGGCGTGCTCGGCGCAGTCGGTAGTGGTTGCGACTCGGACGTTTTTGACACTCCAATTCTTGCAGGGATAGATTCTGCTTAACTGGTTAACTGGGTATCGGCCATGCACGGGAAAGGTCACTCAAGAATGGGCGTAAAGGACTGGACACAGGGTCGTATCGTCGATGAACTCGGTCAACCCTTGCCGCTCGTCGCCCACAGGGCGGGAGTTCTGCGTGCGCAGGTGAATCGCAAAACTGCGGCGGGCTCTGCCCGAATGGTTGGGCCCTGACCCATGAAACGTCAGGTTGTCGTGAAAACTGGCCCCGCCGGGCGGCAGAAGCGCTGGCACTTCCTCCCACTGCTTGCCTGCGGGAATCGTGATACCACTGCGCTGCCCCGCGATGTCCTGCTCAAAGAAGTCACCCTGACCCAGCAGGCCCCAACGGTGCGAGCCGCGCACAAAGCGCATGGGGCCGCAGTGCTCTTGCACGTCCGAAAGAGCCACCCATGCAGTGAATAACTCGCTGCCGGGTTCCCACTGCCCCCAATATGAGCGATCCTGGTGCCAGCCGACATTGGTGCCCCTGTTCCCGCTGCTCGGGGGCTTATACAGCAGCTGCACCCACCAGGCCTGCACCATCGTTGCGCCCGTAATCGTGGCTGCTATCTGGCCCAGAGCAGGATGGCTGACCAACTCCCGGATGGCCGTGTTGGCGAACTGGGGCTGCTCGATCTTGCACAGCCGGTTTGGGTCGTCTCCCGGCTTCCAGGCGGAGGGGCAGGGGGGATGGCCCGTGTCATACTCGCCGCGCCGCAGGGCGTCCATGCCCTGGCTGGCCCGTCGCACAAGGTCGGCGGGTAGGAGTGTGTCGGGCACAACCAGGAAGCCATCGGCCTGGTAGCGGGCTTCGGCGTCCCTATCGGCCGCAGCAAGGGTTTCAGCGGTCTGCATATCAACGTCCTTTTGGATCTGCCGGGTATTTTTGTCTGTTCTGTCCGTCTGTGGGGATCAGGAGTTTTGTGTCTTGGTGCCTGGCTATGAATTTGGTTGCGTTGCTATCTCGGTAGCGTGACGGCGGTTCCAGTGCCGAGCGAGAGGACAAAAAACTCAGGCGGCTGCCTGCAGATGTTTCTGCAGGAAGGCCTGCACCTCGACCGGCTGGCCGGTGTGCGCTGATTCCACGGCGGCGAACAGCAACGCGGCGCACTGGATGTTGTCCCCGAGGTGGTTCGGCGGCGTCGGACCGCCCCGCAGCCAGTCACAAAACATCTCGGCCAGCCACGCGTTTATCCACACCGGCTGCTCGAGCAGCGGCAGGTCCTCGACCGCCAGAGCGCCCCCCGCCCCTTCCCGCAACACGCGCAGCTTCCGACGGTCCAGCTCCAGAGTGCCGTGTTCGCATTCCGCGCGCAGGTAGTCGTTGCCCCAGCCGTTCATCGTGGTCGCGTTCGCCTTCGCTCCCTCATAAAGGCAGTGGACGCCGTTGGTCATCTGGATAGTCACAAACGCGGTGCTGTCCCCGGCGTACTCGCCCCAGGGCGGGTTCCAACTCTGTGTGTAGACGGTCTGAGCGTCCGCGTCGGAAAGGGCCCGCAAGATGTCAAAGTGGTGGACGGTCCCCTCAACCAACAGCGGGTCGGCCATCTCGTGACGGAACTTGCCCCAGCTGCCGAAGCGGCGGCAGTTGTGCGTGAAGCGATGGACGATGTAGTTCAGCGGGCCATAATCCCCGCTCTTGATGGCCGCTTCCAGGGACTGCTTGTCCTGATCGAAGCGGTGGCTCATGGTGACAGCCATCTTCTTGCCCGCCGCCCTCACCTTGCGGTAGATGCGGCAGCAGCCCTCCATCGTGTCGGCGATCGGCTTCTCGGAGAGAATGTGCAGGTCGTGGAGGAGGGCGGCGTCCACGACTGACTCATGATAGGCAGGCGGCACGACGATGGTGAGAAAATCGGCGGGGTTCTCGTCCAGGGCGCGGGAAAGATCGGTGTAGCACCGCTCGGGCGGCACCCCCAAATGCTCCTGGGCGTTCTTCAGTGCGTCCGGGCTGATGTCCACGGCGGCGACGGGCACCGCCTTACCGAGTTCGGTCAGCCGGGGAAGAAAGGAGCGGCACCAGTAGGCGCCGAAGCCGCCGGTGCCGACCTGGATATAGCGAAGGGGCGCGGTGTTCGGCATCGGTCAGACCTCCATGCCGTTGGGGAAGTCGGGCGGCACGGGAAGAGCCGGGACCGGGTGGCCTTTGGCCTTTTCCTTGTCACGGTGCAGGTGCCCGATGCGCCCTCCGGAGGGCGTAGCGTCCTCGAACCAGAAGGCTTCCAGATCCTCGTAGACCTCCAGCACATCGTGCTCATCGCCGGCTTTGGTGCAAACGATGTCCCCGAGCTTGACGTAGTACTCGCGACCTTCGCTGCGGATCTTGGCTTTTCCGCGGAAGACCAGCCAGTACTCGTTGCAGTCATGGTAGTGGCAGTCGAAGTGCCCTCCATTGCGCGGCACGGCGAAGATACCAGCACTGGTGACTTCGCTCCATTCGGGGCGGTGCCCGGCGTGCATTGCTTCCTTGCTCGTCCGAATCACGGGCATGTCCGTTGCTACCTCGCTTGTCTGCCTCATCTGCGCAGGCATTGCCAGGTATCTTACCCCGCCTGTGAACATAGCCCTTCACGCTCTCAGTGACCCAACGGTTTTCAATACACCACAAAGGACCCTTTGTGGGAGTGCCGAAAACGCTGGCCCGCTCTCGAGCCGACCAAATGTGCGCGCTCGGCATAGCGCGCGCGCTACGCCCGGCGCAAAACATCCTGCCGAGGACCTCCACTTGACAGCATATAGCAGCCAGGCTATCATGGCGCACTCCCGTATCCTTGCCTGTCAAGGAGGCAAAAGGAAAACCGCGCGCGCATGCGCCGTGTCTTTTCGCACCAGTGGCTGACGCGCCAGGCGACTCGAGGGCCGCGCCACGGGCGCGCGCATTCTGGTTCCGAGCACGATCGTACGTCTGCCCTTGCTATTAACCTTGCACTAATGGGCAAACCACCCCCGGCGAAAAACGTCCCGATGACTTCGGGCCGGCGTCGCAAGAAGAGGAGGCTTGAGCGCTATGGTACAGGAAATGACCCCCGAGATGGACGCCCTCAAGGCGCGCCTGAAAAGCACCTGGGAGGCGGGCGACTACGGCGTGTTCGCCAGATACCTCGAGCCGGGAGCGCTCGAGTTCCTCGACCGACTGCCTTTGGATAAGGGAACCACTCTGCTCGACGTGGGCTGCGGGGCGGGGCAACTCACGATCCCGGCGGCCAAGCGCGGCATCCAGGTGACGGGCCTGGACCTGGCCCAGAACCTGGTGGACCAGGCCCGGGAAAGAGCCAAGCAGGAGGGGCTGGACATCCGCATCGAGCAGGGCGATGCCGAGAACCTGCCCTACGAGGACGCCTCGTTTGCTGCCGTGATGAGCCTGATCGGATCCATGTTCGCCCCGCGCCCCCACCTTGTCGCCTCCGAGATGATCCGCGTGTGCCGACCCGGGGGCAGAATCATCATGGGCAACTGGACTGCGGCCGGGCACATCGGCCAGATGTTCAAGGTCATCGGCAAATACGCGCCGCCGCCGGCGATCTTCCCGTCGCCCCTGCTCTGGGGTGACGAAGCCACGGTTCGAGAGCGGTTTGCAAACGGCGTCACGGACTTGCGGATCACGCCCTATCTGTATCCGCTGCGCTACCCCTTCGCGCCCGCTGAAGTGGTGGACTTCTTCATCGCTTATTACGGTCCGACGTTGCGCGCCTTCGACTCGCTGGATCAGACGGCAAAAGCCGCGTTTAAGGAGGATCTGAGCGCGCTGTGGACCCGCAACAACCGGGCGCGCGATGGCACAACCGAGGTCCTGGCCGAATACATCGAGGTGGTCAGCACGCGGGCTTGACGCGGACGCACCGAGCCAGCAAGCGAGCGAGCGAGTGGTCAATAGCGGCAGGACAGGCAGGCGAGGGCGCACCGCTTCACCGAGCCGAATTGCGCCGCGAAAGGTTGTCCAAGAGTATCGCGCACCTATCCAAGCCGATAGTTTCACCGCCGTCGTCAAAACGCTCGAAGGTCAGGAAATCACCTTCAACCAAAGCAAATCCTACGCCCGCCCTCAAGGACCCGCGGGACAACGGCACTCGCGAAGGCAACGTACATGCTCACGCTCATCAACCTGTACCTGAATCGTAGTGCCGCCGCGCAGGCTAAGCGCCCTGATAAACGCTTGCACCGAACGTTTCTCGACCTGCAGTTTCCAAGGAGCGACAAGACATGACGGACATGAGGGCTGACCTTCCCTCCTCCGGCAACCCGGGCGGCCCGCCGCCCGAAGCCATTTTGATGCAGATGCTTTTTGGCGCTTTGATGCAGCAAAGCCTTTGCGTGGCGGTTAAACTCGGCATTCCCGACTTGCTGGCGCGCGGGCCTCAGACTGCCGAGGAACTCGCCGCCCAAACTCAGACGCACGCGCCGTCGTTGTTTCGCGTCCTGCGCACGCTGGCAAGCGCGGGCGTCTTTGCGCAGACCACGGACCGCCAGTTTGACCTGACGCCGATCTCCGCGCCGCTGCGAAAAGATGCGCCCAACTCGCTGCGCGACTTTGCGCTGATGATGGGAGAGGACTGGATTGCACAGGCTTGGGGCGCACTCCTGTACAGCGTCAAAACCGGCGAGCCAGCACACCAGAAAGTGCAAGGGATGAGTTCGTTCGAGTTCTTTGAGCAGAACAAAGAAGCTGGCGAGATCTTCAACCGCGCGATGACCAGCTTTACGCTGGCCGCTTTGCCGGCGATTGTGGAAGCGTACGACTTTTCGGGCGTGGACAGACTGGTGGACATTGCGGGCGGTCATGGATTGCTGCTCGCCGGGATCTTGAAAGCCAATCCGCAACTGCGAGGGACTTTGTTCGACCTGCCGTTTGTTATCGAGGACGCGGGCGCGCTGCTCGAACAGGAGGGCGTGCGAAACCGCGTCGAACTTGCCTCAGGCGACTTCTTCCAATCGGTTCCCGCGGGGGCGGACGCCTACCTGATGAAGCACATCGTTCACGATTGGGATGACGAGAGCTGCGTCAAGATCCTGAAAAACATCCGAGCGGCGATGCGCCAAGACGGCAAAGTCTTGATCATCGAGATGGTTGTCCCCGAAGGCGAGGAGCCAAGCCCCTCCAAAGCGCTCGACGTTTTGATGCTTGTGATGGAGGGCGGCAAGGAACGCACCCGGGAAGAGTATCGAGTCCTGCTGGCGGCAGCGGGTTTTGGGCTGACCCGCGTGATCCCGACCAAGTCGCCCTACAGCGTGATCGAAGGCAAGCGCGTATAGACGTGCGTAGAGTGGGGTTCGTTGGGAAACGGCTCCGCATTGTCTTCCGATAGGCCATAGGCGACCCAGTCACCGTTTTCCTGAACGCCAATAAAAACGTTCCAAATCGGCTGGCTCTTCGGGAACGGATTTGGCCCATCCTTGCGGAGCGTTACCCTGCTGCGGTCTCTGGTTTACCTGCTCCCGGGTATAATCCCGCTCGGCCGCCCCAATGGCTCGCCTCCTGCGCGCCGTGCCCTACCACATCCAAAGGGGATACCCCCATTCATGCGACCCCGGCTCTGCCTCCGTTCCTTCGCATGGGGCGCCGCCGCTGCCACGGCGCTCGGCATCCTGGCTGTGTTTTGGCGCGCGCCCGAGTGGCTGGCGGCAGGGCACCGGGCACGTCCCGGCGCTGCTGCGCCCGAACCGCGCCTCCGCGCCGCGGACCTGGCTCCGGCAGTGGCCCCTGCCCATACCGCCCCTACCGCCCCTACCGCAACCCCTTCCCTGCCGCGCAAGCCGGCTCCCTCCGCCCCGCCGCCGCTGCGGTCCTCGTTGGTTGACAGGGGGAACATGGGTCCGCTGCGCGTCCCGACTCCCCAGTCGGGCGAAGTGCTTCCCGCCGCTTCCGGCCGGCTGATCATCCCGGTTCAGGGCGTTCGCCCCCAAGACCTGACCGACACGTACGCGCAGGCGCGCGGTAGCGGGCGCGGGCACGACGCAATCGATATCCCCGCGGCGCGGGGCACGCCTGTGTTGGCAGCGGCGCCGGGCGTGGTCCTCAAACGGTTCCACAGCGAGCGGGGCGGGACGGCGCTCTACCAGCTCGCCCCCGACCGGCAGACTGTCTACTACTACGCCCACTTGGACCGGTATGCCGAGGGGCTCACCGAGGGCACAGCCCTCCGGCAAGGCGAAGTGCTCGGCTACGTGGGCGACAGCGGCAACGCAGGGCAGGGCAACTGCCACCTGCACTTCGAGATCACCACGACGGCGCACCCGGCGCGCTACTGGGGCGGGACGCCCCAGAACCCGTACCCGCTGCTCCGGGAAGGGATTCATCGACCGTAGTCCAGGCGCGGCCGTTTGATGACATAACCAAAACAGTTCTCGC
>JAABUN010004070.1_pt1 | contig 20821 bp, 14 predicted proteins | sample 5559311 | NCBI WGS metagenome assembly JAABUN01 (sample SAMN10711877, study PRJNA513370) | rock metagenome | isolation source: Antarctica rocks | place: Antarctica: Victoria Land, Siegfried Peak sud
TGTTCGGCGGCGGCAAGGACATCCACTTCTACAAGGAAGTCTCCGACCTGCTCGGCTCCACCCGCGTGTTGCGGCACAGCGTGACCGACGGCCCGGGTGGGATCGGCACGTCCCGCTCGACCGAGGACGTGCCGATCCTGCGTCCCGAGCACATCCGACTGATCCCCGACCGCCAGGCGCTGGTCGTCGCCGAGAACGCCCCGCCGATCATCGCCCGACTGCGCCGGTGCGTCGACGGCCGCGGCGGCAGGGCGCTGCTCGCCCGCCAACGGGCCGCCCGCGACCAGGTCGCCGCCGACCGGCAGACCCGGCCCGATGTCGACGTGCGGACCGCGGTCGCGGTCGCCTACGCCCAACAGCACCAGCTGCACCCCGACGACAGCAACGCCGACAGCGCCGGCGACTACCCGCCCGGGACTGCCGGGTCGGATGGCACGAAGGCCTGGACCTGGTGAGCGGCCCGATCCGGATCGTGCGCGGGTTCCCACCGCCGCCCGCGCAGGTACGACAAGCCCTGACCACGCTGACGATCCTGCGCGGCGGCGACCCTGATGCGATCGCCGAGCTCGGTGACATCGGTGACCTGCCGCGGCCGTGGGACCCGGCGACCTGCCCGCCGACCCTGCGCCAGCAGGTGTGGTTGTGGTGCGACGACGTCGCCGGCTGGATCAACCGGCAGTACAGCTGGCGGCCGGCCAGCCTGATCCCGGCCTGCTGGCCGCGGCACCCGCACCTCGCCAGCGAACTCCCCGTACTGGCGTGCCTGCGGGACGCCGCCGGTGGCACCAGCCCGGAGCTGCTCGAGGAATGGCACCGGCACACCCTGCCGCTGTTCCTGGACCGGCTCGCCGGCCGGCTCGGTGAAAGCACCTGCCGCACCGGCAAACACCAGGACTGGCCAGCCGCCGGCCGGTACGACACCTACACCAGCCAGGCGGCCACCACCGAACGGCACGACCTGTTCCACGCCGACACCCACCCGCCACGACGACTCCGGCCGGCCGGGACATGACCCACCCCGCCCGGCGCCCCCCCGCGGCCCCTGCCGGCCTGCCCGACACCGGAGCCGGCCACCTGACCGCGGCGCCATCCGCACAGCCAACCTTCACCCCCCGCGACGAACGGAGCCCCCTCCAATGCCCGAGACGCAGCCTGAGACGTCCCCTGACATGCACCCCGACCTGACCGCCGTCCGCGCGGTCGCGTTCACCACCTGCCCGCTGCTGGCCGCGCACCTGAGCGCCCTGCACCCCGGGGTCCGGACCTGTCAGATGACCCGGCTCGCCGGCGTCGGCACACTGCCCGACACCGACGCCCTGCTGCTGCTCACCCACCACGACCCGAACCACCCAGCCGCCTCACCGGCCGGCAACGGCCTGGTCACCACCACTGTGTACATCGGCACCGACCTGGACGACGCCGACGTCTGGTCCCGCGCCACCACACTCCGCGCCAGCCAAGTCTTCCTGCTGCCCGATCAGGATGCCCAGCTGGTCGACGAGCTCAACTGGCACTTCGCTGCAGCGGCCTGACCACCACCCCCGGCGTCCCGCGTGGGAGACCATCTCATCGCCACTCTCGCCGTCCCACGTCGCACGGTGGCGCGCGGGAACTGGCTGACAAGATCCAGACCGAGCCCGCGCGGACATCAGCGCGGCACTGACCGGTCCGGCCGAGGTGCAGAACCGCCCGGCGGGATGTGGTATATCTGCTGGCATGAATTCCGGCTACCCGTCCGAAGAGGATGTGATCACAGATCTCGGCGACAAAGTCGTCGCCGGGATCGCCCACGCGGTCGCCCAGATGCGCGATGACTTGAGGGTGTACCGCAACACCTTCCCGGGCTGGGTCGGCGCCTCGACCGACCGGGGGCTGCTCAGCTGGTGCCACGACCGTGCCTGGGCCCACCTGACGTCGACGTTCGACGACGTGGTGGAGGTCGACGTCGTCGACCGCCCACCGCTGCGCGAGATGTTCGTCGGCACCCGCTACCGCCTGCGCTTCAAAAAGCACGACGTCGAAGACCGCGTCACGACCTACCCGACGCAGACCGCGCTCGCGTTCCTCGAGCAGGACAGCGCGACCCTCGACGGGCTCGAGGAAGTACGCCTGGTGGCGGGCTATCGCTGGGACCCCGTCCCTCGTCAGGTCGGCGCCGGCGTGATCTCACTGCGCGACGGCCGCGAGAACGTCATTTGGACGCACGTCCTGGCCGAACCGACGACCGGGATTGTCGAGGCGACGCCCATCGTCGGGGCTACCGGCCCGACCGCGCCGCGCATTGACATGCCGCACCGCGACACGCAGACCGATCGACGCTCCGATGGGGCTGAGGACACATGACCGCCCTCGGTGAGGTCCTTCAGACCGCCCGCCGAGCGCAGCGCCTGACGCAGGCGCAACTGGCCGAGCAGGCCGGCGTCACGCAGGCAGCCCTGTCCCGGTACGAAAATGGCCTCCGCGAACCGGAACCGGATGTCCTGGACCGGCTCGCCCACGTCCTCGGGGTGACCCCGAACTTCCTGCGACACGCCGGTCGTGCCTACGGCGGGATGGCGATGGACGCGCACATGCGACGGCGGATGACGGCCCCACCCGGCATTTGGCGCCAGCTCGAGGCACGGCTGAACATGTACCGCTGGCACACCAGCCACCTGTTCGAAGAGGTGACGCTGCACGCCGATCAGCACGTGCCTACCCTGGACCTGCTGGACGTGAGTCCTGAGCAAGCCGCGCGGTTGGTGCGAGCGCAGTGGCGCCTGCCGGTAGGACCGGTCCGGCGTCTGGCGCAGTGGCTCGAGGCCGCGGGATGCGTTCTGATCGGTGAGGATTTCGGGACCAGCCGGGTCGATGGGCTGTCGCAGTGGGTCGGCGACCATCCGGTGATCCTGTTCAACACCAGCGCCCCAGCCGATCGGGTCCGGCTCACCCTTGCGCACGAGCTCGGGCACCTCGTCCTTCACTCAGACGCAGTCAGCGCCGACGACGTCGAGGCGCAGGCCAACGTGTTCGCCGGCGAGTTCCTGATGCCCGCCGACATCATCCGACCGGTGCTCCGTAACGCCAAACCCGCGAGGCTGCTCGACTTGAAAATCGAGTACGGCGTGTCGATGCAAGCGCTCGTTGAGCGCGCCTTCCACCTGGGCCTGCTCACCCCGACACAACGCACGAGCATGTACAAGATGTTCAGCGCCCGCGGTTGGCGGGTCCGCGAGCCCCGGGGCGAGGACATCGCACCCGAAACCCCCTCACTCACCGAGTCGATCGGGCGTGACCTTGCCGCGCGAGGACTCAGCCCGCAGGACGTCGCGAGCATCGCGGGTTTCGCCGACGTGAGCCGGAACAAGCTCTTCCGGCCACCCGGCCTCCGGGCGGTGTGACACGGCCAAGGCGTCCGTTACGGGCCGGGGCGCCGGCGGTCAGTGACACGTGCCGACGATGCCGCCGCAGCGCCTGTTCCTCGCCTCGGCTGGCGCTGGGGCCGGCGGCGGTCTCTGGCGCTCTTCGCAGGGCCACGCGGGAGCACAGCGACCAGATCGGTCAGCGTCGGCGCTTGGCGTGTGCTCGGCCGGCGATCTTGCGGGCGCCGGTTACGTTGAGGCGCCAGCGTGCGAATGGGACGCTGACGCCGAAGCGCTCGGCGGCGAGCTCGTCGCTGACGCCGTCGAGCGCCAGCCGGACGGCCGCGTCGGTCGGCAGGAGGAGCTCGCCGCTCAGCTCGGCCGCCTCCGTCTCCAGTGCCCGATTGGCGACTCGGCAGCCGGTGCTGTCCGTGAGCGCCGCAGCGAACGGATGCTCCAGAACCACGTGCGCCATCTCATGGCTGGCCGTGGAGATGCGGCGCTCGGGTGCGTGCCCGTCGTTCTCGACGATGACGGTGCCGCCGTCGGTCAACGAAATGAGGGCACCGGAGAACACCTGCGGTCGGACGATCTGAAAGTGTTCGCGCGCCTCTTGGGAGCACTCCAGCTCGGACAGGCGCAGCACCTGCACGCCGTAGAGCTCGGCCAGCACCAGCGGATCGAACTGGTCGTACGCGGTCAGCGCCAGCTCCTCGCGCAGCGTGAGGGCCAGCCGACGCAACTCGCTCTTGTTCACTCACGGTCCCGGCGTTGCGCCGCGGCGCGGCGCAGTGTGGCTCGGATGACCTCCTGCAGCATCGCGACATCTGCCTCCTCCAAGTCAGCCCGGGCACGCAGCAGCGGCGCAAGCTCGGCCGCCAGCTCTGGCTGGGCACGGGATTCGCTCTGCTCGACGAGGAAGGTCTCCGCCGGCATGCGCAGCCAACGCACCAGGGTCATGAAGCCCTCGGCGTCTGGCTTGAAGCCGTTGCGCAGACGCGAGAGCAGCGACGGCGTCACTCCGCACTCGGCCGCGAGCTGCCGCCATGACAGCCCGCGCGCGGTCCGCGCCTGATCCAAGGCGTCCTGCAGGCCTGCAGTGTCGATCTTGGTCTTGGCCATGAACGTCTCCCTGACTAAGGTGCCGCAGTGTTGCACTTTCGGAGCGGTGGTTGCATCTCGGCTCGCCGTGTGCTCTAGTGGTCCGATATCGAACCACTGAATGAGAAGAGGATCATCATGGTGGCGACGCCGATCACTACCGATCTGCAGGTCCAGCACCAGGGCATCAACATCGACATCGAGTCCATCGCGCCGATCCGCCAGTTCAGCGCAGATGCCTACGACGTCGCCAACATGACGATCACGGCGACGGTGACGTCCCCGGCCGAGCAGTTGTACCGGCTGGTCCTGGCCGCGGATGTCGAGGCCGGCACGTCGGCCTTCGCGCGGGTGGTCTCGGCGAGCAAGGCGCACTTCAAGGACCTGCGGTCGTTCAAGCGGATCGTGAAGAAGGACGCGGAGATCCTCCGCCCGGTGCTGGCTAAGGCCGGCATCGCTCTGCAGCCCGGTGTCGACGAGCAGCAGCAGCTGGAGGAGCACGCGAAGGGCTACAAGATCGCTGACATCACCATCCCTGCCGGGCAGCAGGTGCTGCGCATCCACGCCAGCCAGAAGCTCAACCCGGTCGACGGTGATCCCCGCCGGTACCGGTTCACCATGTACGCCCCCCAGCTCAGCCTGGCTCCCGTCGGCAACGTCCGGCTGGGCGCGACGGTGATCTTCCCGCTGGACTTCAAGGGCACCATCGACATTCCGGTCGTCGCGCCTATGCCGGGTCAGCCGCCGGTCAACCTGATCGGCGGTGGCGACATGCCCGTGCAGGTCGGTCTCCAGCAGGCCTTCGGCTGGGCCTTCCAGGCCGACCCGCAGATCACCGTGTCCTACACCTACAGCTGACACCGCTAGAGCCGGTGACCGCGACCCAGGCCGCTTCTCGCCGCATCACGAGCAGCGGCCTGGAACGTCAAGGAGCCATGTTGCCCGAAAACGGCAGCGCCGACGACCCAAGACGGGGGACCCCGGTGAACGAGCCCAAGACCCGGGCGGTCGTCGACCAGCACGCCGGTCGTTGCCCGGTGCCGCACCACGGAGGACCGCAGAGCCTTGCTGCGCAGGGGGGCATGGCTGGGCCTACAGGTCTCGACCTTCCCGGCTTGACGACCGCCAGCGGCGGAACCACGTGATCACCGCGTCGACGACAGACGTCGTACTGACGCTCTTGATCGCGGCCATCGGCGGGTCAGCCGTCCAAGCATTCCGGGTCCGACTCGACCGGCGCGCGGCCCAGGCCGCGGCACGAGCCCGGGTGTACCGCCGGATCCGTGCGCTGCTACGCCGATGGCCAGACGGCCCGCCGCTGCTAGGAACCGACACGCCAGCCGCAGGCTCCTTCGACGACGCGCCGGACACCGGCACGTTCCTGGTTGAGCTCGCCGGACTCGTCGAAGACGTCGCTGCGGGCTGGCCGCCGGACGGGCTCGCGTACACGCTGGAGCGCCTCATGGACGCCATCTCCCAGCTCCCGGCCCAACCCGCGGCCCGGCCGGCCGTCTTGAACCTGTACCGCGTCTGCTCAGAGCACCTCGTGGTGCTCGACCTCGGAGCACTCGGCGCGCGCGGGCACAGGCGCTTGGCCATGCCGGTGGTCGGGACGGTCTTCCGCACCGTTCGCGAGTTCAAGGCCCGGTCGGAGCTTGGCCGGGCGCTACCGCCGCTCCCGCACGGACTCCCTCCCGTGACATACCCGCACCGCGGATGAGGCCCTGTCGGACGAGCCGCGCCCGCGTAGGCGCTCGACCTTCTGCCTATGGCGGGGGCCGTAGCGCGGCGCCCTCCTCGGGACTGAGGTAGTGCCTGGACACGCAACTTGGCACCCGGACACCAGAACTGGCGCCACGCCGAAACGGCCGGTCACGCTGGTTGGCGCACCGAGGCAGACTGGACGGGTCACATGTCACGTGATCTTGATGGGTTGGCGCCGGTCCGGACGTCGCGTTGGTCTGCTGTGGCCTACGGGAGCCAGTGGTGCCCGACGGCTCCAGTCGAACTATGCGGCAGGGCGATCAGGTGCGTGCCGGTCACATTGTCGGTCGCACGCAGGTGCGGGCCGAGCAGGCTGATCAGCGAGCCGGTAATGGCAGCGAGGTCGGCGGCGGAGCCGTGATACGTCGGTACGGAGCAGCCGGGTACCGCGACGAGCTCGTCGTCGGGTCCGACGGGCTCCCAAAGGCAGGCGAATGGTTGCAGCGCCGGATCGCGGGCGACAGCCTGGCCTGCATGTTCGTCTGCGGTCTCGGGGTCTGGTCCGGCGCCGGGACGGGTGACGGCGAGCATGCCGAGGGTGCTGGTGGCGCGGTCGGTGACGAGCCGGGCGACCAGCGGGGCGTTCTGGGTGGTGGCCCACACAGCGTGTAGCGCCGCTGCCACCGCTGTGCTGACGGTGGCGTCGACGAACACCTGGCAGGGCGGCAGGGACTGCCGGGCGAGGAAGGCGTAGGGCCTGTCTTCGACTTGGACGATCAGATCGTCGCGGAGGGCGCGCAGCCGGTCGGCGAGGGCGTCGGCCTTGGCGGTGCCGATGTCGGACTCGACGTAGTCCTGCCGGACCAGAAGGCCGCCTGTAACGGGCGACGGGTCGCACAGCAGGATGCGGCGGGCTCCGGCGCGGGCGATGAGCTCGCCGGCCCAGGAGCCGAGTCCGCCGCAGCCCCAGAGGGCGACGTCGGCGCCGACGAACGCGCTGACGGGCCGCCGGTCGTCGCGGCGGGTGGTCCTGCTGTGGCGTTCCTCAGACACGGCGCACCATTCGATCGGGACAGCGGACAAGGGTCCCGTCGGGTCGACGGTGACCATCGGGCCTGGGACTCGGGCGGCTCGGCGCAGTGCGTCGGCGATGACGGGCGAGAGCCTGCCGCACAGCAGGTGCCCGGGGCCGGACGCGTTCGGTGCGCCCGGCACCGAAAGCAGGAAGTAGGCGGGTGTGCAGTCGGGGTTGGCTGCTGCGGTCCAGGCGAGCATGCTGAGCAACCCTGCGGGGTTGGGGCCGCCTGCCTGTTCGAGGGCGCCGCAGAGTCCTGCGACGGTGAGCCCGGCTCCGAACCAGAGCGGCTGCGGCGGGTAGGCGACGAGCGCAGCGACGGCACCGTCGACGCGGCCTGGCGCCAGGTCCAGCCGGCGGTTGGTGCGGCGGACGAGCCAGGCGCGGGCAAAGGGCCGCCCAGGCGGCGGGTCGTGCCGGGCGACGACGGTCGGGGCGCCGGGGTGGCGGTGAAGGACTCCGCCGACCGGGTGGTACAGCGCCAGGCGGGCGTCGAAGCGGCCGTGGGCAGCGTCGTCAAGCCAGGCGGAGAGCCGGTTGAGAGCGCCGACGACGCCGTGGGCCGGGTGCCACTCCTGCGAAGGGTCCAGGTATAGGCACAGCGCGTGGCCTAGCAGCACATGCGGATGGCCGGCGAAGCGTATGTGCTCGACATGGGCGTAGGGCGGGGTCCACGGCCAGTCAGGGCCGAGCGTGAGCACCACGTCCTCGGCGGGGTGGCGGATCGGCAGTCCGCCGGGAGCGTCGAGCGGCAGCGTGCCGGTGGGCATGGTGAGCCGGACGTGCACGCCCGCAGGAGTCGTGCCGACGTGTTCTGCGGCGAGCAGAGGCTTGGCAGGGTCGGCGACGAGCCGACGCATCTCGCGCAGCGCCTGCGTGTGCTGCTTCGTGGGGCGGGCAGCGGTCAACCGGCGCGTCCGGGCCTGCCGGTGACGAGCGGGACGGCGCCGAACGCGCCTACTGCAGCCGCCCCGCCCGCCGCCCCTGCGCCGGAGCCTCCCGAGGAGGGGAAGCCGGTGCCGAACAGGTTTTGCCAGAGCTCTCTGCTGCTGTCGGCGCCGTCGGCGTGGTAAGCGGAGTCGATGAGCCCGGCGAGGGCGCGGATGTCGTCGCGGAGCGCGGTGTAGGTGGCGTCGGTCCAGCGGTGGTCGAACGTCGCCGCAGGAGCGGACGGATCCTCGATGTGCGGGCGGGCCGGTCGGGCCTGCAGCCAGGCGTCGAGGTCGCTGACGATGTGGAGCAGCGCTGTCGGGACGTCGGCGTAGTAAGCCGGGTCGGTGATCGTCTTCGTGTCGGGCACCTGATTGCCGGCCAGGGTGGTCAGGATGATCGACCGGGTGTCCGGATACCAGCCGCGGTGGTCGCGCAGGTATTTGAGCAGCCGTACGACCTTGCGCAGGTTGCGCTTGGCGGCCTTGTCGCGCTTGTGCATCCACTCGGTGTAGCCGGTGGGGTTCGTGGGCTCCCAGTCGTCGTCGTCGCCGTTGACGATCCATTCGGTCCCGTCGCTGAGGCGGACGAACGGGACGATGTCGAGGTGGAAGTCGCCTGCGTAGGTGAGCCGGACGCAGCGGCACTTCTGCTTGACCGGCATCTTGCCGTAGGTCCCGTGCCCGTCGAGGATTTCCTCGATGCGGTCGAGGTAGTTCTTCGGTGTGTCGTGCCAGTCCGGCTCCTCGTTCATCCGCAGCAGGAAGTCGGCGTCGTACTCGTTGCCGTCCGCAGGCTTGATGATCGTTTCGTGTGCCCATGATCCCTGCGGCACCTTGTCGGTGACGCGTCCCCCTATGCCGGGATCGGCCTTGAGCGCGCGGACGACCGCCTCGACGCTGCTGTCGAGGCTGTCCAGGCGCGTCTGATCGAGATTGACCGTGTTCTTGAGCAGGTTCGTGAAGTCGTCGGTGTGCTTCATGTGGTCCTCCTGGCCGCTGCGATTGGCTTCATCAGCATGACGGCCTCCTCCGACAGGAAGGCGCGGCGCACGGTCAGGGCACAGGCACGCTGGGCTCGTACCCGGCGGCGCGGTGCGCGGAGAACGCGCCGAGATCCTCGCCACGGCGGCGGCTGACGCCGTCGGCCAGGCCACGGATCATGTCGGCGTCGAGGCGGTCGAGCTCGAACAACCCGTCCGGCACCTTCGGGTCGATGCGGGTCACACGTCTGGCGCCGACGAGGTGCTCGGTGGTGTGCAGCGCGCCGAGTGCTTGGGCGCGCAGGACGAGTCGGCCCGCGGGCTTGGCCCACTGGATCAGCCCGGCGTTGTTCAAGGCGGCCGGATGAGCGCTGATCGGGTCGGTGGTGCCGATGGACAGGACGCGGATCTGGTCCAAGGAGGCGCCGAGGACGCTGACTGCTTCGGCCACGCCGATCAGGCAGGGGTTGTTCGCCCAGACGCCACCGTCGACGAGCCTGTGCTGTCGCAGTCGTGCTGCGGGCAGGTATGTGGGCGCGGCGCTTGTCGCCAGCGCCACGTCGGTCATCGTCTCGCGCCAGTCTCGGCGCAGCTCCGGATGATGCGGAGTCTTGAACAGGTACACCTCGTCCTCGTCGAGGCTGTACGACGGGACGACGAGCCGGCTCTTGCTGTGACCGAGCAGCCGGTCGCCGAGGATCTCCTGAAGCGCCGCCTTGAGAGGCCCGCTGCGGTGCTTGGCCCGCCACCACTTGCGCGCCCCGGACAGCGGTGAGCGCGGGAAGATGTCCGGGCCCTTGCGGGCGTAGAAGTCGACGATCTGGTCGGGCGTCAGCCCGGCGCCCAGTCCGAGCGCTACGAGCCCGCCGGTCGACGTCCCGACGATGAGGTCGAAGTGGTCGGCGATCCTGACGTTCCGGTCGCGTTCCCAGTCAGCCAGGACCGCCGCGGAGAACAGACCTTTGAGCCCGCCGCCGTCCAGGGCGAGGATCTGGAACTGCCCGTGCGGCCACGGCTGCTCAGCGACGACCATCGGCTCTGGCTGTCAGACCGGACGGATGCTGGGGTTGGTGCCGCTGTCGCGCACCGTCTGCGCGATGGCGTCCGCGACACTCGCGTCGACCACGGCCTTGACCTGAAGCTGCGCCCAGCTCAGTGAGCCGCCCGCGCCCTCCTCGCTGAGGGTCTCGCAGGCGGCGGCCTGCTGGGCGGCCAGCTCGACCTTGGCGAAGGTCCCAACCTCCTGTTCTACGAACAGCAGCCAGCCGTCGTCGACCTGGCTCACCATCTCGATGCGGACGTAGCCGGACAGGTCGGGCCGATGCGGGATCAGCACGCGCGTTCCTGGCTCGAAGCTCACATCTCGACCCTATGGCGGGAGGGGTCCGGCGCAGGTCACGCCAGCATCATCGGTCGGGACGTGTCGCGGCTGCGGCTCTGCCTTGCTGGCAGGTGGCGTGGGACGGTGGGGGTTCATCGCAGTGGCCACGTCGCGGATGTTGTCAACCCGGCCGCAGGAACGGCTCGGCTTTGGGAGCCCAGCGCGGCCGGTCCGGTGACCGGCACGGTGATCCCGGCGGCGCGGTGCGATCTGCTGCGTGGGGTCATGCTCGTGGGACTGCCGATTCGCTCTGGTTGCCGCTCAGACGTTGTACCGCGACGGTATGGCGGGGGCCGTAGCGCTCTGTGCGCACGGTCTCTATGTCGGCGCTCTAGTCAGGTGAGGATCGTCAGAACGGACTATGGCGTGGGTGTTGTGTTGCGGACCAGACTGCGGTGGGTTCGCGCCGGTTGAGCGTTTCGCCCTCATCTCCGGCGTGTGGAGTTCTTGATGCGTGTTGTGCCTGTTCGTTCTGCTGTGTCTTGTGGGCCGCGGCCGGCCGTGGCGGCTCGTCGGTCGGTTCGGGTGGGGTTGACGGGTGTGTTGGCGGTGGCGTTGATGGCTGGTTCGTCGCCGGTGTGGGCGCAGGAGGCGCCGCCGGTGGCCATGCCTGTGGCGCCGACCGGGGCGGTCCCGCAGGTGTCGGCGCCGGGGGCGCCGGGTGGCGATGTCGTTCCGGCGGTGGGTGGGCCGGTGGAGCGGGTGCTGGTTGCTGATGGCAGCGAGGTCTTGTTGGCAGCCGATCAGGGGTCTGCGCAGATCGCGGCGGCGGCTGAGCGCCGGCCGGTGGAGATTGTGGGCCGGCGCTCGGAGGTGTCCTCGACGTGGGCGATGCCGAACGGCACGTTGTCTTCACGGTTGGCGGCCGGTCCGTTGTGGGTGCGTCGGGGTGGGGACGGCACCCGCGCCGCGGATTGGGCGTTGGTGGATCTGACGTTGGAGCGCCGGGCGGACGGGTCGGTCGGGCCGCGGGCGCATCCGTCGGCGATGTCGTTGTCGGGGGCCCGGCCGGCCGCGCCGGCTGGTGTGGTGGCCGCTGTCGACAACGGTCGTGGCGCGAAGGTAGAGCTGGGCTGGGAGGGGGCGTTGCCGGCGCCGCGCCTGGAAGGGCCGCGGGCGGTGTATCCGCAGGTGCGTCCTGGGGTGGATTTGGTGGTGGAGGCGTCCCGGACCGGTTTCGAGCAGTTCTTCGTCCTGACCGAACGCCCCCGACCGGGCCAGGAAGCTGATCTGCAGGTCGAGGTGCGGTTGCAGGGCGCGACTGCCCGGCAGGGCGTGGACGGTCAGGTCGAGTTCGTGACCGCGGACGGCGCGGTGCTCGGTGGGGTGCCGGCGCGCACCGTGTGGGACGCCGATGTCGACGCCGAACGGTTGCATCCGCTGGGGACGCCGTGGGTCGGCGGCCCCGGTGAAGTCAGTGCCTACCCGTCCCCGGAACTGAACGCCGCCGTCCCGCCGGCCGGCCCGGTGCCGGCTGGGCCCGCGGCTGGGCCGGCCGCCCCGCCGGTCCCGCCGGCGGCTGAGCTTTCGCCGTCAGCGGTGGAGGGTGCTGGTAAGGGTGAAGATGGCGGTGCGCGGGCGGCGAAGGCCAGCCCACCGCGGCGGTTGCCGGTGGACGCCCGGGTCGAGCCGGCTCGGGTGAGCCTGGATGTGACTCCGGACCCGGTGTTCTTGCAGGACCGGCAGGTGCAGTTCCCGGTGGTGGTGGACCCGGAGGTGCGGTTCAGCAGCACGTTCGACACCTATGTGCAGAGCAACATCGTCAACACCGACCAGTCCGGTCAGACTGATCTGCGGTTGGGGACCTATGACGGTGGGGCGACCAAGGCCCGGTCGTTCGTGCACGTCGAGGCGGCCCTGATCGCCGGCTCGCAGGTGTTGAGTTCGTCGTTGGACCTGTATGCCTTCCACAGCTTCTCCTGCGACCGGCGGAACTGGCGGGTGTGGCACGCCGGCGTGGCCGGCACCGGCACCCGCTGGGGCAACCAGCCGCCGTTGTACGGGGTGTGGTCGACCTCGGATCAGACCCGCGGGTGGGGGGCGGGTTGCGAGGACGGTTGGGTGAGCGCTGATGTCCGCGCGTTGATGCAGATGCACGCCGATGCCGGCGGTGGGCTGCTGTCGGTGGGGTTGACCGCGGAGAACGAGCAGGACACCGCCGGGTGGAAGAAGTTCAACTCGGGTAACGCCAGTGGCGCGATCCCGAACATCTACGTCAACTATCAGCCCGGGTGCACCGCGTATGAGTCGTCGGCGACCGGCCGGCACTATGTGTGCGGGGAGATCCGGGACCGGTACAACGCCCTGGGTGGCCCGAACGGCCCGTTGGGGTTCCCGACCACCGGCGAAGGGGTCACCGGCGACGGGGTCGGCCGGTTCAACCACTTCCAGGGCGGCACGATCATCTGGGGGCCGTCGACCGGCGCCCACGACGTCCGCGGCGCGATCCGGGACCGGTGGGCGCAGCTGGGCTGGGAGCGCAGCGGGCTGGGCTATCCGACCACCGGCGAAGGGGTCACCGGCGACGGGGTCGGCCGGTTCAACCACTTCCAGGGCGGCACGATCATCTGGGGGCCGGCGACCGGCGCGTGGGACATCCGCGGCGCGATCCGCGACCGCTGGGGACAGCTGGGTTCTGAGAGGAGCGGGCTGGGCTATCCGACCACCGGCGACTCGCGCACCGGCGACGGGGCCGGCTGGTTCAACCACTTCCAGGGCGGCACGATCATCTGGGGGCCGTCGACCGGCGCGCAGGACGTTCAAGGCGCGATCCGGGACCGGTGGGCACAGCTGGGCTGGGAGAGCGGCCTGCTGGGCTACCCGACGAGCGGGCAGCTGACCGCCGCGGACGGCGCCGGGCGGTTCAACCACTTCGCCAAGGACGCGTCGGTGTTCTGGAGCCCGACGACCGGTGCGTGGGAGGTCCGCCAGGCGATCCGGGCGCAGTGGTTCGCGTTGGGTTGGGAACGGGGCTGTTTGGGTTACCCGACCTCCGGTGACTACGCCATCACCGGCGCGACACGGCAGAACTTCCAGTACGGCACGATCACCTACACGACCGCGACCGGGGCGACGAGTTACACCTGCCGGCCGCCGGCTGCGGTCACGAACTTGCGGTCGACCTCTCATGGGCTGGTGGTCAGCGCTGACCGCACCGTCGACATCGTCTGGACCCAGCCGGTGTACAGCAGTTACCCGCCGCCCGCCGGATACAGCATCGCCTGGTCGCAGGAGGTCACGGCGGTGGCGGATGCCACCGCCGAACTGCCCGCGGGCAGGTTGGCTGCGACGAGCCCACCGTTGGGCGACGGGGCGTGGTACGCCAACATCGTCACGGTCAGCTCGGCCGGGAAGGTCAGCTCGAACCGTCGGGTCGGGCCGTTGCTGGTCGGGAACGCCACGCTCGCGGACGGTTTGTTGCCGACCAGCCCGGTGGCGCAGTCCAACGAGCTGGGGTTGGAGCAGTTCGCGCCCTACGACCAGGTGCCGCTGGGGACAGCCAGCTCGTATGTGCAGCTGCGTACCGGCAACGTGGTCACCCAGCAGGATCTGGTGTCGGTCCCGGGACAGGGCCTGAACACGGTCGTCAAGCTCACCCACAACAGCCAGCAGGGCGTGCGGGACAGCGGTGTCGGCAGCGGCTGGTCGCTGTCGGTGACCGATCTGGAGGCAGGGTTGGACGGGGTGCTGGCGGAGCTGTCCGATGCTGCGGTCACGGACATCGACATCAACCGCGATGTGGTGCTCGGGCAGATCAGCGGCGGGAGCATCGTGCAGGACCTGGCCTACCTCGGTTCGCAGGTCACCGGTGATGTGCTGGAGTTCGTCGACGGGGACGGCACCACCCACCGGTTCACCCGGGCGGGCGGTCCGGCCCTGACCGGCGGCGGCCGTTGGCTGAGCCCACCCGGGGTCGATCTGAAGGTTCGGGAGCTCACCCGGCAGGTCGTGGACGCCGCCGGTGTGACGGTCACGATCGTCGAGGCGTATGAGTTCGTCCGCCCGGACGGGGTGGTGTACGTCGCGACGAAGCAGACCTTCGCCGGTCTGGCGTTGCCGGTGTGGCGGATCAGCAGCGTGCGGGACCGCAACGGCAACGTGTTGAGCTACACGCACGCGAACTTCGACGGCGTCGGGATCAGCAAGGTCCGGCTGACTGACGTCCGGCACAACCGTTACCCCGAGCAGAGCGTCGTCCGGTTCGACTATCAGCCGTACGTCGCCGGCGCGGACAACACCGACGCCGGGGTGCTGCGTTCGATCACCAGCCTGCCTGGGGTGACTGTCGACGGGCGCAGCTTCGAGCGTCGGATCGACACCTCGATCAGCCCGGGCGCGCACCAGCTGACCGGCTGGACGCAGAACGCGCACACCGCCACGCTCGACGGCGCGCCGGTGCCCGCGATCGAGCAGGCCCGTCGGTCGGTGGCCTACACCTACAACGCTGATGGGAGCCTGGCGAGCGCCTCCGACGGGAACGCGCCGGGCCGGCTGACCCGCTACACCTACACCGCCGGCCGCCCGGCCGGCACGTCGACGTCCGCCCCGACCGTGCCGATGCTGAGCTCGCTCACCGACCGGGCCGGCGCCCTCTGGCGTTGGGCGTACACGCCGCTGGCCGGCAACGAGACCCGCACGAGCGTGACCAGGCCGGTGACCGCCACCAGCAGCGCCACCTCCAGTTTCACGATCACCGCCCGCGGCCCGGTCAGCCCCAGTGACCCGCGGGTCACCGGCGGCAACGTCCGGCTGGTCAGCGACGCCGGTAACAACACCGGGCCGGTCACGACCACCCACAACTGGGCGGCCAACAAGCTCATCTCGACGATCAACGCCGACGGGGCAGCGACCTCGTTTCGCTATGACGACCTCGGCCTGCTGATCGAGACGACCAACCCGGCCCCGAACCTGGCCGGTAGCGACCTGCCGGCGGGCGCCCCGAGCACCCCGATCACCAACACCCTGTCCTACCGGGCCGGCGGCAGCTACCCGAACTGCACCGACCCGGCCGATGACGGCCAGCCGGTCAGCGGGCTACGGTCCTGCGCGCTTTTCGCGGACCTGACCCGGGTGGTGACCGCCACCGGCACCGACAGCCAACGGGTCGCCGACTTCGACCCCGACCCGCTCACCGGCCAGCTGCGGACGGTCGCTGAACGCGCCAACCCGGACGGGACGGTTAGCGCCGCCGACCGCACCACCGGCTTCGTCTACTACAGCCGCGGCGCCCTGCGGAGCATCGACGGCTCACGCACCGACGTTGCTGATGTCACCAGCTACGGCGACCCGGCCGACCCGGTCTACGGCGGGTATGACCGGACCGGGCAGCCGCTGCGGCTGACCGACGCCGACGGCAAGACCAAGACGTTCAGCTACACCCCGTACGGGATGCTGAGCATCACCACCGACCGGGACGGCCGGGCCACCAACAGCCGATACGACCAGCGCGACAACCTGCTGTCGGTGACCGTCCCCGGCAGCTCGAGCACCGACTACGGCTACGACAACAACAACAACAAGACCAGCCAGAGCGACCCGGCCCGCACCCGTGACGGGATCAGCTACCGGCCGGTCACCAACACCGTGTTCGACCTGGTGGACCGCCCGGTCGAGGTCCGCGCCCCCGGCGCGGACGAACGTCCGGGCAGCAGCACCGGCAAGACCGTCAGCACGACCGGGTACTTCGCCGATGGGACGGTCGAGTTCACCGACGGGCCGCTGGTGGGGACCGCCGACCGGGTCACGCACGCCTACTGGCCGAACCGGCAGCCCAAGCAGTCCACCGCCCCGGCCGGCACCGGCCAGCAGGCGCTGACCGACACCGAGTACGACCGGGTCGGGCGGCTGGTACGGACCGTCGGGCCGGCGGTGGACGCCGCCGGCAACCGGCCGGTCCAGATGAGCATGTACACCCCGGACGGCGAGGTCGCCCGGGTGTTGCGGACGTCACCGACCGGACCGGCCGGCAACACCGAGCAGAGCGTCAGCAGCTGGTTCACCGCGCACGGTGAGGTGCTGGTCACGACCGGCCCGCGGGTTGTCGACGGGCTCAGCGCCCGGCAGGAGAACAGCTACGACACGTTCGGCCAGCAGACCTCCAGCCGCCGGTTGGCCGGCCGGACCGCCGCCGGCGCCGACAGGTGGATTGTGAGTCAGAGCGGGTTCGACCCGGCCGGGAACACGATCCGCTCGACCCAGGCCACCGGTGACGGTGCGGTGCTCGAGTCGTTGTTCCGCTTCGATGCGTTGAACCGGCTCGCCGAGCAGACCAAAGACCCGATCAACCCGGGCCGGCAGGTCCGGTACGGCTACAACGGTGAGGGGCAGCAGACCGCCCGGCACGACGTCGGCTCCGATGGCAGTGCGCTGCGCTCGGTCGAGACGTTCTTCAACAACGACAACACCAAAGCCGCTGAGACCGTCACCACCTTCGATCAGGCCACCCCGGCCGATCAGCGGACGTTGAGCAGCTGCAACTACCGCCAGGACGGCACGTCCGGGTTCGATCCGGACGGGAACCTGCTGTACACCAGGACCGTCCGCGGCCCACCCCGCGCCGCCGGGACCGACGGTTGCGGCACCGCCGGCGCGGTCCTGCTGCGCGAGCAGACCTCCAGCTTCGACGACCGGAACTGGCCCGGGCAGGTCAGCACCGGAGCGCGCACCCCCGCCGGGGCGATGATCAGCCGCACGCAGCGGATGACCTACCACCCGAACGGCAGCAAAGCCTCGCTGACCCACAACGACGGCACCCGTGACTTCACCACCAGCTTCGCGATCAGCCCGGCAGGTTGGGAGGAGAAGGTCACCGACTGGCGGGGCCGGGACTCGACCGCGGCGTACCTGCCGTCGGGGGACATCAGCCGGACCACCCTTGGTGCGAGCAGCGCCCTACCGGGCGGGTCGGCGCAGGCGGTCAGCGGCTACCACGTCGATGGCAGCCTGCAAGCGTTGGCCTGGACCGCCGGCGGGCAGAGCGTCCGGGCGCACACCGCCATCGGCTATGACATCGGTGGGATCCGCACCGTCGAGCAGATCAGCCTGCGCCAACCCGGCGCCAGCAGCGACCAGAGCGGTCAGGCCGGCTACAGCTACGACCTGCTGGACCGGCTGCGCTCCTACACCACCGCCGCGCCTTACGCCGACACCGAGACCCGGCGGGCGAGCACCGCCTACACCCTGGACGACGGCGGGAACATCACCCGCGAGATCAGCACCGTCCCCGCCGAAGGCGTCAAGCCGGCCCGGACGATGGCCGACCAGGCCAGCACCTACACCAACGGGCGGCTCACCGGCCGGGTCAGCAAGCAGACCGTCGCGGACCTGACCGACCCGATCGACCTGATCACCACCACCGACACGTTCAGCTACAACGATCTCGGGGAGGAAAACCGGCGGACCGGCACCGAGGTCTACGCCGGGACGTTGCCCGCCCCGATCACCGCCACCACCAGCAGCACCAGCACCACGTTCGATGCGGCCGGGCACCCGCTCAGCTCGACCAACCAGGCGACCAAACCGGCCGGCAGCTCACCGGCCGAGCTCGACGGGGCGAACACCGACGTCGACTACGCCTACGACAGCGCCGACCGGGTGCTGTGGCGCACCGAACGCAACGGCGCCGGCAGCACCGCAACCAGCAACACCACCCTGTTCTTCTACGCCGCCGGATCCGGTCAGCTGCTCGAAGAGACCGACGCGGCCGGCAAGACCAAAACCCGCTATCTGCTCGACGGGGAAGGCGAAACCGTCGGACAGCAGACCTACACGATCAACCCTGACGGCAGCAGCGCCGCCCCCGCCGGCGAAAAATGGAGTTGGCTGCTCAACGACGCGCTCGGCAACACCGGCACGATCATCGACGACCTCGGCAAAGTCCTCGAGCAGAAGGCGTTCGACCCGCACGGCAAACCCGAACCCGGTGGCAGCAAGACCAGCACCGACCTCGGCACCCCCAAGACCACGATCGGGTTCCAGTCCGCCCGCACCGACGAGACGACCGGCCGGGTCATGCTCGGCCAACGCCAGTACGACCCCGGTACCGCCCGGTTCACCACCCCGGACAGCTACGCCGCCGGGATGCTCGACCTGCAACTAGGCACCGACAGCCTCACCGGCAACCGGTACCTGTTCGCCGGCGCGAACCCGATGAGCTTCTACGAAGACGGCCACGGACCGTTCGGCCGGCTGAAGAAGATCGCCAAACGGGCCATGCCCGTGCTCGCCTACGTCCCGATCGTCAGCACCGCCATCGACGTCGCCAGCGCCGCCACCGGACGGGACTTCTACAACGGCGGCCGCAAGATGACCGGCGCCGAACGCCTCACCATCCTCGGCGGCGCCGCCCTCGGCCTCATCCCCGGCGCCGGGATCGCCGCCAAAATCGGCCTCAAACAAGCGATCAAAGCCACCACCAAAGCGAAGCCAGTCAGGGCACTTGCTAACGCAGTGGAGGACGTCCGGGTCGGTGCGCGTCTGCAGCGCATCACGAACCAGGCAGCGAGAGACTTCGAGAGCGGCGCCATCTCCATGTCGCAACGACAGGCAGCTGCCGCCAGCAAGAACGAGCGTTTGCAGCCCATGTTCCGGGGCAGCGTCATCGACCGTCAGGTGCGCGCTCGCGTAGCGAATGACCGGTACTTGGCTGGCCGCGTCCAGGGTCGCTCAAACCGTGGGCCAGATTTCCACTACGGTGACCGGCGCAGCGGTTGGTTCGACATGACTACGCGCGGCCAGTGGGGTGCGCATCAGGCGAGGTACGGAGCGGCCTACGGGCGTGGGTGGTTCATAAACACCCGTCCGGGCTGGCTGCGGCGTTTGGCTTAGCCTCGGAACATGACCGACCTTCCTGCTGGGGTAGCGCTCAAGATCGAGAAGCCGTCGCGCTTCTCTAGACGCAGACGTCTCGGCACGATCACGATTGCTTCGCCGGATCGTGACGTCTTGCGCGACGTTGACATATCGGGCGCGGTCGCGGACTCCTCGGCGGATGTCCTTATGGACCTAGCGGACCGAGACTTGAGTGGGAGCTCACTACGTGGTACGCGGCTGATTGGCGGTCGGTGGGACCATTTGACCGGGACCGGACTCAAGCTACGGGACGCTGTTCTGGCTTCCGCCGTATGGACAGGATGTTCGCTGATCCGAATGGATGCCCGAAACGCGTTCTTTGGACTAGGCGGTCGTTTTGACGTCACCCGGTCATCTTTTACTCGTTGCGACTTGCGCGGAGCCGTCTTTGGGGATTGTGCCTTCTCTCACACAGTCTTCGACACTTGTAGGGTCGATACCGCGCGGTTCGAGGTTACGGACTTCACCGAGGTGTCTTTTATCGGCAAGTATCGGGACCTGACGTTCTCTCGGGAGCCATCTGGGGCATACCGGCGCGACTTCGGGATGACGGATCACATACAAGCGGCGCCGTCACTTGACTTCTCCTTCGCAGATCTGAGCTGGATTTCTTTCCAGGGCGGCGTGGACCTTTCGCGCGTCCGGCTTGGCGATCGTCCTGGCAGGTTGATACTCCTCGATTGGCAGGACAGACTGGCCGCGGCTCGTCTCTCGAACCTCTACCGCGTCTCGCGAGACGTTGCGTCAATAGTCGATGTATGGAGCCAGGACTCTCAGCAGTCGGCATACTTGCTCGTCGAGCGTGACGTTCTTGCACACTGCGGGGAGGCGGACGGCGCAGCACTTCTTTTGGCGCTGACCGGGTAATCTCTGCGCCCTCAGTGACGTCTTCCGGCACTCGACCATCACAGTCAGCGTCCGCCAGCCCGGCGCGACTGCCGGTCCAACAGGTCATAGGTGAGTAGGCCGCCTGCCCGCGCCAAGACGCGCCGCCCGACCACCGTCTACACGCTGGACGACGGCAGGAACACGGTGCGGGAGCTCGTGCAGGTCGCCGACGCCGGGCGGCGCCAACCGCCGCACCCTGACCACCAGACCACGACCGGTCGGCTGAGCTCGCGGGTCAGCCGGCCGCTTCACTCAACTGGCCCTTCCACACCTCGAACGCACGGCGCTGCGAATCCATCTGCTGGCTGGCCAGCTTCGGTGGCCCTGTCAGTCTGATCTGGCCCTTATGCAGAGTTCTGCATAAGGGCCAGATCAGACTGACAGGGCCAAGTGGGACTACGACGACGCCCCCAGCCGCAATCCGGTGTTCGCCGGTGACCGTCCGCTCAAGGACCGGCCACTGCCCCGCTTCCTCGACGACCCGTCCGCCGCCGAGATGCTCACCGCCGCGCACGCCCTGCCCGACCCGTTCGACCGGCTCGCCGTCGAGCTACTTGCCCGCACCGGCA
>JAABUN010004072.1_pt1 | contig 20816 bp, 22 predicted proteins | sample 5559311 | NCBI WGS metagenome assembly JAABUN01 (sample SAMN10711877, study PRJNA513370) | rock metagenome | isolation source: Antarctica rocks | place: Antarctica: Victoria Land, Siegfried Peak sud
CGCGCCCGGCGTCCTCGACGGGCCCCATGGCGTCCACTGTGCCCGTCGCCGCAGCGACAGGTGCGGCGGGTACGAGCACGCGGCCTCCTCCAGCTGTGCGTGATGCCAGGACACATATCAGACGCGCACCGCCGCTCGTCTGTTGCACGAGGGACGACTCAGGTGCCACCGAATACTGTGGGGACTGCTGCACGGATAGGTGACACCTGACTTGTGGTGCCTGAGGGCGCCGCTGGAAGGATCACCGCCGTGCCCAAGCCCCACCCCAGAGAGTTCCGAGATGACGTGGTCGCGGTCGCCCGCCGCGGCGCGGCCCCGGTCTCGAAGATCGCGAAGGACTTCCGGATCAGCGAGTCCTGCCTGGGCAACTGGCTGCAGACCGCTGACTTGGAGGACGGCCGCCGCGACGGCCCGACCCGGTCGGAGTCCGCCGAGCTGCGCGAAGCCAACCGGCGGATCCGACTGCTGGAGCAGGAGAACGAGGTCCTGCGCCGCGCGGCGGCCTACCTGAGCCAGGCGAACCTGCCGGGAAAGGCTCTTCCCGCTCGTGAGGGAGCTCGCCGCCGACGGGATCCCCGTCGCCCTCACGTGTCGGGTCCTCAAGATCGCCCGCCAGCCGTACTACCGCTGGCTCGCCGCCCCAATCCCTCGCGCGGAACTCGAGGAGGCGTACCTCGCCAACGCGCTGTTCGAGGCCCACCGCGATGACCCCGAGTACGGCTACCGGCTCCTGGCCGACGAGGCCCGCGAGGCGGGTCACGACCGCTGCTATCGAACCGTCTGGCGGGTCTGCTCCGACAACGGCTGGTGGTCGGTGTTCGGCAAGAAGCGCGGCGCCAACGGCAAGAAGCCCGGCCCGCCCGCCCACGACGACCTCGTGCAACGCAACTTCACCGCGACCAGACCGAACGAGTTGTGGCTGACGGACATCACCGAGCACTGGACCGGCGAGGGCAAGCTCTACCTCTGCGCCATCAAGGACTGGGGGCACCCCCGCTTGCGGGGGACTTCTCCGGGCGGATCGTGGGCTACTCCATCAGCGACCGGATGAAGTCCCGGCTCGCGGTCGATGCCCTGAACAGCGCGGTCGCCCGCCGCGGGGGCACCCAGGTCGTGGCCGGCTGCATCCTGCACTCCGACCGCGGGTCGCAGTTCCGGTCGAGGAAGTTCCTGGCCGAACTGCGCCGTCAAGACCTGGCCGGGTCCATGGGTCGGGTCGCCTCCGCCGGGGACAACGCCGCCATGGAGTCGTTCTTCTCGCTGCTGCAGAAGAACGTCCTCGACTGCCGCCGCTGGGCCACCCGCAGCGACCTGCGCGTCGCTATCGTCACCTGGATCGAACGGACGTTCTGCGTATCTGCTTGAGTCAAGTGTTCAGAAGTCCATCGGGGGTTCCTTGCCGGTGAGGCTGGCCAGCGGGTGGGGGTCTGTGGCGAGGGCCTGCTGGGTGAGTCGGTAGAAGAGCAGGCCGCGGGCTCGGGAGGTGCGTCGGTTGAACCGGAACGTGTACTCGTCGAGGTAGTAGGGCAGGTGGGTGTGGCTGGCGCCGTGGTGCAGGGTGCCGGTCAGCCAGCGCTTGAGCAGCGAGGCGACTCGGTGGACGCCAGGTAGTACCTCCAGCGGGTCGACGGTGTCGTAGCCGGTGACGTAGGTGTGGGTGTAGCCGATGTCGTCCAGGCGTCGGAACATCCGGGCGCCGTCGGTGCGGATGGTGCTGCCGGGTTCCACGACCCGGGCGGCGAACTCGACGACGGACAACGTCCCGGGGCCGGGGGCCACCTCCAGGCGGACGCGGCCCAGCCTGTGGGGTCCGGGGCGTTCCACGGCCATCATGACGGTGGCCTTACCGGTGCCGGCTCCGGGACGTCCGGGGCTCACCCCACCGATGAACGTCTCGTCGACCTCGACGGCGACGTCGGGGCCGCCGAGACGGTCGCGGTCGGGGCGGACCATCGCGCGGCGCAGCTTGTGCAGCCACGCCCACGCCGTCTCGTAGGACCCGAAGCCAAGGTTCTGCTGCAGCCCTGCCGCCGAAACACCGTTCTTGGTCGAGGTCACCAGCCACATCGCGCTCAGCCACGTCGACAACGGCGTCCGGGTCCGGTGGAAGATCGTGCCCGCGGTCACCGACGTCTGCGGGCCGCAGCCGGCGCACATCCACCGCCGGGCGCTGGTCCGCCACGCCTTGGCGTGCCCGCAGCGCGGGCAGACGAAGTCTTCCGGCCATCGGACCCGGGCCAGGTAGTCAAGGCACGCGCCCTCGTCCGGGAACCACGCCCTGACCTCGGGCAACGTCCGCGGGTAATCCACCCCGCCCACCGGATGACCAACCAGATCCATCCGGCTACTTTACTCAAGCAGATACGCAGAACGGACGTACCACAGCCGCCGACGCCAAGCCCGGCTCGGCAGACTCACCCCGGTCGCGTACGAGACAGTGAACGCCCCTCAGGTCGCACTTGCCGCCTGAGACCGACTGTCACCTACTCGTGCAGCAGTCCCTGGCGTACCTGGACCCAGCTGCACATCCGGTCTATCAGCGCCCGCCCCCACGACATGTGGGCCAGGCTTGCGCCTGGTGATGAAGTACGCGAAGAGCGCGTGCGGACAACATCGGTCTTACCACGTCCTCCGCTGCAGCGCGTGAGCCGCAGGGTGCCAGCGTGACCACCGGCTCACAGGACACCGGCTGGGAAGACGTGGGGTGGGATGACAGCGCAGGGGTGGGATGACAGCGCAGGGGCGGGATAACAGTGAGGGGCGGGATGACAGCGCCGGTCCCGGAGCTGATCCACCTCCGGCTCCGGCAGGGTCGGGTGAGGTCGACCAGGAAGAGAACTGACCTGAGCACCTCTCAGGCGGCCGCTCCCTGGGTGGCGCCCTCGACGCGGAGTCCCTGCGGGCGGCGATGGCTCGGGCCTACGACCGCGCTCTGCGCGGCCGGCTCGAGAACCTGACGGGCGAGGCCATCGCCGCCGCCCTGGCCGACGACGTCCTGAAGGAGCTCGCCGAGCCCGCCGCGCAGAGCGCCGCCGCAGCCGCCGTTCCCGAGGACGTCGGCCTGCACTACGACTCGTTGCCGGACTTCGTCCGGGACTTCCTCGCCCCCGCCTACGCCCGCAACTTGCACTGACATCTTAGCCGTTCTCGTGCTGCAAGCTAGGGCGGCGGTGCGCCCGGGCAGCGGCGTGCGTCCGTCCTGCATCTACGGCGGCGCTCATCTTTCGCACGCCGCTGCTGTCTCAGGCCGGAGGTGCCCCACGACAGTCGGCCTTTCAGCTTCAGGCGGCTGGCGGGATAGAGATCATGAGGAGGACGCGCGCCCCCAAGACGGACGTGTAGCGGTGGGCCACGTCTGCGCTGCAAACGGCGTAGTCACCGACTAAGAGGTCGAACGCGGCAGGCTCGGGACCGACTGTGGCGTCCCCCTCGATGACATAGACGTGCTCTTTCACCCCCGGCCGATGCGGGTGGGCGTGCTGCGCGGGGTCGGGGTGGATGAGCAGCTCGTAGACCTCGGTGACGAGCCGGTTCTGCTGGCCGCGGTGCAACAAGCGGGCGTCGAGCGGCCTGCCTCGGATGAAGGGCGGATTGACGGCGCGTACGACGTGCGCGTCGGGCGTGCCTGGGTCGCCGACAAAGTCTGCCAGGGTTGCGTCGAGGGCATAGGCCAGCGCGAACAAGGTCTCGATCGTGGGGTTGCTGTGACCTCGCTCCAGCTCGCTGATCGTGCCCTTGGCCACCCCGGCGCGGTCCGCCAGTGCCGCGATGGACATGCCGACCGCACTGCGCAGCCTGCGAAGGTTCCCAGCGACTAGCTCGACGCCCGGCACGACCATCTCCTACCCTCAGGTTCGCTCTACTGACCTATGTAAGGCTACGCCGAACAGTCAAAAAACGACGGAGACCAACCATGCTTACCATCGGATTGCTGCACGAGATGAGCAGCGTCGCGACCGCCGACTATTACCGTCGCATTAACGACGGGGTGAACGAGCTCCTCGGCGGTCACGAACGCGCGCAGGTGCTTCTCTGGAGCGTCAACTTCGGCGACATCGAGCGGTTCGTTCGCGGGAACCGCTGGGACGCCGCCGCCCACTACCTCACCAAGAGGGCGCTCGCGCTGCAAGAGGCGGGCGCCGACTTCGTCATGTGCGGCAGCAACACCATGCACCGCGTCGCCCCCACGATCGAAGCGGCGCTCGACGTCCCGTTTCTCCACATCGTCGATGCCGTCGCCGACGAGGCGAACGCCCGAGGCCTGCGCACGCTCGGCGTCCTCGGCACGCTCCCGACCATGGAGGCCGGCTTCTACCGGGACCGGTACGCCCGGCACGGCCTGGACGTCCTTACCCCCGATGGCGAGGACCGCAGGCTGGTCGACCGCATCATCTTCGACGAGCTCACCCGGAACAAGTTCACAGACGGCTCGAGACAGAAGTACCTGCGCGTCATACGCCAGCTCGAGGCGGCCGGAGCCGACGCGGTCGTACTGGGCTGCACCGAGATCGGCCTGCTCGTCGAGCAAGCTGACCTGCCCCACCTTCCGTTGCTGGACACGACCGTGCTGCACGTCGAGCGGGCTGTTCGGCTCGCCCTAGGGCACGAACCCCTCCCGGTGGCCGCACCGACGGCTGCAGCGCCGACAACCAGTCCTACGACAGCGACCGACGCCGGCTGACCGTCCTCACGCAGCTCTCCGCCCTCTCGACTGACGACGACCCGCGGACGATGACGACGAGGTAACTCCATGAAGCCCCCGGGCCAGAACGCGGCACCTCAAAAGCCGGACCACCAGAGTGGGCCGGTGCGCCCGGAGCAGCAGACGCCGTCCGGACCATGGAGGACCAGGCCTTCTCAATCGCATCGGGGCGATCGTCGACCACGCCAACCGCGTCCGCCTGAACCCCGGCGGGCTCAAGGTCGACGGCCACCCATGCGTCCAGCGCGGCACGCGCTGCAGTACCTTGCTCAGGCAGCTCCACGCCCCCACTGACGTCACTGCGCGAACTCGGCGGGCTGTAGACGTACCCAAGCCGGCTCAAAGATCCTGTGCCCGCAGACTATTCGACCAGCAGCGTGGCATCGGCGCGACCGCCCTGATCTTGGGAGCCGTCGCTCGCCGGTACGTCAACACCCAGCTCGGTTCCGGTGACACAGTCTGGGAGTGGTCGCTCGTCGGGACGCCGAGCTCGACGAAGGCGCCGTCACGGAGGCCATGCTCGACCCGTTGGTCGCCGAGCTTGCGCGGACTCACGCCGACGGGCCCGACGCAGACCGGATAGCCGGGCTGACCGCGTATCTGCCGGTTCACCGCTGATCGAGCCGCCGCTCGGCAGGCTCGTCGGGTGCAGGCGCGCCTCTCTCTGCTAGGCCGCCTCCACGACTCCCACAGTGCCCGCTGCCGGAGCGACGCACGCGACAGGTGCTGGCACGGTCCTCCTTCGTCTTTGCGGCGACGCGGGGCGGGCAGTGAGCGCTCGCTTCGTCCTCAGGACGCCCCCTGGCCCGGATCGGCTGCATGTCGAGCGGAAACTGCGACGGGTGCAACGCCGTCGCCTCCGGCTGCGTCACACAGGTACAAGTACCTCAGCCGGTCGACCTCGTCGACCTCCGCCCCAGGAGAAAACCATGTTCAGGTCTCCCATGAGCGTGGTCGCTGTCGCGGCCTGCGCCCTATTTACCGCTTCGATCGCGGTCGCCGGTTGTGGGGCGACCGACGCGGCTGCGCCACCGGCCGCGGCTGGCCCTCCCAGTGGGCCCGCTCCGGCCGCGAGCACGTCGAGCCCGGCGATGGGCACCGCCTCTGCAAGCACAGCCTCTACAGGCACGGCCCCGACCGGCACCGTCGCAGCTTCGGGCGACCCGGTCGCCGCGGTGCCGGACGACATGGGGACTGGCGGGTGGTTCGGTGGCTGCGCGCGGTATGCGGATCCTGCTCAGGCCGCCCTTATCGCCCAGCAGCCCGTGCTTGAGGTGATCGCGGGGGACGCACAGCTGTCATGGCTGCATTCGGCCCTCACCGGAGCAGTGTCGCCGGAGGTCAACTACACCGACGTGCTCAAAGGTGGGGTGTTCACCGTCTTCGCCCCTGTCGACAGCGCCATAAGCGCGGAGCTAGAGAACGAGCTGCGCGAGGACCCGGCGTTGCTGCGTTTCCTGCTCGATTTTCATGTCGTGCCGGGCCGAGGGCTGTCACCGCAGGAGCTGGTGGAGACTGCCGGCTCGTCAGAGTTCGGCACCGTCACCACGCTGCAGGGGTGGGGGCTTCCCGTCTTCGCGCCGAGCGACGGCTCGGCCCCGTTGGCCTTGAGCGAGGACGCGGTGGTGCCGCTCTGCGGCGACATCACCACCGCGGACGCCGCGCTGTACCTCGTTCCGGGACTCATGCACCCCGCCGGCGACTACACGGTCCCGGGCAGCGAGTGATGCAGCCTCCGCATCGCGCGACCCGCCCGCCCTACGGCGGGGACCCACCCGGCCCTCCTGTCGCCGGTCCAGGATTCCCGGCGAGGGCTAGCAGGTGGCCGGGACGGGAGCAGCTGGCCCAGGCGGTCGTGACCGGCACGGCCACCACGCTCTGGTACGCGCTGCCGGACTTCGTCTCGTCGCCGGCCGCCCGGTTCTGGATCAAGACCGGCTTGGCGACAGCGGTCATCGGGTGGTCCGCCGGCAGCAGCCGACCTCTCCTGTCCGGGGCCGCGACGCCCTCCTCAGACCTGCCCGCGGGAGACGCGCCCTCGCCAGGACCGAGCCTGCCGACCGACCGCAACCGGGTGGGCTGGCGGGGTGTCGTCGGTCTCGTCGTTCTCGTCTGCGCCGTGGCGAGCGGGCTCGTCGCGTCGGTGGTCGTGACCGTGGCCGCGGACCGAGCGGTTCACCGGCTCGGTGAGTGGGCAGCGCGCCGTGGAGCTCTACACCCCCACAGCCGTAACGCCGTAGTACTTGGTGTGGCGGCAGCGTTGTCGGACCTGTGGGCCAGACCAGAGGACCGCCGGAGAAGGCGTCCGCCGTTGAGCTCCAGGCGGAGCAGGTGAGCGCCGCCGATGGAACCGCCGGCGCTGTCGAGCACGACGAGCCGGCGCGCCGCGCCTGCCGCGGATCCTCTGACGGGCGCCGGCCGTGACCGGGAGACGGTGTCCAGGACGACGAGGGGAGTCGACGTGCGCGTCGCGATCATCGGAGCGGGTTTCGCCGGGCTGGTCACGGCCGTGGTACTCCGTGAGCTGGGTCTGACCATCACCGTCTACGAGAAGTGTCCCGACGTAGGTGGTGTGTGGAGCGCGACCCGCCGCTACCCCGGTATGCGCACCCAGAACGGCAAGGACACCTACGCCCTGTCCGACGCCCCTATGCCCCCTCACTACCCCGAGTGGCCCAACGGTGAGCAAGTGCAGAACGATCTCGAGGACTACGTCGAGAAGCACGACCTCGCCTCGGCCCTCGAGTTGGGTACCGACGTCATCCGCGCCGAGCTGGACGAGGCGCAGCGGGCCTGGTCACTCACGGTGCGGACCGCAGACGGTGGGAGCACGCAGCAGTGCTTCGACCATGTTGTGGTCGCCAACGGCGTCTACTCGGTGCCCGACCTGCCGGAGCTACCCGGCCGGGAGGAGCACGAGGCGGCCGGGGGGCAGGTCCTGGCCACCAGCGAGGTGCACGACGCCGACCTCGCGCGCGTCAAGCACGTGGTGGTCATCGGTTACGGCAAGTCGGCGTGCGACATCGCCGAGGTCGCGGCGAGCACCACCCTGGTTGCCCGGCGTCTGCTGTGGAAGATGCCGCCCACGATCGCCGGGGTGCTGAACTACAAGCACCTCATGCTCACGCGTGCCGGTGAGGCGCTGTTCCGGTATATCGAGCCACGCGGGGTCGAGCGTGTCCTGCACGGGCCTGGCGAGCCTCTGCGTAGGCGCGTCATCGCCGCTCTTCAGGCCGTGGTCACCCGGCAGCTGGGCCTGCGGCGACTGGGCGTTGTGCCGCCCGGGACTTTTGAAGACATCGCCCGCAGCGCGGTCAGCCTAGCCACCGACGGGTTCTACGAGGCGGTCGCCTCAGGACAGATCACCGTGCGCCGGGAGAGCGAGGTGCTGCGGCTCCTCGCGCGGGACGGCGCGCCGTATGCAGAGCTCAAAGACGGCAGCATGCTCCCCGCCGATCTGGTGCTATGCGGCACAGGGCACCGTCAAGCGGTGCCGTTCTTCGACGACGACGTGCAGGAGCGGCTGCGGGACCAGCGTGGCCGCTTCCGGCTGCACCGCCACATCCACCCGCTCGACGTGCCGCACCTGTTCTTCGCAGGTTACAACTCCTCCTTCTTCAGCCCGCTCAGTGCCGAGGTGGCCGCAGCCTGGATCGGGAGCCTGCTGACCGGCAGGCACACGGTCCACGCGACCGAGGACCTGCGGGCCCGCATCGACGAGCGGCTGGAGTGGATGGAGTCTCGGACTGACGGCAGGCACTCCAGCGGCACGAACGTCATCCCCTTCTCGATGCACACCATCGATGAGGCGCTCGACGACATTGGGCTGAACATCCCCCGGGCGCGGCGTGTCCTCCAGTGGCTCACACCCGTAGACCCCTCCGCCTACGTCTCGGTCACCACCAGGCTGCAGGCGCCACAGCGGTTGCGCGCGGTTCCCCAATGATTGCCCTCACTTCGGCCTCGCCCCATCGGCGCCCCGCCTGCTGGCTCTCGGGGACTCTGGAGTTAACGGTGTTTCCGGCCCCAACGCGCTGACTGGAGTCGGCGGGGAAGGTGCCGTGATGACTACGACACTGAGCGACATGACCGCCAAGAAGAGACCGGACCCCTCGGCTGAGGAGGTCGCGGCCCGGGAGCTGGTCCGGCTAGCCCAGGAGCAGGGGTTATCCCTGACCGGGCCGGACGGGCTGCTGAAGCAGTTCACCAAGACCGTCCTGGAGACGGCCCTGAACGAGGAGATGACCGAGCACCTCGGCCACGAGAAGAACCGGGCCCCGGGCGAGCGGGACTCCGGCAACGTCCGCAACGGCACCAGGAGCAAGACGGTCCTGACCCACGCCACGGGCCAGGTCGACCTCGAGGTGCCCCGTGATCGTGAGGGCACCTTCGAGCCGGTCATCGTGAAGAAGCGGCAGCGTCGCCTCGGCGAGGTCGACGAGATCGTCCTGTCCCTGTACGCCCGGGGGGCTGACCACCGGGGAGATCGCCGCCCACTTCGAGCAGATCTACGGGGCGTCAGTGTCCAAGGAGACGGTCAGCCGGATCACCGACAAGGTCATCGAGGAGATGCAGACCTGGTCGACCCGGCCGCTGGACGAGGTCTACGCGGCGGTCTTCATCGACGCGATCGTGGTCAAGATCCGCGACGGCCAAGTCGCCAACCGGCCCGTCTTCCCACACTTCGTGGGGGTGCCCCCAGCCGCCATCGGGGTCAGCCTGGCCGGGGAGAAGGACGTGCTCGGTCTGTGGGCCGGGACCGGCGGGGAAGGCGCGAAGTTCTGGATGAGCGTGCTGACCGACCTGCGCAACCGCGGCGTCCGGGACACCTTCTTCGTGGTCTGCGACGGGCTGAAGGGCCTGCCCGACGTCGTCGGCAACGTCTGGCCCCTGGCCACGGTCCAGACCTGCATCATCCACCTCATCCGCAACACCTTCCGGTTGGCGTCCCGGCGGGACTGGGACGCACTGAAGCACGACGGGAAGCCCATCTACACCGCGGTCAACGCGGCCGCGGCCCGCACGGCGCTGGATGAGCTGACCGAGAAGTGGGGCACCAGGTACGGGGCCATCAGCCGGCTCTGGGAGAACGCGTGGGAGGAGTTCGTGCCCTGGACTACGACGTCGAGATCCGGACCGTGCTCTGCTCGACCAACGCCATCGAGTCCCTGAACGCCCGCTACCGCCGGGCGGTCAAGGCCCGCGGGCACTTCCCCAGCGAGCAGGCCGCCCTGAAGTGTCTCTACCTGGTGACCAGGTCCCTGGACCCGACCGGGCGAGGCAGGACACGATGGACCATGAGGTGGAAGCCAGCGCTCAACGCCTTCGCGATCACCTTCGCTGACCGCTGGCCAGCACCCGAAACCTACTGAGAAGAACCGCCGGAAACACCGTTAGCGAGACAGTCCCAGCAGTTTCATTCGGCGCGATTTCAGGGCTTGAGTCCCCGGGTGTGTTCTGCCAGGTAGTCGATGAAACTGCGCGGAGGGCGCCCAATGACGTCGAAGACGGTGGACGTGATGGTGCTCTGCTCGCCACGGGAGATGGCGTCGTCGAGGGCGGCGAGGACATCGGCCCACTGCGGGGGGACGCCCAGCGCGGTGAGGTGTCGGCTGAGTTCGACCGGGGTCACTGCCCGGTGACGCACCTGGTGGCCCAGGGCTCGGCTCAAGGCGTCTGCGATGTCGGTGTAGTCGAGGGCCTGCGGTCCGGTGAGAACCAGGTCGGTGTTGTGGGGTGTGTCGCCGAGGAGGGCGCGGACTGCCACGGCGGCGATGTCGGCGGCGTCAATGAGCCCGACACGCCCCGATCCGGTCGCGGACACCACCTCGCCTGCCGCCACCGAGGCCGCGTGCTGCCCGGTAAAGTTCTGCATGAACCAGGACGGGCGCAGCACCGCCCACTCCAGGCCGGTGGCGCGTACTCTGCGGTGAAGGTCACCGAGACCCGGCTGTTCGCTCTCCTCGACCGCGGAGGAGCTGAGCAGCACGAGCCTGCGCACCCCTACCGTGGCTGCTGTGTTCAGGAAAGGCTGTACGAGTGGAGCGGGGTCGGCGATGCCGACCGGAGCGATGAGGTAGGCGGCCTCGACACCGGTGAGAGCGGGGCCGTGCGTAGCGGGATCTGCCCAGTCGAAGTGGACGTGCCCCGGTGCGTGGGCACTACGGCTGGCGACCCGTGGGTCGTCTCCCGCCTCGGCGATGCCCCGCGCGACACGAGTGCCCGTGGTGCCCGTACCTCCGGTCACCAGAACGGTCCTCACCGGTTCGCCCCGGGTGCGAACGCGGCCCCGCTAGTGTCCACGCCCGCCAGCACGTCTGCCGCGGCCAGAGGGCTCCAGTAGTCGCGGTAGCTCTCGATGGCGCCCTCGCGGGTGCGGATGACCGCGATGTAGGCCATGCGGTACGGGCGTCGGGTCGCCGTCACCACCCCGCTGGCCTGAAACTCCATCACGACGCGATCACGGTCGATTTCGTGGAGCGCAACATCGGAGATCTCTTGGATGTCGAGCAGGTCGGTGTAGCCGGCCAGATAGGTGCTGAGGGCCGCGCGCCCCTGGATGCGGGAGGGCTGGTCAGGGGCCGCGAAGGGGAGCGCGAGGACCCCGTCCTCGGCCCAGAGGGCGGCGTAGCTGTTCATGTCCTTGGCCAAGAGGAGGCGGAGGGACTCCTGCGCCACTTCGCTGGCCGAACGGGGGGTGGTGTGCACGTTGCCTCCTACGGAACGGAACGGTATCGTTCTGTCTACTGTAACCGCGATCCGCGAGGTCACCAACACAGATCAAGGGGGCTGCTCATGGGCGACGAAGGTCGACGTGCGCCGACGGGGCACGCCGCGCTCCAGTCGCGTGTCAGCGACGCCCTCGCCGGCGCCACGCTGGAGGAGCTCGCTGTCACCGGGTACGCCCGCCTGACGGTCGAGGGTGTGGCCCGGCGTGCCGGCGTGGGGAAGGCCGCCGTGTACCGCCGGTGGCCCTCCAAGCAGGAGATGACAATGGCAGCGCTCTCGCAGCTCGTCGTACCGATCGCAGACGTCCCCGACCTGGGGTCCCTGCGGGAGGACCTGAAGGCCTCGTTGCGCGCGCTGAACGACTGGCTCGCTCATCCGGTCTACGGGGCGGTCCTTCCCGACCTGACCTCCGCGGCCGCGCACGACGCCGGGCTCACGGAGGCCTTGTGGCGCGAGATCGGCCAGCCGCGTCGAGAGCTCGCCTCAGCCATGCTGGCGCGGGCCATGCGACGAGGAGAGCTCCCCGGTGATCTCGACATCGAGATGGCGCTCGACGTCATCGCAGGCCCCCTGTACTGGCGTCTGTCCGTACGTCAGGTTTCCGTCGACGATGCGTACCTCGACGACCTGGGCGCCTGGCTCCTGCGGGCTCTAGGAGCCTGCGACGTGTAGCAGTCCACCCCGAGTTCCTGCTCAGTCGTAAGTCACATGTGAGACGGAACGACTCCCGTCACCGGTCGGGCCCGCAGCAGCGGCAAACTGCAACCTGCCACGTGACGCCGGACTCGTTTACCCCTCGGTGGCCCGACTGAGCCCGCCATGGGCGAGCGGGGATCCGCGCTCGGCCTACAAGGCCACCACAGAGCTATGGTCCTTGGGTGGCGTCAAGCGGCTCTAGACATCCTCAGTTTGGCGGGGGGCGGCGGTAGCGGCGAAGGGAATCGCGTAGTTCCTGGGCGTACAGCTCAGGCTCTTCGAAAGGCGCGAAGTGGCCGCGTGTTCGGGGTGAACGGCTGCACACGAGGCGCGTCGTCCGACACGAGACCCTACAAGCCACGGTTGGCCCGGGGGTGGGACTGCCGCACGAACGGGTGACACCTAACCGCTTTGCTTCACGGTGCCAGCGGAGTCAGTCGCGGCTGTCCCTAGTTCGTACGCCGAGGCACCGGTGGTGCACCACGTGCGGGTGACTAGAGGCGGGGGTTGGTCTGCTTCTGGGGTGACTGGCCGCGGCCAACGGGCGTTCCCGGGCACTCGACGTCCGGCGTGCAGGCGAACCGCTCCTTGTTTAGGACGGGCCATGGCCGTCATGGGCTCAGCTCACGGAGGCCAGCTGGCCTCTGAAGGTGCGCCGGTAGGCCTGCGGGGACGTGCCGACCCGGCGGGCAAAGTGGTGGCGCAGGGTGGTCGCGGTGCCGAGGCCGCTGCGCCGGGCGACCTCGTCGACCGAGAGGTCGGTGGTCTCCAGCAGGTGCTGGGCGCGGGCGACGCGCTGGCCGAGCAGCCAGGCGTGCGGGGACGCGCCCGTGGCGGCCCGGAAGTGGCGGGCGAAGCTGCGGGTGGACATCAGCGACCGGGCGGCCAGCTCCTCGACCCCCAGGTCGGCGTCCAGGTTCTCCTGCGCCCACACCAGGGTGTCGCGCAGCCTCGACGTGTCGTCCACCTCGCGCACGGCTGCGGTCATGAACTGGGTCTGGCCGCCCTCGCGGTGCGGGGGGACGACCATGCGGCGGGCGATCTCGTTGGCCACGGCGACGCCGTGCTCACGGCGCAGAAGGTGCAGGCAGGTGTCGATCCCGGCCGCGGTGCCGGCGCTGGAGAAGATGGGGTCGTCGTCGACGTGGAGGACGTCGGGGTCCACCGTCACCGCGGGGTAGCGGCGGGCCAGCTCGGCCGCGCTGCGCCAGTGGGTGGCCACCGTCCGACCGTCCAGCAGACCGGACTCCGCCACCACGAACGCGCCGCTGCAGTGGCTCATCACGCGCCCGCCGCGGGCGACGGTGTCGCGCAGGCCCTGCAGCAGGGCCTGCGACGGCATCGCGGCGCCGTCCTCCCAGCCCAGGACGCACACCAGGTCCGCGGAGGCCATCCGCTCCAGCCCGTGCTCGGCCAGGATCTGCAGGCCGGTGTCGGTGCGCACCGGCCCCGGGCGCTCGGCGACGACCGCGAAGTCGTACGACGGCAGCCCCTCGTCGCTGCGGTCGTAGCCGAACACCTCCGACACCACGCCGAGACCGAAGGCGCCGACGCCGTCGTAGACCAGAGCCACCACGTCCTTCAGCACCCGAGAAGTGTGGCAGAAAACGAGCGACCTGGGGCAGGTCTGCCACTCGTCGCCGACCCCGGTCCGGCGGACCGTGGTCACGTACCCACGAGGGTGCCCCGATCTGAGGAGACAAGAGATGGCACTGACCACGACGGTGAGGGGCCCGGGCCGGACGCACGAGGCGGTCAGGGCCGAGGCGAACAGGCTCGAGCGGACGACGACCGTGACGCTGGGTGGTGGCGGTCTGGACGCTCTGGTCGACCGGGTCCTGAACTGCCCCGACGAGGTGGCACAGGAGGTGATGGCCGAGGCGGTCCGCGGCCTCGAGGCCCTTGGAGGGACCTCGCTCGGGGATACCACGTCCGACGCCCGGGTCCTGCTGCAGCGTCGGTTTGGTCGGGCGCTGGGCCGCTCGGGCTGGACGGGCGGGGGTGCCTGAGGTGCTCGCGTCGGTCGTGCTGGTCGCCTCCGCCGTCCTCGTCCTCGCCCTGCTGGGTTTGCCCCGGCGCGGCTCGGGCGGGCCCGGGCCGGCCACCGCCGGCGCGCTGGTCTTCCAGGGTGTCCGCACCCTGCAGGAGTTGACGGCGAGCCGTGACCGCCGCCTCGGGCGTCCCTGGACGGACGCAGTGGCACCTGTCGCGGAACCGCGATCAGGACCCTGCGGCTGCCATGGCTGACGACCAGCGACAGCCGCTGACCGCGCAACCGGTAGAGAGAAAGACGACCGAGGAGGAACGGCCATGAGCACCACCACCACCACTCGGTCCGCCAACGGCGGCGAGGTTCTGCGGTACACGGCCTTTAGCCACAATCCCGGCGGCGGGAACCCTGCAGGTGTGGTGCTCAATGCGTCCGACTTCACCGACGACGACATGCTCCGCACGGCCGCGGAGGTCGGGTTCTCGGAGACCGCCTTCCTGGTCCCTGGAGAGGCCATTCCCTGCGGAACGGGCCGACAGCTGGCGCTGAGGGCGGCGGCCGGTGCCCCGAAGAAGCCGGCAGGCGGTCGGCTGTCGGGACCCCCGCAGGGTGGGGTACCTCCGCTGACACCCCGTGTTGGTGCGGCAGTCCCGCCTCCTCAAGGATGTGCTGCGGCGGTGGTGTGTGGGGCGCGCGGTGCCCGTGTGGCCAGGGCGATGACGACGAGAGCTACGGCGAAGAGGCCTGTGGCTACGGCAAAGACCAGTCGGTAGCCGCCCAGGTGGGCTTCCAGGGTCGTGGTGCCGGGTGTAGTCGTGGCCAGGGAGGCGGTGTAGAGGGTGTTCAGCAGTGCGACCCCGACCGCGCCGCCGATCTGCTGCGTGGCTGTGAGCAGTGCGCTGGCCACCCCGGCGTCGGAGGGATCGACCCCGGTCAGGGCGACCGAGGACAGGGGGACGAAGACGAACCCGAGGCCGACGCCCATCACCAGCATCGAGGGGAAGACGCCGAGCCAGTAGCCCGAGGAGGTGCTCAAGAGCACCAGCCATCCCATGCCCACGGTGGCGGCTGCCGCTCCGGCGACCAGCAGGGGTCGGGGGCCGTGTCGGGGCAGCAGCCTGGACGCGGCGGCGGCGGTGGCGATGATTCCGACGCTGAAGGGGAGGATCGCCAGGCCCGCCATCAGCGGGTCGAGTCCGAGGTCGTCCTGCAGGTAGTAGGCCAGGAACAGGAACATCGCGAACATGCCCGCGCTGATGAGCGCTGAGGTGGCGAAGGAGCCTCCGCGCAGCCGGTCGGTGACCACCCGCAGCGGCAGCAGCGGGGAGGTGCTGCGCCGTTCGAGCCCGACGAAGGTCACGAGCAGCACCGCCGCGGCGACCAGCAGGGCCAGGGGTGCGGGGGAGAGCCAACCTGCGCCTTCGCCGGCCATCGTCAGCCCGTAGACCAGCGCGACCGACGCGGCGGTGACGGTGAGCGCGCCGGCGACGTCGTAGCGGCGCGATCCTGCGGCTGCGTCCTGGCGGGGCACGGTGGGGATCGTGGCTGCGGCGGCCAGCAGGGCGATGGGGACGTTGACGAACAGGCACCAGCGCCAGGAGGCGTACTCGGTCAGGAGCCCGCCCAGGATGAGCCCTACGGCCCCGCCACCTCCAGCGACGGCCCCGTAGACGGCGAAGGCCTTGGCCCGCTCGACGGGTTCGACGAAGGTGACGCTGACCAGTGCCAGGGCTGCTGGTGCCAGCAGCGCGGCGAAGGCTCCCTGGGCGGCTCGCGCTGCGAACAGGACCCCGGCGGTAGGGGCGAACCCGCCGACCGCGGAGGCCGCGGCGAAACCGATCAGCCCGACGAGGAAGATCCGCTTTCGGCCGAGCAGGTCCCCGATCCGACCGCCGAGCAGCAGCAGCCCACCGAAGGCCACGGTGTAGGCGGTCACCACCCAGCCACGGGTGGCGTCGGACATCCCGAGCTCGGCCTGGGCCCGGGGCAGCGCGAGGTTCACGATGGAGGTGTCCAGCACCACCATCAGCGTCGCCGCGGCGATCACCGCCAGCGCCACCCACCGGCGGGGGGCCTGCGGGGCCCCCGCGGTCGGCGGGGCGATGTCGTCCGAGGGGCCAGCCCCTGAGCGGGCGCTCACCAGGTCCTCCGGGTGGGCGCTCACGGGGTCTCCGGTGCGGTCGGGGCGGGTGCGCGCCGGACTACGGCGATGACGGTGTTGGTGACCGTGGCGTGCTGGCCGCCGGGTCCAGCTGCGAGCCGGTCGCGGTCTTCGGCGACAGCGACGTCCCACTGGTCCGGGTCGAGCCGGAACCCGTCGAGGGTCTGCTGAGGGGTGGGGAAGACCGAGTGGGGGTCGGCCCAGGACCACGGGGGCACCGAGGCGTGGTCGACCACCAGCAGCATCCCGCCCGGCGTGACCGCGGCCGCGGCCCGGGCGAGGACGTCGGGTCGGTCCATGGCCACCGGGGAGTGGAAGTAGGAGGCGGTGACCAGGTCGAAGGTGCCCTGCGGGAACGCGGCCGACAGGTCGTGCTGCTCCACCCGCACGCGCTCCGAGAGCCCCTGCTCGGCGGCGAAGGCGACCACCCGGTGCAGGGCGGTGCTCGAGACGTCGACAGCGGTGACGTCCCAGCCGCGCCTGGCGAGCCACAGTGCGTCGCCGCCCTGCCCGCACCCCAGGTCCAGAGCGCTGCCGGGCGCCAGCCCGGCGACGGCGTCGACGAGCACCGCGTTCGGTGTCCCGCTGCCGACTTGGTTCGTCGCGTAGTGGGGCTCCCAGAACGCCTCGGCGTCCTCGGCGGCCGCGGCTCGCTCGGCCGCGGCGCGGGCCGCAGCAGTGTTCCCGCCGCTGGCTGCCGGGGTCTTTGGGTGGGTCACCATCCGGGCCTCGCGGTGGTCCCAGTAGGAGGTGCCCGGCTGGTTGCGGATGCTCATCGTGCGGCCTGGCCGCTGGTGATGCGTGACCGGTGGGTGGCGACCGCGGCAGCGACGTCCTCGCCCATCAGGTCCATGTGGATCGAGGAGCCCGCGGTGGCGCCGGCAGCGGCGGAGTTGATCACCTGGGCCATCGGGGCGGCGACGTTGCCCGCTGCCCACACCCCGGGTGTCGTGGTGGCGCCGGTGGCGTCGGTCGGCAGGAAGCGGCCCAGCACGGCGCCACCCATCTCCAGGTCGCTCATCGACAGTCCGAGGGCGGCGACCAGGTCCTCGCGCCCGACCAGGCCGGTACCGATGGCGACCGCCTGGCGGGGGATCACGCGCCCGTCGGCCATCCGCACCCCGGACAGGAGCCCGTCCGTCGTCGCGATGCCGGAGACCTGCCCGTCGATCCACTGGACACCGAGGGCGGCGAGCTGCTCGACCTGCTCGTCGGTGGGGTCGGGGGCGGTGTGCTGGAAGTATACGACGTCATGGGAGAGCTGACGGAACAGCAGCACCTGGTGCACCGCCATCGGGGAGGTGCCCAGGACACCGATCGCCTGGTCCTGGACCTCCCAGCCGTGGCAGAACGGGCAGTGCAGGACGTCCTTACCCCACCGCTCGGCCAGCCCATCTACCTGCGGCAGCACATCGACCAGGCCTGTGGCCAGCAGCAGCCGCCGCGCGCCCACGGTCCGGACCGTCCCGTCCTCGGCGCGGACGTCGACGGTGAACCGCGGCGCTGTCGGCTGCGGGCCGTCCAGGACCGTGGCGCTCACAGCGGCGCCCTCGACGACCTCGACACCGAACGTCTCGGCCTCGGTGCGCGCGGTCCGCCGTAGGACCGCCGGCGCGGCCCCCTCGGCGTACAGGTAGTTGTGCACACCCTGCGCCGGGGCGTTGCGGGGGGCGCCGGCGTCGATCACCAGCACCCGGCGGCGCATCCGGGCGGCGATCTTCGCCCCGCTCATGCCGGCAGCGCCGCCACCGACCACGACCATGTCGTACGTGTTCTGCATGCCGCTCACGGTGCGCGCACCCTCTCCCCGCCGCCAAGTTTCCTTGCAATTGCTGCAATTGCTGCAATTGCTGCAAGTGCAACGGTGCACGTGCGCCGGGGAGGGCGATGGTGGCCACATGGACACGAGTAGTGACGCCGGGAGCGAGGTGCTGGACGCGCTGGGTGAGCGGCTGCGCAGGCGGCGGCGGGACCGGGCGATGACGTTGGCCGACCTCGCCGCAGCGACAGGTGTCTCCGAGAGCCTGCTGTCCCGTCTGGAGACCGGGCGTCGCCGCCCCACCCTGGACGTGCTGCTGCAGCTGGCCCGCGTGCACCAGGTTACCCTCGACGACCTGGTAGGCGCCCCAGCCACCGCAGACCCCCGCGTGCACCCACGCCCGTCCCAGCGCTTCGGCATGACGTGGCTGCCGCTGACCGGGCGCCCCGGCGGCATCCAGGCCTACAAGTTGATCCTGCCCGCCGGCTTCGGCGGGCAGGACCCAGAGCGACGCACCCACGAAGGGTACGAATGGATGTACGTGCTCGCCGGGCGCGTGCGCCTGCTGCTGGGTGACAACGACCTGGAACTGCTAGCAGGGGAGGTCGCCGAGTTCGACACCCACACCCCCCACGCCTTCACCAACCCAACTGGTACGGCGACCGAAGTGCTAATGCTCATCGGCCCCCAGGGCCAACGCGCCCATGTCCGAGCCCGCCCCACCCCCAAGAAGACCCGTCCTCCGTCGACCTGAGTCGGCACCCGATGTCGCGGCCGGCTGGGCGCGCCGGGGTTGTCGTGCGCCCGAGGGCAGCGGCCACCGTCAACAGTCAGCGCTGCAGACTCCCGGCCGTGGGGACCAGATCTGACCGGTGTCGCTTGCCACCACAAGCGCCTAGCCGAAACGCTCAGCAGGACGTCCCAGTTGACGATCCGCTACCGGACACCGTCCCGATAGACCTTCCCTGGGTTCTTGCGGTGGTCGCAACACTCCACGTTGTGAGGGTGTCCATGACCGTCCGCTTCTCCCACCGTCTCGTCGCTGAGCTGCACCAGGCGTTCTGGCAGTCCTGGCAGGACGGTGACTTCCTGACCGAGGCCGCGGCCACAGCAGGGACTTACCGCCATCGGGGCCTGGCCTGGCTGCGAGAGGCCGGTGGGGTCCGTCCCCGTCGCGGCCGGCACCTGCAGGGCCGCTACCTCTCCTTCGCCGAACGGGAGAAGATCGCCCTCGGTCGTGCCGCGGGCACAACCATCCGCGCCATCGCCGCCGAGCTGGGCCGCTCGCCGTCGACGATCAGCCGGGAGGTCACCCGCAACAGCGACCCCGGCGGGGCCTACCGCACCAGCACCGCCCACGCCCGCGCCCACGAACGGGCCAGACGACCCAAGCCCGCAAAACTAGCCACGAACGCTGCCCTGCGCCGGCGGGTGCAGCACGATCTGACCCTGCGGTACTCGCCCGAGCAAATCGCCGGCCGCCTGCGCGCCGACCACCCCCACGAGCCGGAGATGTGGGTGTCCACCGAGACGATCTACCAGTCCCTGTACGTGCAGTCCCGCGGAGCGCTGCGCCGTGACCTGGCCGTCTGCCTACGCACCGGGCGGGCGATGCGGATCCCGAACCGCCGCGGCACCCACAGAAAGAACCGCATCCCGGACATGGTCAACGTCGTCGAGCGGCCTGCCGAGGCCGCAGACCGCGCTGTTCCCGGGCACTGGGAATCTCAATGGTGTTGTCAAGCGGCCTGAGTGGCTCTTGTGGGTGGGGCTGGTTGCCAGGTGCGGTTGTCGCGGAGCAGGGCCCAGAGAACGTCGATGCGGCGGCGGGCGAGGGCGATGACGGCTTGGCTGTGGGTGCGGCCTTGCTGCCGCTTCTTCAGGTAGTAGTCGCGGTTCGGGCCGGCTCGCATCATCGAGGTCTGCGCGGACAGGTAGAACGCGTGACGCAGCGGTCGGCTGTAGCGCCGGGGCTTGTGGAGGTTGCCGCTGCGCCGGCCGGAGTCGTTCGGGACCGGCACCAGACCAGCGGCGGCCGCCAGGTGGCCACCGGTGGGGAAGGTGCTGAGGTCGCCGGCGGCGACGATCAGGCTGGCGCCGAGGAACGGTCCGAACCCGGGCATGGAGGTGATCACCTTCGCCTGCGGGTGCAGCGCAAACATGTCGGCGATCTGCTGGTCGAGGGTCTTGAGTCGGTTGCGTTGGGTCAGCAGGTCGCCGGCCAGCTCGGCGATGACCTGGGCCGTGGTTCGCTGAGCGGGCAGGGCCGTGTGCTGGGTCTGGGCGGCGGCGACGGCGCGAGTTGCGACGTCGGAGTAGCTGCGGACCTGACGGGCCCTCAGCCACCGCGACAGTCGCGCCTGCCCGGTTCGGCGGATCGCTTCCGGGGTGCCGTAGCCGCTCAGCAGCACCAGCGCGCCCTTGCAGGAGGCGAAGTCGAACTCCCGCTCCAGGGCGGGGAAGATGCTGGTCAGAAGGTCCCGAAGACGGTCGATCATCCGCACCCGATCCGCGACCAGATCGGCCCGGTAGCCGGTGAGAACCGCCAGCGACGCGAGCAGGTCGGTGTCGGTGGTCACCGCCGGTAGGTCGCGGCGGATCCTGGCGGTCTCGGCGATGACGTAGGCGTCCTTGGCATCGGTCTTGCCCTCTCCGGTATAGCCCGCGGCCATCGTGGCGACCAGCCGCCCGGAGGCGTATCGAACCGGCTGGCCGGAGGCGGTCAGCAACGCGAGCAGCAGCGCCGACGAAGTGCCGACGATGTCGACCGCCCACACCG
>JAABUN010004073.1_pt1 | contig 20802 bp, 13 predicted proteins | sample 5559311 | NCBI WGS metagenome assembly JAABUN01 (sample SAMN10711877, study PRJNA513370) | rock metagenome | isolation source: Antarctica rocks | place: Antarctica: Victoria Land, Siegfried Peak sud
CATGGGTATCGAGACCGACTTGGTGGAGCGGTTCTTGTTGCTGGTGGACGGGCACAACCGCCAGTGCGCGCGGCGCTGGAACCGACGCCCGGACAGCGAGACGGCAACGCAATGAAATCCATAGCCCGTCGGGGTTCATGGCGCGTCAGTTTCCTCGTCCAGAGCGTAGGTGACGGCCTGATCCAAGGTCATCCCGCCACCCTGCACCCAGGCGTCGGTAAAAGTCGGCTGGCCCAGGGCCGCGCGGGTGTGCGCTACCTCCTGCTCGTGGGTCGCCTGCTCGTTTGGCGGCATCGGGGCGCCCAGAACGGCGCGCAGCGCCTGGGCTGCTCCCCACAGCTGAGCGGCGCGGCCGAGGTTCTCCGGACGCTCCGTTGCGGCTGCCGCGCCCGCCGCCGCTTCCAGCGCGTAGGCGATCAGCCGTTTATCGCCGATGGCGCGGAGCAGAGTCAGGCTCTCGTTCAGAAAGGATCGGGCCGCGTCAAACTCTTTCTGGTCCTTGGCGCTCAGGCCTATGTTGATCAGGGAGATTGCGGTTCCGCTTCGGTCGCCGAGTTCCCGCCTGAGTTGCAGGCTCTCCTCATAATGTGCGTGCGCCGCATCAAAATCCGCCTGATCATGGGCCAGAGCGCCCAGATTGCTGAGCGTGTTCGCCAGGATTTGCTTGTTCCCGGTCCTGCGCAGAATGGGGACCGCCTCCTCGAACAAAGCGCGCGCTGAGGCGAGATCGCCCTGCTCGCGCGCCAAAACGCCCAGGTTTCCCAGCAAGGACGCGATGCCCTGCGGCTCGCCGATCTCCCGCTGCAACGCCAGCGCCTCCACGAAAAGCGAGCGCGCCCCGGAGTAATCGCCCTGATCGTAAACGACGATGCCCAGGTTGCTCAAAGCGCGGACGACCCCCGGTTTGTTCTCGGTTTCCCGGTGGAGGCGCAGGCTTTCGCCCAGGGCGGCGCGGGCCGCCGGATAATCGCCCTGCATGCGCGCCAGCGTCCCCAGCGCGCGCAGCGCGTCCGCCCGCAACACTGCCGAACCGGTCGTCGCCTGCGCCAGTGTCGTTTCGACCTGCTCCCGCCCCTCGGACAGGTAGCCGCGCACCTCCCAAAGTCGCTGCATTCCCGATGCGATTCGCAGCGCGGCGTCGGCATGTTCCTCCCTCTCGCGGCTAAAGGCCAGCGCCATGCGAAGGTTGTCGTACTCGGTTTCCAAACGGTCCAGCCACGCGGCGGCGCTGGTGCCTTCCATCCCCGTGACCGCCGTGTTATGGAGATCAAGGAAAAAGCGGAGGTGCTGTTCGCGCACGGGTTCTGCTTCTCCCGACTCCTGGAGCCGCTCGCGCGTGTACTGCCGCACCGTTTCGAGCAAGCGGTATCTTCCCTGCCCCTGCGCGTCCTCCTCATAGGTGACGAGCGACTTCTCCGCCAGGGCCGAAAGCAGGTGAAGGACATGCTCGGCAGACAGAGTGGCGGCGGGCGCGATGGCCTCCGGGAGCAGCGCCGTCCGGGATACGACGGCGGCGTTCAGGAACTCGCCGCAGAAGCGACACTTGAGGGCGACGGCCTTGATGGTTTCGCCGCAGAAGGGGCAGGTTTTCTCGTCGGCGTTCATGGCGCGGTCTCTTCCAGCGCGTATTCGATGGCCCGCTCCCAAGTCAGAGCGCGGCCCGCCGCCCACGCGCTGTCGAAGGCTTCCGCGCCCAGGGTGGCGCGCAGGGCGGCAAGGTCCTGGTCAACCTCCTCGCGTCGGTCGGGCGGCAGGGGAACGCCGATGGCTGTCCGCAACCCATCGGAGGCGCCATACAACTGCACCGCTCTTTGCGGCCGTTCCTGCGCCCTGGCAAGCGCGGCACAGCCTTCCAGCGCAAAGAACGTCATGCGCCTTTCCCCCAGCGCCCTGCACAGGCTCAGGCCCTCGGCAAGGCAGGACCATGACGCGGCGTAGTCTTTCTCCTGGCAGGCTAACCGCGCCCGGTTGACGAGCACTACGCCCATGAGGCGCTTGTCGCCAACCTCCCTCGCAATTGCCAGACTCTCCTCATAGAGCGCCCGCCCCGAAGCAAGGTCCCCCTGGTCGCTCGCCACAAGCCCGAGGTTGCCGAGCGACACGGCGATGCCTCCCTTGTCGCCTCCCTCTCTGCGTAGTGCCAGGCTCTCCTCAAAAAGCGTTCGCGCCGAAGCATTGTCCCCTTGCTGCTTTGCCATACCCCCCAGGTTGTTGAGCGAGGCAGCCATGCCTTGCTTGTCGCCCAACTCTCTTTTGAGTGCCAGGCTCTCCTCAAAAAGCGCCTGTGCCGACGCATGGTCGCACTGCATCCAGGCCAGAGTGCCCGCTCCATGGAGGGCATCCGCCCGCGCCCTGGTTCGTCCTTGCGCGCCGGAACGGGACAAAGCCGCCGCAGCCCGCTCCCGTCCCTCCGAGAAATAACCGCGCGTGCTCCAGAACAGGTACAAGGCCCCTGCCAGACGCAGCCCCGCCTGCGCCGACGAAACGCCGTTTCGCTGAGCGCCTTCCCCTTCCTCCTTCTTGTCGTCGTTGTCCAGGCACCACTCCAGGGCCGCGCGCAGGTTGCCGTGCTCGGACTCCAGCGTGTCCAGCCACCGGCCCTGCTCCGGCCCCCGCAAGTTCGTCTTGGCCTCTTCGGCAAGGGAGAGAAAGTAGTCGCGGTGCCGCATGCGGCCTGCTTCCCCGGTGCCGGTCTGCATCAAGGAGTCACGGGCGTACTGGCGCACGGTTTCCAGCAGCCGGTAGCGTCCGTGGCCGTGCTCATCTTCTTCGTAGACGGCCAGGTTCTTGTCCACAAGGTGCGAAAGCAGGTCCAGTACCTGCCCCGATTCGAGCGCGGCAGGCGGAGCCGCAGTGGAGAAGGCAGTGATGGTAGTGGGAGGCGCGACGCCGGGCGCGGAAGCGGTGCCCGTCAGGTCGGCGTGGCAGTAACGGCAGCGAATGGCGACCGCCTTGATGGTTTCTCCGCAGAACGGGCAGGGCTTCTCGTCGGCGCTCACGGGTTCGACTCTTCGTCGAGTGCATATTCGACCGCCTGTTCCTGCGTCATCACCCGTCCCGCAACCCAGGCAGCCTTGACGTCCTCGGTGCCAAGAAGGGCTTGTATTGCGACAATATCGCGCTCGTAGTCGGTGACCTCGTCAGCGTTGCGGGCAAAGCCGCCGGTGGACTCACGCAGTGCTTCCACGGCTCCGTACAGGCGCACCGCGCGTGGGGCCTCACCTTCGGCGACCGCCACACTGGCCAGTCCTTCCAGTCCTTCGATGATGCCAATTACCTCGCCCAGCTTACTCGAAAGTGCCAAGCCCCATTTGTGCAGCGACTTGGCTTTGGCATACTCACCCCGGCAACGCGCTACCTCGCCCAGGTTGTCCAATGAGTTGGCGACCCTCGATTCGTCGTTGCTCGCCCGCGCAAGGGCCAGGGTCTCGTTGTAAAATGCCTGCGCCCGTTCGTAGTCGCCCCGATCGTACGCCAGGCGGCCCAGGTTGTTCAAAGGCATCACGATGAGGAAGCCGTCCCCGACCTGACGGGCGGAGGCAAGGCTCTGTTCGAGGAGCGGCTGGGCCGCTGCGTATTCTCCCTGACAAAAGGCTTGAACGCCGAGGTTGTTGAGAGCGAAGGCGACGTTCCAGGCGTCTCCGAGTTCTCGGTACAGCGCCAGGCTTTGCCCGTGGAGCGCGGTTGCCCGGTCATAGTCTCCCTGAAGCCAGGCCATGGTTCCCGCGCCGCTTAATGCTCTGGCCCGGAGCGCGCTCATCGCCAGCACGGCGCTTGGGAGTTTGTCCAGCGCCTGCTCCAGCCAGCGGCGTCCCTCAGCGAAGTAACCGCGCCGGTGCCAGAACTGGGACAAGGCCCCTGACAGGCGCAGCCCTGCCTCCGCACCTTCCTCCTGCCCCTTGTCGTCCTGGCACCACTCCAGGGCGGCGCGAAGGTTCTCGTGCTCGCTTTCCAGCGTGTCCAGCCACCGGGCCTGCTCCGGCCCTTGCAGGTTCGACTTGGCCTCTTCGGCAAGCGCGAGATAGTGACGCCGGTGGCGGTCCCGGACCTCCTTCCCCTCGCCTGCGCTCGCCGCCGACCGTTCGCGGGTGTACTGGCGCACCGATTCGAGCAGCCGATAGCGTCCCTGGCCGTTCTCGTCCTCTTCGTAGACGACCAGGTTCTTGTCCACCAGATGGGTGAGCAGGTCCAGCACCTGCCCGGATTCGATACTCGGCGCAGCGGTGGTGGCCGGGGCAGGGACGATGGTAGGCGCGTTAGTGGCGACCGGAGCGGGCGGCGACGCTGCCACTGTGGTCAGGTCGCTGCCGCAGTAGCGGCACTTGATGGCAACGGCCTTGATGGTCTCGCCGCAGAACGGGCAGTCTTTGGTGGCGTCCTTGCTCATGTCGGGCCTCCGCGGATAGTGACGGGTTCGGCGCTTTCTATGCTGGCTCCGGGTCGGCGCACACGGCTTCGGCGGCTTCCAGGGTCCAGCCGCCCGCAAACACGGACAGGCGGCGCAGCAGGGTTTGCTCTTCGGGCGAAAGCAGGTCGTAACTCCAATCAATCATCGCGCGCAGGGTCTGCTGGCGGGGTAGGGCAGTGCGGCTGCCACCGGTCAGCAAACGGAACCGGTCGTCCAAGCGCGCGCTGATCTGCTCGGCGGAAAGGGCGCGGACCTTGGCGGCGGCAAGTTCAATCGCGTACGGAATGCCGTCGAGCCGGTGGCAAATTTGGGCGACGGCGGGCGCGTTCGCGTTGGTGACGCTGAAGGCAGGCTGGGCGGCCTGGGCGCGCTCGATGAACAGCCGGACGGCCTCGTATTGGGAAAGGCTTTCGGGCGTCGCCGTCTGCCTGAGGTCGGGCACGGTCAGCGAGGGAATTCGATACGTCGTTTCGCCCGCGATGTTCAGCCCTTCGCGGCTGCTGGCGATGATCCGCACGTTCGGGCACGCGCGCAAAATGGCGTCGCAGAGTTGCGCGGCGGCGTCCAAAACGTGCTCGCAGTTGTCGAGGACGAGCAAAAGCGACTTGGGTTTAAGGAAATCCACCAGGGTTTGGGTGATGGGACGGCCCGGCTCTTCCCGAACGCCCAGCGCCTGCGCGACGGTCTGGGGAACCAGGCCGGGGTCCGACAGCGGCGCGAACTCGGCCAGCCACACGCCGTCGCCCTCGCCCTCGACCAGATCGGCGGCAACCTGCAAACTCAGGCGCGTTTTGCCCGCCCCGCCGCTCCCGGTGAGGGTCAGCAGCCGCGTTTTGGCGAGCAGCGCCTTGACTTCTTTGATCTCCTTTTCGCGGCCCACGAAACTGGTCGCCTGGATCGGCAGGTTGTTGGTGAGCGGGTCGAGCGACTTGAGTTTGGGGAAGTCGGCGGGAAGCGCAGGGTGCAACAGTTGGTAAACGTGTTCGGGCCGCTGCAAGTCCTTCAGCCGGTGCAAATCCAGGTCGCGCAAATCCGCCCCGGCCGGCAGATGGTCGCGCACCAGTTCAAAGGTCGGCTGCGACAGAAGCGCCTGCCCGCCGTGGCCGATACTGAGCAGCCGCGCGACGCGGTTGAGCGGCGGCCCAAAATAATCGGCCTCGCGCATTTCGGCCGCGCCGGTGTGAACGGCCATGCGCACGCGCACGCCGCCCAGAGCCGCATCCCACGGCTCCGCCACCAGTTTTTGCTGGGCCAGCAGGGCGGCGGCAACCGCGTCCGGGGCGGTTGCGAACACCGCGCAAAAGGCGTCGCCGACCGTCTTGAAGGCGTGGCCGCCGTGGGCCGCAAAACTTTCCCGCAGCAGCGCGTCGTGGCGGGCAAGCGCGGGACTCATCGCGGCCTCGTGTTTTTCCCAGCGGGCCGAACTGCCCTCGATGTCGGTGAACAGGAACGTAACGGTTCCGGTCGGCAAAGTATCAGGCATAATCTGCGTTCTCCTCATCCTCGGAAAGTGCGTACGCGACCGCCTGGTCGCGGTTGAGCGCGCGGTCTGTTGCCCTGTTGCCCAGGCCGCAGTAAAGGTTTCCTCTTTCAGCGCCGCGCGAACGCTGGGGCGGTGTCTCGTTCATGGCGTTTCTTCGTCGGCCAGGGCGAAATTAACCGCCTGCTTCCAGGTTATGGCCTGTCCCGCTGCCCAAACGGTGTTGAAGGCTTCGTCGCCAAGGGTAGCGCGCAGGCCGGCAAGGTCGCGGTCAACTTCCTGACGTTCGTGAGGCGGGGTGGGGGCGCCGATGTTTTGGCGCAGAACGTTCACAGCCCCCAACAGCCGAGCCGCTCGCTCGCCCTCCTGCTCTGCCCGTGCAAGGCTGGCGTAGACCTCCAGTGCGCTGGCCGCGAGGAGTTTCTCGTGCAGTTCCCGGCATAGCCGCAGGCACGCCGTAATGCAGGAACGTGCCGAAGTAAAGTCACCCTCTTTGCAGGACAAAAACCCCAAGTTACCGAGCGCGGAAGCGGCGCCCCGTTTGTTGCCCAGCTCGCGCTGTATTGCCAGACTTTCTTCGTAAAGCGTTCGCGCGAGAGCATAGTCGCCCTGGCTGCGCGCCAAAGCCCCCAGGTTGTTGAGGTTGTTGGCCTCCCACGCTCGATTGCCCGATGCCCGATTCAGCGGTAATGCCTCTTCATAAAGAGCTCGAGCGGCTGCATAATCTCCCTGCTCGCTTACCACATTTCCCAGATTGTTGAGCGAGGCTGCGATTCCCCGCTCGTCGCCCAACTCTTTTCGGACCGCCAGGCTTTCCTCAAGCGAAGAGCGCGCCCAGGCATGGTCGCCCTGCCGCCAGGCCAGTATCCCCGCTCCGTTAAGCGCGTCTGCCCGCGCTGCGGTTTGTGCCCGCGCTGCGGTTTGCGCCCACGCTGCGGTTTGCGCCCGCGCTGCGGTTTGCGCCCGCGCGTCAGAATGGGACAAAGCAGCCGTGTACCATTCCCGTCCTTCCCGAAGATGACCTCGCACCTCCCAGAACCGGCCCAGCGCTCCCGCTAGGCGCAGGCCGGTTTCCGCCGCCCCCTGCGCCTCGTCGTCCAGGCACCCATTCAGCACGGCGCGCAGGTTGTCGTGTTCGGTTTCCAGCATGACGAGCCACGCCCCTTGCTCCGGCCCGGATAATTTTGTGCGGGCATCTTCGGCAAGTGCGAGGAAGTAGTCGCGGTGACGAGAGCGCAGTGCGGCTAATTCATCGTGGTCGAGCAGCCGGGCAAGGCTGTATTGGCGCACGGTTTCCAACAGGCGGTAGCGACCTTCACCCTTTTCGTTTTCCTCGTAGACCACCAGGCTCTTGTGTACAAGGTAGGAAAGGAGGTCCAGCACCTGCACGGGTTCGAGCGCAGAGGGCGGGGGCGACACGGATGCGGCGGGGACGGCAGGGGCAGCCGCGGGGGATACGCTAGCGGGGGCGGGAGCCACGCCCGTCAGGTCGGCGTGGCAGTGTTTGCAGCGAACGGCGACGGCCTTGATGGTCTCGCCGCAAAAGGGGCAGGGTTTCTCGTCGGGGTTCATGCGATCTCCTCCGGCGGTTCGCCTTCCAGCACGACGACCTGGTCCACCGTCATGGCTTTTCCTGCCGCAAAGTCAGCGGCGAACCGGGATTCATTCCTCGGTTTCGGGTTCGCGGGGCGGAGCGAGCGCGTTGTACAAAGCGCGGACGGCGCGCTCGTAATCCGACGCGGCGACGCCGATCAGGATGCTGATCTCGGATGCGCCCTGGCTGATCATGCGCACGTTCACGTTCGCATCGCGCAGGGCGGAAAACACGGTACCGGACACGCCGACGCGCTGCGCCATGCCCTCGCCGACCGTGGCGATGAGCGCGAGGCCGGGATAGGTCTCGATCTTGCCCGGCTCCAGCACGCGCTCCAGTTCGCCCACCACGGTGTCGAGTCGCCCTTCCAACTGCTCATCCGAGATGACCAGCGAAAGCGCGTCAATCGCCGACGGGACGTGCTCGAACGAGATGTTGTGGGCGAGCAGCACGCCCAGCGCCTTGTGGCCGAAGCCGACCTCCTGGTTCATTCGCCATTTTTCAATCGTGATGGCCGTGAACCCGGTGCGCCCCGCGATCCCAACGACCGGGTGCGGCGACTCGGCCCTGTCCCGCACGATGCGCGTGCCGGGTGCGCCCGGCGCGTTCGTGTTTTTCACGTGGATCGGGATGTCGGCCTCCCAAACGGGGAAAATAACCTCCTCGTGCAGAACCGTCGCGCCCATGTAGGCGAGTTCGCGCAGTTCGCGGTAGGTGACTTCGGCAATCGGCGGCGGGTTCTCGACCACGCGCGGGTCCGCCATCAGCATTCCAGGAACGTCGGTCCAGTTCTCGTACACGGCCGCGCCGACCGCGCGCGCGGCGACCGCCCCGGTCACGTCGGACCCGCCCCGCGAAAACGTTTTGATCCGCCCTTCCACGTCGCGCCCGTAAAAACCGGGGATGACGTAGCGCGTGTTTTCGTCTGCCATCCGGCCGGCCAGCAGAACGTAGGAAACCGGGTCCAGTCGCCCCTCGGCGTCGAAGCGGATGCACTCGCCGGCCGGCACGAAGGTCGCGTCCAAAAATTCGGCCACGATGCAGGCGTGGAAATACTCGCCCCGCGCCGCCACCCAGTCGCGCGTCGCCAGCGTGGCCGGGTCCTCTGCCGCTAACTTTTCCAGTTCGCGGGCCAGTTCGGCCATCGGCTCATCAATAAAGGCGACGCCCAGGTCGGCGGCGATTTCGCGGTAGCGGCGTTCGATCAGGCCCAGCGGCTCCCGGTAGTGCAGTTTCTGCTGCGCGAGGTGCCAGCACGTCAGCAGCAGGTCCGTGACCTTCTGGTCATCCGTGCCGCGCTTGCCCGGCGCGCTCACGACGACGAACCGGCGGCGCGGATCGCCGTTCACGATGGCGGCCACCTTGCGGACCTGCCCGGCGTCGGCCAGCGACGTGCCGCCGAACTTGGCGACGATTTTCTCGCTCATAAATTCCTCAACACACGCAGAAAAGCAAGCGCGCGTGCGGACGAATTTTCGGCGGTCGGGCGTGGTTTTCCTGCGGCGTTGCCCTCACCCCCTTCCCCCTCTCGCCGCAGCGCGGGAGAGGGGGAAGGGGGTGAGGGCCTGCGCGCCGAGCAGGGGCCGGGGGCCGTTGACGGGAATACTCCACCCAGGAGAACTGTTCACCATGCCCTCGGACGCCGCCCGCCCCGCCGCTAAGAAACTGGTCCTGATAGACGGCAACTCGCTGCTGTACCGCGGCTTCTTCGCCATGCGCGCGCTCACGACCAGCGCGGGCCAGCACACGAACGCCGTTTTTTCGTTCACCATGATGCTGCTCACGCTCCTGGACGACCAGAAGCCGGACGTGATTTTGTGCGCCTGGGACGCGCCCGCCAAAACGTTCCGCCACGAGGAGTTCGCCGAATACAAGGGGCAGCGCAAGGCCGCGCCGAGCGAACTGGTCGAGCAGGGGCCGCTCGCACGCGAGATGGTTGGGGCCCTCAACGTGCCCATGATCGAGATGCCGGGCTTCGAGGCCGACGACGTGATCGGCACGCTCGCCACGCGGGGCCGCGAACAGGGCTACGAGGTGCTGATCGTCACCGGCGATCTGGACGCACTCCAGCTCGTGCAGCCCGGCGTCCGCGTGATGACGACCGTGAAGGGCGTGACCGACACGGTGATCTACGACGAGGCCGCCGTCGAAAACCGCTATGGCTTGAAGCCCATCCAACTCACCGACTATCGCGCGCTCAAGGGCGACGCCAGCGACAACATTCCCGGCGTGCCCGGCGTGGGCGAAAAAACGGCCACGCAGGTTCTGCAAGCGTTCGGCACGATTGAAAATCTGCTCGCGCGCATGGACGAAGTCGCGCCGGCAAAATTGCAGGCCAACCTTGCCGCCCACACGCAGCAGATGGAAATGAGCAAACGCCTCGCCACCATCGTGCGCGACGTGCCGCTCGATGAGGATGTGAATCTGCCCGCTCTGGACGCTGACCCACACGCGCCCGATTGGGACGCGGTGCGCGCCCTGTTCGAGCGGCTGGAGTTCCGTACCCTGCTGCGCCGTCTTCCCAAAGAGAGCGACGCCGCGCCGGACGAGGCCGCCCCGGCCGTCGCCGCCAAGCCTGCCCCAAACCTCGAAGCCTTTGACTACGACCCGTTTGCCGCGTCCGATGAGGAAGCCACGCCGCCGGTGGACGCGAAGGCAGCCGCCCCGGACGCGCCGCCGCCCGACTTCCGCGACGTGGACCCCGCCGCGCCCGATCACCTTGCCGACCTGGCAAAAACGATTCGCGCCGCGAACCGCGTCGCCGTGCGCCTCCACGTCAGCGACCCGGCCGGCGACCTGGACGCGCGCCTGCTCGGCGTCGCCCTCGCCCCCGACAACGCCGCCGACGGAACGGTCTTCTACGTGCCGACGAGCGCGTCGCCCTCCGGCGAACTCGCCCCGGCGCAGCCCGCCCCGGCGCAGCCCGCCGTCAAGATCGCCTCCCTCTTCGACGAAGCCTTCCCCGAACCCGTGGCCGGGTCGCTCGCGGCCCAAAACGTTGCGGTGCCCGACGTGCTGCGCGAATTGCTGGAGGCGGAAAACGTCGCCAAGGTGACGCACCAGGCCAAGTCGGACGTGGCGATACTCGCCCGGCACGGCGTCGCGCTGCGGGGCGTGGCCTTCGACACCGAACTCGCCGCCTACCTGCTCACGGCCGGCCGCCGCTCCTCGTTCCCGCTCGTCGAGGTCGCGGCTGACTTCGCCGGGCGCGCGTTGTCGCCGCTGGACAAAAAAACGCTTAAGGGGATGGAGGCGGCCGATGTCGAGGCGCACCAAAAGCAGGAAACGTTCAAGGAGGCCGAAGCGATTTTGGCGACGATGCGCGTGCAGGAGCCGCGTTTGTCGGCCGAGGGACTGACCAAAATCCTGAACGATCTCGAACTGCCGCTCGCGCCGATTTTGGCCGAAATGGAGATCGCCGGGCTGGCCGTGGACGTGGACGTGCTGAACCACATGGCGGCCCGGCTCCAAAGCGACGTGGACGGGCTGGAAAAGGAAATTCACGCGCTCGCCGGTCAGGAGTTCGCCATCGGCTCGACCAAGCAGTTGCAGGAGGTGTTGTTCGACAAACTTAAAATCCCGTCCGGCAAAAAAACCAAGACCGGCTACTCGACCGGCGCGGACGTTTTGGACGAGTTGGCCGGCGAATACCCTATCGTTGGCAAGGTTTTGAGCTACCGCGAATTGACCAAACTCAAAAACACCTACGCCGAGGCCATGCCCGCGCTCGTTCGCAAGGACGGCCGCATCCACACCTCGCTGAACCAGACGGTCGCCGCGACGGGCCGATTATCGTCGAGTAATCCCAACCTTCAAAACATTCCGGTGCGCACCGCGATTGGGCGCGAAATCCGGCGCGCGTTCGTGGCCGACGCGGGCAGCGTGCTTGTGTCGGCCGACTATTCCCAGATTGAACTGCGCATCTTTGCCCACGTCACGCGCGACCCCGCGCTCGTGGACGCTTTTTCCTCCGGCGAGGACATTCACAAGTACACGGCCGGCAAGATGTACAACGTGCCCGTGGACGAGGTGACGACCGACATGAGAAGGGCGGCAAAAACCGTCAACTACGCCGTTATCTACGGCATCTCCGAGTTCGCGCTCGGACGGCGGCTCGGCATCTCGATGGCAGCCGCCAAGGAACTCAAAACGTCGTACTTCGCCCGGTTTCCCGGTGTGCGGAAGTACTTGGACGAGACGGTCGCGTTCGCGCGCGAAAAGGGCTACGTGCAGACCCTGTTCGGGCGGCGGCGCTACATCCCCGACATTTCCTCGCGCGTGTTCCAGTTCCGGCAGGCCGCCGAGCGCGCCGCGGCCAACATGCCCATTCAAGGTTCGTCCGCCGACATCATGAAGGCCGCCATGATTCGCGTCCATGACATGCTCAAAGGCTCCGATTTGCGCGCCACGATGCTGCTTCAGGTCCACGACGAACTGCTTTTTGAGTGCCCGCCCGGCGAGGTGAACGCGCTCGCCGGCCGGGCCCGAACCGAGATGGAGAACGCGTACCCGCTCACCGTCGCGCTCGAAGTCGAGGTCAAGACCGGCAAAACGTGGGCCGACGTGACGCCCGTCGAGGACATGGCCGCCCCGCTCGGCGTGGACGGACCGGACGGCCTTCACTGAGCAGCCGCACGATGCTGCGCCTCAGCATACCGGCGAGGTCAGGGAATTCGGCGGGCGCGGCTGCTGTCGTCGTTGGTGTTGCCATGAATGCGTGCGGCTCGCCAGGGTGCCTTCACCGGCGAGCCGTTTGCTTTTGTGTTCGCCCTGCCCTATGCCAAGTCCTTCGCTAACGGACATCGAACATTTGGTCAATGCCAGTAATTCGCAGGACGCGGCGCACTGATCCATTAAGGTTCAGCAGGTGAACGTCACCGCCTGAATTTCTGGCTTCCCGAGCTAAGGCGATAAGCGCGGCCAGCCCTGATGCATCCACGAACTCCACATTTGACAGATCAATCCACAAATCAGGGCCTCGGCTACCTAATTCTTGGAGCAGTTCCCGCTGAATCTGAGCGGCGGTGTAGAGGTCGAAATCTGGTGCCTCTATGACCACAACCTCAGATGAGGGCAGGTAAGACAACAAACTGCTCGTCGTGTCTTGTTGAGGTTGATCCCAAACGAGGGTGTTCACCTGGTCGAGAGGCAGTTCTTGCTCTTCGGAAATGCGGCCCAACTTCAGCAGTCGGGCGAGCGCTAAACGACGTATCAGCGGATGAAACACGTACCGGTCGCCGTTAAGACGCACCATTGACCACCGTACACACTCGGCAAGCGGCTCGCGCCATTCTGAGATGCCCGTAAGCGATGAAACGTCTTCGGATGGTGCCCCTTCACGAAACGCACTCAGACGAAGCAGCAAGGTTTGTGCTTGCTCGCTCCGGCGATTAAAGGCAACCTGAAAGGACGCGAAAATACGATCAAAGGGCGAAATGCTGGTTTGCTCACGAACCAAGTTGGAAAAGAGTCGTCGCCGAGGCAAGGTTTGGCGGAGCAGTCGAGCAAGTGCGTCCGCTGATAACTCAGCCAGGCAAGGTGCGACTAACTCGATAGCGAGGGGCAGGCAACCCGCCAAGTGGCACAGGTCATCTATGGCAGCTCGGTCGTGGTTGCCGCCCCCGCCCCCTGCCACGGCACGTTCCCAGAAGAGTTGCACAGCATCTGCTATCGGCAACGGCTCCAAATCCAGCCCCGGCGCGCGCAAGTAGGGAACACTGTGGCGTGCAACAACAAGAACGCTGCTGGAAGAGGAAACCGTCTTCAGCCAGCGCAGCAATTCGCTATCTTCGGTAACAGCCTCGAAATTGTCCAAAACAAGCAGGCAGGCACGGTCACGGAGAACGTCGTCGAGGCGCTGCCGCTGCTCGTCCGGGCGCATCTGACGCGCGAACTCGCCAACGAGTGCGACCGCTCCTTTCAGGACAACGTCGTTCAGCGGGGGCTTGCTTTCGCAGTCAATCCAAACCACGCCGCCGACGAAGTGCCCGTGGACGCCCCGCGCTGCTTCACCTGCTAACGCCGTTTTTCCGACGCCGCCCGTGCCCGACAGCACCACACAACCGCCAAGCCGAAGAGCATCGGCAAGTCGAGCCAACTCCCGTTCGCGCCCAATGAAGGCGCGCTCGTTTCCGCGTGGCAACGCTGACTCGGCGGGCGTGGTGAAGTCGAAGGTGGACGTGCGAAAGGCGTAAAAGTTGGGGGCGCGGTTCGCCAGTTCGCGGTGCTCGTAGGTTGTGACCCAGACGATGAGCGAGATGCCCATCTCCACCAGGGTTTCGCGCTGCAAGTCGAGGTGGCCGAGCGCGTCGGGCAGGGCGCGCTCCAGATCGAACAGGCAAACGACATCGCCCTCGGCGGGTTTGAGAGTGCGGATGAGGTCAATGGGATTACGCTCGCGCTCGCTCAGATGCACTTCGTGAACGGGCCGAGCGGGCATAAGGCGTTCGCGCACCGCCGCCACGATCTCGCGGCGAGTGGACAGGCGGTCGTACAGCGCGACGGCGATGACGGCTCGCCGCGCGTGCGTGAGTAGCGTAAGTAGTTTTTCGCGCTGCGGCGGCGCGTACGATTGGGACGAGGTGGTGGCGGGCGGGGCGGCGGCACTCATCAACGTTTACGAAACTTCGCGTTCACGAGACCGGGGACGAGGGCAGCGTCAGCAGTTGCTGCACGACGGGATGCACGTCGCACCAGGCGACCGCATTCCGATATTCGAGCAGGCTCAGGTTTTCCAGCAGTTGCCGGACGGTTTCGTTGGGCGTTATCTGCTTGGTTTGGTGCGCTTCGCGCAAGGCCGCGTAATGTTCGGGCAGCAGCAGGCGGCGATAGTCGTTTCCGATCTCGGCGGCCACCTGTTCCACCATCGCGGTCGTGATACGAGGAGCGTTTTCGGTCAGGGCAATCAGGGCGGCGTCGCTGACCAGACGAACCAGGTTGCGCAGCAAGCCGCCGCTGAGTTCGATGATCTGGTCGAGCGCGCCCTGCTCGAACAGGCTTTCCGGCACCCGTTTGGTGATGACCTGCCGGAGTGCGTCGCGGCCGGAGGCGTCCGGCGTATCGTCCTGGTGGTACGCGCCAACATTGGGCAGAAGGAAACGCTGGTCCCAATCGCCCATTCGTTCGGTGAATTCGTTGCTGTAGCACAGCGGGATCGGAAAGGTGTAGATGATGTGGCAGGCCAGGCTGGTCAACGTCGTCGCGTGGTCGAAGAATAGAGTACGCGCCGTTTTCAGGTCCGTCTTGTCCACGTCCTCGAAGATGAGAAGCGGCGGACGCCCCGTGCCTTCGCGGACGGCGTCACACACCGCGTTCACCTTATCAATCAGGTCGCTGACGTGGCTGAAAAGCCGCTCGCGTACCGTGGTTCGCGTCTGGGTTTCGCGGCCGTACTTCCCTTCCGCGCTAAAAATAAAGGCGTTGAACTTCGCGCTGACCGACCCGCCTTTGGGCGCGACCGTGCTGACCTCCGTGATAATTTCGCTGCGCAGGAACTGCTCCACGTCCTTCAGCAAACCGTCAGGAACCGCGACGGGCTTGCCTTCCGCGGTGGCTTCGCGCAACAAGGCGGCGGCGCAGGCAAAAATCACGTCCACGTACTGGAGGTCCGCCGGGTTGAGCGAACGCGCCGAGGCGGTTACGACAAAGAACCGGCCCGCCAGGTCACGCGCGAGCCGCCGCAACTCGGTGGATTTGCCGCTGCCCCGGTGCCCGCTGAACAACACCTTGACCGGTTCCCGGCGAGCCTCCAAATACCGCTTGAGCGGCTCCAGCGGCGCGTGCGGACGCTCGACGTAGTAGGTATCAAGCTGTCCATTTTCGAGCGGCTGGCCGGGATCGAACAGGTTCAGGGCATCTTCTAAGGAAACGTCGGGCACGTCTGGGGTCCTTTACGACAACGGCAGGCGAACACGGGTACTCTCTGCCCCAGTGTACCGTTCGCCCTGAATGCTACGCCGCCGCGCGCCCGACACGCTGGCTTCACGGCCAGGGGAACAGGGGGGCGTTCGCGCCGACCCGCGGGCTGCTCATCAGCGCCCAAAAGACCGCCATCGTGAACTCGCCCAGAATCAGGCCGAGCATGAAGGGAGCGCCATTTCGGTACGTGCGGATGCTGCCCAGACGGGCGATCAGGGCCTTGATGATCCAGGCGGTCAGGAACGGGAACCAGAAGCAGTACAGCGACCAGGTGGGCGCAATCGCGTAGCCGAGCGGGTGGAGCGGGAACCAGGGGAGCCGCGCCCGCAAGATGACGAGCGCGGTCGTGACGAGGAGGCCGACGCCCAAACCGCCCCACGCGGTCGCGTCCGGCGGGCGGGCGGTGCCCCGGATGGCTTCACGGGCGCGGCCGAACATGTTGGCCGCATTGCCGTTCGGGTAGCCGTACAGGGTCAGGCCGCCCAGCGTGTAGTGCAGGTACAAAAACAGCGCGCTGGCGACCGCGAAGGAAACGACGACCGCGAGCAGGAGCGGCACAAGCAGCGCGCGGGGGCGCAAACTGGTTTCGCCGGCCATCTTTTGCGTGTCCATGAACGGCGACAACAGCACGCCGCGCAAGTCGCGCGCGAACACGATGTCGGTGAGCGCGAGAAGCGACAGGTTGGTCGGGCCGAGCGCGGGCAACGGCTGCACGAGCCGGATCAGGTGCGAGGGCAGGAAACTGGTTTCGGTCATCAGCAGGCCCGCTTCGCTGACCGCGCGCGTCATGATGACGGCGACCACAAACAGGTACACGCCCATCTGGACGGCGGCGAGCAGCGGACTCATGCCCGCGAGGGTCAGCCAGCCGACGATGCCGGCGAAGCCGACGGCGAGGCCGACAAAGGCCGCTCGGTAACTCATCAACTCATTCCGGTCGTCGAAGGGCTTTTGTTTGTCCCAGGCGGTTTGCCACGTTTGGGCGAAGTAGGGCCACGCGATCTTGACCTGGGCGGCGATCAGGACGAGGTACGCGCCCAGCGCCTGATAGCCGGTCCAAACGCGCGCGTTGTGCGTTTCGATGCCCATCGGTTGCCCGCCCAGGCTGGCGGCGATCACGTCCTGGGCGCGCGTGAGCAAAAAGAAAAACCAGAGCGAGAAGAGCAGGTCGGTGGGCAAAAAATAGGCGAACCCGACCACGGCGGGCGACAGCCAAAGCCCGATGGAATCCATCTCGCTCCACGGCCGCTGCGTGAAGATCGGGCTGACGTTGACGAACAGGTTGAACTGGGGAACGTTGGGGAAGTTGACGTTCAGGCCGTTGAGCAGGAACAGGGACGCGGAAACGGCGAAGCCGAGCCACATCATCCGGTTGCGGAAAAACGGCTGCTGCTCGACCTCGTCGTTCAGGATGGCGAGGGGTAGGCGGGTCAGCGGGAAGGTCAATCGCTCCTCGTCCACCCAGCGGCGTCGCAGGAGGGTGGCGAGTGATAGAAAAACAAGGACGGCGCAGGCGAGCAGCACGAACCAGGCGGCGAGCGGGCCGATCCAAACGTTCCACGGGATCGTTTCACCCACGCGCAGACTTTCGTGGTACCGCTTGATGGTGTCCGGGAAGCCCAGCGCGCCGCCGGGCGTGAACGGCATGGCCCAGCCGGGCAGGTGGCGCGTGACGAGTTCGGTCAGGTTGTTCGACTCGTTGGCGAAGTAGGGCAGGTAGGCGAGCGGCGGGATCAGTTTTTCGACCATGCCGCGCGTGGACACCATGACCCCGACCAGAAGCATGGCGTAGATGAGCAGCAGGTCGGTGCGCGAAAGCAGTTCGCGCCGGAACAGCCGGGCCAGGCCGCGCCCGGCGAGCGCGAGCACGAACAGGGCGAACACGGCGGGCGGCGCGAGTTGCAGCACGCCGAATTGAACGCTTTTGCTGACCATGTCCGCGTACACGGACAAACAGCAGATCGCTATGAGCAGCGGCAGGCCGATCAGCAGCGTTCGGGCGCGCAGGCCGCCTGTCGCGGGCCGCCCGCTATGGCTCGTGGGCAAATCGGTTGGGGGGTCGTGGGGGGCAGAGTTTTCGGACACGCTGCAAGGTTATCCGGCACGGCTCGCAGAACCTTTAAGCAGACGACAGAAAACCAATTTTCCGCCGAGACTCGCTCCCGTGGAGTAGGCGTACTGTCACTCCGTCGCTCGCCCCGTACTACCCCGTCAGGAAGCCCCATGCCGGACAAGGAAGCCACCGCCCGCATCAAGATTAACAAACTGCTCGAAGCGGCGGGCTGGCGGTTTTTCGCGGAGGGCGATTTGCCCGCCAATGTTCGGCTTGAACCCAGCGTGACGCTCAAGACGACGGACCTGGATGCGCTTGGCGAGAACTTTGAAAAGGCGTCCAAAGGGTTTATTGACTTTTTGCTGCTCAACGAGAAAGGCTTTCCCTTTATCGTCCTCGAAGCCAAGGCCGAAGACAAAAGCCCGCTCGTGGGCAAGGAACAGGCGCGCAAGTACGCCACGTCCCAGAACTGCCGCTTCGTGCTTCTTTCCAACGGCAACCTGCACTACTTTTGGGATTTGGAGCGCGGCAACCCGTATGTCATCACGGCGTTTCCCACGCCCACTTCCGTTTCCGGCTACCAGAAGATCGTGCCGGACCCGAAGCGGCTTGTGGCGGAGGTCGTTGAGGACGATTATGTCGTTCGGACGCAGCGGCCCGGCTACGCGAACGAAGCGGCCTGGAAGAACGCGGACGAGCGCGCCCGCTTCGTCGAGGGAAACGGTCTTCGTTTTCTGCGGGGCTATCAGAAGAAAGCCATTCAGGCGATCCAGAAGGCCGTTGCTAAAGGCCGCGACCGCTTTCTGCTGGAAATGGCGACCGGCACGGGCAAGACGCTCACCTCGGCCGCCGTCATCAAACTCTTCCTTCGCACCGGCAACGCGGGCCGCGTGCTCTTTCTGGTGGACCGGCTGGAGTTGGAAGATCAGGCGCTGAAAGCCTTTAAGAAGGTTCTGGCGAACGATTACAAGAGCGTGATCTACAAGGAGAACCGCGACGACTGGCGTCATGCCGAGATCGTCGTCACGACCGTTCAGTCGCTGCTTTTCAACAACAAGTACCAGTCGCTTTTTTCGCCCACCGACTTCGATCTGGTTATCTCGGACGAAGCGCATCGCTCCATCGGCGGCAATGCCCGCGCGGTTTTTGACTACTTCGTCGGTTACAAGTTGGGCCTGACGGCGACGCCGCGCGATTACTTGAAGCGGTTCGAGAAGGCGAAAGCGACGACGAGAGACCCGCGTGAGTTCGAGCGCCGGATGCTGCTCGACACGTTCCGCACCTTCGGCTGCGAGGACGGCCAGCCCACGTTTCGATACACACTGCTCGATGGGGTGAAGGACGGGTTCCTCGTCAACCCGACGCTTGTGGACGCGCGCAGCGAGGTGACGACCCGGCTCCTGTCCGAGGCGGGCTTTGTGGTCGCGTTCAAGGACGACGAGGGCGACGACCACAAAGAAACCTTTAAGCGGCGCGAGTTCGAGAAACGCTTCTTTTCCGACGCCACAAACCAGTTATTCTGCAAAACGTTTCTCGAAAATGCCCTGCGCGATCCCATCAGCGGCGAGATCGGAAAGTCGCTTGTTTTTGCCGTCAGCCAGAACCACGCGGGGCGGCTGACGCAGATTCTTAACGAGATGGCCGACCGGATGTTTCCGGGCCGGTACCAGTCGGACTTCGCCGTCCAGGTCACGTCCCAGATTGCCGATGCCCAGCAGTTTACGATCAACTTCACGAACAACAATCTGCTGGGATCGGCCAACTTCCTGCCGGCCTACAAGACAAGCAAGGCCCGCGTCTGCGTTACGGTCGGCATGATGACGACCGGCTACGACTGCCCGGACCTGCTGAACCTGGGGCTGTTCCGGCCCATCTTTTCGCCGACGGATTTCATCCAGATCAAGGGGCGCGGAACGCGAAAGCACGACTTCCGCGAGCAGTTGTTCGACCAAACGATCCGGGAAAGCGTTGCGGAGCCGAAGAAGACGGCGTTCAAACTCTTCGACTTCTTCGCCAACTGCGAATACTTCGAGGACGAGTTTGACTACGATCAGGTGCTCGATCTGCCGAAGCCGAAGTCAGCAAGTGTGCCGGGGGAAATCGGAACCGGTGGCGGGATGGGCGCAACCTACGAGCATTTGGGCGAGGATATTCTTGCCACGATCCAGGAGGCGACCGTCGGCTACGAGGGCATGAAGATTGACCGCGTGTTCTACGAGAAGTTCGAGGACACGGTGCGCGCAAACCGATTCATCGCCGCCAGCGTCGAGGCGGGCCAGTGGGACCGCGTTTTGGACTACGTGAACACGGAACTTCTGGACAAACCTTCGGAGTTCTACACCCTCGACAAACTTCGCAAGGCCGCCGCGGTGGATCGCCGGCTGGGGCTGCGCGAAATCCTGGAAAAGGTGTTCGGCCGCATCCCGCGCTTCAAGTCCAAAGACGAATTGCTGGAAGAGGAGTTTTCCAAATTCGTCGCCGATTACAAGCCCGACGAAGCCGGGGCCATTCCCGCGCTGAAGACCTACTTCAAGGCGTACGCCACGAGTGACCCGGTTCGACGCATCATCGCGTCCGGCCAACTGACCGATTTGGCGACGAATCCCGTCTTTTCGACCCGCGACTTCCGGGCCGTGCCGGCGAAGTACCGCACGCTGATCCCCGAGTACATCAACGATTACGTTTCGCTCGGCCAGTTCGCTGTTTGACTCAGTCCTCCTATCCCCCCTGCCCCCTTTCCTCCGAGGAAAGGGGGAGCCGAGCACATGCGCTGCATCTGCTTCGCACTGGGGTGAGTACGGGGTGAGTACGGGGAAGAGACCGGGCCGAAGGCAGCCGTCAACGTATTTTGCTCCCCTTTCCCTCGGAGGGAAGGGGGCAGGGGGGATAGGAGGTCTTCATGCAACCCGACCGCACCAACATCGTAACCGGAAGTCACGAGCGCATAAAAAAGGAGCGCGCTGCCCAGTTCCGGCAGGAAATGACGCCTGAAGAAACCCTGCTCTGGCAACACCTTCGCGCCAACCGTTTGGACGGACTGCACTTCCGCCGTCAGCAGATCATAAATGGCTTTATCGTGGACTTTTATTGTCACCGCGCCGCGCTCGTCGTCGAGTTGGACGGCGCGGCCCACGACGACCCCGAACGCCAAAATTACGACGCGGCCCGCGACGCAATCCTGCGCCAGCGCGGCCTGCTGGTCCTGCGCTTCGCCAACCACCGCGCACGCAACGATACCAGAGCCGTGCTGCGCGAAATCCAAACCGCCGCCCAGCAACGCGTCACCCTTTTTAACACTCCGCACCACGAAGATCAATCAACGTAACCCTCCCCCAACTCCCTAAGCAAAG
>JAABUN010004074.1_pt1 | contig 20801 bp, 24 predicted proteins | sample 5559311 | NCBI WGS metagenome assembly JAABUN01 (sample SAMN10711877, study PRJNA513370) | rock metagenome | isolation source: Antarctica rocks | place: Antarctica: Victoria Land, Siegfried Peak sud
CGCCCGCGCTCGTCGAGGACCACAGCCACTCGCCGATACCGTTCAGCGATCCGCTCCCGTTCATTCATACCGCGCAGTATACGGCATGCGACCACACATGACTAGGTTGTTCCCTGACGGGCCCTAACGACCCGCTCGCCGGCCGCGGCCAGCGCCGGGGCCGCGTGGTACAGCGCGTTCACGTCGGCGACTTTCTCCTCCAAGACCGGATCGGGGGATGGCGTCAGCCAGTAGCGGATGCGGTGGGGCTGACGGTCCCCCTTTTGAGCAGCCGACTCGCGTGGCGCGGCGAGATCGTCGCCGCGATGCCGCGCTGGACGACCGCGTCGGCGATCTCCCGCCCGGTCCACTGGGTGATCGGGCGGTCCGCCGTCGCGGGCACCTCGCAGGCCAGGGCGATGATCCGGCAGACCTGCTCCGCAGTGATCCGGCACGGCCCGCCGGGGCGGGGCGCGTCCTCTAGCCGCTCGGCCACGCCGAGGTCGGCCAGCGGCACGGCCCCCAACCCCAGCCAGCGGGTCCGCCACAGCCGCACCGTGGCGACGTCCACGCCGAGCTGCCGGGCGATTTGCGCATTGTTCTGGCCTGCGGCGGCCAGCAGGATGATGCGCGCCCGCACCGCGAGCTGTTGGGGCGTCCGGTGCTGCCGCACCAGCACATCCAGGTCCTGCCGCTCCGTCTCGTCGAGGATCACTGCCGGGGGCTTCGGGCCACGCATCGCTCCCTCCCGCACGATAGCCGGTTCCTGCATGCCCCATCTTACCACTGAGTTATTCCAGCCGCCGTGTACTAGTGGGTCAGGCAGCATATAGTTGACGATGGGAGGCTTGTGTGGGAGACTGGTGCCAGGGAGGGAGATGGCGATGGCACCACGGCAGCGGGAAGGTATACGGGCGCTGACCGAGGCAGAGCGGGCGGGGTTGGTGCGCGTGCAGCAGACGACGAGCGGACGCCATGACGCGGTGCAGCGGGCAACGGCGTTGCTCGCGGTGGCGGCGGGGGCCAGCTTCGCGGCGGCGGCACGGGCGGCGGGCTACGCCGGTGGCAGCACGGTGCACGCGCTGGTCGAGCGCTTCAACGCCCGAGGGCTGGCGGTGCTGACGATTGCGCCGGGGCGCGGGCCGAAGCAGACCTACGACGCGGTGGCGCGGGCGCAGGTGGTGGCGCTGGCCCAACGGCCACCAGACCGCAAGGTCGACGGGACGGCGACCTGGTCCTTGAGCACGCTCGAACGCGCGGCGCAACGAGAGATCTTCCCCGCCCCGAAGGCGCGCACGATCGCGCAGATCCTGCGCGACGCGGGCAGTTCCTATCAGCAGACGCGCACCTGGTGCCCGACCGGGACGGCCGATCGCAAGCGCAAGGACGGCGTGGTCCGGGTGGTCGATCCGCAGACCGAGGTAAAAAGGGGGCCATCGACACGGCCTATCGGCTCGGCGAGGCCGCTGGGTTAGCCGTCTGGTGTCAAGATGAAGCTGGGCCGTACCAAGCCATCCCCCAACCAGGGCAAGGCTGGGCGACGCAGTTGCAGCCGCCACGCCTCCCGCACGAGTACATCCGCGGCGGCACCGCCAAGCTGCTGACGCTCTTCCACCCGGCGACGGGGGCCGTTCGCACGAAAGGCGTGACCAACACCCCCAACGCGGTGCTGCATCCCTGGCTCCAGGAGGAGCTGCTGGCGGTCTTGGCGACGCTCCCGCCCCTGCCGCCGACGCCCCGATCACCGCTGTGCGCCTGGGCGCACTGGCTGGGGCAGCCGCCCAGCACGCCGCTGCCGCCGCTACGCATGCTCTTGATCTGGGACAACTTGGCCGGGCACTACACCGCAGAGTTGGTCCTGTGGCTCTATCAGCATGGGATCATGCCGCTGTACACCCCGCTTTCGGGCTCGTGGCTGAACATGGCCGAGTCGGTGCAGCGCATCCTCGTCGGGCGCGCCCTGGCCGGGCAGCACCCGCAGTCGCCGGAAGAGCTGATCGCCTGGCTCGACGACACCGTCACCGGCTGGAATCGGCATCCGACGCCCTTCGTCTGGGCCGGGAAGCGGCAGGCCCGCCGGCAGCGCGCCCGCCAACGCCGCTTAGGTGGCTCCTGGGCCGCCCTACCCGATCGTCAATCATTGGCCGCCTGACCCACTAGTATTACGTACCCGAGGACCCAAGGATAGAGCCGGAAGCATAGTACTTTCGTACCGATTGCCGTGGCACCGATACTGCATGCCATAACGCGCAGTGGGCAATAACAGAAAGAGGCGGTGATGACGGACAAAGACAAACAGCAGCCCAAGGTCGGTGCCGGTCGCGCGGCGGGCGTGGCGGATGAGACCCTCGGCGTGCCGGAAGAGCGTAAGGCCGAGGTGCTGGAGGATGCCCGCCCAGGCAGCGCGGTCGGTGGGCACGAACCGGGGAAGACGCCCGCGACCGAGCGGGCGACGATGGACGACGAACGTCGCGGCTGACGCGGCCCGACAAATACGGGCGGGCCGGTGCCAGCCACACCGCCCGCCCCGGGGAACGCACGAAGCCCGCTCGCCACAAGCACTCCGTACACCAGATACTACGGAATACGTGGGGCGCTGGGCTGCCACGGGGCGTAGTACTTTCGTCCCAGATCACGCGCCGCGCAGGCCGAGGGATCACCCAGGCAGTACCTACCGTTTGCGCGGCGGCAGGTCGGCCTCACGGGCGGTCTGCGGGGTCCGGTGGGACGGCTCCTGATCGTCGGTGTGGAGGAGCCGGTCGGCCTGCCCGCGGTAGAAGGGGAGGCGCTGCAAGCGGAAGGCGAGGAGCCGGTCGAAGAAGCGGCCGATGGCCTGGATCACGTACATGGCGACCTCCTGCGGTAGATCGTGCAGACCCGGCCCGCACAGACGCACGGCCGGGTCATCGTCACAATGAGGCGCGAGGCGAACGGCTAGTACAGGGTCGCGGAAATCCGTACCGGGATATGGTAGGGTAGGCGGAGAGGTGCCGTCGCTGCGGCGTTGCTGCGGCTTACCCTCTGGAGGCCCGATGTTCCCCGGCCCGGCCCCGACCCCGCTCACCGTGTCGCCCGCCCAGGAGGCGGTGCTGGCCGCCCTGCTGCGGCGCGCGTCGTGCCCGCAGGCCCTCGCCCTACGGCTGCGGATCGTGCTCGGCGCGGCGGGCGGGCGGCGCAACGAGCCGCTGGCGCGGCAGCTCGGCTGCACCCCGAAGACCGCCCGCAAGTGGCGGGGCCGCTGGCTCGCCGCCGTTGACCACCTGGCAGCGACCGACGCCGACCCGGCCACCCTCGCGCGGACCATCGCCGCCGCCTTGGCGGATGCCCCCCGGTCGGGCACGCCCGCCACCTTCACCGCCGAGCAGATCGTGCGGATCATCGACCTCGCGTGCCGCCCGCCGGGGCACTGCGACCGCCCCGTCGACGCCTGGACGCCGCGCGAGCTGGCGGACGAGGCGGTCAAACAAGGCATCGTCCCCGCCATCTCGCCCCGCTCGGTCGAGCGTTTTTTGGGGCGAGGCCGATCTGCAGCCGCACCGCAGCCGCTACTGGCTCACCGCCAGGGCCAAGCATGAGGACCCTGCCGCCTTCGCCGCCCAGGTCGAGACCAGCTGCACGGCCTACGCCTACGCGCCGCTGCTGGAAGCCCTCGGCTGCCACGTCGTGGGCACCGACGAGCTGACCGGCATCCAGGCGTTGGAACGTGCCGCCCCGACCAAGCCCATGCGCCCGGGCACCCCGGAATTGCGCGAGCACGAGTACATCCGCCACGGCACCCTCAGCCTCATCGCCAGCCGCAATGTCGCCACCGGGGCCATCGTCGCCCCCGCGCTCGGGCCGACGCGCACCGAGGCCGACTTCGCCGCGCACATCGCCCAAGTCGTCGACACCGACCCCGAGGCCTGCTGGCTCTTCGTCGCCGACAACCTGAACACCCACCAATCCGAAGCCCTGGTGCGCCTGGTCGCGACCCGCTGCGACCGCACCGCCGACCTGGGCGTCAAGGGCCGCGACGGTATCCTGCGCTCCCAGGCCAGCCGCGCCGCCTTCCTGGGCGACCCCGCCCACCGCATCCAGTTCCTCTACACCCCCAAGCACACCTCCTGGCTGAACCAGATCGAGCTCTGGTTCAGCATCCTCACCCGCCGCGCCCTCAAACGCGGCGACTTCGCCTCCCTCGCGGCGCTCGAACAGCGCATCCGCGACTTCATCGCCCATCACAACCGCACCGCCCAGCCCTTCAAGTGGACCTACAAGGGCCGACCGCTCCGCCGCTAACCCGGTACGCTCTTCCGCGACCCTGTACTAGTAGAGTTGTCGCTAACGCTGATCGTCCCGCTAACAGTCGATCCGCCTGCCGTCTTCACCCACCGACTGTCTAAGAAGTCATTGCACAGCCTCTTCCAAGCGGCGGAGGCAGATGCGGGCGCAGCCGAGGTCGAGGAGGGCCTGGTGGATGTCCTCGCGCCGCTCGTAGCGGATCGCGAGCCGCCGGACATGGTCGAGCCACGCCATCGTGCGCGCGACCACCCAGCGCTGTCGCCCGAGACGGGCCTGGTCCTCGCCCCCCTGGCGCGCTAGACGGACCCCGATGCCGCGCCGTGCCAGAAAGCGGCGGCAATGTCGCCCGTCGTACCCCGTGTCGGCGTGTCGCTTCCGAGGGCGCGTGCGCCGCCCCCCGCCGGGCGGCCTGACCGCCGGGATGGCCGCCACGAGCGCCGCGAAGACGGTCGCGTCGGGGCGCGCCGCCCCGGTCGGACCCGCGACCAGCGGGAGCCCGCGCCGGTCGACCACCACATGACGCTGCGTGCCCGGTTTGCCGCGATCCGTCGGGTTTTCCCCGGTCGCCGCGCCCCCCTTCTCGCCCGGACGCTGGCGCTGTCCAGGCTGGCGCGGCTCCCGTCGATACGCCCGGCCTCGCCGAGCTTGTCCAGGAACACCCGGTGCAAACGCGGCCACACGCCCGCCGCTTGCCCGTCCCGGAGCCGTCGCCAGCAGGTGGAACCGCTGCCGCAGCCGACCTCGAGCGGCCGGTCGTTCCAGCGCATCCCGGTCTGGAGGACGTCGATGATCCCGCACCGCGCGGGCCGGTCCGGCCGCCAGCGAGTGCCGCCCTGCGGGTGCGCCGGGTGGGGCGGCAGGAGCGGCTCGACGAGCGCCCAGCGTTCATCACGCACCAATGCATGCACGTTCATGCGGACGACGGTACAAGGCGCATGCCACGGCTGTGCAACCGCTTCTAAGACGGTCAATGACGGAGCCGTCAGTTCCGTGCCGGTCGTGCCGTCGATGGCGTTGGGGTGCAGGTCCGCCCCGGTCATTTGATTGTGAAGTTTCGTGGCCACAGTGAGTCCTTTCAAAGGGCTCGGTGGCCTCGGGTGTGTGCGTCAATTGTCTCATGCGCGGACAATAGTCGCCGTGGCACGGAAGATGCGCCCTGGCGTCCATCGCGCCGGTCGGCGACGCGGGCCGACGAGTGGCAGGAAGCAGAGATAGATGAGGGGTGATGCGGGCGCTGGTGTGGCATGGCAAGGAGAAGGTGAGCGTCGATACGGTCCCCGACCCGACGATCGTGGACCCGACGGACGCGATTATCAAGATCACCGCGACCGCCATCTGCGGCTCGGACCTGCACCTCTATGACGGCTACCAGCCGACAATGGAGCGCGGCGACATCATGGGCCACGAGCCGATGGGCGTCGTCGTCGAGGTCGGCAAGGACGTCACGAAGCTGAAAAAGGGCGATCGGGTGGTGGTCCCGTTCGTCATCGCCTGCGGCGACTGTTTCTTCTGCCGGAAGGGCCTCTTCGCCGCCTGCGACCGGTCGAACCCCAACAAGGAGATGGCGGCCAAGGTGATGGGCCAGTCTCCCGCCGGGTTGTTCGGCTTCTCGCACCTGCTCGGCGGCTTCGCGGGCGGGCAGGCGGAGTATCTGCGCGTGCCGTTCGCCGATGTGGGGCCGATCAAGATCGAGTCGGACCTCGCCGACGAGCAGGTGCTGTTCCTCTCCGACATCTTCCCGACCGGCTACATGGCCGCAGAAAACGCCGAGATCGAGCCCGGCGACACGGTGGCGGTCTGGGGCTGCGGCCCTGTGGCGCAGTTCGCTCTCCGGAGCGCTTGGATGCTCGGGGCCGGGCGGGTGATCGCCATCGACATGGTGCCGGAGCGCCTCGCCATGGCGCGGACTGCGGGCAAGGCCGAGACGATCGACTTCAGCAAGGTGGATGTGTACGACGCGCTGATGGAGCTGACCGACGGGCGCGGGCCGGACCGCTGCATCGACGCGGTGGGGGCCGAGGCGCACGCCGGGGGCTCGGCGGACGCGGTCCTGGACAAGGTGAAGGCGGCGGCGTTCCTGACGACCGACCGGGTGCATGTCCTGCGCGAGGCGATCATGTGCTGCCGCAAGGCGGGCACGATCTCGATCCCGGGGGTCTACGTCGGCTTCGGAGACAAGATCCCGGTCGGGGCCATGATGAACAAGGGCCTGACGATCAGGACCGGCCAGACCCACGTCCAGCGCTTCACCGCACCGCTGCTGAAGAAGATCGAGGACGGGCAGATCGACCCCTCCTTCGTCATCACGCACCGCGTCCCGCTGGAGGAGGCCCCGGCGATGTACAAGGCCTTCCGCGACAAGGAGGACGGCTGCATCAAGGTCGTCCTCAAGCCGTAACACCGTACGGGGCGAGGGCCGCGGCCAAGAGGGGGACTGCGAACATGGAAGTCGCACGCCGGGGGGCGTTCTGGGAGTTAGCCGGGGATGTCCTCGGCCTGCCGGAGCCGATCGTCAATGTGTACTTCGTCGGCCGACCGGGCGCGGGTGATCGCGGCTGGACACTCGTCGATACCGGGCTGCCCGGGATGGCCGGTCGGATCGTCCACGCCGCTCAGGCCCGTTTCGGCCCCGGCGCGCGCCCCGCCGCGATCGTGCTGACGCACGGCCACTTCGATCATGTGGGGCACCTGGCGGAGTTGGCCGAGCGGTGGGATGTCCCGGTCTACGCCCACCGCCTGGAGCTGCCCTACCTCACCGGGCGCTCGGCGTACCCGCCGCCCGATCCGACCGTCGGCGGTGGCCTGATGACGCGGCTCTCCGTCCTCTTCCCGCGCGGCCCGCTCGACCTGGGGGCGCGCGCACGGGCCTTGCCCGACGATGGCAGTGTGCCGAATCTGCCCGGTTGGCGTACGATCCACACGCCCGGTCACGCGCCCGGCCATGTCTCATTTTTCCGCGAGACCGATCGGCTGCTGCTCGCCGGGGACGCCTTCGTGACGACGAAGCAGGAGTCGGCGCTCGCGGCGCTGACCAAGCCGATCGCCATGCACGGCCCACCCGCCTCCTTCACGCCGGATTGGGCTGCCTCCAAGCGCTCGGTCGAGGCGCTGGCGGCGCTGCACCCCGCGATCGCCGGGACAGGACACGGACGGCCGCTGTCTGGCCCTGATCTGGACACCGGGCTCCAAGCCCTCGCGCGCGACTTCGACCGTGTAGCGCTGCCCGCGAGCGGCCGCTACGTACCCCAGTCGGCGGTGACCGACGAGCGCGGCGTCGTCTCCGTGCCCCCGGCGGCGCCCGACCCGTTCCCCCGCCTCGCCCTTGGTATTGTGCTCGCAGCGCTTGGCGCACTTGTCGCCGTGCGGTGGCGGCCGGCGGCCCGTCCCAACTGAGCGCCCCGCGCCGCGAAATGACAGCAGCCCCGGAGATGATCCGGGGCTGCTGTGTTGTGTGCTCGTGGCTTGCGTATCAGTACGTGGTCGGCCGCGTCGGCACGGCACTCCTAAACTGAAGCGCCGATGAAATCTACATGGCCGTCGGGTATGCTCCCCGCTGTGATGGGCGAGACGGCAGGAGCGGGGGGCATGGTCGAGATCGCGAGGGCGTTGCTGCGCTGGGAGCTGGAGGCGCGGCACATCCGCGACCGGATGTATCGCGCGCCGACACCGCGCGAGCGCGAGCGCTGGCAGGCGCTCTGGCTGCTGGCACGAGGCTGGTCCGCCAACAAGGTCGCGGAACGCTTGGAGCGCGATGCCCATACCGTCGGCGGCTGGCTGGCGGCCTTCGCCCAGGACGGCCCGGCGGCGCTGGCCTTCGAGCAGACCGGCGGTCCCCCCCCGCCCTCGACCCCGAGGCCCAGGCGGGGCTGAAGGTCGCGGTGCAGGCCACGCCGACGGAGGTCGGCATCGCCCTGGCCAACTGGAATTGGCAGGTGGTGCGCCAATTCATCGCGGACCGCTGCGGGGTCCGGCTCTGCCGCAGCGCCTGCACGCGCTAGCTGCACCGGCTGGGCTTCGCCTACCAGCACCCCAAGAAGCGCCTGCTCAAGGCGGATGACGCGAAGCGCGCGGCCTTCGTAGAGGAATATGCGGCCCTGCTGGCGGAGGCGCGGGCAGGCGGGGCCAGGATCTTCTGCGTGGACGAGGCGCACTCCCGAGCGGACGGCGACCTGCGCGGGAAGTGGGTACTCAGAGGCCAGCCGGCGCTCGTGGATTCGACCTGCCCGCGCTGGGGGGAGAAGGCGAGCGACTCCTCGGCGGTCTGCCTGGAGACCGGGGAGGTCGCGCACACGGAACCGACCGGGACGAGTTCGTCGGCGACCAGCGCCGCGTTCCTCAGACAGTTGTGCGCCAACCATCCCGGGCCGCTGCTCGTGATCCGGGACAACGGCCCAGCGCACGGCGGCGAGGCGGTGCGCGACGACCTGGCCACGCCTGACCTGCGCCTGCGCCTGGTCCGTCTGCCCGCCTGTAGCCCCGACTTCAACCCGGATGAGGCCATCTGGGCCTGGGCGCGCGAAGCGGTGACGGCCAACACCTGCCTGGGCACCAAGGCGGCGGTGCAAGAGAAGATAACGCGGTTCTTCGCCGGGCTGTCGGCCCGCACCGCCGAGGTGCAGTCCCGCTGCCGCCGCACGCTGCAAGCCCTGGCCGAAGCGCTGGCCGCCCCGGTGCCAGAAGCGCCTCACGACTTGCTCCATGTAGATCCCATCGGCGCTTCAGTTTAGTAGGCACGCTGCTCCTCGTCGGCACGTTGCTGCGCGTCGAGGTGGTATCGCGCACCACGACAGTGGCGGTCACATCCTCGGCGGCGCTATCCACCAGGGTGTCCCCGTTCACCGCAGCCAGCACAACAGCCTTCGTCGCCATCAATACTCCGTGACCTGGGCCGAGCCATTGGCGGCGTCCCAGATGCCACTAATGACACCCTTATACAGCGGCGTGGGTAAGGCGTAGGCGGTGCCTGCGGCCAGCTTTACGGTGAAAGCGGTGAGCGCGGCGGTTGCGGTGAACGCCAGATAGAGGTTGGCGGTCGAGTTGTTGAAAATGAGCGCTTCCTTGCGGTTGGCGTTGGCGGCAAGAACGGTGACAGAGGTGATACTCGAGGCGACCTGCGTCAGGGCGGCGGTGCTGTTGCTGTCCTGCACGACCGTCGCGGTGTCGAGGGCGGCGGTCAGGGGCGCGGTGGCGACGGGCAAAGGTTTTGCAGCCGAGGCGACGCGTTCTACCCCGCTATCGTTCCAGGTAACAGCCGTGCCGGTCGGGGTCGCGGCGGTCGTCCCATCGGCGTACTGCGTGCCGCCCCCGGCCGCCAGAGTGTGCGTCGTGTCGTTATAAATGTCGTTGAAGATCTCGGCTTCGGAATAGAGGGTGGGCTTGCTGCTTGGTGGCATGGGCGGTCCTTAACTGGCTTTCTTGGCGGGTTTGTCGGTCTTGATGGGCGCTTCTACCTGTTTCGTCTCGGGATCGCTGCTAGACCCCTTGGCGGCCCGCCCTTCCGGGACCAGCGCGAACTCATGCGGGAAGTCGGCGATGAACTGCGCGGCCTTGGCGTCCGACACCTGGTAGTGGCCGAGTGTCGTCAAAACGAGAGACTGGCTGCCATCTGAGCCGCGATAGAGGGTCCCGGTGAAAGGCACGGTGGCCATAGGTTAAACGAGGGTGAGCGTTGTCCTGGCTCGTATATTAGGGGTGTTCCGCGATGGCGGTGAGGCCGCTGTCCTGGCAGCGGCGACGACCGCGATACGGAGCGTGGCCCCCGCCATCGTGGGACGGCCGAGCCTGGACCGTCTCGCGTGGCCCCGACCACGCAGCACGAGCGCAGGCCAGCGCCGTCCCGGGAACGCCGATCGCCACGATCGCGCAGACGGGGAGGGCCGTATGGAAGAGCGGGCCACCGCGTATCAGCGGTATGTGGGCATCGCCATCGCGGCCGACACGTTCACGGCCGCGTGGCGCACACGGGCCGGGAAGCCGACCGGCCCGTTCACGGCGGAGCAAACGCCGGCGGGCTTCGCGGCCCTGCAGCGGCGGCTGGCGGCGAGCGGGGCGGCCCCGATGGACGCGCTGGTGGTCATGGACGCGACGGGGGACTCCTGGGTGGCGCTCGCGATGACGCCGCACGCGGTCGGCTACCGGATCGCGGTGGTCAACCCGCGCCAGGCGCACCACTGCGCCAAGGCCCGGCTGCGCCGCGCCAAGACCGACGCGCTCGACGCGCGGGACCTCGCCCGGCTGGCCGCGGCGCTCCAGCCCGCCCCGTGGACGCCGCCCCCGGCGATCGACCACGAGGTCCGGCAGCGCCTCGTCGCCCGCGACGGGCTGCTCGCGATGCGGACGCAGGCGCGCAACCAGCGCCACGCGCTGCGGCGGTGGCCGGTTAATCCGTCCGGAGTGACGTTCTGGCAGTCCGGGCGCACGAGTGTCAGGATCTGGCCGCGGAGGGACTAACCGGTCAGGATACCAGGGCTATCAAGGTGTTCTCCTGTAGATCCTACAGACGTCGTTCAAGCGTCGTGCGGGTGTCGCGAACTCCGCTGGTCACGCCCACCGGCCGCGCGACCGCGCGCTCACCTCACGCCGTGGGGGCCGCGTCGCGCCGCGACCAGTGCGCGGCGCTCACCGTGGTCTGCGCCAACTCGAACGTCGTGGCGTGCGGCGTGAAGTCCACCTCGTTGTTGACGGCGTACAGCGCCTGCGGCGCGCAGAGGAACAACGCCAGCGCCTCGTCGTGGACGAACGTGTCGATCCGGTGGGCGATCCCGGCCTGCTTCAGCTTGGCCGTCTCCCCCACCAGCTCGGCGTACAACGCCGCGAACGCGGGCACGACGGGACCGGCGCGATACTCGCCGTCCGCGCCGACGAAGGCGCGGTGCAGTTCGAGCGGCGGCCCATCCGCCGCCTGCGGCCCATGCTCCAGGATGAGGATGTCCCACACCCCCGGTCGCTCCCGCGTCGCCAGCCGCCGCCGGGCGACCAACTGCTCCTCCCGCCCATAAACGCTGACCTCGACCTCGACGCCCAGCGCCGCCCGGAGATCGGCGGCGACCCGCGCCGCCACCGCCCCCAGCTTCTCCCAGGTCGCGATGCGCAACGGGCGGCACCCCGCGCCGCCCGCCGCGCGCCACAACTCGCCCGCCTGCGCGGGGTCGTGCGCGTAGGGCGCGAAGCGCGGGTGCAGCACGCGGTCGAGCAGGGGGACCGCCGCCGGGGGGGTGAGCCCGGCGAGCGGCTTGGCCCGTCCGAACAGCGCCTCTCGCACGAGCGCGCCCCGGTCGATGGCGAGGTTCAGCGCGCGCCGCGCCCGCGCGTCGCCGAGCGGCAGGCCGTCCGCGTCGCGGTCGATCACGCCCGCGACGGTCCGGATCGCGTCGATCGCGACGAGCCTGGCGTGCGCGGAGGCCTCGACCCGCGCGGCGGCGGCGGGGGCCACCTCGGTCACGAGGTCGACCTCGCCCTCGGTCGTGCAGACGAGTTCGAGCGCCCGTTCCGGCGACAGGTCATTGCGGAAGATCAGTTCCTGGAGGTGCGGCCCGCGCGCGCGGTCCCAGTAGCCGGCGTTCGCGACGAGGCGCAGGCGCGGCGTGCGCTCCTCGCGCCAGAGGTAGGTGGCCGCGAACGGCTCGCGGCCGATGATCGCCTGCTCCGGAACCAGGATCGAATGTCCCTCGACGAGGGTGAATGGCCCCGTGCCCCACGGGCCGGGTGCGTCGATCATTCACCAATGGCCCTCGCCGTCGCCGTTGCGCCGGTAGCCGAAGCCGATCTCGTCCCAGAAGCGGGTGCTCATGACGTGGAGCGCGCGCAGCTTGCCGACCCCGAAGCCGTCGGGATTGGGGAAGTGGAAGCGCACGGTCTGTTCGCTTATCACCTCGCAGCGGGTATCGGGCTGCATGTTGAAATGGGTGCCGGGCGGGTGCGGGGCCGTCCAGCGCATCAACTCGTCGAACGAGCGCTTCACGGTGTGGGCGGTCAGCGCCTCGCCGTCGGGGAAACGCTCGCCCGCGCGCACCTCGACCTCGAGGGTGCGGTCGTCGGCCCAGCGGAAACTTCGCATCGCGGCCGGCTCGATGGCCCCCGCCGGGTCGACGCGGACCAACTCCTCGACGACGTTGTAGTTGATGTAGAGCCAGTTCACGGGGCTCGGATCGACGATGTGGATGGTGCCGACCGGCGCGTCTTGCCGACCGGCACCGGTGACCAACGAGGCGACTCTCTCGACCAGGCCCATCATTGCTCCTTGTCGCAGCGGCCCCTCGGGGCTTTGCGTGATGCCGGACTCCCAAAACCTGCCGACGCGGGTGTGCGGGGATTCGTTGCGGGCGCGCGGAGGCCACGTCGAGCCGGACACGGCACCCGCACACCGTCGCGCCGACCGCGCCCTCACCCCGGACCGTGCGCCCCTCCTCCGAGCTGGCGCAGGATATCGAGTTCGTCGGAGCTGCCCCGACGCTCCACCATCCGACCGTTCTCGAAACGCGCGAGCTGCATGCCGCGCGCGCTGATCTGGCACCCGGTCGCCGCCACGCCCTGGGACTCGCCTCGGTGTGTGCCCGCGATGACGAATGGGTACGGGACCGCGCGCCTAGTTGCCGAACGCGGCGCGCAGGTCCGCCCCGGCCATTGCTTGCGCCTGCTTCGCCTTGGCGATCACCAGCGGCATGCTGAAGAACTCGTGCATCACCCCGGTGTAGCGCATCGCCTTCACGGCCACGCCGGCGTCCTTGAGGCGCTGGGCGTAGGCTTCGCCCTCGTCGCGCAGGGGATCGACGTCGGCGGTGATCACCGTCGCGGGGGCCAGGCCCTTCAGGTCGGGCGCGCGCAACGGCGAGATCAGCGGGTTGGCCCCGTCCTGCGGGCTATTGAGATAGTAGCGGAAGAACCACAGCATCCCCGGCTTGTTCAGGGGCACCGCCTCCGCGTTCTCGTTGTAGGAGGGGGTGTCGAAGGCATAATTGGTGATCGGGTAGACCAACAATTGATAGACCGGCTGGGCCACGCCGTCGGCCTTCGCCCGCAGGCAGACGGCGGTGGCGAGATTGCCGCCCGCGCTCTCGCCCGCGACCGCCACCCGCTTCGGGTCGCCGCCGAACCGCGCCGTGTTCGCCAGCACGTACCGATAGGCCGCGTAGGCGTCGTCGTGCGCCGCCGGGAAGCGATGCTCCGGTCCCTGACGGTAATCGACCGAGACGACCACGCACTTCGCCTGATTCGTCAGCCCGCGACACGAGGCGTCGTAGACGTCGGTGCTGAACAGCACCCAGCCGCCGCCGTGGAAGTAGACCGTCACCGGGAACGGCCCCGTCCCCGCCGGGGTGTAGACGCGCACCGGCAGCGGCCCGCCCGGCCCGGGGATGGTGGTGTTCTCGACCGTGCCGACCGGCTCCGGGGTGGTGTCGAGGCCGCGCTTCTTCGCGACGGCCAGCGCGGCATCCCGCACGCTCGGCCCCGTGCGGGCCTCCTGCGGCGTCACCAGATAGAACGGCGGGCCGGAGGCCGCGATCTGGTCCACCACCTCTTGCGCGTCGGCGTCGAGCGGCTGCTGATCGGCCCCCGGCCCGAGGATCGGCGCGATCATGCCGACGACGGTCGCCGGAGCCAGCAGCTCCTCGAAGGATTTCGGCGCGGGGTTCGTGTTCGGGTCGAGCAGCGCGCGGATGATCGCCGTGTGCCGCGCCTCGACCGCCACGATCGAGCCGGCGACGCCGAGGATGGCCTTGCTGGCGATCTCGCGGGCCGCGCCGTTGTAGGCCGCCACGCCGGTCGCTTCGAGCTTCGCCGCCACCGCCAGGATACCGGCCTGCGTGCTGAGATCGCCGAGCTTCGCGAACGCGTAGGATTTGCGCGGCTTCACCGGCATACCGCCCGCACCCTGGATCGCCGCCGTGAGCGCATCGACATGCGCCTGCTCGTGCGCCCCGATGATCGCCAGGTACTTCGCCGCGTTCCCTTGAAGTTTGCCGGAGGCGAGCACCTGTTGGTAGAAGGCGTTCTCCAGGTGTTCCAGCGTCAGCGCGTAATTGAGGACGTCGAGATCGGTCGGGAAGATCGGCGACGCCGCCGCGCCGCTCGCGGTCGCGGCGGCCTGGGCCAGGCTCGCCGCGCGCAGGAACTCGGAAAACTGGTTCGCCATCGTCACGCTCCTTCGCGATTCCGGGGATGCGGGCGACAGGGCCGGATGGGACCCCGTGTTCGGGCACCAGACGCGCGTGTCGCACCGGCCATCGGGCCGGATTTGCCTGCCGAAACCGCGCGACCGTGGCGACACCCTGCCGGTCCATGGACGCCCGTGGCCGCGCGGCCTTGCCGCGGTGGCGGGCCGTGCCCCGGCCGACGACCGCGTCCCACGCCCGAGGAGGGATGAGGGCAAGTCGCGTGCCGCCGCCGATGCGGGCGGGATAGACACGGCGTATCGCCCCCAACGATGCCCATGCCGCTCGTGGTTCTCGTGCGGTATGGGCAGGCGCGGCGCGGCGCCAGGGCAAGGTCGTCATGCCCACAACCACGATCCAGAGCCCCATGGTCCGCCCCTGCCACAGTCACCACAGGCCGCTGTCTTGGCACCATGCTCATACCTGGCTAATTTCTAGCAGTCTTCGTGCAAGGGTGCCATGATTCTCGTCCGGATGAGGGTGGTAGCCAGGACAGGGGTGGAGTATGGCATCCCCGCCGGATCGGGCCGCAGCACCCCTCCCCCGGCCGCGCCCTCGGCGGCGGGCGCTCCCGCCGTCGGGCCACGCCGCCGCCCCGGTCGCGCGGCGTCAGCGCGCGTCGCCCTCACGCGGCAGGATGTAGTACGTGCCGGTGACGATGGCGATCAGCTCGTCCCCGTCGTCCGCATGGATGCGCGTCTCCAGCATGATCAGGCGGGAGCTGCGGTGGAGCGCGGCGCAGCGCGCGGTGAGCTTCCCCTCGCGCACGTTCGCGAGGTAGTTCACCTTGGCCTCCAGGGTCACGGTGCCCTGCCCCTCGCCCACGAGGGAGCGCGCGGCCGCCCCCATCGCGTAGTCGGCGAGGGTGAAGAGCATCCCGCCGTGGACGCGACCGTAGCGATTCAGCGCGTTCGGGGTGACCTCCATCGTCAGGGTGGCGCTGCCGTCCCCGGTCGGCTCCTCGCGCATGTTGACCAGGCCGCCGAGGAAGCCGTAGTCGCCCTCGGCGGCCGTCGCCGCCGCCCGCAGCGCCTGCGCGGCGAGCGCCCGCCCCTCCGCCGGGAAGGTCGCCAGCAGCCGCCGCCACGCGTCGGCCTGGTCGGCCGCCGGCGTGGCGGGCGGTGTCGCATCGTCGGACATGCGCTCCCTCCTTGGTCTCGGGGTGTTGTCGTCGGCGACCGCGGACCGGCGGCGCGTCGTCGCGCCCGTCCGACGGCTTGGCCCGCCCCTAACCGCCGCGCCGCGCCGACGGGGTGTTGTCCGCTCAGCCCTTCAGCAGCGACTCCGCCCCGTCGATCCACAGTTCCGTGCCGCTGATGTGGCTCGCGGCGTCCGAGGCGAGGAAGAGCACCAGCTGCGCCACCTGCTCTGCCGTCCCCGGCCCGCCCGCGAGCGGGTGCGTCCCCTCGGGGTACTCGACCGGGATCTTCACCGCCTCGACGTCCCGCCGCTCGGTGTTCGCGTCGATCTCCGTCGCGATCGCCCCCGGGCAGATGACGTTGACGCGGATCCTGTCGCGCGCCAGCTCGAGCGCCAGCATCTTCGTCAGGGCCACCTGCCCGGCCTTCGAGCAGGAGTAGGCGGTCGCCCCGGTGTTGCTGAAGGTGCGCGTGCCGTTGACCGACGCGGTGACGATCACCGCGCCGCCCCGCCGCTTCAGCAGGGGCACGGCGTACTTGATCGTCAGGAAGGTGCCGGTGAGGTTGTTCCGCAGGGTGCGCTCGAACTCCTCGGGCGCCAGCTCCTCGATCGGCGCCCAGACGCCGTTGATCCCGGCGTTCGCAAACACGATGTCCAGCCGCCCCCACCGCTCCGCGACCCGCCGCGCCACATCCTGCATCTGCCCGGGGTCGGCGATGTCCGCCACCAGCGGGATCGCCTCGCCCCCCGCTGCGGCGATTTCGTCGACCGCTCCCCGCAGCTGCTCCTCGGTGTGGCCGAGGGCGGCAACCCGCGCGCCCGCGCGCGCCAACAGCAGGGCCGCCGCCTTACCGATCCCCGAGCCCGCCCCCGTGACCAGCGCCACCCGCCCGTCCAGTTGCATTTCCCACCCTCCTATGCGCGTCATATCCGCCCTCAAGCGGGGATACGGTGCAAGTTCGGTGCCGTCCCGCCGTTCCTACCCCGCCGGAGTACCGGGGTCGCGGGCCACCGCCGCCCACGCCGACTGTACCGGCTACCTCGCGCATCCGCGCCATTTCGGCCCAGCAGACCAGTCACGCGGCACGACGATAGTCGTGATGGAGGCCACCCAGGATCGGGAGGGCGACAATGCGCCCCGTGCCCACTGTACTGGCTCGTATATGAGGGGTGTTCCGCGCTGGCGGTGAGGGCGCTGTGCTGGCAGCGGCGACGACCGCGGATGGTCGATGGCCCCCCGCCACCGTGGGACGATCGGAGCCTGGACCGTATCGAGTGGCCGCGACCACGCATCACGAGCGCAGGCCAGGATCGTCCCGAGAAACAGCAGGAGCGTGAACGGGCAGGGGGAGGGAATTGATGGGAGAGGAGCACGCGGCGTATCAGTTATTTGTGGGAGTCGACGTGGCGGCCGAGACGTTCGTGGCGGCGTGGCTCGCGCCGGGCGGGAAGCCGGGCACGCCGGTCACCGGGGAGCAGACGCCGGCGGGCTTTGCCGCCCTGCAGCGGAGGCTTCGGGCCACGGGGAGCCCGCCGACCGCCACGCTCATCGTGATGGAGGCGACGGGCAACTACTGGGTCGCCCCCGCGGTGGCCCTGCACGAGGCGGGCTACCGGGTCGCCGTGGTCAACCCGCGCCAGGCGCACCACTTCGCCAAGGCGCAGTTGCGGCGGGCCAAGACCGACGCGCTCGACGCCGCGGATCTGGCGCAGCTCGCCGCGGCGCTGCGCCCGGCCCCCTGGACCCCGCCGCCGGCGGTCGACCACGAGGTGCGCCAGCGGCTGGTGGCCCGCGACGGGCTGCTGGCGATGCGCACCCAGGCGCGCAACCAGCGCCACGCCCTGCTGCAGTGGCCGGTCGTCGTCGCGGGGGTGCGCCAGCACCTCGACGAGCTGATCGCCGATCTCGACCGGCGGGTCGCCGCCCTTGAGGCCGAGATCGCGGCGGTCCTGCGCGACAGCATGTGGGCAGAGTCGCTCGTGTGCCTGACCAGCGCGCCCGGGATCGGCCTCGTCACGGCGGCCTGGCTCCTGGTGAGCACGCTGAATTTCGCGCTGTGCACCGGGCCGGAGGCGCTCACCGCCTACGTCGGCCTGGCCCCCGTGCCCCGCGAGTCGGGGCGCACCATCCGGGGCCGTCGGGCGATCGGCCACGACGGCAACGGGCGGCTGCGCACCGCGTTGTACATGGCCACCCTCAGCGCGGCGCGCTACAACCCCGCCATCACGGCCTTCTACCAGCGCCTGCGCGCGGCCGGCAAGCCGCCGAAGGTCGCCCGCTGCGCCGCCGCTAGGAAGCTGCTCCACCAGGCCTGGGCACTCGGCAGCAAACTCCAGCGCTTCGACCCGGATCATCATCAACAACAAGAGGCCTTGTCCCAGCTCGCGGCTTGACTGGTGGCCCGGCAGACTTTGCCGACCAAGGGGCTTGACACGCAATACCGTATCTACCCCATTCATCCACGCGGTATCGGGCGTCGCGGTCCCGGCCCGTATCCGGCGATGCTCCAGTGCGTGCGGCCTTCCGTCGCCTCAAGCGGCGCGCTGGTAGGTGTGATGCAGCCCGCCGAGGACCGGGACCGCGATGATGCCGTCCGCGTCGTGCCGCGCTGCCCCCGGCGAGACACCCGGGACCGGCACGCGCTGGCCCAGCCCCTGGTGCGGCCGGGCCCGGTTGAAGTAGGCCACGTACGCGCCCAGGTTCCGTCGCAGGTGCGCCTCGCCGAGCAGCAGCACATGATCGAGGCACTCGCGCCGGACGCTGCGCAGGAAGCGCTCGCAGACGGCGTTGGCGCGCGGCGCGCGGACCGGCGTGCGCACCACGGCGATGCCACTCGCGGCGGCCAGCTGCGAGGAGCGGGAGCGCGGCGCTGATTTCCGCCGCCAGAGGAGCCGGAAGCCCCCCCGGTGCCAGCGCAGCAGCGTTTCGGGCTGGACGAGGAGCAACGCGCTCGCCCAGGTGCGCAGTCGGCTCGCAAGCAAGACGAGCAGCGCACGGTCCCTGGGGGTGAACGTCGGCCGCTTGCTCCCCCGGCTGAGGACGATGACCTGCTGCCGCAGGAAGGCGTTCTCCAGCAGGAGGTCATGCCGGCGACGCACGAGATCGGTCGCCAGTCCCGTGGCGAGCGTGCGCGGGCGCGGCGTCGTCCACGCGCAGACCCGCGCGCGAACGGTGTCGATGCAACGCCGCGCGAATCGGCGCAGGCGAGCGAGTCCATGGGCAAGCATGCACAACCCCCATGCAGAATGGAAGCGCCAAAGTCATGAGCGACGGCGTGGCGATCGGTCCGCCACGGATTGTACCGTCCCCTCGGGCTGGCGACTATGCCGCCCTTGCCCAATTGGTGAGCGGATGAGCTGGGTAGATACGCTATTGGCCTGTCAAGCCGCCAGCGCGGACAAGGCTTCGTGTTGTTGTTGTTTGTGGTCCGGGTCGAAGCGCTGGAGTTTGCTGCCGAGTGCCCAGGCCTGGTGCAGCAGCTTCCGGGCAGCGGCGCAGCGCGCAACCTTGACCGGTTCGCCCGCGGCACGCAGGCGTTGGTAGAAGGCCGTGATCGCCGGGTTATAGCGCGCCGCGCTCAGGGTGGCCATATACAGCGCGGTGCGGAGCCGACCGTTGCCATCGTGACCGATGCGTGGCCTGCCGCGAACGCTCCGCCCCGATTCATAGGGCATCGGCGCGAGACCGGCGTACGCCGTGAGGGCCGTTGGATCCGGGGACGTGGTGAAGTTCAGCGTGCTGACCAGGAGCCAGGCGGCGGTGATGAGGCCGATGCCAGGCGCGCTGGTCAGGCAGGCCAGCGCCTCCGCCCAGGCACTCTCCTTGAGCACGGCGGCGATCTCCGCGTCGAGACGCGCGATCCGCTGGTCCAGGTCGGCGATCAACTCGTCGAGGAGGCGGCGCACCCCTTCGACCACGACCGGCCACTGCAACAGCGCGTGGCGCTGGTTGCGCGCCTGCGTCCGCATGGCGAGCAACGCGTCGCGCGCCACCACGGCGTTGCCGCACGTCGTGGTAGACCGCGGGCGGCGGGGCCCACGGCGTGGGCTGAAGCGTGGCCGCGAGCTGGGCGAGGTCCCGCGCATCCAGCGCATCGGTCTTCGCCCGCCGCAGCTGGGCCTCGGCGAAATGGTGCGCCTGACGGGGATTGACCACGGCGACGCGGTAGCCCGCCTCGTGGAGGCCCAGGGCGAGGGCTACCCAGTAGGGGCCCGTGGCTTCCAGCACCACCAGCGTCGCGTCCGGTGCCAGACCGGACGCGCGGAGACGCTGCTGCAGGCCCGCGCGACCCGTCGGCGTCTGCTCGCCGGTATACGGCGGGAACCCCTCGCCGCCCGAGGCACGCCAAGCCGCCGTGAAGGTGTCGGCCGCGATGTCGATGCCCACAAAAAGCCGATATCCCACGTCGGTGTCTGCCATCGCCCCCGCCTACGCTCGAACAGGTGGTCACCGCTCCCCGGGACGGCCTTGGCCTGCGCTCGTGATGCGTGGTCGCTGCCACTCGATACGGTCCAGGCTCCGGCCGTCCCGTGGCGGCGGGGGGCGATCTGCTTGACGCGGTCGGTGCCGCAGCGGTACTAACGCCCTCACCGCCACCCCGGAACACCACTAATTATACGAGCCATTACAGCTCCCCTGCACCGACCTGGCCGCCGAACCCGCGCAGGTCCCCGCCTGGTTCGTGCTACGCTGGCGCCTGGCGGTGACCTTCGCCGAGGTGCGTCGCCATCTGGGCGTCGAGTCGCAGCGCCAGTGGTCCGACCCGGCGATCCTGCGCACCACCCCGGCCCTCCTGGGCCGCTTCTCGCTCGTCACCCTCGCCGCCCATCCGCACATGGGGCGGCCGACCGACTGCGTGCGCCAGGCCGCGTGGTACCGCAAGGCGCTGCCCACCTTCTCGGATGCCCTCGCCCTCGTCCGCCAGGAGTGCTGGAGCCGGATGGCTTTGTGCTTGTCTACCGACGACGCCGAGTTCGTGAAAGCCCCCCGCGCGCTGGTCGATCGCTTGGTCGATGCGCTCTGCTACGCCGCTTGAAGCGGCAGGAACGGCCAAAGTCGAGCCGCGAGGCCGTCCGGCTATATCTCGCCCATCCGCGCTACACCCTGACGTCAACTGCGTAAGTCCTAGGGCGTGTCCTCAGTTGAGCAGGATGACCGTCGCGGCGAGGTGGACGGCGGCGAGGAAATTGCGGGCGGTCTTGTCGTACCGCGTGGCAATGGCGCGGTACTGCTTCAACCGGGAGAAGAAG
>JAABUN010004075.1_pt1 | contig 20801 bp, 24 predicted proteins | sample 5559311 | NCBI WGS metagenome assembly JAABUN01 (sample SAMN10711877, study PRJNA513370) | rock metagenome | isolation source: Antarctica rocks | place: Antarctica: Victoria Land, Siegfried Peak sud
CACCCTCTGGGCGCAGCACGACGTCCAACCACGGCAGAGCTGGCCCATCAGCATGAGCCACCCCCTCGTCGGTCCGCTCACCCTCAACCGCGAGAAAGTGATCATCGGTGACACCCTGCAAACCCTCGTCCTGGCGATCTTCCACCCGGACCCCGGCACAGACAGCGCCGACAAGCTCACGCTACTCGCCTCCTACATGACCCCCTCCCACCCGATGAGCCACGAGATCTGATGCGGCTCACGGGCGACGACAGCGATCTCGATGTGTCGGCGTCCCTCGGAGCGGAGACCCTAGCAACGCACTGCACCCGACCCCGGTACGGTCAGGGCTGCCCGCTACTCTCCCCCTCCTAGACTGGGGAGATGACTGCAACCCTCGTGGCGAAGGACCTGTCCGGGGGCCATGCTCACCGAACCCTCTTCTCGAAGCTCGACCTCACGGTCGCGCCCGGGGACGTGGTCGGCGTCGTGGGCGCCAACGGCGCGGGGAAGACCACACTCCTCCGCCTGCTCGCGGGATCGGACACTCCGCTCGCAGGGACTGTCCGCACCACCCCGCCCGGCGCCTTCGTCGGCTGGCTCCCGCAGGAGCACGAGCGCATCGACGGCGAGACGGTCGGCGCCTACATCGGCCGCCGCACCGGCACGACGTCGGCGACCCTCGCGATGGAGGACGCAGCGGCTGCGCTCGGCAGCGGAGGGAAGGGCGCCGACGACGCCTACGCTGTGGCGCTCGATCACTGGATGGCCTCGGGCGCCGTCGACCTCGAGGACCGCATGCACGCCGCCCTCGCCGACGTCGCCGGCGGGATCGACCGCGCCGCACGGACCACGTCGTTGTCCGGCGGGCAACTCGCGCGGGTAGCCCTGGCGGCCCTGCTCCTGAGCCGCTTCGACATCGTGCTGCTCGACGAGCCGACCAACGATCTCGACCTCGGCGGCCTGTCACGCCTCGAGACCTTCATCCAGAACCTGCGCGGTGGCGTGGTCCTCGTCTCCCATGACCGCGAGTTCCTCGCCCGCTGCGTCACCACCGTCGTCGAGCTGGACCTCGCCCAGAACAAGGTGGCGGTGTACGACGGCGGCTACGACGCCTTCCTCGAGGAGCGCGCCGTCGCGAGGCGCCATGCGCGCGAGGCCTATGAGGAGTACGCGGAGAAGAAACAGGACCTCGTGGGACGTGCCCGCACGCAGCGCGAGTGGAGTTCGCAGGGCGTCCGCAATGCGATGAAGAAGAGCCCCGACAACGACAAGATCCGCCGGAAGGCGAGTGCCGAGTCCTCCGAGAAGCAGGCGCAGAAAGTGCGCCAGATGGAATCGCGCATCGCCCGCATGGATGAGGTCGAGGAGCCACGCAAGGAGTGGCAGCTGCAGTTCACCATCGGCTCGGCGGTGCGCTCGAGCTCCGTCGTCGCAACCCTGAACAACGCCTCCGCGACGCAGGGGACGTTCACGCTCGGGCCGGTGTCGCTGCAGGTCAATGCCGGGGAACGAATCGGCATCACCGGTCCCAACGGCGCCGGCAAGTCGACGCTCCTGCGGCTCCTGCTCGGGCACCAGCAGCCCGACGACGGCGCCGCCGCCCTCGGGTCGAGCGTTGCGGTCGGCGAGATCGACCAGGCGCGGGGACAGCTCGACGACACCCTCCCCCTCGGCGCAGCCTTCGAGTCCCTCGTGCCGGAGCTGACCCAGGGCGAGGTGCGGACCCTCCTCGCCAAGTTCGGGTTGAAGTCCGACCAAGTGCGCGCCGTCGTCGGATCCCTCTCGCCCGGGGAGCGCACCCGCGCCGGGCTGGCGCTCCTGCAGGCCCGCGGCGTGAACCTCCTCGTCCTCGACGAGCCGACCAACCACCTCGACCTCCCCGCGATCGAGCAACTCGAGGATGCCCTCGAGTCCTACACGGGCGCCCTGCTCCTCGTCACGCATGACCGCAGGCTGCTCGAGAACGTCCGCCTCGACGAGCGCTGGCAGGTCGACGACGGCCGTGTCACCGTCGGCTGACCGCTGCCGCTCAGCACGAACCACGCGACAGCCGGACTGACGCGGTAATCCAGCAGGAACCGCCGAACCGGTGGTCGCACCCGGTGCGGGAGAGGGCCGTTCCGTGACACCATGGAGGCCGAGGCGGGGACAACCGGCCTCCCGGACAAGGACGGCCGTACCCGGTGAACGACAAGACGGCCCACGGGGGAGAATCATGGCCTGGATCATCCTCGTCATTTCCGGAATTCTCGAAGCGGTATGGGCCACCGCGCTCGGAAAGTCGGAGGGCTTCACCAGGCTCGGTCCGACCGTGGTGTTCGCCCTGGCCATCATCGCCAGTATGGCGGGCCTCGCCTACGCCATGCGGACGCTGCCGGTCGGTACGGCGTATGCCGTGTGGGTCGGCATCGGTGCCGCGCTCACCGTCATCTATGCGATGGCTACCGGGACCGAGCCCGCGTCGCTCATGAAGGTCGTCTTCCTCACCATGATCGTCGGCGGGGTCATCGGACTGAAGCTCAGCCACTGATGCGCCGGTGCCGCGGGAGATTCACGGTAATGCCGGTCCTCTCCATGGATGAGCCTGCTTTCCGCTGCTTTCGCCGTACTCCCTTCACATAGCAGCAGGACCTTGCACCAAAACTGAGCGTCGACAGCCGCTTCAGTTGAGGTGCGCGAGGGAGTATCGAGTAGGGCTCAGCCGAGGGCTGTGAGGAGGAGGCGTCGCTCTGCCGCGCCCCCTACTCGTGGACACCGTCGGCGAACCATGCCTTCGCCGATCTCGTCGACGACGCGGATGACGTCGACGGGCTCGACAGCGCCCCCCTCCAGCGGCTTCATCGTCTCAGGCGAGTTGAAGTAGGCGCTACCGTCCAGGTTCCCGCTCGAGCGCGGCATCGTGCTCGGCGTGCGCCTTGCGGATCATGCTCATGAACTCGGTTTCGTTGCGGATCAGGCGCTTGTACTTCTCGGGCAGCTTGTTGAGATCCCGCTCCTCAGCACACAGCTTGGCGTAGATCTGCTCGCGTTCGGTGATCTCCGTCACGTAGTTGAGGTCGAGGTACTCGGCGGCATGCCGCTTGGCACCCGAGATCGCATTCTTCGCCCGCCCCTTGGGGCTGAGGACCGAGGCCAGCACGGTCACGACCAGGACGCCGAGGATGACGGTGAGCGAGAGCCCGGTGCTGATCTCCACGACGTTGACGTGCTCGCCGTCATTGATGAACGGCAAGTTGTTCTCGTGCAGCGCATGGAGGATGAGTTTCACGCCGATGAAGCCGAGAATCACGGCCAGGCCGTAGGAGAGGTAGATCAGACGATCCAGCAGTCCATCGATGAGGAAGAACAGCTGGCGCAGGCCCATCAGCGAGAAGGCCGTCGCGGTGAACACGATGAACGTGTTCTGCGTGAGGCCGAAGATGGCTGGGATCGAGTCGAGGGCGAACAGGATGTCGGTGGCGCCGATGGCCACCATGACGAGGAGCATCGGTGTGAGGACGCGCTTGCCGTTCTCCATGGTGAAGAGCTTGTCGCCGTCGTAGTGCTCGGACGCCGGTAGGAAGCGCTTGGCGAGGCGAATGATCACGCTGTCGCCGTCGTCGTCGTGCCCGCCGGGCTTCAGCAGGTTACCCGCGGTGATGAGGAGGATCAGGCCGAAGATGTAGAACACCCATGCGAAGCTGTTGATCAGTGCGGCCCCGAGGAAGATGAAACCGGTGCGGGCGATCAGCGAGAAGACGATGCCGAAGAGGAGCACCTTCTGCTGGTCCGCGCGGGGCACCTTGAAGCTCGACATGATGATGAGGAAGACGAACAGATTGTCCACGGAGAGCGCCTTCTCCGTGACGTAGCCGGCGAAGTACTCGGTGCCCATCGTGGGTCCGCCGAACACCAGCACTCCGACGCCGAACAGGAGCGCGAGACCCACGTAGATGGAAGACCAGATGGCCGATTCCTTCAGGGTGGGCGTGTGGGCCTTGCGCACGTGGAAGAAGAAGTCGAACAGGAGGAGACCGACGATGCCGATCACCGTGCCGGTCCAGACGTAGAACGGTACTTCCATGCTGCGGGTCTCCTACGGGGCTCGTGCCGGCGCGGTGCCGTTGTCCTCAGGTGTTCAGCTTTCCGGGAATTCAGGTATTCAGGTGTGCCCGTAACGGTACTGGCCCCACCTAAACTGGCGCAGTCCGTACCTTTTATGACGAGGGGAAGTCTGCCCATGATGCGCGCTGCCGTGCTTCGCACCGCCGGACTGCCGACGCCCTACACAGGAAGCAACCCACTCTCCCTGGAAATGGTTCCCGTCCCCGAGCCGCGGCCCGGCGAGGTGCTGGTCCGGATCGAGAGGGCGAGCCTGTGCCATTCGGACCTCTCGGTCATCAACGGTTCCCGCATTCGTCCGCTACCCATGGCGCTCGGGCATGAGGCGGCCGGCGTCGTCGAGACCGCGGGCGACGGCGTCGACGACGTCAGTGCAGGCGATCACGTGGTGTTCGTCTTCGTGCCTGCCTGCGGGTCATGCCGCGCCTGTTCCTCCGGCCGCCCCGCGCTCTGCTATCGCGGCGCAGAGGCCAACGGGAGCGGCGACCTCCTGCACGGACCGGCCGTGCTGCAGGGTCCCGACGGCGAGCGCATCAACCACCACCTCGGCGTCTCTGCATTCGCCGAGTATGCAGTCCTAGCCCGCGAGTCGGTGGTGGTGATCGACGACGACGTCCCGTTCGACGTGGCCGCCATGTTCGGCTGTGCGGCGCTGACCGGGATCGGGGCCGTCCTCAATACAGCCGCACTCCGGGAGGGGCAGTCCGTCGTCGTATTCGGCCTCGGCGCCGTGGGACTCATGTCGGTCATGGCCGCCGCGCAGATCGCCGGGACCACGGTGATCGCGATCGACCCGCTCGCGTCCAAGCAGGAGCTGGGCCTGCAGTGCGGAGCTGGTGTTTCGGGTTCGCCCGACGACGCCGCCGAGCTCGTACGGCACGCAACCGACGGCGGTGCCGATGTCGTGATCGAGGCCGTCGGCAGTGCCCGGGTCATGGAGGCCGGCCTCCAACTGCTGGCTCGCGGCGGCGCGCTGGTGTCCGTCGGCCTGCCGCACCCCGACCAGGAAATCACGACGCAGGCCCTCCAGTTCGCCGGCATGGGTCGGCGCCTGCTCGGGTCCTACATGGGCGACGCCGTCCCGGAACGTGACATCCCCGCCTACCTCGACCTCTGGCGGCGGGGACTGCTGCCCGTCGAGCTGCTCCATACGGACACCCGACCTCTCGCCGACATCAACGAGAGTCTCGACGCTCTGGCCGAAGGACGCGTGGTGCGGCGGATCTTCACCCTCGACTGATCCTTGCCTCGGGGTCGCCCCGAACTGGAAAGCATGCTTACCATGTGGTCGGTACGTCTATGCAAAGGAGAATGACCATGCAGCAACGCTCACTCGGCGGAACCCAGGTCAGCGCCCTCGGACTGGGCGGCATGCCCATGTCCATCGAGGGACGCCCCGACCGGGACCGCTCGATCCGCACGATCCATGCCGCGCTCGACGCCGGCGTCACCCTGATCGACACCGCGGACTCCTACCACCTCGAGGCGAACGAGGTGGGCCACAACGAGTCCCTCATCGCGGAGGCGCTCTCGAGTTACGGCTCGGATGCCTCCGGTGTCCTCGTCGCGACCAAGGGCGGCAGCCTGCGCCCCGGTGACGGTTCCTGGACCCATAACGGCCACCCCGACTACCTGAAGGAGGCGGCAAAGGCCTCCCTGAAGCGGCTCGGCGGTGACGCGATCGACCTGTACCAGTACCACCGCCCTGACCCAGAGGTCCCCTACGAAGACTCGATCGGCGCCCTCAAGGAGTTGCTGGACGAAGGCGTCATCCGCATGGCCGGCATCTCGAACGCCACCGTGCACCAGATCATGAAGGCCAACGAGATCCTCGACGGGAAGCTGGTCTCGGTGCAGAACCAGTTCTCCCCTGCCTTCCGTTCCAGCGAGGACGAGCTCCAGTACTGCGGTAAGAACGGTATCGCCTTTTTGCCCTGGAGCCCCCTCGGAGGGATCAAGAACGCCGGCGGGCTCGGCGAGCAGTTCACGCCGTTCCAGAAGATCGCCGACGAGCACGGCGTCAGCGCCCAGCAGGTGTGCCTCGCCTGGGAACTGACCCTCGTACCGACAATCATCCCGATCCCGGGAGCGTCCCGTCCTGCGAGCATCCAGGACTCGGCCCGCGCCGCGGAACTCGAGCTCTCGTCGGATGAGATCGAGACGCTCGCCGCCGCGGAATAAGCGTTCCCAGCACGGATGCTGCCCTTCCGTTGGAAGGACAGGCATCCGCGTAGGACAGCCCAGTCCGGCCGGTGCGATGGATCAGAACGCATTGCTAGGGTGACACCATGTCCTCCACCCCCGCCGCCCTGATCACCGGCGCCTCCCGCGGCATCGGCCGCGCCATCGCCGACGAACTCGGCAGCACGCACCACCTGCTGCTCGGCGGCCGCGACCTCGCGGCTCTGGCCGAACTGTCGTCGTCGTTCCCCTCGGCCGAGCCGTTCGCGGCCGAACTGCGCGACGCCGGCCAGGTGGCTGCCGCCGTCGCCGGCATCCCCCGGCTCGACGTCCTGATCCACTCCGCAGGAATCCTGCGCATGGGTCGGGTGGCAGAACTGTCCGACGACGCCTGGCGCGAGAGCTTCGAGGTCAACGTCTTCGCCGTCGCCGCGCTGACCCGGATTCTCCTGCCCGCCCTCCGTGCTGCGGGCGGGCAGGTCGTCGCCATCAACAGCGGCTCGGGCTACAGCTCCGGCGCCGGCTCGTCCGTCTACAGCGGCACCAAGTTCGCGCTGCGCGCCTTCACCGACGCCCTGCGGGACGAGGAACGGCAGCACGGAATCAGGGTCAGTTCGATCCATCCTGGCAGGGTCGCGACCGACATGCAGGAGGAGCTTCATACCTGGGAGGGAAAGGAGTACCGGCCCGAAGCGTGGATCCAACCCGACCAGGTGGCAAAAGCCGTTCGGCTGGTGGTCGACGCGACCCGGGAGGCGACCGTCGACTCGCTGAGCATCCGCCCGTCGGGCATCTCGTTGCGCTGAGAACGCGAACCAGTCGACTCGCAACGTCTGCATCGAAAGATAAAGCTCTATAGGTGCGTATAAGGAATTCCTCATACGCACCTATGAAGGTCACCGACCAGCCTGCGTGATCCCGCAAACTGCAGCGCGGTCAGCCGCGGTGCACCACGCGGGGTTTCCCGAACTGCGTCTGTACCCCCGACGAGAACAGGACCGACTCAGGCGGACCCTGGACGCGGAGCCCGGCAGCTCCGAGCAGCCCGTCGTCGAATTCCGTGAGCGTGGCGTGGTGCAGGGGCCACGGGGTATGGGTGTTGGGGATGTAGAGCGTGCGACCGGCGAACGTGCTGTGCAGCCCGAAACGCGCGGTGAGCTCCAGCGACACCGTGCCCTGCGCTGTCGAGGCCGTATCCGGGCTCACCGCGAAACGGGAGGTGGCCTGCCGCCGGTAACGGTCGACGTCGTACCCGTACTCCCGCTGTGCGCCCTCGCCGCGGGTCAGCGGGGTGCACCTGGACCAGACGTACGGGATACCCCCGGCGCGTGCGGCGAGCACGACGGCCAGGCGCGACGCGTCGAGGGTTACGAAGACGACGCCGCGTGTACCGTCAGGCCCACGGGAGTAGAGCCGCACGTTGATCTCGGTGAAGGAGCCGAGATACCGCACCGGCAGGCCCTGCCCCAGACCGGCACCGACCATCCGGAACCCGATCAGGCCCACCCAGGACGAACCGTCGACCTCGTCGGGGACGACACCGGACGGCATGTGACCGGCCACGGCTGCTGAGTCGATGCGCCAGTGCAGGAACACCGCGTCCGCCCAGAACTGGTCCATGATGATCGGACGCGGCAGCTTCGGGGCGAGGCGCCACGTCGTGTCTCGGCGTTCCGTCGTCATGTCAACTGCTCCCTCCAGTCGTCGGGTTCCTCGGCGAAGCGGTACCGGTCGGGTAGCGCCGCCGCCCGGCGCGAGAGGTGTGAGACCACGAGACCAATCTACAGCCGAGGAGGACGCTGGCCGGAGGGTGCTGACGCCGGAGAGGCAGCGCTAGAACGCATAGCGGATCCGGCAGTAAGGCAACCCGGCCGAGGCGAGGCGGAGGAACTCGTCGAGATAGCCCCGCTTGTCGTAGGCCATGTAGCGCACGTTCGTGAAGCCATTCTGCGAGCGCTTGGTCTCCTGGAGGTCCGGTCGCCACAGGATCTCCTCCGCCTGCGGGTGCCAGCCCAGGTTGATCTCGTGCAGCTGCTGGTTGTGCGTCAGGAAGATGACCTCCGCGGCCAGTTGCCGCTGTGCCGCCGGCGAGAGGGCCGCATTGAGTTGGGCGAACAGCTCTCGCCAGTCGTCCTGCCATCCGGGCGTGATGATCACCGGAGAGAAGTTGACGTGCACCTCGTAGCCCGCCTGCACGAAGTCGTTGATGGCCGCGATCCGCTCGGCGACGGGAGTGGTGCGCACGTCCACCATGCGGGCAAGCTTCTCCGGCATCAGCGAGAAGCGGATGCGCGTGCGCTTCCGGGGATCCCAGGACAGCATGTCCCGGTTGACGTACTTGGTCGCGAAGGAGAGCTTGGCGGTCGGAAGTTCGCGGTAGAGGTCCACCAGGTCCCGCACGTTATTGCTGACGAGTGCGTCGACGGAGCAGTCGCTGTTCTCCCCGATGTCGTACACCCAGGCGTGGTCATCACACTGGTTCGGTTCGAGCTTCATGCCCTGCCGCGCCACGTGACGCTCGAGGTAGCCGCTGATCTGGTCGATGTTGGCAAAGACCGTGATCGGGTTGCTGTATCCCTTGTGGCGCGGCACATAGCAGTACGCGCACGCCATCGCACAGCCGTTAGCGGTGGACGGCGCGATGAAGTCAGCGGACCTTCCGTTGGGCTTCGCGGTGAGAGACTTCTTGACGCCGATGATGAGGGTCGGCGTCGGGCCAGCGGGCGAGAATCTCCTGGCCACGCGGTAGCTCGGCGGCTGCCGGCTCGACGTAGATCCGGCTGATCTGGAGCAACTTGTTCGCCTGGAGCATGGGATCCTTCGACGTGGACGACGTACTCCCTACGGTATCGACCGCCTCCGACACTTCCGGGGCTCCCGCGAGCCGCCGTACGCTGGGCCTATGGCTCACCCGGAGGGAGGCGACGGCGTCCCGCACCCCAGCGGGATCGTCGATCTCGGCGATCGCGATGGCACCGATCCGGCTCCCGCCGCGGGCAAGGTGCGGAGATCCACCGCACCGCACCGTCGTCGTGCGGTCTACCTCGCAACGGGAGTTGCGGCGCTGCTCATCCTCGCCGCCAATCTCGTGCCGCGCCCCGATGCGCCGCTGCCCCCGGCAAAAGCAGTTCAACGGCAGGACCGGCCCCTGAGCGTCTGTGAAGCGGTGGCCTTCGCCAACCAGACCGGAGGGTTGCCCTCCAAACCGACCGTGCTGCCGAGCCGAGCCAGCGGATATTTCACCTTTCTGAACGCAGGTACCAGGGTGGCCGTGGCGACCGGACTGATGTACAGCGACGGCTCCATCTCGCTCTGCAGGCCGGTACGGGAACCGGGCACCGGCAGCCCCCAACCGAGGCAACGCGAACTGCCGCTTCTGGCCAGGGGCGAGACGTATGCCTACGAGATGCGCCCCGAGGGCCTGACCCTCATCGGGGAGTGCGCGCCGGACGGTACGGTCACGCGGTACGGCGACTGATCACACCCGCGCTCAAGCGGCTCGAGGCACTCGGCCTGCCTACGCGCTCCCTGGTCCCGGTGAATGAACGCGCCCTCGCCGTCGACCTCATACCAGCCGGGCGTCGCCTCCGCGCGAAAGCCCTGCAGGTTCGTGTCACCATGGTGAAGCGGCTCGGACCGACGCGTGAGCAGGTAGATGTCCTCGATGACGCGATGCGTGCCATCACCCTCGCTACGGGGACCGAACTGTCGCCCTCGAGCCACATGCAAAGCGGGCAGTGACCGTCCCGAGAGGGACCACCGGGAAAGGATCAGGGATGAGCAGGAAAGCACCGCTCTCCGCGCGCTTCATGAGGGCGACGGGCAAGCTCCGCATGTTCTTCGGACCCGCCGAGCGCGGCATCACCACCGGGCCGATCGTCTACCTCGACGACGAGGCCCAGCGAGCCCGCCAGGAGGAACTGGAGCAGTGGACGGTGGTGCGGAACCCCGACGGCTCGATATACCTCACCTCCCGGCGCGAGCAGTAGGGACCCCAAGAGTGCAGCACCCGTATATCAGAGGACGACCAGATATTCCGACCGGTAACTTGCGGAAATCCTGCGTCCGAAGCCATGGGGATCGCTGGAATCTAGTGGCAGACTGACGGTGTCAATATTTTTTGCCCACGGGGATGTTCCGGGCGCCATCTTGACTCAGAAAAGGTCTCAGTCTCATGAGTGCACATTACCCGCCTGCTATCACGCTCAAGGACGCCTCCGGGTTACCCCGGACCACGCTGCTGGTCATGCCCGGCGGTCGGAACGCTCAGGGTGCCGGCGTGCTGGCGGACCAACTCGCCGCAGAGACCGAGGACCTGCTCGAGACCCTCGAGGGGACCATTGCCCGCCTCGCGCTGGCGCATCGTTCCTGCGCCCCTGACCCCGAGGACCGGACGGTGGACGACGAAGCGTTTGCATGGGTCCAGCAGTCGCTCGAGGACATCTCCGCCACGCTCCGCGGGCTGTCCCTCGGACGCGCGACGGAGGGCACCTCTCCTACCGAGGTGCCGCTGCGCGCACTCACCGGGCTGGCCTGACCCGCGGGGTCAGGCGGCGTCGGGCAGATACGGCTCGTACTGCTCAAGGGTGCCATCGAGCACCGGTACGCTCAGTTCCTCGCTCTCCCCCATGACCTCGATGGTGATCGGCACCCGTGATCCGGGCCGCCCGTCGGCGGAAGCAAGCACCGTCTCGATCGTATCGAAAGGCGTTTGGCCCTCGGCGGGAACCGAGACGGTAACGCTGTCGTCGTCGTCCGCGAGCACGACGTCGACCGCCTCGCCCCCCGGATTGACGAGGGTCCCGAGGAAGCGCGCCGGCTGGCCCTCCTCCGACGCGACCACCAAGAGACTGCGCACCTCCACCTCACCGACCTCACCGTCCACGCCCGTTGCGATGGCGTTCAAGTTCTCCTCGGCCGGGGAACTACAGGAGGTCAGTGCTATCAGGGTGAGTACGGCGCAGAGGCTGCGAGGAATCGCCGTCGTCGGGTGCATTGGACTGCTCCTTGGATTGGGGATCAAGCAGTCTCCAACCCTACGCACCCCGTGATCCGACCGGGGTCCCAACTTGGCAACGATCACGCCCCCGAGGAGTGGCGGAGCGAACGCTTCAGATGGACTGGCGTGCGCGGATGCCCGCCCTGCCCATGGCATCGGTGTAGGCGGACTGGATGTCCTTGAGCCACAGTTCCTGATTGGCGGGCGTACCCTTGAAGGCGCGTTCCCCCGGGGAACGGACCTCGTAGATCTTGAATCCGCGCTTTGCGATCGCGCGGTTCTCCAGCTTCATCAGCCGGCGTGCGGCCTTGTGCGCATCCGCGCCGTGCGCCACGAGCGCCGACGCCCTGGGAACCTGCTGCAGGAAAGTGAGCAACGGTTTCACGCCGTCTGAGATCTGGTCCATGGTCAGGGCGCGCTCCTTACCCTCCGGCAGGTACCACGGGTGGGCGTTCCACGGCATGAAGGCGTCCGGACGGAGGCCGATCGCCTCGTAGATCCCAGCCATCCGGATGGAACTCGGGTCATCGTTGTCGAACGAGACGAAGCCCGAGGGCAGCGATGCTCCGGGGTTCGAGAAGAGACTGACGATCTTGCAGCCGTCGACGTCGTGGATCGGATCGATGTACGGGACCGCCGACCCTTGCTTGGACTCGGCCAACGTGTCGCACAGCCGATTCACGTCCTCAATCTGGGGATCGTAGCGTTGTTCCCACTGCTGGGCCCGATACGTGGGGTCTGCCATGCGCTGTACCAAATTCCGCCTCCTCGCGGACGGCGCCAGAGGTGGCGCGAACGTGTCCGCAGGATTCCAGCCTACGCCAGTGCCCCGCGGGTACCGTGGCCGCGGGCCTTCACCCGTCGTGGGCGGTGTCCTTGTGGAGCCGGTCGTGAGGCAGGCAGGTAGGCCCTGCTGAAGGAGGAACGAAGCGTCGCTTCCTCGTCGAGTTCGACGCCGAGGTGAGTTCGACGCCGAGGTGGCCTAGGCGGCGATGAGCTCATGCGGTCTCCAGCGGGTAGTCGACATAGGCGAAGCGCCGACTGTCGGGGGCCCAGCTGTTGACGTTCAGTGTCCCCTGGCCGCCGAACAGTTCAACGGCGTCCCACGCATCCTGGCCGTCCGGGTCCGCCACGCGCAGCAGCACGGGCTCGTTGGCCGGGTGGCCCTGGATACCCGGCGGGTAGCTGAGGTACAGGAGGGCGGAGCCGTCCGGCGAGGGGTGCGGAAACCAGTTCACACGCTCGTCGTGCGTGAGTTGCTCGCTGCCCGTTCCGTCGCTCCTCATCCTGAACAGCTGGGAGTGTCCCGGACGGGCCGAGGCCCGTTCGGAGTTGAAGTACAGCCAGGAACCGTCCGGGCTGTATTCCGCGCCGTCGTGCGGGCGATCGGAGTCGGTCAGCTGGTGTGTGGCGCCGTCGTCGACGCCCACAGCGTAGATGTTGTACGTCATGGCGCCGTTACGGCGCCTGCAGCCGATGTGCACCAGCGTGCCGCCGTCGGGTGAGATGCCGTGCAGATAGCGGGCCTCGAGTCCGTCTTCGGGCAAGGTGACCCGGCGTGCCTCGCCCCCGCAGAGCGGCACCTGGTAGAGGTGCCCGTCCTGGGAGGAAAGGTAGAGGAAGCGGCCGGCGGCGGACACCACATGATCGTTGTTGGAGTCCGTCACGGCTCCGGTCAGGATCACAGTCGGCTGGCTGTTCTCCTGGGGAGCCAGCCGATACAGCAGTCCGTTGCAGTTGACGACGAGCCACTCGCCGTCGGGTGTCCAGTTCGGCGCCTCGATGACGGCGTCCCCGGTTTCGAAGATGCAGGTGGACGATCGGGTCTCGACGTCGAACACCATGAGACGGGCGCGCTGTCCCGGCAGGAGCTGGCGCCACGGAGTGGCTTCGTGGGCGCCCGTCGGGATCAGGAAAGGGTGGAGGCGTACGAGTCCCAGTCTTCGGGCAGCGGCTCGGCGGCGGTCGCCGTGCTCGAGAGCGAGACGAACTCGCCCGTCCCGACGCTCTCCGAGATCGAGACCATGGCGTCCAGCACGTGGTACGCCATCTCGCCCTGGGCGCGGTGCGGCCGGCCCTCTCGGAGCGCGCGCGCCATCTCGAGCACGCCGCTGCCGCGGGTCGACGTAGCACCCACTGCCGGGATGACCTCCGGTTCGTCGGAACCGCGACGCGTCAGCGTGAGGTCACCCGTGAACTCGTTCGGGTCGGGGAACGCGAGCGTCCCCTCGGTTCCCGTGACCTCGACGAAGCCGGCGCGCTTGAGGGGCGAGTCGAAGCTGAAGATGCTCTGCGAGGACTCGCCGTTCGCGAACTGCGCGATCGCGCTGACGTGCGAGGGGACTGTGACGTCGAAGACCTCGCCGGCCTTCGGGCCCGAACCGATGACCCGTGTCTCGCGGGACCTGGAACCGAAGCCGGCCACCTTCGTCATGGCGCCGAAGGTCTGGACGAGCGTGGTCAGGTAGTAGGGCCCGATGTCGAACAGCGGGCCTGCCCCCTCCTGGAAAAGGAAGGCGGGGTTGGGGTGCCAGGACTCGGGGCCAGGGGACTGCATCAGTGTCAGCGCCGTCAGCGGGACGCCGATGTCGCCGCGGGCAACGAGGCGCAGCGCGGTCTGCAGGCCCGCGCCGAGGAACGTGTCGGGAGCACAACCCAGCCGGACACCGGCGGCCTTCGCCGTCTTCAGCAGGCCGATGCCGCTCTCGCGGTCGAGCGAGAAAGGTTTCTCGCTCCACACGTGCTTGCCGGCGCTCACCGCCGCGGTGGCCACCTCGACGTGCGCGGCGGGGATGGTCAGGTTCACCACGATCTCGACGTCGGGGTGGTTGAGCGCATCCTGCACTCCACCTGACGCCGGTACGCCGAATTCGGCGGCACGCACAGCCGCGACCTCCTCGAACAGGTCCGCAACGAGGTGCACCTTCACATCGGGGAAACGTGTGAGATTGGTCAGGTACTCCTTGCTGATGACCCCCGCGCCGACGATGGCGATGCCGACGGGGCCGGTACGCAGGATCTCGGTAGCGCCGATGCTCATTTCTTCCCCTGGCTCAGGTAGGCGAGGCTGTCGGCGACGGCGGTGAAGATGTCGCCGTCGAAATCGTCGAGTTCCACGACGGCGGCCTCAAGGCTGGGAGCGGCGTCGAGCACATCCCAGACGCGCATGCTGCCTGAACCGACGGCAACCTGCTCCTTGTCGTTCTTGGTCAGCGGGCCGTCCTTGATGTGGATGAAGCGCACGCGGTCCCCGAGGCGGCGGAGCAGTTCCACCGGGTCCTCGCCTCCCACGGCTGCCCAGTAGGTGTCGACCTCGAGGACCACCTCGGGATCGAGGTAGCCGGCGAGGACCTCGAGCCCAGGAGTGCCGTCGATGTGCTCCTCCAGCTCGAACTCGTGATTGTGGTAACCGACCGTGATGCCGTACTCGGCGCCCTTCTTCGCCGCCGTGTTGAGCGCTTCAGCTGTGGCCCTGATGCCGGCGTCCGAGGTCCAGTGGGAGCGCTCGACGTGGGGATCGATCACGGTGCCGATACCGAGCTTGCGAGCAGCATCGAAGATTTCGTTCTGGTTCGCGCGGAGGAGCGGTGCGTGACCTGAGGGTGCGGTGAGGCCGTTGGCGGACAGTGCTTCGGCCAGCTCGTCTGCCGTGGCGACGAAGTTGTAGGGCTCGACGGCGGTGTAGCCCAGCTCGGCGATGCGCTTGATGGTGCCCGGGAGGTCCTCCCCTATAGCCGTCCGCAGGGTGTAGAGCTGGAGTGAATACATCACGGAGAAGATCCTCGCTGAGAAAGTAGTTTACTGAACCGGTTCAGGTAATAGCTCGAACCTAAGTGATAACCCTCGCCGGGTCAAGCATTTCCGGACGCTATTGTGTATGCCATGGCCAAGGAAACCATTGCCGGTCTGGCGAAGAGGCTAGGCATTTCGAAGGCCTCCGTCTCCTACGCACTGAACGGCCAGCCGGGTGTCAGCGAGCTGACACGGCGTCGCGTCCTGGACCTCGCCGAAGAACTCGAATGGTACCCGAGCTCCTCCGCGCGCGCCCTCTCCCGGTCGCGTGCAGGTGTCGTGGGAATGGTGCTCTCCGCAGATCCCCTGCTGATCGGGACGGAGCCCTATCACATGGGCCTTCTCGCCGGGATCGAAACCGCCCTCGCGGAGGGCGACATGGCGCTCATGCTCCGCGTGGTGGGGAAGGACCCAACGCAGGAGCGCGCTATCTACGAACGCTGGGCCGGCGAGCGGAAGGTGGACGGCGTCCTGCTGTTCGACCATCTGCACGACGATGTGCGCCCCGCGCTACTGGACAGATTGGGCTTACCGTTCGTCCTGCACGGCGCACCGCACAAGGGTGCGTCGGCAACAGTGTCCGGCACGACGACGAACCACTCCGTCGACGCCGCCACCATCGTCGATCACCTGCACCGCGCCGGACACCGTCGTATCGCGCACATCTCCGGGCCGCACAGATTTCTTCATGAGGAGGAGCGCATCCGTGGCATACGGAGGTGTGCCACCGGGTACGGGATGGACGTGATCCAGTACGAGGCGGATTACGCGCTCGACGCCGGGCACGACGCCGTCGTGTCCCTTCTGACGGATTCGACGGAACCGCCTCTTACGGCGCTGGTGTTCGGCAACGATCTCATGTCCATGGGCGGCCTCCTCGCAGTACGCGAACTGAGGCTGCGCTGCCCGGAGGACGTCGCCATCGTCAGCTGGGACGATTCGCTCCACTGCCGGCTCGCGTCACCATCGGTCACCGCGCTGTCCCGGAATCCCGGGATGCAGGGGCGCGTGGCCGCCGAACTGCTGCTCGCCCTGCTCGATTCGGGCCAGGCCCAGACCCGCGCCATGCCGGGGAGTGAACTGGTGGCTAGAGCCAGCACGGCGACCCAGCGATGATTCGGCCTTCAGCGCCGGGTCGCTGTCCTACAACTACGCGGCAGGCTCGGCCGCCGTCGCCCGTCGAACTGTGCGCTGAACAGCTGAGCCAGTCGTCCTCTGGTTCAGCTGTTCTTGGTCCGCACGGGGCTGTCCTCGATCTCGTCCAGAACGGGCGAGTCCTCGTCCCCGTCGACGGCTTTCTGTGCAGGAGTCTCAACCGGTGTCGATGACGTATCGTCGCCGTGATCCGGTAGTTCGCTGTGGCCTGCGAGGGATTCAGCCAGCTCCTCGTCAGCTGACTCATCGTGGTCCGGGCGCTCAACAGATTCGTTCATGATTCATCCTTCTCTCGTGACTGCCGTTCCAGGGTTGCTGCACTGTAATTCAAGACGTGCTGCAGAAAGAATGGGATTCAATCCCATTCTTCGCCAAGCTAATAGTAAGCCTACTTGCTACTGCTGGTCACCCTCAGCGATGCCTACCGAGTTGTGGTGGCCATATGAAGGGTAATCTGGAGAAGGACGCGGTCCAGGTCGAAACCTGTCTACGCCATGTGGAGCACCCACTCAGTGCGGTAGTCTCCTTCCGGGTAGTTCCGGCGTCCCGGTTCAGCAATGGGCCTTTCTGGTTCCTCCAATGCCTAGACAGGTGCACATGCCGCACGAAGAAGAATTGTCCAGCGAAGCCGACCGTGATCCGCTGACGGCACAGCTTCAAGACATGGTGCTTGAAAGTGAGGACGTCCAGGACTTCCTCACCGGACTGGTAACGGTTGCGGCCAAATCCTTCACGGGCGCCTACGGCGAGGTGTTCTGCGGAGTGACCCTGCTGCGTCCCTCGTCAATGACCACCGTTGCCAGTAGCAGCGAGAAGGCCCAGTGGGTGGATGAGGTGCAATACGGATTCGATGATGGCCCGTGCCTGCGCGCCGCCCGCGAGGACGTCACGGTGCACATCCCGGATTTCCTGACCGAGACCCGGTTTCCCGACTACCGCGAAGCCATCAGGGCCCATGGCCTACGTTCGGCCCTGGGCATTCCCATCCGCCTCGACGAGGGCGCCAGCGCGGGCCTCGACTTTTATTCGACCGAACCCAACGCCTTTGACGATAACAGCATCGCGGTCGCAGAGGGTATCGCACGCGACGCCTCGAAGTCCTTGCGTCTTGCCGTTCGGATCGCGAAACTCAGCGACGCTACTAGACATTTGAGGGCAGCAATGGAATCCCGCACGACCATCGATATGGCTGTGGGAGCGATCATGGCGCAGAACCGGTGCAGCCAGGACAAGGCCATGGGCATCCTGCGGAGCGCTTCGTCGTCGCGGAATATCAAACTCCGCGATCTTGCGGCGAGCATTCTCAGTTCGGTCGGACAGACCAAGCCCGTGACTACGCACTTCAGTGATTGATCAGCGGATTCTGGAGCGTCGGGCAGCTACAGGTTGATCTGATCTTCCACGGCACGAGCGATTTTGCGGAGGAAGCGTCCGTCGTGCTGCGAGAACTCCCGGGGTTCTTGGTCGATGACGCACAGCGTGCCAACGGTCCAACCACCCGGACCCCGCAACGGGTATCCGGCGTAGAAGCGGATGTAGGGCTTTCCAAGGACCAGGGGGTTCGCGCTGAACCGGTCGTCCTCAAGCGCATCCCGGATGATCAGCGGGCCGGCGTTGCGGATGGTCGCGTTGCAGAACGTGATTTCTCGTGGCAGGTTCTGCTCGATGGGCCCGATGACGGATTTGAGGAACATCCTATGGTCGTCTATCAGCGCCACGATGGATGAGCTGACCTTGAAGTAGTCCTTCACCTGCTGCGTGTAGCGGTCAAAGCGGTCCTCGGCTTCGGAGTCGAGGAGATTGGTGCGGGTGACGGCATCGAACCGTTCCTGTTCGGCTTCTTCGGCAGTGAAGAGAAATGACCCTACCGCGCCAAGGGCTTTCCTGGAGTCGCCGGCGGTTTCGCTTTGGGCGTGCCCGTCGCTTTTCGGCACTCGTAGCTGCACAGCAGTGGTTTCGAGAAGTTCGTTCGCGGCCTCGGCGAGAAGGTCCCGTTCGCTGCTCGGAAGAACGAGTAATCCGCCCAGGTAAGCCTGTACCTCGAATTCTGAGACGGAGCCGCCGATGGCGTAGTAGCCCACCCACAGCTCGTAGACGCTGAGATGCGCTTCGGCCAACGCAATCGTGGTCAGTTTGACTTGCACTTGACCGTTCATGATCCTCCGAGCTCTATGCCCCCGTGGCCGGTATACAGCAGTAGGGCCACTGGATTGACACAGCTTCCACTGATGGTCAGCATACTTAGTTGTCTCAACCGTAGCGCACGCCCATCGTCAATCCCGGTGTCACCCGTGGAACCCAGCGGATCTTCGGCAAGTCTCCTTAGTCCCCGAGCACATAGCGGTCGTGGTTTCGTGAGTCCTGCCCTTCATTCCTTCCTGATCAACAGCACGTAAAGGACGCGCGGACGGATCAGTGTGAGCAGCCGTCGCCGGGCTGACGTCGACGTGCTGTGCAGGAATCTGTTGATCGCAGCGCCTACAAGGCCGGGAGCACTGTGGTGGACCGCATGGGGAGCCCCCTTGATGGTGGCTGCCTCGCCGTGCTGGGACTCACGGGCGAGCCGGTGGGACCAGGCGCTGCCGGCAACCCCGTCACGCGAGCCACGGAGTACGAGCACGGGTTGTTCTACCAGGGGTAGCCGATCCTCGAGCCGGTAGCTCATCGCCAGTTTCAGTTGCGCCAGGTACCAGCGTGGCCCACAGCGGAGGACATCGAAGTTTTGAACCATGCTCAGCAACGGCTTCTCGAGGAAGGAGTTGATGCCGAGCGTCAGAGCCTGCTGACGGGTGGTACGGCGTTCCGCGTCGACGGCGGCCCCGATCAGGACGAGGTGAGACACGAGATCAGGGCGTTGCACAGCGAGTTCGGTGGCGCTCTGCACTCCCATGGAATGCCCGACGACGACGCAGGACGACGCACCGGCTTCGTCGAGAAGCGCTCCGATCAGCTCCGCCGTTGCCTCATTGGTTGTCGCGTGCAAGGGCCGCCTCGTCCACCCGTGGCCGGGCAGGTCGATGAGGTGCACATCGCCGTCGGCGGACAGCACGGTCCCGAGGCGGCGGAAGTACCGGTGGGACATCCCGATCCCGTGGATGAGGACGAAGACCGGCGCCGGGTTCCCCTCCCTTGGGTCGATGCGGTGAGAGGCAGTCCCGTGACCGATGAAGTAGGAGCGGCATTGTATGTCCTGAACAGTGATGCTGCTCAGCTCGCGCGCCTTGACTCGAGACGGCGTGTCCGGCCTGTAGGACCTGAACGAGCGATCCGAGTATGTGGGCGCGGACGGGGACGACACGGGTTCGACAGCACCCCCATCGGCAGGCGTCTGCGTCGACACCGAATGACCCCGCACCAACGCCAGGACCGCTGTTGCGATGCTGTCAGCACCGGCGCGGTGGGCGGCGTGCGGTTGGCCGGGTATTTCGACGAGATCTCCGTCCCGGGCGTTGCGGCTGAGCATTTCGCACCAATCGTGGCCGGCGATGATGTCCCGGGAACCTCGGACGACCAGGACGGGGCGGGTGACCAGGGGCAGCCTGTCGTCGAGACTGTAGCCCAGCATGACAGGCAGTTCCTTCAGATACCACGGAATACCGCATTGCACATAAGCGGTACCGACCATCAGGTTCGTGACGGGACGCTCGATGAGGGTGTCCGCAGCAAGCATCAGTGTGTGTTTGACCGGGGATCGGTGCTCGGTATCGGTAACGGGGCCGATCAACACGAGCTGGGACACCAGATCAGGTCGGCTGATAGCGAGCTCGGTCGCAAACTGCGCGCCCATGGAGTGCCCGATCACCACGCACCCCTCCACGCCTTCCTCATCCAGCGCGTGCGCCATCATCGCCGCGTAATCCTGGACGCTGAGCTGGCGGCCAGGTGTGGGTGTTCCGCCGAAACCGGGCAAATCGAAGATGAGGATGTCCCCGTGGTCGATGAGTACCCGCTGCAGCTTGTCGTAGTAGCGGTGGGACATCCCGATTCCGTGCACCATCACGAAGAGCGGCCTCACCGTTCCCGGTGCCGGAACTCGCCTGGAGAGATGCACGCGATACGAAACATCGTCGCGCACGGCCTCATCAGCGGCCGTAGTAGTCTCTGCAACAGAGAAACGCGGGGTCTGCGTCCGGGTCATGAAGTTCTCAGGGTCGGCGGTAGCGGTTGAGTGTGGGGCAGTCGAAGGGGTCGCGGGCGGCGAGGCCTACCCGGTTGAGGTAGGACACGACGGCGCTGTAGGACGCCGTAACGCCTACCTCGGTGTAGGGCACCCGCAGGCGCTCGCAGTGCTCCTTGACGATCACCGCGGCCCGGCGCAGGTGCGGGCGCGGCATGTCCGGGAAGAGGTGGTGCTCGATCTGGAAGTTCAGGCCGCCGAAAGCATTGTTCACGAACGAACCTCCCCGGATGTTGCGTGAGGTCAACACCTGCTTCTGGAAGAAGTCCAGGGCGCTGTCCCTGGGCACCACGGGCATGCCCTTGTGGTTCGGGGCGAAACTCGCCCCCATGTAGATCCCGAACACGGCCAGCTGCACGCCGAGGAACGCGAACGCCATCCCGACCGGCAGGAACCAGAACAGGACCCCGAGAT
>JAABUN010004076.1_pt1 | contig 20783 bp, 20 predicted proteins | sample 5559311 | NCBI WGS metagenome assembly JAABUN01 (sample SAMN10711877, study PRJNA513370) | rock metagenome | isolation source: Antarctica rocks | place: Antarctica: Victoria Land, Siegfried Peak sud
GGTTGGGGTCGACCTCGGGACCAAGCAGGGCGTCGCCTACGGCGCGGTGCAGCATCGCCATGTCGCGGTCGTGGCTGTGTCCGCGGTCGTGGCCTTCGTCGGTACCGCGGCTGCCGTCTCTGCGATCCCTGCCGTCGCGCACCGGCCGGCTGCCGACCGGGTGTGGCTGGGCGCTCATTGCCCTGTCCTCATCGTGCTCATCGCCCTACTGCTCACTCGTCGGTCGAGCTCCGGGCGGACACTGATGATCGGTGCCACGGATCACGGATGGCGGCGATCCGGCAACGCCACAGGCGCCGCCGGCCACGCGTCATACGTGACCTGGACCCGCTGATGCGGATCCCGCGCTGCCTACCATCCGGACTTTCACCGTCGGTCCTGGAGTTCCACCAGGTCAACCGGCCGCTGGATGCGGTCGGGTCGCGGACTGTCACCGCCGGCTCGGAGTTGCACCGACCCCGGAGCGCGTACTGCTGCCGTCCATCGTAGATCACCAGCCTGCGCACGCCGACCCCCCAACCACTGGGGCGCTGATTGCGAGCCGGGCCGGAGCCGACAGTGGCCGAGTGCTCAGTCGCCCTTCACGTTGAGGATCTGAGACAGGGTGTGCCGGATCTGCACCAGGTCGGCCGCATCGGCCATGACCACGTCGATCGGCTTGTAGGCCGCCGGGATCTCGTCAATAAACGCGTTCGAGCCCGACCACTCGATGCCTTCCATCGCCTGCGCGAGATCCTGCTTGGTGAAGGTCCGCCGTGCCGAGGACCGGGAGTGCTCCCGACCCGCCCCGTGCGGCGCGCTGTGCAGCGACACCGCGTCACCCTTGCCCTGCACGACATACGAACGGGTGCCCATCGAGCCCGGAATCAGGCCCCACATGCCCTCAGCGGCGTTGATCGCACCCTTGCGCGACACCCAGACCTGGCGCCCCCAGTGCGTCTCCTGCTCGGTGTAGTTGTGGTGGCAGGACACCTCCTGCTCCCGCTGGACCGCCTCGCCGACGAAGGCTGAGACGCAGTCGAGCACCCGGTCCATCATCTCCGCGCGGTTGAGCCGGGCGTACTCCTGCGCCCAGCGCAGCTGTCGGATGTAGGCCCAGAACTCCGCCGTCCCCTCGACCAGGTACGCCAGGTCGGGGTCAGGCAGCTCGATCCACCACTGCCGGCACAACCTCTGGGCCACCTCAATGTGCCGGGTGGCGATGCGGTTGCCCACCCCGCGCGAGCCGGAGTGCAAAAAGGCCCAGGCACGGTCCTGCTCATCGACCGACACCTCGATGAAGTGGTTGCCCGAACCCAGCGAGCCGAGCTGCATCCGCCAGCTGCCGGCGACCTGGTCCGGGTCGAAGTCCGCCTGCTGCGCCAAGCGCTCCAACTCGGCGACCCGGGTGCGGGCAGTCGTGGTCAGCGCAGTGTTGGCTACACCGGCGGACAGCGGCACGACCTGCTCGATCGCTGTCCGCAGGGCGGTGAGCGGTCCGGCGGCACGCACCTGGGCACCGGTGAGCTGGGTGCGCACGGCATCCATGCCACAGCCGATGTCGACCCCGTCGGCGGCTGGGATGACCGCCCGCTGGGTGGGGATGACCGAACCCACCGTGGCGCCCTTGCCCAGGTGTGCGTCCGGCATCAGCGCGATGTGCGGGAAGACGAACGGCATCGTCGAGGCAAGCCTGGCCTGCGCCTCGGTTTGCGGGTCAAGGATGGAGGCCCAGCTGGTGAGCCGCTTGGTGATCTGCGTCCTGGGAACGATGGCACCTCCTGATATGCCGTGCGCGTGCCGACGGTACCGACTGCCGGCCCTGCCAGCCAGCGGTTTCTTGATCGCTGGAGGCGGGTCCGCCTTCATACCATGGCAGTGGTAGTCTTGTAGTATGCAAACGACCATTGACAAGGCCGGCCGCGTGGTCGTCCCGAAGCGGCTACGCGACGAGATCGGTCTCGTCCCCGGAGCGGTCGAGATCAGCGTCGTCGGTGCAGCCCTGCAGGTGCAGCCGCTGACGGGTGACACGCTGGTCGAGGACGGGGGACTGCTGTTGCTGCCTGCGGCGTCGGAGCCGATGAGCGTCGATGAGGTGCGCGAGCTACGCCGTGCCGACCAGCGCTGAGCGTCTTCTGCTCGACACCAGCGCAGCCATCGCCCTGGTCTCCCCCAACCACGTGCTGCACTCGGCCGCCAGGCAGCGGCTGCGAGGAGTCCGGTTGGGTCTGAGCGGACATGCCACCTACGAGATTTTCTCCGTGCTCACCAGGATGCCGCCGCCCCAACGACTGAGTCCCTCGGCTGCCTTACGGCTCATCGAGACCAACTTCCCCGACTCCGTCATGCTCGACGAGCCATCGAGCCGAGAGGTGCTGCAACGGTGCGTCGAGGCGGACATCAGTGGCGGCGCTGTTTACGACGCCCTGGTCGCAGCCGCCGCCCGAGCCCACGACATACCTCTGGTCAGTGCCGACGCCCGCGCCGAGCGCACCTACCGGGCGTGGCCGATCAACTACGAGCTCCTCACCTGACGGCCTTGTATTGACAGATATCAATATGAGTACCACGCTCAGTCCATCGGGGAAGATCGATTCGAGGAGATCGCCATGGCCGAACCAGAGCTTCGCGAGCAGGTCAGGCAGCGGTATGCCGATGCTGCGGTCCGCGTGACGTCGGGGGCGGGTAGCGGGCTCGAGGTCCTCGACGCTCCCTCCTGCTGTGAGACCGAGGCAGCAGTTGATGAGACGTTCGGGGCAGGACTGTACGGCGAGCAGGATCGAGACGAGCTGCCGGCAGACGCGCTGGCTGCCAGCCTTGGGTGTGGCAACCCGATGGTGGTGGCTGCGCTCCAAGAGGGCGAGCGGGTCCTGGACCTGGGGTCCGGTGGCGGGATCGACGTGCTGCTGTCAGCTCGTCGCGTGGGCCCGACCGGGTTCGCCTACGGGGTCGACATGACCGATGAGATGCTGCAGCTTGCCAGAGCCAACGCGACCAAGGCTGGCGCTACAAACGTGGAGTTCCGCGAGGGGACCATCGAGGACATTCCCCTGCCGGGCGCGTCGGTCGACGTGGTGATTTCCAACTGCGTCATCAACCTGTCGACCGACAAGCCGGCGGTGCTGGCCGAGATGTTCCGAGTGCTGGTCCCCGGCGGGCGAATCGGGATCTCCGACGTCGTCGCAGAGGATGACCTGAGCGCCGATGACCGGGCCGAGCGAGGCTCCTATGTCGGCTGCATCGCCGGTGCGCTGTCCGAGGGCGAGTACCTGGACGGGCTTCTGGCGGTCGGATTCACCGACGCCGAGGTGGTCTTCACCCACGAGGTCGCGCCGGGCATGCACGCCGCCATCGTCCGCGCGACCAAGCCGATCGACGACGCGCTTCTGCAGTGACCGTCAGGGAATGGCGCAGGAGACGGGTAGCGTTGACTGCCCGATGACCGGCCCACTGATTGTCCAGTCCGACAAGACCCTCCTGCTGGAGGTCGACCACCCCGACGCGGAGGCTGCCCGACGGGCGGTGGCGCCGTTCGCCGAGCTTGAGCGGGCACCCGAGCACATCCATACCTACCGGGTCACCCCCCTGGGACTGTGGAACGCGCGCGCCGCGGGCCACGACGCCGAGCAGGTCGTGGACGCGCTCGTCACGCACAGCCGCTACCCCGTTCCCAACGCCCTGCTGGTCGACGTGGCCGAGACGATGGCCCGATACGGCCGACTCACCCTGGACCGGGTCGAGCGCGCACCCAGTGAGCACAGCCAGGAGAGCGCCGACGAGTCGACCCGCGCCACGTCACAGCTCGTGCTGCGCACCACCGACCGCGCCGTGCTCGCCGAAGTGCTTCGGCACAAGAAGATCCGCCCGCTCGTCGGCGAGCGGATCGACGCCGACACCGTCGTGGTGCACCCTTCCGAGCGGGGCCACCTCAAGCAGGAGCTGCTCAAGGTCGGCTGGCCTGCCGAGGACCTCGCCGGCTACGTCGACGGGGAGAAGCACCCGATCACGCTGCGCCAGGACGACTGGTCGCTGCGGCCCTACCAGGAGCAGGCGGTCGAGGGCTTCTGGCACGGCGGGTCCGGCGTCGTCGTGCTGCCCTGCGGCGCCGGCAAGACCCTGGTCGGCGCGGCCGCGATGGCCCGTTCGGGCACCACCACCCTGATCCTGGTGACCAACACGCTGGCCGCCCGCCAGTGGCGCGAGGAGCTGCTCGCCCGCACCTCGCTGACCGAGGACGAGATCGGTGAGTACTCCGGTGCCCGCAAGCAGATCCGCCCGGTCACCATCGCGACCTACCAGGTGCTGACGCTGAAGCGCAAGGGCATCTACCCGCACCTGGACCTGCTCGATGCCCGCGACTGGGGGCTGATCGTCTACGACGAGGTGCACCTGCTCCCGGCCCCGATCTTCCGGATGACCGCCGACCTACAGGCCCGCCGGCGGCTCGGTCTGACTGCGACCCTGGTCCGCGAGGACGGCCGCGAGTCCGACGTCTTCTCCCTGATCGGGCCCAAGCGCTTCGACGCGCCGTGGAAGGATATCGAGACCCAGGGCTACATCGCGCCGGCCGACTGCGTCGAGGTGCGGGTGAGCCTTCCCGAGAGCGCCCGAATGGCGTATGCCGTGTCCGAGCCGGAGGAGCGCTACCGCTACGCGTCGTGCGCTGCTGCCAAAATCCCGGTGGTCGAGGAGCTGGTCGCGGCCCACCGCGGGCAGCAGACCCTGGTCATCGGTCAGTACCTCGACCAGCTGGACACGCTCTCGCAGCGGTTGGCCGCCCCCCTGATCACCGGGGAGACCACGGTGACCGAGCGACAGAAGCTGTTCGGCGAGTTCCGCACGGGCGAGATCAACCTGCTCGTGGTCAGCAAGGTCGCCAACTTCTCCATCGACCTGCCCGAGGCCTCGGTGGCGATCCAGGTGTCGGGCACCTTCGGCTCCCGGCAGGAGGAGGCCCAGCGCCTCGGCCGGGTGCTGCGGCCCAAGGGCGATGGCCGCACCGCGCACTTCTACACGGTCGTGGCCCGGGACACCGTGGATGCCGACTTCGCGGCGCACCGGCAGCGGTTCCTGGCCGAGCAGGGCTACGCCTACCGCATCGTCGACGCCGACGACCTCGACCAGCTGGACGTGTCGTCCGCCCAAGATTTGAGCTGAGGGCGACACCAGAATGAAGGTGACACTACCCAGCGATCAGCGGACATCCAGCTAATTCCCAGACAAGGGTGGACACTGGGGGTATGAACGCGACCCCGGAGGCCACGCTGCTCATCGTCGAGGACGAGCCCAACATCCGCGACCTGCTCGCGACCAGCCTGAAGTTCGCCGGCTTCGCCGTGCACACCGCCCCCGACGGCGCGACCGCGCTGCGCTTGGCCGATGAGCACGATCCCGACCTGGCGGTCATGGACGTCATGCTGCCCGACATGGACGGCTTCACCGTGACCCGCCGGCTGCGCGACCGCGGCCGGGAGCTGCCTGTGGTCTTCCTGACCGCGCGGGACTCGCTGGACGACAAGGTCAAGGGTCTGACCGTGGGTGGCGACGACTACGTCACCAAGCCGTTCAGCCTCGAGGAGGTCGTGGCCCGCATCCGCGCAGTGCTGCGCCGCACGCAGGAGCTGGCGCCCGAGGAGGACACCATCATGCGGGTGGCCGACTTGGAGCTCGACGAGGACAGCCACGAGGTCCGCCGGGCCGGGCAGGTCATCGACGTCTCGCCCACCGAGTTCAAGCTGCTGCGCTACCTGATGCTCAACCCCGGCCGGGTGCTGTCCAAGACCCAGATCTTGGACCACGTCTGGGACTACGACTTCCGTGGCGAGATGGGCATCGTCGAGTCCTACATCTCCTACCTACGGCGCAAGATCGATACGGTGGGAGAGCCGCTGATCCACACTAAGCGCGGCGTCGGCTACGTCCTTCGCCCGCCCCGCCCCTGAGGGCCGGCCCCCCTTAGGGTGGGACAGATGAGCCGGATCCACGCGCTCAAGAAGCGGGCATACCGCCACCTGCACGCCCTGTCGCTGACCAAGCGACTGGTCGCGGTGGTCGTCCTGATGGTGCTGGTGGCCTACTTCATCACGACGAGCGTGACCACGATGCTGCTGCGCACCTACCTCACGGACCGGGTCGACGCCGACCTCAACCAGTACATCTCCACTCGCGGCCAGAGCGCGACCGCAAACTTCCTGCGCGACTCCCTCGAGTCGCCCGGCTCAGACGGACGGACGCCACCAAGTAGCTACTACGTCTTCTTCACCCCCGTCGAGTCGGACCGCGACGTGCGGGTACTGCTGATGCCCAGCGACGAGGGAGTGGGCCCCGACCTTGGCCGACCCGGTGGCGACAGAGGGCAAGCGGGCGACGAGCCGGTCTCCGTGGAAGCCGTGGGCGGCGACCAGTGGCGGGTGCAGTCGGTCCGAGCCACGGCTGGGCAGCAGGAGGGCACCTTGTCCGTGGCCCTGCCCCTCACCAGGGTGAACAACACGGTCAAACAGCTGTGGGTACTGACCTCCTTCGTCGGGCTGGGCACCCTCGTGGCGGTGGCACTGCTGGGCTGGCTCGCGGTGCGCAGGGCCTTCCGGCCGCTGTCCCGGATCGAGGACACCGCCGCGGCCATCGCCGCCGGTGACCTGACCAGTCGTATCCCCGACCCCGGGGCCGACGACGAGGTGGCCTCGCTGTCGCACTCCCTCAACGCGATGCTTGCCCGCATCGAGGCGGCCTTCGCGGTGCGCGAGGGCTCCGAGCGTCGGATGCGTCAGTTCGTCGCCGATGCCAGCCACGAGCTGCGCACCCCTCTGGCCACGGTCCGCGGGTATGCCGAGCTGTACCGCGCCGGGGCGGTCACCGAGCCCGAGGACGTGGCCGGCGCGATGGCCCGGATCGAGAACGAGGCCACCCGGATGACCCGGCTGGTCGAGGACCTGCTGCTGCTGACCCGCTGGGACACCTCTCCGCGGCTCGAGCACGAACCCGTCGACCTCACCGTGCTGGTCGCCGACGTGGTGCAGGACGCGCGGGTGCGGGCCCCGGACCGCTCGGTCACCATGCGACCGCTCCCCGGGGGCACCGGCGCACCGGTCACCGTGGGCGATGACGGCGCGCTGCGCCAGGTGCTGACCAACCTGGTGGCAAACTCGATCGCTCACACCCCCGAGGCCACCCCGATCGAGGTCGCCGTGGGGGTTCAGGCAGCCCGCTGCGTGGTCGAGGTATGTGACCACGGGAGCGGGATCGAGCAGGGCACCGCCGACCGTGTCTTCGAGCGCTTCTACCGCGCCGACGCCTCGCGCAGCCGCGAGCGCGGCGGCACCGGGCTGGGGCTGGCGATCGTCGCGACCATCGTGGCCCGACACGGTGGCACGGTGCGTCACTACCCCACTCCTGGTGGCGGTGCGACCTTCCGGGTCGAGCTGCCCGTCCAGAGCCGCACACCAGCGAGGTCGGGCACCCCCACGCCGGTCGGGTTCTCTCCGCGCTGAGCCGTCCAGGCGACTCACAGCCCCTGCCCAGGCACGACCGAGGGCGCGGGTGTCTGATGGAGCTGAGCACATCGACCGCATACCGCTGCACCTTTCAGGAGTAACCGTGGCACCCCGAGCCAGCACCCATCGCACCCGCCTCACCGACCTCACCGCTGTGGGACTCCTTGCTGCCCTGCTGGCTTCTGGTGGCACGTATGCCGTGACCACCGCGGCTCAGCAGGAGGCGCCGACCGTGGTGGAAGCCGGCGGGCGGGCCTCTACTCCCGCCACCACGGCGTCGTTCACCGCAAGCCAGGAGTGGGGCGCCGTGGCCGCGCGGGTCGGCCCGAGCGTGGTGTCGATCGAGGTGGCCACCGCCCAGGGCGGCGGTGCCGGCTCCGGGGTGGTCTGGGACACCGAGGGCCACATCGTCACCAACGCCCACGTCGTGCAGGGCGCCGAGAAGGTGCGGGTCACCCTCGACGACGGCCGGTCGTATGCCGCGCAGGTCGCGGGGTCCGACCCCGCTACCGACTTGGCTGTGCTCAGCCTGGACAAGGGCCCTGGCGACCTGACACCGATCGAGCACGGGACCGTTGCCGATCTCGCCGTGGCTGACCCGGTGATGGCGATTGGCAACCCGCTGGGCCTGTCCGGCACCGTGACCACCGGCATCATCAGCGCCCTGGACCGCCCCGTCAGCACCCAGTCCAGCGAACAGAGCGGGGGGACCCCGGCGGCAGCGGTCGTCACCAACGCGATCCAGACCAGCGCCGCCATCAACCCCGGCAACTCCGGCGGCGCCCTGGTCGACGCCTCAGGCCGGCTGATCGGTATCAATTCCGCGATCGCCTCGCTGTCCGCCGGGGCCGGCGGCCAGGGCGGCAGCATCGGCATCGGCTTCGCCATCCCGATGACCTCAGTCGACAACATCGTGGGCCAGCTGATTGACAGCGGCTCGGCCGAGCACGCCTTCTTGGGTGTCGGCTTGAGCGACGACGAGGCGAGCGTCGACGGTGCCACGCTCACCGGTGCAGGCGTGACCCAGGTGGAGGACGGCTCCCCCGCCGCCGCCGCAGGGATGCAGAAGGGCGATCTGATCGTCGACATCGACGGTGAGCGGGTCGGCAGCGCGGAGGCTCTGGTCGGCCAGGTCCGCGAGCGCACCATCGGCGCCCAGGTCACCGTCGGCGTCGTCCGCGACGGGCAGCGTCAGGAGTTCACCGCGACCCTGGACACCCGCCCCGACGAAGGCTGACCGCACTCAACACCTGCCCGGCGAAGGCTGACCTGCACCCACCCCGCCACCTGGCCGCCGGATCGTGTGCTCAGTGCTGTGCTGCAGCGCAGCACTGAGCACACAACTGAGCACCCGATCCTCCCGGGGTGGCCTGCTTGACGGCGCGGGACTCCAGGAGTGCGTGCATCGACCCGCGCGCTAGAGTGACGCTCCCCCACCGCTCGATCCGAGGATTGTCATGTCGATCGATGCTGCCCACGAGCTCACCGCCGAGCAGGTCTACCTGGCCCACGCCCGGGACGAGCTGGCCTTGATGCGCGAGCACACCTTGTCCCTGGAGGCTCAGGGTGGCGACCAGATCGCCGAGGAGCAGCTCGCCGGAGTGCTCCGGCTGCGAGCGGCGGCGCTGACCGACGACCGCTCGACCAGCCTGTTCTTCGGCCGCCTCGACATGGCGGCGGAGGTCAGCAGTGGCGGGAGCGTCTCGGCGGGGAAGGGTGGCGAGGGCGTCTCGTCCCGGGCACGTGGCGCAACGAGCGGAGACACCGTCGGCGACGGCGGGAACCGGTGGTATGTCGGTCGCCGGCACGTCTCCGATGCCCACGGCGACCCGGTGGTCATCGACTGGCGGGCCCAGGTGTCCACCGCGTTCTACCGGGCCTCGCCCACCGAGCCGATGGGGGTGCGGCTGCGCCGCCGGTTCGGCGTCGAGGGGGGCGAGCTCACGGCATACGAGGACGAGCACCTGCTCGCCCCGCAGCCGAGCGACGCGACCGGCCACAGCCAGATCCTGGCCAGCGAGATCGAGCGTCCGCGCTCCGGCCCGATGCGCGACATTGTCGCCACGATTCAGCCTGAGCAGGACGAGATCGTGCGCTCTGACGTCACCCGGACGATCTGCGTGCAGGGAGCCCCCGGCACCGGCAAGACCGCGGTGGGGCTGCACCGGGCGGCGTGGCTGCTCTACGCCTACCGCGAGCGGCTGGCGCGCAGCGGAGTGCTGGTGATCGGGCCGAACCGGACCTTCCTGGAGCACGTCGGCGCGGTGCTGCCCTCTCTGGGGGAGATCAATGTGCGGCAAACCACCATCGACGAGCTGACCGCCCAAGAGGGAGTCAGGGTCCGCGCGCAGGACGTGTCTGCCGTGGCGGTGCTCAAGGGCGACGCCCGGATGGCTGAGCTGCTGCGCCGCGCGGTGTGGAGCACGGTCCGGCCGGTGACCGAGCCGTTGGTGCTGCCGCGAGGGTCGCGCACCTGGCGGGTGCCGACCTACGACGTGCAGGACATCGTCGAGGAGCTGCGCGGACGCTCGGTCCGGTATGCCGCGGCGCAGGCGATGCTGCCGCGTCGACTGGCGCACGCGGTGCTGGTGCGGATGGAGCGCAGCGGGGACAGCCCGGATGACCAGGTGCAGGACACGGTGACGCGCAGCGCCTCGATGCGGGCCTACGTCAAGACCATCTGGCCCTCCCTCGATCCGGTCCGGGTGCTGTGGCAGCTGTGGTCCTCACCACAGGCCCTGGCTGAGGCGGCGGACGGTCTGCTCTCGGCACTGGAACAGCAGGCGCTGACCTGGGAGCGCCCGCCCCGCAGCCCGGGGACCGCCCGGTGGACCGCGGCCGATGCCGTGCTCCTCGACGAGCTGGCCGACCTGGTCGAGCGCACGCCCAGCCTCGGGCACATCGTGCTCGACGAGGCGCAGGACCTCTCCCCGATGCAGCTGCGCGCCGTCGGCCGCCGGGCCGCGACCGGGTCACTGACCGTACTGGGTGACATCGCGCAGGGCACCACGCCGTGGTCGACGACGTCGTGGGAGGAATCGCTGCGGCACCTGGGCGCCGAGGATGCGCACCTGGAGGTGCTGGACCGTGGCTTCCGAGTGCCCGGAGCAGTGATCGACTATGCCGCGCGGCTGCTCCCGACGATCGCGCCCGGGTTGGGTGTCCCGAGGTCGGTGCGTGACGACCCGGGCCGGCTCGACGTGCGCCAGGTGCCGGACTCCTGTGCCGGCGTGCCCGCCGAGGTGGCGCGGATCTTCGAGTATGCGGGGACCATCGGTGTGATCGTGGCGCAGGGCCAGGTCGCCCGGGTGGGCACGGAGCTCACGGCGAGCGGCACGGCATACCTGCAGCTCGGAGAAGAGCACGACCAGGAGCTGCTCGCCTCCCCACCTCGGGTCCAGCTGGTGCCTGCGGCGCTGGCCAAGGGCCTGGAGTTCGACCAGGTGATCGTCGTCGAGCCGGCCGCCATCGTGGCTGCTGAGCCGGATGAGCGGACCGGTCTGCGGCGACTGTATGTCGTGCTGACCCGAGCCGTCTCCGGGCTCACCGTGCTGCACTCGCAGCCGCTCCCGCCCGACTTGGCCCCTACCGACGTCGGCTTCATCCACGCCTGCCACCCGGACCAGCTGGCCGCCGTTGCCACGTTCGTCCACGCCGATGATCCTGAGGCTCTCGTGGTTCTGGACCTCGACCGGCAACGGTTGGAGGAGTCGGGCGCGGCCGTGCGCCTGGAACCGGGAGAGCCCAATGATCCCTTGTCGCCGCTCTACCCCCACATCTACGGGCCGATCCCGCTGTCGGCGGTGCGCCGCGTGCTCGAGGCAGGTTTTGACATGCACGGGAGTTTCAGCGTTGGTGGCGAGGCACCCTGACAGCACGCAGCGGCCGACCGCGACACTCCCGAGGGTGTCGGGGTGGCATCGAGAGGCTCAGATGGGGATGATCAGGTGCGGGAGCAGTTGGCCCCATCACCGAACGTCGTCCCACGAGGAGATCTGCATGCACCCCACCCACATCCCGCTGCGCCTGGCCACCGGCGCCTTCATCCTGAACTCCGGCCTCGGCAAGCTCAAGGCCGACGAGGAGACCGCTCAGGGTCTGCACGGCATGGCGTCCACGGCCTACCCGGCCGTCAAGGACATGAAGCCCAAGGACTTCACCGAGCTGCTGGCCTACGGTGAGATCGCGCTGGGCACGGCGTTGCTCGCGCCGATGGTCTCCTCCGCCGTGGCGGGCACGGCGCTGACCGCCTTCGGCATCGGCACGCTGGGTCTGTACTTCAAGCTGCCAGGCATGACGATGGACGACGGCATCCGACCCACCCCGGAGGGCCTGCCCATCGCCAAGGACGTCTGGATGGTCGGTGCCGGGCTCACCCTGGCGACGCAGGGCGCGCTCGGAGCCGCGAAGTCTACGGCCAAGGGTGTCACCTCCTCGGCCAAGGGCCTGGCCTCGGACATCGGTCAGAGCACCAAGGACGCGCTGCCGTTCGGCTGACCCTGCGCACACGGCATACCTGCGCCGCGCAGCCCGCTCACGCAGCGGCTGCGCGGCCCCTGCGTGCCTTGCCGTACGCTCGAAGAACCCACCTCGGCAAGGAGCACCGATGCAGCGCACCCGCCTGCGACCAGGCACGACCCGGGTCGCCATCCTGGCGTGGGGTGGGCAGGCACTGATGGCCGTGCTGTGGCTGGTGAGCAGCATCATCGACAATGGCAGCTGGTGGGTGTGGCCGTTCGGGATCGCCTGGGCGCTGTTCGCGCTGTGCGCCGCCTACCGCGCCTACCGGCAGGCCGTCGTGGTCGACGACGAGGGTATGCAGCTGCGCACCGGGCTGTCACACACCGCCACCATCCCTTGGGACCTGGTCCGCGACGTCAGCCCGCAACCACCTGGCGAGTTCGTCTCGCGGCTGGCCGTCGTGCTCAACGACACCCGCGTGGTGCAGACACCGCTCGGCAAGGGCGACGAACGGCTGCGCGAGCTGTGGCTGAGCCGGCACGCGGCCTGAGCGATCGCTGGAGCGCCGACCTGGCGGTCCTGGCACCGGAGGCTGGTCCCGTGCGGTGGGCCACCGAGCTCGAGCTGCTCCGCGCAGGGTGGAGTGCACCGCACCGGCGCTACCACACGCTGGAGCACCTCGCGGAGGTGCTCGAGGCGCTCGATGTGCTGGTCGAAGCCGACGACCTGAGTGCCGATGAGGCTCGCGTTGCGCGGCTCGCGGCGTGGTACCACGACCTGGCCTACGACCCGCGGTCGGCGCCGGGGAGCAACGAGCACCGCAGCGCAACCTTGGCCCGGGATCACCTGCACCGGCTCGGCGTCGCCGACCAGATCGTGGACCTGGTCGAGGCGCTTGTGCTGATGACCGTCCGACATGAGGTCGACGCCGCCGTGCCCTATGCGCACCAGCGAGTCTTCGACGCCTTCCACGACGCCGACCTGTGGATCCTGTCGGCACGCCGGGAGCGCTATGCCCGGTATGCCGCGCAGGTGCGCCAGGAGTACGCACACGTGCCCGCTGGCGCCTTCGCCCTCGGCCGGTCGGCCATTCTGAGCGACCTCGGGGGGCGCCCGGCCATCTACCGCTGTCGTCGCGCAACCCGCAGCTGGGAGGCCCCGGCCCGGACCAACATCGCACAAGAGCTCGCCGCGCTCAGCGACCTCAGCGCTGCACCGAGCGCAGGAAGTGCTCGACCAGGGGCCACCACGGCTGGGCGCCGCAGCGGTTCGCCACCTCCGCAAGAGTGACCCACTGCGCCTCCATGACGTCGTCGTCCGCGGCGGTGGGTGCGACCGGCGCTCGCTGCGCGACACGAGTAGCGAAGACCGCGATGTGGTTGTCACCCGCGTCCCAGGGCGGCACCTGGTCTCCTGGCGCGATGGTGATGCGTTCGTAGCCGACGGGGAGCAGGTCGGCTGGGTCCACCAGCAGCCCGGTCTCCTCGGCGACCTCGCGCACGGCTGAGACCCGCAATGCCTCGCCGGCGTCTCGCTTGCCCCCCGGTGGCGCCCAGCCGGGCCGGCTCAGGTTGCGCACCAGGACCAGGTGGCTGCCGTCGGTGACCAACACCACCGATGCCCCCGACCGCTCGGGAGGCTCCAGCGGCGAGGCGATCAGGTCGAGCTGGTGCGGGCCGCCGACTGCGACCAGGGCGTCGGCATACCGACCCAGCGGTCGCTCCCCGCGGCGCTTGCGGAAGCGCAGGCCGCTGTCGCGGAGCCGGCGGGCCAGGTCGGAGCCGCCGGTCGGTGTGGCCCCGGCCCGCACCACGTCGGTATGACGTTCGGCCGGCACGTCGTAGTGGTCGCCCTCGAACGAGCGGTCGGGGATGCCGGCACGGTGTGCGAAGTCATGCAGCTCTGCCAGGGAGGTGTCACTGATCAGGTGGGACCACAGGCGTCCGTGCGCAGGCCACGACGGCTCGTCGATCCAGATGGCCACACCGGTGAGGGTAGCCGCCGCCGGCGATATCCCGTGGGTTGTGGACAACTTCTGCGCCACAGCTGTGCTCCGGCCTAGCGTCGGGGCACGGGTTGGCCGTCCGGCCAGGGCCCGCTCGGACAACCACGGGGAGGACCCCATGAGCACCACATTCAGCGTTGACACTGCCCGGATCGCAGCAGCCTCGGGCGACATCCAGCGCATCTCTGGCTCTATCGAGAGCGAGGTGCGCGCGATGATGGCCAAGCTCAACGCCCTGCAGGACTGCTGGCGCGGGTCAGCCGCAGGCAGCTTCGCAGCCGTGACCCAGGACTGGAGCGCCACCCAGGAGCGGGTGCGGGTGTCGCTGCAGCAGATCTCGACCACGCTGAAGACCGCCGGTGACGACTACGACCTGGTAGAGCAGACCAACCGGATGCGCTTCACCCCGCAGTGACCCCGGACGGTCGGCGCAGACCACAGCGGGGCGATCTCCCGTGAAGGGAGACCGCCCCGCTCAGTGTTGGTGCAGGCGTGCGGACCGATCTAGAAGTCCATACCGCCCATGCCGCCCATCCCGCCGTCGCCGCCACCGGGCATGGCCGGTGCCTTCTCGGGCTTGTCAGCGATAACCGCCTCGGTGGTCAGGAACAACGCGGCGATCGACGCGGCGTTCTGCAACGCCGAGCGAGTCACCTTGACCGGGTCGGCCACACCGAAGGCAAGCATGTCGCCGTACTCTCCGGTGGCGGCGTTGAGTCCGTGGCCCGGGGTGAGGTTGCGCACCTTCTCGGCCACGACCCCGCCCTCGAGACCGCCATTGATCGCGATCTGCTTCAGCGGAGCCTCCACGGCCACCTTGACGATGTTGGCCCCGGTGGCCTCGTCGCCGCTCAGGCCCAGACCGTCAAAGGCCGAGGATGCTTGGATGAGGGCCACACCGCCACCGGCGACGATGCCCTCCTCCACGGCTGCCTTGGCGTTGCGCACCGCGTCCTCGATGCGGTGCTTGCGCTCCTTGAGCTCGACCTCGGTCGCGGCGCCGGCCTTGATGACGGCGACGCCACCGGCCAGCTTGGCCAGCCGCTCCTGCAGCTTCTCCTTGTCGTAGTCGGAGTCGCTGTTCTCGATCTCCTTGCGGATCTGCGAGACCCGACCGGCGATCTGGTCGGCGTCACCGGCACCCTCGACGATCGTCGTCTCGTCCTTGGTGACGACCACCTTGCGGGCCTTGCCCAGCAGGTCCAGCTCCGCACTCTCCAGCTTGAGGCCGACCTCCTCGGAGATGACCTGTCCACCGGTCAGGATGGCGATGTCACCGAGCATGGCCTTGCGTCGGTCACCGAAGCCCGGCGCCTTGACCGCGACCGACTTGAAGTTGCCGCGGATCTTGTTAACCACCAGGGTCGCCAGTGCCTCGCCCTCGACGTCCTCGGAGATGATCGCCAGCGGTTTGCCGGACTGCATGACCTTCTCCAACAGCGGCAGCAGGTCCTTGATGGTGCCGATCTTGGAGTTGACGATGAGCACGTAGGCGTCCTCAAGGACGGTCTCCATGCGCTCGGTGTCGGTCACGAAGTAGGGCGAGATGTAGCCCTTGTCGAACCGCATACCCTCGGTGAGCTCCAGCTCGAGGCCGAAGGTGTTGGACTCCTCGACGGTGATGACACCCTCGTTGCCGACCTTGTCCATGGCCTCGGCGATCATCTCGCCGATCTCGGTGTCGGCCGCGGAGATGGACGCGCTCTGGGCGATCTGCTCCTTGGTCTCAACATCCTTGGCCATGCTGAGCAGCTCGGCGGTGACCGCCTCGACGGCCTTCTCGATGCCACGCTTGAGCGACATCGGGTTGGCTCCGGCGGCGACGTTGCGCAGGCCTTCGCGCACCATGGCCTGCGCCAGCACCGTGGCCGTCGTCGTGCCGTCGCCGGCCACGTCGTCGGTCTTCTTGGCGACCTCCTTGACCAGCTCAGCCCCGATCTTCTCGTAGGGGTCCTCCAGCTCGATCTCTTTGGCGATGCTGACACCATCGTTGGTGATGGTGGGAGCACCCCACTTCTTTTCCAGGACGACGTTGCGGCCCTTGGGGCCGAGAGTCACCTTGACGGCGTCGGCGAGGGTGTTCATACCCCTCTCCAGACCGCGACGGGCGTCCTCGTTGAATGCAATGATCTTGGCCATTCGGGTGGTTCCTCCCACACGCTGAACGGGTTGGCGACCGTCCTGTCGCCCGCGACGGACGGGTCCACCCACCGGGGCTCAGGTCGCCCTGTTCAGTGGACCCTCAACAGGCCGGTCGTTGGATACTTTCTGTCACTCTCATACCGAGAGTGCTAACCCAATGATTAGCACTCGACCCCCCCGAGTGCAAATACGGCCGGCGGCTCGGGAGCTAGGTCGGCACGCTCACCTTCACTGTGTCGTCTCCAGGACTCGCATCGCAGCCTCCCGCACGGTGCTCTCCTGCAGGCCGAGCCCACGGCACTGAGCGACCAGGGCGTCGAGGTCGCGCCCCTTGCGCTGCACCGCGTCATCCAGGTGTTGCGCAAGGTCGGCCAGCAGCCCCACCTGTGCCATCACGAAGTCGGGGTCGACGACGTCACCGTGCCCGGGGACAGCGATCTGAGCGGCCTGCACCTGGGGCCGGGTCAACAACGTGCTGACCGTGCTCGCCCAGTCCAACGGGAACGCGTCCTCCATCGCCGGGTCGGCGCCGTGCTCCACCATGTCGCCCCAGTAGACGACCCCCGCATCCGGCACGGCCACCGCGAGGTCGTGGTCGGTATGCGCCCGGCCGCCATAGAGCAGGTGCGCGGTGCGCCCGCCCAGGTCGATCTCGGTGTCGGACTCGATGAGGTAGAACGGCACGACGATCTCGGTCTGCAGCAGCTGCTCGGCCAGCTCGGGTCGGCCGGTGTTGGACAGGTGAGCCACGACCTGGGCCCGCTGGTGTTCGGCTGTGGCGCGCAGGTCGTCGGCGGCGCCCGCGTGGGCGTAGATCTGAGAGTCCCGGAAGGCCGCGTTGCCGAAGCAGTGGTCGTAGTGAGCGTGGGTGTTGACCACGATGGGCTCCAACGAGGTGACCTCCCGCACCGCATCGGCCAGGTCCTCCCCCCGGGCCGTCGTGCTGCGCGTGTCGATGACCAGGGCGCGCCGGTCACCGACGACCAGACCGCAGTTGAGCTCCAGGTCGGGGTGGCGCCGGACGAAGACCCCAGGAGCCAGCTCGCGCCACGACACCGGGGACATGCTCCGACTTTATGTCGTACCGCCGGCAGACCGGTAAACCCGAGCGCACCACTTGACCTTGATGTCACCATGACGTCATGATGATGCCATGGATCTCACCTTGTATGTCGACCGGTTGCGTCAGGCACTGACGGACGCCCTGCCTTCCGATGACCCGGCGACGGCGGCCGGCGCCGAGCGACTGCTGCGCGCCGTCGACCCCGCTGTGCGGTTGACCCTCATGGAGGCACTGTCGGACGCCGCTGCGCAGATCAGCGCCGATCTGGGCGAGGGCAGCGTCGAGGTCCGGCTACGCGGTCGGGACGTCGAGCTCGTCGTTGACATTGCGCCCCGGGCAGCGGTCGAGTGGCAGCCGCCGGTGGACCTGACGTCCGACGTCACGACCGGGGACCTGGCACGGCTGACCCTGCGACTTCCGCAAGACCTGAAGGCCGACGCGGAGGCGGCTGCCGCCCGCTCAGGCCAGTCGCTCAACAGCTGGCTCGTCACCGGGCTGCGCCGCTCCGTGCTCGGCAGCGCCCCCGTAGGGCACGAGCACACCACTCCCCGCCACCCTCGAGTGCCGCACAGCCTCTCCGGTCAGCATCTGACCGGATGGGTGTGAGGGTATGACATCACTTTCGCACCATCGCGACACTACCTACGTTGGGAGCAACGCCACGAACCACACTTTCGACACGCCGACCCCGATCGATCTCTCGGTGCAGATCGGGTCCGGTTCGGTGCAGGTCACCGCCACGAACACTGAGGTCACCCAGATCGAGATCACCGGTCCACACGCCGACGACGTCGTCGTCGAGCAGCACGACGATCAGATCCGCGTCACCGACCCTCACCAGATCTACCGCCCATTCGGCCTCTCCCAGGCCTTACAAGTCACCGTCCGGATCCCTGCCCACAGCGGACTGAGCACGCGGCTCAGCTCGGCCGACCTGCGGACCGAGGGACCGCTCGGTGCGTGCACCCTGGCGAGCGGCTCCGGCGCCGTCCTGGTGGACCGGACCGGGACGCTCGACATCACCACCGGCTCGGGGACAGTGAGTATCCACACGGTCGATGGATATCTCAGAGCAAAGACGGGCTCCGGCGACCTGACGGTCGCCGAGGTCACGGGCACAGCCGACCTCATCAGCGGATCGGCCGACCTGCACCTGCAGACCGTTGGTGGCGCCGTGACCGCCCGCACCGGTTCGGGTGATCTGCGGATCGCCACGGTGGGCGCAGACGTCACGACGACGACGGGAAGCGGCCACACAGAGGTCGGCGGGATCCGCCGAGGACGGCTGATGAGTCGCAGCGCCTCCGGCGATGTGGCCATCACGGTGGGGCACGGCACCCCGACCTGGACCGACCTGCACTCGGTCTCGGGAGCGATCGCCCACAACCTGCAACCCCTGGGCGAGCCGGCCGACGGCCAGGAGCATGTGGAGCTGCGGGTGCGCACGCTCAGCGGCATCATCCGAGTCCGCCACGAAGTGCTCGTGTGAGGCCGACAACGTAGGCGCGGCGTCGACTTTCACCGCAGGGGGAGCCACCCGGCATCCGACTGCCCACCCGGCATCCGGCTCGCTGTCATCTCAGGACAGGTTGACGATCTCACCGTCGGCGTCGAGGTCGATCCGGTGGGCGGCCGGGCTGGCACCCAGACCGGGCATGGTGCGCATGGCGCCCGCGATCGGGTAGACGAAGCCTGCTCCCGCAGAGACTCGCACCTCGCGCACCGGCATCCGCCATCCGGTGGGAGCGCCCAGCAGGGTCGGGTCCGAGCTCAGCGACAGGTGCGTCTTGGCGATGCAGACCGGCAACCGTCCGAACCCGGCCCGCTCGTAGGCCTCGAGCTGCGCGGCGACGCCCGCGCCGAGATCAATGCCGTCGGCGCCGTAGACGCGCTTGGCCACCGTCTCGATCTTGTCGTGCAGCGACAGGCTCAGGTCGTAGAGCGGGCGGAAGTCGCTCGGCTCCTGGGCTGCCTCTTGAACCGCCTCGGCGAGCTCCACCGCCCCCGCCCCTCCGTCGTCGAAGTGGGTGGAGACCGCGACCCGGGCACCGGCCCCCTCGGCGATACGGCGTATTACGTCGTGCTCGCTGGCGTGGTCGGTCGGGAACGCATTGATCGCGACGACCGGGGAGACGCCGTGTAGGCGCACGTTGTCGATCTGCTTGATCAGGTTGGCGGCGCCCGCTTCGACGTCGCCGGGACTCTCGGCGAGCATGTCCGGCGGCAGCGGCTTGCCCGGCACGATCCGGAACTTGCCCGAGTGCATCTTCAGGGCCCGCGTGGTGACCACGAGCACAGCGGCGTCCGGGGACTCCCCGGACGCGCGGCATTTGATGTTGAAGAAGCGCTCGGCGCCCATGTCGGCGCCGAAACCGGCCTCGGTGACCACGAAATCGCCGGCGCGCAGACCGACCAGGTCGGCCACCACTGAGGAGTTGCCGGTGGCGATGTTGCCGAAGGGACCGGTATGGATCAGCGCCGGTGTGCCCTCCAGCGTCTGCAGGAGGTTGGGCTTGAGCGCCTCACGCAGCATCACCGCCATCGACCCGGCCCCCTGGAGCTGCTCGGCGGTCACCGGCTCGCCGGAGCGGGTGAAGCCGATGACGATGCGGGCCAGCCGGGCGCGCAGGTCATCCAGATCGCTGGCGAGCGCGAGCAAGGCCATCACCTCAGAAGCGGCGGTGATGTCGAAGCCGGACTGCCGGGTGACGCCGTCGGCCCGACCGCCGAGGCCGACGACGACCTGCCGCAGCGCCCGGTCGTTGACGTCGAGCACCCGCGGCCACGTGATCGAGCGGACGTCGATGTCGAGCTCGTTGCCGTGGTGCAGGTGGTTGTCGATCAGCGCGGCCAGCAGGTTGTGGGCGCTGGTCACAGCGTGGAAGTCGCCGGTCAGGTGCAGGTTGAGCGTCTCCATCGGCACGACCTGGCTGTGCCCACCGCCGGCGGCGCCGCCCTTGATGCCGAAGGTCGGGCCCATCGAGGGCTGCCGCAGCGTGAGCACCGCCTGCTTGCCGATGCGGCCCAGGCCCTGGGCCAGACCCACCGACGTCGTCGTCTTGCCCTCGCCAAGCGGGGTAGGGGTGATGGCGCTGACCACGACATACTTGGCCTTGGGGCGGTCGGCCATCGCGCCGATGGCCTCCAGGTCCACCTTCATCACGTGGCGGCCGTAGGGCTCCAGGAACTGCGGATCGATCTCCATCGAGGCGGCGACGTCGGCGATCGGCCGCAACGTGGCGGCGCGCGCGATCTCCAGGTCGGAGGGCATCAGTCCCGTGCCGAGTCGAAGCCGAGCCGCCGAGCCGACCTGGCCCGCTGCCGGCTCGACCTCAACCGGCGCAACCGCTTGATCAGCATCGGGTCGTAGCCCATGGCGTCATCGGAGTCGATCAGCTGGTTGAGCCGCTGGTAGTAACGGGTCGTCCCCATGTCGAAACCCTCGCGGATGGCGGTCTCCTTGGACCCTTGGTACTTCCACCACTGCCGCTCGAACTCCAGGATTGCGCGGTCCCGCTCCCCCAGCCCCTGCGACTCGACGACCTGGTGGACTTCGCTGGCCGCGCCCATACTGACTCCTCGACCGTGCTCGACAACGTGCTGCGGGCCCTGAGTCTACGCAGGTAATGACAGCCGTGTCATT
>JAABUN010004077.1_pt1 | contig 20780 bp, 12 predicted proteins | sample 5559311 | NCBI WGS metagenome assembly JAABUN01 (sample SAMN10711877, study PRJNA513370) | rock metagenome | isolation source: Antarctica rocks | place: Antarctica: Victoria Land, Siegfried Peak sud
GACCGACACGCTGCCGTGGTCGGCGACGCTCGTCCGCGGGTCGGTCCTCACGGGCGTGCCGGACGACTTGTGCTGCGGGTCGTCCTTCCCCGGACGATCGCCGCCCCAGTTGCTCACATACACCTTCCCGCCGACCACGACCGGCATGTACGGCGCAACGCCGACCGGGACGCGGGCCTCGACCGCCCCCGTGTCCAGCCCCATCAGTTGCAGTTCGTTGCCGCGCGACGAGCAGACCCAGACGTGCCGGTCGGCGTGGAGCGCCATCCCGGTCGGATACGCGACCCCACCGACCGCGGGAGCCTTGAGCGCGAACTGAGTTTCCCAGGCGTACGTCCCGCCGGCGTTCCGCTTGGCGACGCGGACCGCGCCCTGCGAGTCGGAGGCGAAGACGCGGTCGCCGGCCGCGACCAGCCCGACCGCGCTGAACGCGCCTGCCAGCCCCTTCGCCGCGGCCGGCAGCGCGAGCGTCTGGTTGATCGCACCGGTGGCCGGGTCGATGAACACGAGGTTCCGCATGTTCTTGGCGACGAGCAACCGGCCGTCTTCGACCGCGAGCAGGTCCACCGGCCGGCCGGGGAACGTCACCTGGGTGCCGGCGGGCTGAAGGATTTGATTCGTCGGCACGACGATCCGGCCGTCCGCCTGAAGTCCGACCTTGAGCCGGTCGCGCTCGTCGGGGGCGGCCCCAACCGGCAGGACGCAGAGCAGTACGAGGGCAGCGTGGGGACAGCGGAACATGGCAGGATTCCGAGTTCGGAGAGAGGACGGAACAAACCTCGCGAACGGCTCGCCGCGTGTGCGGTGACGGGGCACCGTCCGCACTCAGAGTACGAGGTAGTCGGCGGTCTGGGTCGAGGGTCGAATAGCGTTAGTAAAGCCGGCCGTGCGACGTCACCGGCCCTCGGCCGCCGCCAAGTGGTCGGACAGCAGCTCGCTCACCCGATCGGGGTCGGTCAAAATGACCCCGTGGGACGCCCCTCCCCACTCGACATATCGCGCCCCCGGGACGCCGGCGGCCAGCGCCCGGCCGAGGGACGGCGGGGCAATAGAGTTCCGCCGCAATAGTGGATGGGGTGTTCGGCCCCCTCCCACCGGCGTTCGATCAGGTCGCGGTCCTGGCGTCGATCATCCGGTCGACCAGGCCGGCGACGGCCCGGACCCGGTACTCGTGCTTCTTCCGGCCATGCCGGTTCACCTGGGTGAGGGCCTGGAACACCCGCACCCGCCGGATCGTGTGCTCGACCCGGACCCGCCGCCGGGGGATCGCCCGGTTGTACCCCCGGTCCGCCGCCGGCCGGGGCTTCCCCCGCGGCTTCCGCCGGGGCGTCGCACACACCACCCCGGGCCGTACCGCCCCCGCCCCGATGTAGGCCGTGTCGCCCAAGAGCCCGACCCCCTTCGGCGGGCACCCGAGCAGCCGGGACCGCTTGAGCAGCGTGAGGTCGGCGGTCGGCCCGGGGGCACTCGGCGGGACGTGGACCACCCGGCCCGAGTCCTCGTCCACCCCGAGTTGGCTCTTGAGGGTGTGCCGCTTCTTCTTCCCCGCGTCGTAGGCCCGCTGCCGCCGCTTGGGCCGCTCCGTCGGCTGCCCGAAGGTGTCCACCAGGACCGCCCGCCCGGGGGCGTCCTTCAGCCGGGCCGGGAAGTCCCGCCGGGCGTACTTGCCGGGGTCGGGCACCCGCATGGTCTCCTTCCCGGCCTTGGCCAGGACCGGCCGAACCCGGCCGAGGGTCCGGCGGGCGGCCGACTCGGATACCCCGAACAGGTAGGCGAGGACGGCGTGGGTGGGGTACACCCGCAGCCACACCACCGCCAGCAGGAGTTGGTCGGCCGGTTCCAGCCCGAACGGGTGCCCGGCCCCAACGGCCCGGTCCCGGTCCGGCCGGTTGCGGCGGGCGAACTCGGCCTCGGCGAGGGCCGGGAGGACATCCGCCGTCAGGCCGTCGAACACCCCGGTCGGCACCCCCGTCAGGGACCGGAAGACGGACGGGTGTTGCCGCAGGCGGTCGAGGCGTGCGATCATGGGCGTGCCCGCCGAGGTGCGGATATTCGGCCTCGATACGGTACGACCCACATCCCGCCAGGGCTATTGCGGCGGAACTCTAATGGGTTTTACCGCAACCCGCAGGGCGTTACTTGCCGACTCACGTTCGGTCCTGGGCAAGCGCCGGACCATTGGTGGCGGGCACTTACGAGGGTGATCGAGCGCGACGGGGTGGGGGCGACCTACACGACACGGAAACTGGCCGCAGCCTGGGGACTCGCGGTGCGCCAGGTCCGGCCGTTCGCCGAGTTCCTCCGCACGCTGGGCTACGAAGTCCGGAGTCGAAGGACGAACGGGCAGATTGGGAGCGGCCGGTTTCTGGTGCCGTACCCATTCCCGACCCTCACGGCGAAGAGCGTCCAGCGGCACAAGCAGATCTAGCACCGAACGCCTGCATGACCTGCTTCACCCTGATGCTGACAGCGGGCACACTTCTCCTCCATCTGGCGCACCGGGCCAGCTTCTCGGCCGGACGATGGAGGAAATCGGACTGCCTCCCGAACTGGCGGCGGAGTTGGCCGCGAACCTCGCGCGCGTCTGCGCGTCCGGCGAGTCGTTCGCCCACACGGTGTCGTTGCCGTCCCCGGGCGGTTCGGCCGTCCTCTTCGTGAACCTCACCCCGCTCCCCGGCGGCGGGGTCGTCGCCACCGCGACCGATGTCACCTCCCAGGCCCGCGCCGACCAGGCGGTTCACGAGACCGAGGAGCGGTACCGGTTGCTGGTAGAGGGGGTGACCGACTACGCGATCTTCATGCTCGACGCCCGCGGCGTGGTCGTGAGTTGGAACGCGGGGGCCGAGCGGACCAAGGGGTACGCCGCCGACGAGATCATCGGCCGGCACTTCTCGGTGTTCTACCCGCCGGAGGATCTGGCCGCCGGGAAGACGGAGCGGGTTCGCGGTCGCCGTCGCGCCCGACGGGCAGGCCGGGGTGGAGGCGGTGGCCGCCGACCCGGACGGGTTCGCGGTGGTGCTGCTCGACCTGACCATGCCGCGGCTCGGCGGGTCGGACGCGTACCGCGCGATGCGCCGCCTGCGGCCGGACGTGCGGGTGGTGCTGACCAGCGGGTTCGCCGCGCAGGAGGCGACGAGCGGGTTCGAGGGCAAGGGGCTGGCCGGCTTCCTGCGCAAGCCGTTCCGCGCCGCCGAGCTGCTGAAGATCGTCTTCGACGCCGTCGGCCCGTAATACGCCTCGCCAGTAAGAAGGCCCACTTCCCTTGGCGTGTGTGGTATCATCGGCCGGTCGCCCGAACCACCACGCAGGACACTCTCCCATGCGCCTCGTCGTTCCGCTGCTGTTCCTCCTCGCCGCCGGTGCCGCGGTCGGTCAGGAGAAGAAGCCCGTTGACAAGAAAGATCCCCCGAAGGAAGCCCCGATCGTGAAACCGCGCGAAGGCAAGTCGGAGACAATCAAGCTGTTCGACGGCAAGACGCTCGCCGGCTGGGAGGGGTACGAAGACCTGTGGTCGGTGAAGGACGGCGTGATCGTCGCCAAGAACACCGACCCGCTGAAGTACAGCACGTACCTTCTGACGAAGAACAAGTACAGCGACTTCCGGCTGACGTTCGCGGCGAAACTGGTCACGTCCGAGATGCACTCCGGCGTGAGCTTCTGGGGCGAGGTGCACCCGAAGGCGGACGGCAAGGTGACGGACCCGAAGAAGGACCGCTCCGAGCACACGTACAAGGGCCATCTGGTGATGTTCCCGTCCGGGCACGGGATGTACGACCTGTTCGGCCGCAACGGCCTGCCGGTGGACGGCGCGCCCGCGAAGAAGGTGGGCAAGCAGCACGACTGGAACGACATCGAGGTTCTGGCGCAGGGCAACCGCGTCCGCGTGGCGATCAACGGCGTCGCGGTCGTGGACTGGCGCGACCCGCTTCCGGACCGTATCAAGGAAGCGCCGATCGGGCTGCAACTGCACTCGAACAGCGTGCCGCAGGAGATCCACTTCCGGGGGCTGGTGCTGGAAACCTTCCCGAAGGAAGACAAGCTGCTGACGGTGAAGTGAGAGAAAACAGAAGAGAGCCGCACGATAAACGCAGAGAAAAGACACGATCAGATAAGGCTGCACTTTGCGCGACTTCCTCCCTCTCAGCGCCAATCCTCGGCGGCAAGGGCGCTATGGGTCGGCCCTCGGCCCTTCTCGGTGAGAACCGTCTTCCGGTTCTTCCCGTCCGGGTCGCCAACGGCCAGGTGCGCGTCCGTGTAGTTGCGGCACTGCCCCGCCCGGTGCTACTTGCCGGCCAAGGCCCGGTCGATGGCCTTGTACGCCTGCTCCCGGACCTCGGGCGGGAAGTCGTGCCCGCACTTCGGGTGGACAGCCGCCAGCCTCCCCGCCCCGCCCAGCAGTTCGTACACCGGGCCGGCCGCTGCCACGCAGTCCTTCACCCCGGCCACGTCGAAGTTCCCGTCCCCCACCGGGGCGTTGACGAACACCACCCGGGGTGCGATCGCCGCCAGCACCTCCGGGAAGTCGAACGCCATCCGCTTCGGGTCGTTCCCGTACGCCGACGCGATCCGCGGCATGTACGCCCGCCGGTTGGACCACACCTTCAGATCACCGCCCATGTACCTCGGGAACGAGGTGAACCCGCACGACGTGACCGCCGCCTTGATCCGCGGGTCGAACGCAGCCACGAACAGGGCGTTGTGCCCGCCTAGCGAGTGCCCGATCACGCCGATGCGGTCCCCGTCCACCTCGGGCAGGGCCTGCAGCACGTCGACCGCCCGCATGTGGTTCCACACCCCCTTCATGGTGACGCTCGCGTACCCGGCCGCGTACGGGTCCGGGTTGTACCCGCCGAACCCCGGGTAGTCGGGGGCGAGGCAGACGTACCCGCGGTCGGCCAGCTCGCGGGCGTAGTGCAGGTTCTTGCTCCCCGCCAGCCCGGCCGGCTCGTCCTTCCCGGCACCGATGGTCTGGTGCAGGCACAACACCGCCGCCGCCTTCCCCTTGAGCCCCTTGGGGACTAGCACGTAGGCCGTCACCCGGTCCCCCTTCTCGGCGGCGAAGGTGACCTTCTTGCGTACGTGCTTCCCGGCGTCCTTCTCTTCCTCCACCTTCAGGTCCGGCGGAACTATGCGGGAGGCGTCCGGGAGCGGCCCCATGACCAGCTCCAGACCGGCCAGGATGTGGGCTCGCCGCTTTGCCCAGTCGGCCGGGGTCTTGACCGGGTGCCGCTCCCCGGCGTCGTCCGCATAGATGAGGAGGTGGCCCTTGTCCGGGTAGGACGGCGGGTCCGCCCGGAGGCCGAAGCCGCAAGGCACGAGGGCGGCAGCGGCGAGCACCGGGAGCGTCATCCGGCGGGTCGGCATCGTCATGGTCCCGGTCCTCCAAGGTGCCGGCGGAAGGTATGCTGCCGTAACGGCCGGAGTGTAACGACCCGTGAGGCACGCGACATGCCATCCTCGTACCCGACCCCGCCCCCGTGCTACTGGTTTTCGGTCCTGGCGTCCGTTCTCGACCCCGGTCCGGGCCGCGGCTGGTGAGGCTCCTGGTCGGGGCCGTCCTCGCCCGGGGCCGGCGGACCGTGACGAGCTGCATCCAGGCGGCATGCTCCCGGCCGTTCCTCCAGTAGGCCCCGCTCGCCCTTGCAGCGGCCGCCCAAGTACGGCGGCTGCCGTCCGCCGTCCGCTTTGGCCGCTCGCCGCTCGCCGTCGCTATCATCCGGCCGATGTCCCGGACCTGAATCAGGCAGCCCAGCCCCGCCCGAGGCCTCAGCCACTCGGAAGCAGGGGGGGGCAGGGGTTGCTCGTGCGGACCCGAGCGGGGGGCCGGTGGTGTCCCTCATCTGGGGCGGTTTCAGTCGGCCGGCGCCCGGTCAAGCAGCCCGGCCCGTCCTGCAACATGCTGCTGCCGGGATCTGGTATGTTCCACCGAAGTTGTCCACGACATCTGTTCGAACAACTTTCCCCTACAAGGGCAAAGATCATGCGACTCGTCTCCACGCTCCTCGTCGTCTTCGTAGTCGCCGCCGGAGTGCGGGCGCAGGATGTCAAGCGTGACATCCCCTACGTCGACAAGGGACACGAGCGGCAGGTACTCGACGTGTACGCCCCGCCGGCGGCGAAGAACTTGCCGGTCGTCTTCTGGATTCACGGCGGCGGGTGGCAGGCGGGCGACAAGGCGGACATCCAGCTCAAGCCGCAGGTGTTCACCGAAAAGGGGTTCGTCTTCGTCTCGGCCAACTACCGGCTCCTGCCGGCCGTCGACATGGGGACCATCGTCCGCGATGTCGCCCGGGCCGTCCGCTGGGTCCACGACCACATCGCCGGGTACGGGGGCGACCCGAAGCGACTGTTCGTTATGGGCCACTCGGCGGGGGCACAACTCGCCGCCCTGATCTGCACCGACGACCGCTACCTGAAGGCCGAGACGCTGTCGCTTGACATCGTGAAGGGGTGCGTGCCGGTGGACGGGGACACGTATGACGTGCCGGCCATCATCGCGACCGCGGAAGCCCGGTGGAAGGCGCACCGCCTGCCGCCGGCGAAGTTCGGCCATCGCGAGAAGTTCGGGGACGACCCGGCCAGGCACAAGGACTTCTCGGCCGTCAACCATGTGGCAAAGGGTAAGGGCATTCCGCCGTTCCTGGTCCTGCACGTCGCCGGGCACCCGGACGTGACCGCCCAGGCCCAGCGACTGGGCAACGTGCTGAAGGACGCCGGTATCGCCGCCACGGTCTTCGGTGCCAGGGAGACCACCCACACCAGGATCAACGCGGACCTCGGCCGGCCGCACGACCCGGCCACGAAGGCGGTGTTCGACTTCCTCGGCAATGCATTGAAGAAGTGATCGTCTCGGTGCCCATCCGGGAGATGAACCCGTGGACGTGACGGTTCTTGGCACCGGGCCATCCTGTTAGCGTTCGCGACATACACGAATCGGCCGAGCGGGCCCGCGGCCATCCCGCCCGGGTGGCCGCCGACCCCGATGGTCCTGGTCTGCTTCCACTCATTGCCGGCCTTCGCGACGACCGACACGCTGCCGTGGTCGGCGACGCTCGTCCGCGGGTCGGTCCTCACGGGCGTGCCGGACGACTTGTGCTGCGGGTCGTCCTTCCCCGGACGATCGCCGCCCCAGTTGCTCACGTACACCTTCCCGCCGACCACGACCTCCATGTACGGGGCGACGCCGACCGGGACGCGGGCCTCGACCGCCCCCGTGTCCAGCCCCATCAGTTGCAGTTCGCTGCCGCGCGACGAGCAGACCCAGACGTGCCGGTCGCCGTGGAGCGCCATCCCGGTCGGATACGCGGCCCCGCCGACCGCGGGGGCCTTGAGCGCGAACGGAGTGTCCCAGGCGTACGTGCCGTCGGCGTTCCGCCCGGCGACGCGGACCGCGCCCCGCGAGTCAGAGGCGAAGACGCGGTCGCCGGTTCCCGATCCGGGGACAGCCGATGATCCTTCAACGACCCGAGTCCCCCAACGGCCTCGGCGGAGCCGTCATCGCCGCGACGACGCCGACACAGGCTTCGGCGGACGAATCGGCGAAGCAGCCGATCACGACCGGGCGGCTCGGCGGGGGGAACGCGGACAAGTTGTCAGTCTAAGGCGACTCGCCCGAGTACGAGGTAGTCGGCGGCCCGGGTCAAGGGTCGTATACCGTTAGAAAAACCGAACCTGCGGCAGCACCACGGTCGAACCGGACGTACGCTGACCTGGCGGCGCTCGAGGAGGCCGCGGTCGTCGGGTGGCGAGGCGTATGCCTCAAGCCCGACAGGGTTCAATCGATCTGCCTCTGCGAGTACGCCGAGCTAGGAAGTTAACTCCTGGGGACCGTATCAGCCGGTCGGGTGGCCGGTGGTCTCGAACCACCGGCCGGTGCTGGTCGTCCTCGGGTTCCGGCCTGACTGAGCGGGCCGCCGGTCGGCGGATTCGGTCCCCGTCCCCGGCTGCGAGATCGGCTGTAGCCCCACGGTCAGATGCCATCCTGCACTACGACCCTGCCCTCGTTACCGGCGGAACGCCGCCTTGGCCCGCGCCCGGTTCGCCTCCGCCCCCGACCCCAGCAGTCGCTCGACGGCTGCTGGCGTGACCGCGTCAGCCGCGATACGTCTCTGCTCGACCGCGTCGAGCAGGGCAGCGGCCCGGGTGTCGGTGCGGGTCAGACCCACGGCCGCCAGTTCCCGGTTCCGGCCGGTCAGGTGAACAAGCGCCCCGACCAGGGCGGCTGTCGCCTCCGGGGCGTCGAGGTCCGTCAGCCCGCTGACCGCGCCCATCTGCAACTCGGCGCTCGTCCCCTTCGTCAGGTAGCGGCCCAGTTGATCGCCGGCCTTCGCCCAGCCGAGCAGCGGGGTCATCCGCAGGGCATCGTACCGGGTGCCGGTCGGCACCTTCGGGTCGTCGGCCATCGGAACGGCCGCCGCCAACGCCGCCGCCCAGCGGGCCTTCAGCCCGGCGTCTCCTTTGACTACCTCGTTCAACCGGGGGCCGGGCCAGCCGTGGGTTGTGCTCACCTCGTTGATGACCCCGCCGCCGATGACGACCGCCTGCCAGTCGCGGAGCGGTTCGCCGGCCTGCGGCAGCGAGGCGTCGAGGACCGCCCGCAGTCCGGCCGGGTCGTTCTGCTTGCCGGCCTTGATCGCCACCCGCCAGACCCACGGGACGCGGCGGTACTCCTCCTCCGTCCCGGGGGTGAGGTCGGCGACCAGCGACCGGATGACCGCGGCCGGGTCGGCCGGGTTGTCGCGCAAGATCGCCTCGCGGACGGCCGGCTTGAGCGAGGCGTCGAGCAGCTGACGGGCGACCTCGGTCGGGGTGAGTTTGGCTGCGGCCGGCGGTTGCCCGGCCGGTACGAACCGCACCGCCCGCAGGTCCATCAGCGCCCCGCGGATGGCGGCGTCCGGGCGGACCGTCACCCGCCCCGGCCCGGCCGACAGCGGCACCGTCCCGACCTTCGCCAGCCGGTAGTCTGCCCACCCGCCGGTGCCGGCCACGGCCCCCCGGACCGCCCGGCCGCCGGCGTCGAGGGCGAACCCATTGCCGGCCGAGGCGTCATCGCAGGCGTAGTCGAGGTATACGTCGAACCGGCCCGCGGCCGGCATCTCGACTTGCCAGGTGACGTGATCCTGCGGGCCGTGCCAGTGGCCGACGTTGCCGAACTCCGGCTCGAAGGTGATCGCGGTGCCGCGAATCTCGGCGACCGCCGCCGTCAGGTCGAGTCGGCCGCCCGCCGGGCGGACCACGACCGGGGCGTTGCCGGCCAGCGCCTTCGCCGGCGGCCCGACCGACCCGATGTAGGCGAGCAGGTCGGCCATGGCCGGCGGCGGTACGTCCTTCTCCAGCCCCTCGGGCATGAGCGACCGGCCGGCCGAACGGAGCGATTCCAGGTCGGCCCGTAGCAGCGTCGTCTCCTTCCCGTCGGCAGCGGTGAGCACGACGGCCACGGCCGACTCGCGGGCCAGCAGACCGGTCGCCGTGCGGCCGTCGGCCAGCGCCGCCGTGTACACGACGTACCGGCCGTCCAGGTTGCGGTTCGGGTCGAGGATTTCGCCGAGCAGGTACGCGGCCGACTTGTTTGCCAGGGCGGCCAGGTCCGGGCCGACCGAGTGCCCCTGGCCGTCCAGCTTGTGGCAGGCGGCGCACGTCTTGGCGAACACCTGCCGGCCGCGGGCCGCGTCCCCGGCCAGCTTCGGGAAGGCGGCGAGATACTCGGCCAGCACCCGCTGGCGGTCCGGGCTAATGGCCCCGAACGCTTTGATCGCGGTTTCCCGCAGGGCCGGGTTCGGGTCGGTGAGTAAGCCTTGCCGTGGACCGGTCGGGACCGCCGACCGGGGCACGCCGCCGGCCGCGATGGCGGCGAGCAGCTTCCGCGCCCAGGCGTCCCGGCCGAGCAGCACGCCGACCACCTGCGACTGGGCGACGGGCGTGTACCCGACCCAGCCGGCGAGCAGGGCGTCGGCCGCAGCATCGTCGGGGATGTGGCCCAGCGCGGCGACGGCGGCCGACCGCACCGCCGCCGGGGTCTGTGGGGAGAGCAACTTCGCCAGCCGGCCGATGTCGGCGGACCGGGTCGCCGGCTCCCGGCCGAGCAGCCGGACCGCCGCCGTCCGTGCCGCCGGGGGTGCGGCCTCGTCGCCGACGAGCGCCCGGGCCGCCGCGATCAGTTCAGCTAGTTCGGCCGGTCGCTGGGCCTTCGCCCGGTCGAGGGCGGTCAGCACGGCGTCGGCGGCGGCGAACTGCCACGTCGCGTACGCCCCGTCCTTCAACGCGGTTACCTGTTTCAGTAGGCCGGCGCGCTGGCCTGCGTCGCCGAGGCCAGCGGCGGTGGCGATCAACTCCGCGAGCAGCGGCGGCGGGCTGCCGGTCATGGCGGCGGCGAAGGCGTCGAAGTTGGTTCGGGTCAGCCCGCTGACCGCGGCCGCTCGCAGCAGCGGGTCGGCATGGGCGCGAGTGGCTAGCTTCGCCAGCGTCGCCCCAGCCCGCGGGTCGGCCCACGCCCCGAGGGTGAACGCCGCTTGCAACCGCACCTGGGCATCGGCGTCATCGGCCAGCATCGCCACCGTCGTGCCAAACTCCGTCGAGAAGCGTTCGCTCAGTCGGATGGCGTGACGGCGGACGCCGGGATGGGAATCGACCAGCCCGCGGCGGACGTGTGCGGCGGTCAGCCCGCCCAGCCGGTCGAGGGCGTCCAGCGAGTGCAGCCGGGCCTCGGGCCGTTGCGAATCGGTGAGCAGCTTCGTCAGGTGCGGGACGGCGGCGCGGTCGGCCCGCCAGCCGAGCAACTCCGTGGCGAGGTCGCGCTGCCAGCCGTTCGCCGAGTCGAGGGCGGCGACCAGCCCGGCGGCATCGAGTTTGTCCAGCCGCGGCCACGGCTTCGCCGGTTGGTCGGCGGACCGCACCCGGTAGACGCGACCCATGCCGGCCCCGGCCCGCACGTCCAGCCGGGCGAGGTCAGCCGCCGGAATCCAGCGGGGGTGTTCGATCACAAGGCGGTACATGTCGGCCACCCACAGCCCGCCGTCCGGCCCGGTCACCGCCTGCACCGGCCGGGACCACGGGTCGGCCGACGCCAGGAACTCGCGGCCCGCTTCGTCCGCCGGCCGTTGGCCCTTGAACGTGCTGCCGGTCGGGGAGAGCGTCATCCGGTGAACCACGCGGTTGACCGGCTCGCAGGTGAAGGTGTTACCGGCGAACCCGTCGCCGAGCCGGGTGTCGCGGTAGACGCCGATGCCGCACGCCCCGGTCGTCCGCCCGGCCGGACCGGACAGGGCGAACAGCAGTTGCCGGCCGACCGGGAACAGCCGGTTCGGGTCGGCCCCGGTCGGCACCAGCGTCGTCGGCCGGGGCGGCGGGACGTGCGGGTTCCGCCGCAGGTACTCGTCCGGCAGGGCGTGGTGCCAGGCCAGCGTCGAGTTATCGCACCCGAACCAGTTGCCCCAGTCGTCCCGCACCCGCCCCTGCTGGGTGCGGCCGGTCGCCGGTTCGATCTCGCCCGTGTCCGGTTTGATGCGGAAGTCGCGGGCACCGAGGTCGAGCGTTTTGCCGGTCCGATGCGAGACAATCTTGCCGCCGAACAGCCCGCACGATCCGTACACCCAGCCGTCGAGGCCATACGTCAGACTGTTCACCCGGGCCTGCTGGTTCTCGGTGCCGAACCCGCTGAACAACTTCTTCACCACGTCCGCCCGGCCGTCTCCGTCGGTGTCCTCCGCGTACAGGATGTCCGGGGCGGCGCAGATCAGCACGCCCTTCCGCCAGACGGTCACACCGGTCGGCATCGGCAGCTTGTCCAAGAACGTCGTCGCGGTGTCGAACGCCCCGTCACCGTTATCATCGGTGAGCATCCGGACTCGGCCCCCGGGGCTGAACTCACCGTCCATCCCGAGCGGGTAGTCGGTCATCTCGGCCACCCACAGCTTGCCGTCCGGGCCGAACGCCAGGGCCACCGGGTCAGCAACCAACGGGTCGGCGGCGACCAGATCGACCGTCAGCCCGGGTCGGACGCGGACAGCGGCGGCCGACTGTTGCGGGCTGAGCGGCTTCGAGCCGTTCGTCTTCTTCGGGTCGAACTTCGGGACGAAGGCTTTGCCGAGCTGGGCCTTCACCTCATCGACGATCACCTGCTCCAGCCCCGGGCGGAACGGGCCGGGCAGGTCGTAGTAGATCATCGCCCCGCCGCCCTCGTACCCGCCCTCCTTCAGTATCCGCTCGGACGGGATGTAGCACGGGTTGGTGTTCGCGTAGGCCGTCACCCACAGCCGGGTGTGGTCGAGCTCCCGCTTCAGCCGCAGCGAGTAATCGACCACCACCTCGCCGGGAAGGTGAACCAGCGCCAGCGAGTCACCGAACGCCCACGTCTGAATCGGGTAGTCGACCGCCGCCGGCAGTCGCTCGTCCTTGTCCAGCTTGGCCAGGGTCACCCGGGCGTGGTGGCCGATGGCGTCGGCCCGCTTCGCCTTCGCCTCCCACTCGGCCCGGGTCGGGTGAGGGGCCAGCGGCAGGGCGTGTGATTTCATCCGGCTGACAATCCGGCCCTGGACCGGGGCGAGGGCACCGGCGAGCAGCCGCTTCACCTCGGCCGCCACCAGCCGGCCCTGCACTTGGGCGGTCTCCGTCCGGTCCCCGATGGCCCGGGCGTCCGGGTTCTGGTCCGCCCCGCAGCCGATGCTCACCAGCCCGACGGCCCCGGGGACGGCCGCCGTGATCGCCTCGGCCGCGTACCCGGCCCAGTCCCCGCCGATCTTGTTGTGCGACAGGGTGACGCAGTGGCACGCATAGCTGGTGTACACCGCCCGGACGGCGTTCGTGGCCGCGTCCCGGGCCACCAGGACGGGCAGGTCGTGGTCGGTCGGGGCGTCCGCCCGGCCGCGGCGGTTCTTGGCGAACCCGACCGACCCGACGCCCCAAAACAGCTTCGCCGGCCGCGCGCCCGCCACCGCGGCGACGGCGGCCCGTTCCAGCCCGTCCACGAAGACGGGGGTGTATCGGTCGATGTTCGCCTGGTGTTCGGCCGGGACCGGGACGCCGAAGATAGTCGGGTTTGCCCCGGCCAGCATCGGCCCGCAGTGGGTGTGCGTGGCGGTGGTCGCCAGCCGGTCCGGCGGCAGTTTCAACCGGGCGAGGAGTCGTTTTTCCAGCTCCGCCCGGACCGACGCCGGGATGCCGAGCACGTCGGCGGTGAGCAGCACGACCGGATGCGGGTCGTCCTGGTGGCAGATGGCGATGGCCCGCGCCCAGATCGGGTGGTTGACGCCGTCGGACTCGGTGCGGCGGAAGCCGAACCCGTTCAGCCGGACCGGGTGCGTCGGGGTGATGTCCACCTCAGCCACCCCGACTTGGTACAGGTCCGGCTTGACGACGCCGGCCGGCGGGCGGTCGGAAGGCGTTCCGGCTGCCAGCGTGAGGGCGAGCCAGGCGAGCGTGACGTGGGTCATGCGAGCGGTCCGATTCGTTGCTGGGGGCTGGGGGTTTGCACCCGGAATCATACCGAGGCCGATACCGGCTGCGACCGGCACATGACTGCTTCCTGACCCACGCCGGCCCGGCTCGTGGGACGTCGGCCGTCGAGTCACACGGCGTCCGGCCGGGTCTGGTCAGTCCTTCAGCCGGGCCCCGACCGTCACGAGGTCGTTGAACCGATCCACCGGCTCCCGGGCCGCCCACGCGATCCCGCGGAGCAACAGAACCCGGAACAGCGGGTCGTCGAACGTCCAGGCGAAGTGCCCCGGGATCGAGACGAACACCCGCCCCTTCGCCGGCTCGAGCGTCCAGAACAGCGGCTGGGCCTGGCCGTCTTCTTTGCCGCTGGCCAGGAGCGTCACCCGCTTCGGGTCGCCGACCAGGTTCCAGTAGCTCTCGTCGTGGAAGTGGACCGCGGCGAAGTTGCGGCCGATCGGGTGCTTCGCGCTGGCGTCGAACCCGAGGTCGAGCGGACCGTGGCGGAACTTCGACTTGCCGCCCTGCCACGCCAGCCCGATCCGCTGGGCGAACCCCGGGGCGTCGGTCCCGCCGTCCACCGCGTAGTCGACGTACACCGCCCCGCCGCCGCGGGCGAGGAACGCATCCATGTCTGCCGCCCGCGCCGGCGTCCACTTCCCCTGCTGGTAGAAGACCAGCACGTCGGCCGCCTTCAGCTGCGCCGGCGTCGGCCAGTCGTCGGCCGTCTCGACGGCCACCTTCTCCGCGGTCCCGAAAAGTTCCTTCCACGCCGTCCGCCAGGCCGGATAGTCGTGTTCCCCGGGGCTGTGGTCCTTCCGCCCGGCGACCAACACGACCGTGACCGGCCGCGTCGGGGCCGGCGGCACCGGGGCACCGGCCAGGACGGCCGCGACCTCGGCGCGGGACCGCGGCTCCGGCGGCTTGCCCGGCCCGTAGTCCGGCATCCGCGGCGGGGCCGTCAGCAGGAAGGTCATCAGGTCGCGCAGCTTGTCGGGGCCGAGCAGCTTCGGCATCCCCTCCGGCATGGTTGACACGGCCGACGGGGCCATCCGCTCTACGTCGGCCCGGGGAACCTCGACAACGGCCCCCTTCACGTCGCCGACCCGCACCCGGTCGCCGGCGGTGCGAACCACCCCGGTCAGGGTGCGGCCGTCGGCCAGGTGGACGGTGTACGTCAGGTGGTCCGGGTTGAGGGCGAAGTTCGGGTCGGTGATGTCGCGGAGGACGGAGGCGTAGTCGCGGTGGGCGAGGTTCGACAGGTCCGGGCCGAGGTCGCCGCCGCGGCCGTGGATCGCGTGGCACTTGGCGCACCCGGCCTCGTCGCCGTCGAAGACCGCCTGCCCCCGCGCCCAACTCCCCCCCGCCAACTCCGGCGGGCGGGCCGCGACCGCCTCCCGGCCGAGGGCGCGGATGTTGGGGTCCGCCCACGGCAGGAGCAGCCGCCGCAGGGGTAGCGGTCGCGGCCGCTTGTCCTCGTTCGTGGTGTACCGGACTGCGAGCCGTACCGCCCCGCCGGGGGACGCCGGCCGCAACTCGACCGGGACGGGCGCGTCCGGCTTCGGCCGAGCGGTGAACGACACGATCGCCCCGTCCGATTTCCCGGCCGGGGCCGCGAGCGTCAGCGGGGCGGACGACTCGAATGCGACGGTCACGTCCTCCGGCGGGAACTCGTGGTCGAGCTGCGACCCGGGCTGGACGGCCGGCCGGAACATGTCCACCAGGTCGAGCTTGGTGCGGAGGGTCAGTTCGCCGGGCTTCGCCATCGCCGCCCAGAGGGCGTCGTGCAGCGCGCTGCCGGCGGTCATCGTGCGGGACACTTCGAGGTCGGGATGCGGCAGCCAGCCGGCCCACGCCGGTCCGCCGCCGGCCGACTTCCACGTCGCCTCGCACCCGGTCAGGTCGAAGTCCAAATCGATCTCCGGCACCTGCCGCGCCGTCCCCTGCGGCGGCTTGTCCGCCGGCGGGCGGCCCATCCCGGGAAGGGTCAGCGCGTAGTGGACGGCCGCCGGGTGCGGGTCGGTCGCCAGAACTAGCGTGCGGCGGTCGGGGGTGAGCTGGGCGGACCGCACCGGCACGTCGAACCGCGGGGCCGCCTTCTGCACCTGAACGACCGCGTAACCGGGCCAGATCGACTCGAACCGGTCGCCGGCCCGGACGTGCCGCCCGGCCGTCAACTTTGTCTGCCGCAGGGCGTCACGGAGCAACTGCGGGTCGGCCGGCCGGTCGAACTCGACCCGGACCTCGCGCGGGCCGTTCGGCCAGGCGAACACCGGCTGCGGGTGGTCCTTGTCGGTGTAGCTGATCTTGTAGAGCTTGCCCTTGCCGGTCGGGCCGCTGCCCCAGTCCGGGCCACCGCCGTGGCAGGCGACCACCAGCGACCCGTCCGGGGCGACGCAGCAATCGACGGCGAGCATCCCCAGGCCGGCGAGGAGCTGCGTGCGGGCGACGTACCCGGCCGCCGATTTGACGAGTTGGGTGCGGTACAGCTTCCCCCGCGACTCGCCGGTGACGATTGCGTCGCCGGTCCACCCCTTCGGGCCGAAGACCGGGCCGCCCTCCTTGACCGGCTCGTTGAACGCGAACCCGCAGGTGGACTGGTGCTGCGGGCCGTAGTCGAACGTGCTCGGCTCGTCGAGGACATCCGGCAGGTGCTGCGGGTGGCGGGCCGGGAAGCCGTAGTGCCGCCCCTTCTGGACGTGCAACAATTCGTCGAGCGGGTTGCCGTTCGGCACCCAGGTGGCCCCCTCCTGGTCGGTGGCGAACAGGTCGCCGTGGCGGTTGAACCGCAGCCCGACCGGGAACCGGATGCCGGTGGCGACGACCTCCCGGGTCTTGAAGTCCGGCGACACGCGGATGACGGTGCCCGCCTCGTCGGTCAGCTTGTACTGCGGCTTCCCGGCCTTGTCTTTCAAGAGCGGGTCGGCGAAGTTGTACGTCCCCCGCCCGTAGTAGACGCTGCCGTCCCGCCGGTCATACGCGACCCCCAGCCCGTCGACCTGGTGGAAGCTTTCCTTCCACGGCCCGGCCACCGGAATCTCCTTGTCGGCCTTGCCGTCCTTGTCGGTGTCGGCGACCAGCACGCACCGGGTCTTGGCCACCACGAACACCCCGTCGCCGTGCGGGTAGCCGGGCGGGGTGAGGTCCATCCCGATCGGCGACCGCAGCGCCCCCTTGCCGTCCCAGAAGACCGCCGCCCGGTCCTCCAGGCCGTCCCCGTCCGTGTCGCGGAGGTGCCAGATGACGCCGTTGTACCCGAGGGCCACCAGGGTGCCGTCCGGGCGGTACAGGACGTTGTTGACGTTGGTCAGGTCAAGTGGCAGTTCGCGGACGGTGAACCCCGGGACGAACATTTGCACTGGGGGCGGATTCTTGACCGGGGCCAGCATGGCGGACCCGCCGTCGGCGTCCGCCGGGAGTTGCTGGCGCAGGGCGGCGTGCTTGGCGGCCAGGTACGCCCGCACCTTCCCCGCCTCGTCGGCCGGCAGGGCGCGGCCGTACACCAGGACTTCCGCCACGTCCCACCGGCCGAACCCCTGCACCTGCTGCGGGCCGCCGCCGAGGGTGTACTGCCGCGCCCCCAGGGTGACCTCGTCCAGGCTGAGCGGCCGGCCGTCCCGCGGCCGCTCGCCGGCCGGGGTGCCGTCCACCGCCAGGCGGACCGCCTTCGCGTCGGCGGTAACCTCCAGCGTGTGCAACTCGCCGAACGGGTGGTCCGTCTTGAGCAAGTTCTGCCAGGTGGTAAACCCGCGCCCCTCGGCGTTAAGGGCCGCGAACCGCGGGGTGGCGAACGGCCCGAGGTCGAGCGTCAGGCCGGTCTCGAAGTCCCGCTTTCCGTCCGCGTTGAACGCCAGGACGCCGCGGAACCCGCCGGGGTTCTGCCGCGGTGCGGCGACGACGAAGACGGTGACCGCCTCCCGCTCGGCCGTCGTCTTCACCGCCCGCAGGTGGTCGTCGAGGCCATCGAACCGGACGACCGCCGACCCGCCGGCCGGCAGCCGGGTCGGCCGGGCGGCGGCGACCGGCTGGCGGAGGTGCCGGCCGTGGCCGGAGGCGTCGGCCCAGACCTCCAACTTGCCGTCGTGCGGGGCGAGCTTATCGCCATTCGCCCGGGCCGCGTCGAGCCACAGTTCCAGGCCCGCCGTGACCGGCAGCTTGGGGTCGGCCCATGCCTCGACCGCCGGCCCCGGCCGGCCGGCCTCGGCAAGCGCCAGCCCGCCGAGGACCAAGGCGGCGAGACCCCACCGCGTCTTGATGATCCCGGTCATACGCCCCTCCCGGTTCGAGCCGCTTGCGCGTCCGCCGCCCCCGGCGGCAGTCGCAGGTCCAGGAACTTCCCGACCTGGGCGGTGATCGCCTCCTCGGTCGGCAGCCGCTCCATCGAACTGGCCCCGTAGAACCCCTCGATCGCGCACCGGTTGAGGACGTACTGGGCGTCCGCCGGCAGGGCGATCGGCCCGCCGTGGCAGAGCACGATCACGTCGCCCCGGACCGCCTTCGCGGCCGCCGCGATGTCGGCCACGGCCCGCACGCAGTCGTCGAGCGACTTCGCGGTCTTCGCCCCGATGCTACCCGATGTCGTCAGCCCCATGTGCGCGACGATGATGTCGGCCCCCGCTTCCGTGAGCAGCCGGGCCTGCGCCGGGTCGAAGGCGTAGGGGGTGGTCAGCATGCCGAGGCCGTGGGCCGCCGCGATGCAGTCGATTTCCAGTCGGAAGCCCATCCCGGTCTCTTCGAGGTTCGCCCGGAAGGTGCCGTCGATCAGGCCGACGGTCGGGAAGTTCTGGACGCCCGCGAACCCGAGGGCCATGAGTTCTCGGAGGAACAGGTCGCGGATGAGGAACGGGTCGGTCCCGCACACGCCGGCCAGGACCGGCGTGCGGCGGACGGCGGTGAGCACCTCGGGGGCCAACTCCTTCACGATCTGGTTGGCGTTTCCGTAGGGCATCAGGCCGGCGAGCGACCCGCGGCCGGCCATCCGATACCGGCCGGAGTTGTAGACGACGATCAGGTCGATCCCGGCCGCCTCCTCGCACTTGGCGGAGAGACCCGTGCCGGCCCCGCCGCCGACGACCGGCCGGCCGGCCGCGAGCTTCTCGCGGAACCGGGCCAGGATCGACGCTCTCGCTTCGGCCATCGGTGCGTACCCGGACATGAGGAGGTAGTCACCAGCCGACCCCGCGACGGTTCATGACCCGGGCCAGCCGGCCGACACCAGCCCGCGGAAGGTCTCGATCAGCGCGTCCGCGAAACCTGGGTCGTTGATATGGAACGGCAGCCGCCGGACGACCCGGTCCGGGGTCTGGACGACCGCCGCCTCCAACTCCTGGAACAGCGCCGCGTCGGCCGCCGGGTCGTGGAACGGCTGGCCCGGGGCGTCGATGGCCGACACCCCGTTCTCGGGGATCAGGACCGCCAGCGGCCCGGTCGACCGGTTCAGTTTGGCGGCGATCCAGCGGGCGCATTGTCGGTTCTCCTCGGCCGTCGTCCGCATCAGGGTGACCTGGGAGTTGTGAACGTGCAGCCGGCGGCCCCGGAACGCCGCCGGGACGGTGTCCGCCGCCCCGAAGTTAACCATGTCGAGGGCACCGACGCTCACGACATACGGCACGCCCGCGGCCAGGATCGCGTCGAACCGGTCGGGGCCGGCCGGGAACACCCCGCCCACCACCTCGTCGGCGACCTCGGTCGTGGTGACATCAAGAACCCCGCCGATCAGCCCCGCCTCGACCAGCCGTTCCATCGTCCGGCCGCCGGTACCTGTGGCGTGGAACACGAGGCAGTCGAACCCCGTCGCCTCTAGCGCCCGCCGGACCGCGTCCACGCACGGGGTGGTGACGCCGAACATCGTCATCCCGATCGCCGGCCGGTCGCCGGCGGGCGGGGCCTCGCGGGTCACCATCCCGGCCAGGGCGTGGGCGGCGTTGGCCAGAACCCGCCGGGAGATGGTGTTCAGCCCGGCCACGTCCACCACCGACGGGACCATCACCAGGTCGCTACACCCGACGTACGCGGCGACATCACCGCCCGCGACCGTGGACACTAACAGCTTCGGCAGCCCGATCGGCAAGGCCCGCATCGCCGGAGCGATCAGTGCGGTCCCGCCGGTCCCGCCCAGCCCGATGACGCCGCCGACCCGGCCCTCCTGGTGCTGGCCGAGGAGGAAGGCCCGGAGCGCGACGCCCATGGTCGCCACGGCCCGGCCGCGGTCGGTCTGGCCAAACACGGCCGCCGGGCCGTCCGGATGACAGGATGCCACCCGTCCGCGGTCGATCCCGGGGCGGCCGACCGGGGGTCCGTGCGTGCCGACATCGACGGTCACGACTGGGACGCCGGCCTCGATCAGTCGGTCGGCCACGAATGCCAGTTCCGCGCCCTTCGTGTCCAGGGTGGCGATGGCGTAGACGGTTCTTGGCATCGCGGCTTCCCACCGGTGTCTAGCGACGGTGACGGTAGACCCCGACCGTTGAGATGGAGGATATCACGGAAGGAGCAGTTATTGTGTGAGGGTGAGGCCGGCGGCATGAGGTTTCATGAACACCACTCCCTCCTGGCACGAACGAGACCGCCGCGCTAGTGGTCACTTCCGGATCAGGCTCGGACTACTTGTCCGCCTTCACGAACTTCGCGATCCGGCCTTCGGGGCCGACGGCCCAGCCGTCCCCCGCCGCGGTGAACGCGACGCTATTGTACTTTTCCCGGTCCAGCGGCTGCCAGGTCCGGCCGTCGTCCACCGAAACCTCGGACCCCGACGTGCCCACTGCGACCCACTGGTCCTTCGCCCAGGCGACGCCGGACCGGAACGGCAGCGGTTCCTGGATCAGCTTCCACGTCCGGCCGCCGTCGGAGGTGACCGCCCCCGTTGCTTCCGTGCCGTCCGGCTTGCGGTAATCGCCGCCGACGATCACGCCGTGGTCGTGATCCCGGAAGGCGATCGAGAACCCGCCGGCCGACCCGGCCCCGGCCAGGAGCGGCGTCGCGCTGACGCCCCAGGTCTTCCCCCGGTCGCCCGAACGGAACACCCGCGCCGCCCTGGCCCCGCCGGTGCCGAACCACACGTCGTTCTCGCCGCGGGTGACGAGGCAGGTGCCGCTGGCCGCGAAGGCACCCTCGTCCGGCAGGGCGAGGCCCCGGGTCGACCCGCCGTCCAGATCGCCGCCGGCCAAGACCGCGACGACGATCTGGTCGGCGCGATACAAGAGCAGACCGGTCAACGCACTCTCCGTAGTGTCTCTCGTCCCTACTGACCGGCAGCCGACCCGAACGAGGCCGCCGGGCCGTACCGGCGTGTACCGCCCGTGTACCGTTTTACCCCCCGTGTACCGCCCTACTTCGCCCCGGCTCGCCATGCT
>JAABUN010004078.1_pt1 | contig 20770 bp, 14 predicted proteins | sample 5559311 | NCBI WGS metagenome assembly JAABUN01 (sample SAMN10711877, study PRJNA513370) | rock metagenome | isolation source: Antarctica rocks | place: Antarctica: Victoria Land, Siegfried Peak sud
CTCCCGCAGCAACCCGTTGACCGCTTCCGTGAGTTCCACCACGCCTTCCTCCCGCACGCCACCCGCCCCTCCGTCCGACCGGAGTCTACCACGCACGGGATACGTATTTCGACGCGAGGCCCTAAGTGGTCGTACGCGAATCATGCGTTCGCCACGCTCGGGCAACTCATCGAAGATATCAGCGGGGAGCCATTCCCCGCGTATATGCGAACGCACGTCTTCGCGCCGCTCGGGATGCAGCAGACAGACTACGTGCTCAGCGAGCGGGTCCGCGCCCAGCTTGCTCAGGGTTATCAATTCGGGCGGGGAGAATTTTCCCCGGTCGAGTACCAGACGATCCTGACGCCTGGGGCGGGATCGGTTTTCTCGACGCTCAACGACATGGCGCTCTACATGCGCGCGCTGCTCAGGGGTGGCCGAAACGAACACGGCACGCTCCTTGAACCGGGAACACTCCGGTTGATGCTCCAGCCACACTACCAGCGCGATACGCATCTGCCCGCGATGGGCTTGGGATTTATCCTGGAGGATATTGCCGGGCATCAGATCGTCTGGCATAACGGCGGCTGGTATGGATTCTCATCCGAGATGTTCCTCGCCCCCGATGACGACCTGGGGATTATCCTCTTCACCAACACGCTCAGCTTCGCTCTTCACGACGCCGCCCGAGGGCTGCTCCGACGGCTGCTCGATCTGCCCGCCCCGGCCGCACAACTCCCCCGACCCGGACTCCTCGAGACGGCCCACCTTTGGCCTGAGCTGACCGGATCGTATGGCCCCGCCAGCGGACTGAGCACGAACCTCGAGGTCTGGTCCAGTTCGGGGGGTGAGGTGGAGGTCGTGGTCAAGGGCAATCGCCTAGCGCTCCGATCCCTGCTGGGGAAATCGCGGGCGGGCGACACCCTCTACCGCGCTGATCCGACGAGGCCGCTGGTCTTCGAGGCCCGCCATGACCAGGACGTGCAGGCCGTCGTCTTTTTCCGGGATGCGGCGGGCAAGATTGCCGGCCTCTACCTCGGCTTGCACACCTTCTACAAACGCCCGCGGACGCGCAGCCTGCGCTTCAGGCTGGCGGCGGGGCTGGGGGCCTTCGCCGGCGCGGCGGCGGCACTCGCGGCGAGGCGCTTATGGAAATGGGGTCATGCCCAGGGAACGCGCCACGAGCGCTGAGACGAAGAAGATGGCCGGGTACGTGGCGATGAAGGCCCAGAAAAAGGAGTTGAGTCCCATGATGATGGCGCACAAGAGGTGGAAGGTGAATCCCCACGCGAGAAAAAACCATCCCCACGGGGCCGGGAGGAGTAAGCACAGGGGGAACAGGATCTCCATGCCGATCACCGACCAGCAGAGGAACAGCTTGAGCCACCGGCGCCGCTCCAGGGAATGGGCAACCCTCGCCAGGCCATACGCGCCAGTGTTGAAAACCCCGTAGACCGCTTCGCCGCTCCGCCACGTCGGCGAGACGACCTTCGCCAGGCCGGCCGTCGTGTAGGATAGGCACGCCTGGAGGGCGATGAACCACAGCCCGGCCTGCAGGAGGAAGGGCGTACTCTGTGGCCCGACGCAGAGCAGCAGCGTAATCAGGACAATCATGTTCATCTGGTCCGAGCCGTCGTCGCCGAAAAGTCGCCGCCAGGTGAGGATGAGGGTGGTGGCGACCAGGAGCGCCATCCCGGCCGAGAAGGGCCATCTCCCGAGCGGGGTCGCCACAATCCACGCCAGGGCGAGCAGCCGCAGGAGCAGAAGCCCCCGCATCCCCGCCTCCGCGAAGAGGCCACCCATCAGCGCGCCGATGGGCGTGCCGCGCGGCACACCGGGGCGCAGCTGCAAGATCCGCCAGGAATAAACCCCGGCCGTGCCGAATTCCCGCGCGATCACCCAATATTCAAGCGTGCTCACCACGAGGCCGATGGCGGACAGCCAGAGGATGATCCGATAGATCGTGAGCAAGGCTTCCATTCGCGACTCCCTTCGCTGCGAACGGGTGAAAATCGGACCGCAGCAGCACTTGCGGCGCGGCGGTCGGATTAAAGCCGAAGGTCTCGAGGAGCACGAACTGACGGTGTGTGGCGCCGGGGTCCGTGTCGATATTGCAGACGGTATTGAGCAGGAGAAGGTAGGGCAGCGAAAGCATGACCGCAGCATCGGAAGCGCGATCCCGCAGTTTCATCGTGGCGATGGTGGCGACGAAATCCGAAATGACCTTCTTGCTGCGTTTCTCGGGATTCCACAGCCACGTATATGGTCGCCGACATTCCGCGACCTCAACTTCCCGCCACGCGGTCACCGAGCCATCCGCCCGCCGGTCCCGATAGACCACATGGTAGTCGCTCCGTCCGGGATTCGGCGCGAAGAACGTCCAGATTGGCAACAGGAGGAAGGCGTCGTAGGCCGAGATACGCTCGAACCACTTGAAGCCGAACTGCTGCAGGATCGACCCGATGAACCAGGCGCTGAGTACGCTGATGATCAGCACCTCGACGTAGGAGATCGGCACGTTGCGCCTCCCCGCTCCCGACGTGGGCGAGTCCGGGCAGGCGATACTCGGGCTGCCCGGACTCGCGTCACCACGTCTGCAACTACGCTGCCCAAGGTCTACCTGCGGGATGTCTGGCCGCTCGACCCCTGACCGCCGGAACCCTGGTCGCCCGACCCCGCCAACTGGTCGCGGAGCGCGATCAGATCTTCAAGGGAAACTTCGGGCGGGAGTTCGCCGGCTTCGGCAAGCCCCGCCGTGCCGGCCATCGCACTGGCCCCACCGATGAACCGGGTGGCGACCGGAGTCACTTGTATGGCCACACGGGTGACCCGCCGCGTGACTCTGATGATATTCCCGATGAACGCCGCCGGATCATTGGGTCCCAGTGCCGCCTGCTCCTCTTCCATGGATGCGATCAGCAGGTCGAGGGCGGCCAACTCAGTCTTCGACAAGGCCATGAAACACCTCCATGATTGTGGTCTTGGTGGCAGGTCCGCCCCGCGTCCGGGGTCATCCCCATCAGGCCACACTCGATCTCCATCGGCCCCGGCTGCTCCGCGCGTACAGCACTCGCCACGGCCATACTAGGTGCTGCAGGACGAGGGACACAACCGGGGAAACCCCAGTTTCTTCGGCGCGCGCCGGGGCAGCGGGCTTGATCGGGGGCCTTCGTCGTGTGGCGCAGGCGACGGCTCACCATGCTCGCGCCGTCGCCGATCCGGCGATCCCGGCCATCCGGGGCGCAGCCTAGGGTTTTCCCGGTTGTTCCCTCTCTCCGCGACACCTACGATGGTCTTCCTGCGATCGAGAGTACAGAAGGAGAAGGGACGATGGGAGGCACGGTAGCTCCCCAGGCAAGTGCTACGGGCGTGGATCAGCAATTGGCCCAGGCCCTGGCGGAAATCGAGCGAGGACTGGCCGCACCGAGCGAGAACGGGGCTGCGGCGCTCGATGTGGGGCAGGCTTGCCGCCAGTACAACCAGATCAGGCCGCGGATCGAGTCGGTGCTCGGTCTCATCGGGAGCGTGCCATTCTTCCCGGTGGCACGCCAGATCGTCGGCATCGTCCGTTCCCTGATGGGGGTGTGCGATTCCGTCTGCGCCATCGACGGGCGCGGGTTCACCGCGCCCGTCGATGGCACCAAGGAGGAGATTTACAGCGCGCTCAGCCGACTGGACGCACTTACCACCAACGACGACGGGGCTTTCACCAGCGACGGCTCCGCCTTCCTCGGCGGGCTGCTCAACATCACCTGGCCCGACCTGGATAGTCGCCATCGGCTTCGCGATGGCGACGTCATCCGCACACGATATACGGACATCGACCCGGAGATGATCGAGTTTGTGGTCGAACTTGGCCCCGGCGTGAACTGGTGGAAGGGCCTCTCCGTGGTCAACGATGCCGGTGTCAACCTGGGCGAGGTCGGGTGCCAGGATAGCGCGCGGCGATCCTATGTTCTGTCTTTCGCCTTCGAGGATGTCGAAGTCGGGGGCAAGCTGCTGCTCCACAAGGCGAAATTCCTCGGCGTCCACACCGCGATGTACGAGCTGGCCGATCTCGGACAGGCCAGGGGCAAGCAGGTCCGCCTCCGCTGGATGGCGGACTGACCCACCCGGCTGCGACTGCACGGCATACGGGGAGCGTGATAGGCAAGAGCGCCGCGACCCGTGGGCCGACGCGAGCCGGTCGCCATTGCCGACACTCGCCGCTGGCGCGGGTGCCGGTCGATCGTGGATACCCCGGCAGATTCGCGGATCAGAGAGGAGCAGAATATGTCCCAGTCCACACAAAGCTACGCCGCCCAGATGTTGAACGACAATGCCGCGCTCCGGACGAAGGTGGAGCATTCCGAGGAGTTCGCCGCGCTGCGCGACCAGCGGCCGACGATCGAGGTCGACGGCGAGACGCTCTACATCGTCGAAGGTGACGAAGTCAAGGACGAAGACCAGCTCGCTATCTACGCGCTCGAACGCGAGACGCTGCAGCAGGCGCGCGAGCTTGGCCTCGTTGATGTCGTGCAGGAACGCGGGCTGCTCGGGATGCGTGAGAACGGCCAGATCGTGCGCTGGGCCCCAGGCACGGCGCTGACCTACTGCGTCCTCCGCTCGACATTCGCGACTCAGCAGAATTACCAGATGGCCGTGGAGAATATGCGGCGGGCGACCAAGGACTGGGAGGCGACCTGCGGCATCAAGTTCCAACATCTGGCCAATCTCGATCAGAGTACCACCATTACCCCGCAGGGGGTGCTCTTCACCGTCAGGCAGCTCGACGCAGGCGGGCGCTTCATCGCTGCGTCGTTCTTCCCGAACGACCCGGTGCAGCGCCGGAAGATCCTCATCGACAACTCGTATTTCCGGCCCTCGCGCTTCGACAAGGTCGGTGTCCTGCGCCACGAGCTCGGCCACGTCCTCGGGTTCCGACACGAGCATATCCGCAGCGGGGCACCGCCCATCTGCCCCGACGAAGAGACCGTCGGCACGATCGAACTGACCAGATACGATCCCCAGTCGGTGATGCACTACTTCTGCGGCGGGGTAGGCAACCCCGCGCTGGGGATCACCGAACTGGACCGAATCGGCGCGCAGCGGGTCTATGGTGCCCCGCTCGCCGATAGTCGCCTCATCGAGGCGACGGGCGGGACCGTGTCCCCGGATGGGGAGCAGGATCGGCAGTTGGTCGAGGAGCTGGCCGCGATCGAGCGGAGCCTGGAGGAAGTGGGATCCGATGGGGCGGCGGCGCTGGACGTGGGGCAGGCCTGCCGCCAGTACAACCAGATCAAGCCGCAGATCGGATCGGTGCTCGGCCTCGTGGAAATGGTCCCCATCCCGCAGGTGCGGCAGATCGCCGGCATCGTCCGCTTCCTGATGGGTGTCGCGGACACCGCCTGCGCCCTCGACGACCGGGGGTTCACCGACGGCGATGCCGAGCGAAAAACGAGCCAATCTCGCTTGCGCCAGCCCGCTCCCCGCAGGTGACGTGGCGAGGTGGTGCTGCGGGAGGGCGGCCCGCCGAAAGGGCCGCCCTCCCGCAGCCGGCTACCGGATTTGTCTGGCGAAGCTTCTGCCGCGCGCCGGGCAAGGCGCGTGTGTCCATTCTGCTCGCCGAAGGCGGCGACACGATCCCCACCCCGCCCGGTCCGCCGATCGTACCACGGCGCGCGCCTTCGTCGGCACCGATCGGCCGGGGTGGGAATCGTGTCGCCGCCGGGACCTCGCCCACCGCCAGGGAGTGAATCGGTCTCGTACCGGGAGACGAAGCGCATGGAGAACTGGTCGCGATGCATCGCGAGCGGAGACGGCGGGAGGCCAGCCCAGGAGGGCGAGGGCCGTGCCGCCAGGTTCCTGGCGCGGCACCGGGACCTGGCCGGAGAGGTGCAACAGTCGCCGGGGTTCCGCGAGTTCAAGGAGGCGGCCGGCCCCCCGATCACGATCGATGGGGTGGATACCTACTTCCCACCGCACCTGGGGGGGGATGTCCAGGTCGGGCTGGAAGATCTCATCCTGCACTATGCCATTCGTGAGGGCCTGACAACTCGCGACGCGGTTGACCGAGAACTCGCCGCCGACGGGGGCGCGGAACCCGACGTTCGGTCACCCGCAGGGCCGGGTCCGCACGACCGGGAGTAGGGGCGAACGAATCGCTGTTGTTGGAGAGCGCGACAACCGATGATCGGCGGCGCGGTGGCGATCGCGCGGGATCGCGGTCCCGTCGTCTCACGTCGGGGCGCACTGGTCGCGGCGAGCCTCTAACGACGTCGGTATCGCGACCGCGTCCGGTCCGGGCATTGGCGGGCAAGCAACGGCTCGACCCGCGCACGCAGGATCGGCTGATCAACCGGGACTACGCCGATTGCGCCGCCGCGCTGCGGACTTACGACGACCCGGACCTGCCGCAGCCCGCCGGGTTAATCTACCCTGGGGCCGCGATCCGAACGCCACCCCGTCCGCGCGGCGGTGCCCCGTCGGAGGCGGGGTGCCCGCCGACAACCCCGTCGCGCCGCCGCCCATGTGCGCCGGACAAGCCGCTCGCGGTACTGGAGAGGAGGGGTCAATGCCAACGGCACGCTCGTTCGTTGAAGATGCCACCGTAGCGACGGCGACAGCCCTCCCCGTGCCCAGGGGTATCGCGTTTCGCCATGCCGCTGCCGGCAAGGCCGCGACGGAGCGCGCAATCGCCGAAGCGCTCCCAGGCTGGCGCATCACAAAAATCGACGGACTCGGCGATTGGTTCGAGGCCAAACCGCCCCGCGACGTTACCGCGCAGCTGGAACAGTTCTGGCCCCTGGTCCGCGCCGTGCAGGACGTGCTCGGCATCGCGGAGGTGGACCCGCTCCTGCTGATCGCCAACCCGTACCCGCTCGACAATGACGACCTCGCGCGCTTCGCGCTCGGTTTCGGGCGGGAGCAGTTCGGGTTCTGGGGCCAGCCATATGATCAGGCGACCCTCAACGAGATCGGGAAGCTGAACAAGAACGCGAACTGGCATCTGAAGCAGATGAACGTCCCGGAGGCGTGGGCGCTCTGGCGCGCGCAGCATGGCGAGTTGCTCCCCGGCGACGGTATCCTCGTCGGCCACCCGGACACCGGCTTCTCGGATCATCAGCAGGTGGTGGGTCGCCTCGCGAAGCCGGGGCGTTCGTTCCTGCGGGATGTCAACGGCAACGAAGAGCCGGACGCGCGCGACACCCTGCAAGCGGCCGACCTCGGTTTCCTCCAGTCCCCCGGACATGGCACCTCCACCGCGAGCGTGATAGTCAGCGGCGAGCGAGATGAAACCAGTGCCGGCGTGGCGGAAGTCTTCGGTGTCGCCCCCGGCGCGCGGGTGCTGCCGCTGCGCGTATCCGGCTCTGTCGTCCACTTCGACTTCGAGAATGTCGGGCGCGCGATCCTCCACGCCGTCGATCAGGGGGCGGATGTCATCTCGATGTCGCTGGGTGGCCCCGGACTCTCCTCGTTCGTCCGGGCCTGCATAGCCCGCGCGCATGAAGAGGGCCTGATCGTCGTCGCGGCGGCGGGCAATGCCCTGCCCACCACCATTTTCCCCGCCGCCTTCCCCGAGGTCGTCGCGGTCGCGGCGACCCACGCCGCGCGCGGACCGTGGCGCTTTTCCGGCGTCGGCCCGGTGGTCGATATTGCGGCACCGGGCGAGGATGTCTGGTGCGCGCGCGCCGCGCTCGCCAGGGGGGGCGACACCAGCTTCAGCGTTGGGCAAGGGACCGGCACCTCCTTCGCGACGGCCTGCGTCGCCGGGTTGGCCGCCCTCTGGCTGTCGCACTTCGGGGGGCGCGAAGCGATCGCGCGGCAGCATTACGACGGCAACAAGGGGCTGGTGCCGTTCGCCTTCCAGTACGCCCTGGCGCGCACGGCGGACAAGACCGTCGCTTTCGCCAGCGAGGGGAGGTACGGGGCCGGGCTCGCCGACGCGGCGGCCCTCCTCGGCCAGAAGCCGGCCGCCCGCGAGGAAATCGAGCGTTTCGCGGAGGTGATCCGGGCGCAGCCGGTGAACCGGTTCTCCGTCTTCACCGGCCTCCTCGCGGGCGGGTTCGGTGCCGCCGACGCGGCTGCGGTGATGCTGACCGTGGCGGCAACGGTCGACCCGGCCGGAAAGACGCGAACAGTCCCGGTCGACGAGACCGCAGCCGTCGGGCGCGCGAAAGCCGAGGCGAAGGCGGAACAGGACTTGATGGCGGCCCTCCTGGGTGCCGATGCCGACAGGCTGGCGGAGGAACTCTTCGCGAGGATCGCGTCCGACCGGCCCCTCCTCGTCGCCTTCCAGTGCTGGCGACCGGGCGAATCGTCCCTGCCCCTGCTCGACCGGCTCCTGAGCGCATCGCGCGCCACCGCAGGGCGCGAACACCCCGCGGCCGACCTCTCCGCCGACCTTCGCCGCGCATTGGCACGCCAGGAAAGCGCGGAGAAGGACCGCCTCGCCGCGATCCATCGCGGCCGCCTGGGGCCGGGGGTCGTGGCGACCCCTCCCGACGAGCAACAACCTGCCAGTGGCCTGCGGGGCCGTTCGGGGGAAGATCCGACGGTTCGGCCGCCCGTCTATCGACAGCTTCGCGTCTATGCCTTCGATCCCAGCCTGGACACCAGCCTGGAGACGGTGCCGATCAATCAGGTGACGCTCTCCACGCGCTGGGAACCCCTCGAACCCGGACCGCGCGGCGAGTACCTGGAAGTCGTGGACATCGATCCTGCCAGCGGGTGTGCCTACAACCCGGTGGACCTCGATCATCCCTTCATCCTCGGGCCGGATGGGCGCACACCTTCCGAAGGTGATCCGCAATTCCACCAGCAGATGGTCTACGCCGTCGCCATGAACACGATCCATCGCTTCGAGCTGGCGCTCGGACGCCCGATCTTTTGGGCTCCGCTGCGCCCGTGGAGACGGGAGGCGACCGAAGAGCGCTACCACTTCACCCGAGAGGCGCTCAAGGATGGCTCGCCCGCCGACGGGTGGGAGTCACCCCAGGCCAATAGACGGGACCGGTACGTCCAACGCTTGCGGATCTACCCCCACGCCTTGCGCGAGGCGAATGCCTATTACAGCCCCGCGAAGCGCGCCTTGCTCTTCGGCTATTTCCCCGGCAGCGACGATGACACCGGCAAGCACTATCCCGGCGGGACGGTATTCACCTGTCTGTCTCACGACATCATCGCGCACGAGACGACGCACGCACTCCTCGACGGGATGCACCCTTACTTCAACGAGCCGAGCAACGAGGATGTCTGGGCCTTCCACGAGGCTTTCGCCGATATTGTCGCCCTCTTCCAGCACTTCACCTTTCCGGAGGTTCTCCGCCATCAGATCGCCAATACGCGCGGCGACCTGCAGACGGACAGCCTGCTCGCCAGGCTGGCACAGGAACTCGGTCAGGCGATCGGCGGGCGCGGCGCCTTGCGCAACGCCCTTGGTTCGGTCAAGGAAGGCAGGTGGCGGCGCAACATCCCGGATCCCCGCGCCCTGCGCACCTTGCGCGAACCCCACGGTCGCGGGAGCATCCTGGTCGCGGCGGTCTTCGACGCCTTCCTCGCCCTCTACAACAACCGCATCGCCGATCTGCTCCGCATCTACACCAGCGGCACGGGCACGCTGCCGGAGGGGCGTATCCACCCGGACCTTGTCAACCGGCTGGCGAATGAGGCGACGCAGGTCGCCGCAGATGTCTTGCAAACCTGCATCCGGGCGATGGACTACGTGCCGCCGGTCGACATCACCTTCGGCGAGTTCCTGCGCGCCCTGGTCACCGCCGACTACGACCTCGCGCCGGCCGATCGCCGCGCGCACCGGATCGCGTTCATCGAGGCCTTCCGGGCGTGGGGGATCTACCCGCGCGATGTCGCCTCGCTCTCCGAGGACAGCCTACGCTGGCGCGGCCCCGAGGAGGATGGGTTCCTCACCAGCCTGCACGATGTCGCCGAGTTCAAGGATAACTACAAACAGGTCCTGGAACGCCTGGTACCAGCCCTGGAGTCGTGGCAGCCGGGGGGGAATCGCCGGGACGTGTTCCAGCAGATTCAGGACGCCCAAGTCCAGTTCCACAATCTGCTCAAAGCGATGCAACGCGCTGCTCAGACGGGGCGGCCAGGACTGCCGGGGCTCGATCTGGGCCGACCTTTCAGTGTCGCCAATCTGCGGCCGTCGCGGCGCATCGGGCAGTTGGGCGATTTCCGCACGGAGATGGTCGTGGAGGTGGTGCAAACCCGCCGCGATCAGGATATGAGCGCGTCCGATGCGGTTCCCTACCGCGGCGGGGCGACGCTGGTGGTCGATCTTCAGACCTGGGCTATCCGCTACATCATCTACAAGCGCCTCTACGCGCAATCGCCCGCGCATCCCGGCGACGAGGGCCAGATGCCCGACCGCTTCCGCCGACAGTTGCGCTTCGAGGAGGAGCAGCGCGCCGGGATGGCCGGGGCGGCGCAAGCGGCCTGGCAAGGCGAGGGTACTGACGACCTGGCGGCATGACTCGCCGCCACGTATGCCTGCCAGCAGCGCCGCGCCAGCCGTCGCCAGCGAGATCGGCAGGATGAACCATTCGCGCTGCTCCACCGGAGTAACGACTAGGGCGCGGGGAGAGGGAGGGGATAGCGATGGCGGCACGCAGTCCGAGCAAAACCAGGACCACGTCGGCCCGCCCTGGGCCGACCGAGGCGGCCACATCCGGGGCACCGCAGGGCCGCGCCTCGATTCGGATGTACGGCCAGGGGCTAGGGGATTGCTTCCTGCTCGCCTTCCCGCGAGCGGGCGTTGCGGGCGCGCCGGTGCCCGGTCGGCCGGTCTATGTCCTGATCGACTGCGGCGTGGTGGCGGGGACGCCCGATGGCCCCGAGCGGATGCGGCAAATCGTCCGCGATATCCGGGAGACGACGCGGGATGACACCCTGGAGCCGGTTGATGGGGCACCACGCGGCCACCTTGACCTGCTGATCATCACCCACGAGCACTGGGATCATCTCTCGGGATTCGTCCAGGCGGCGGACGAATGGCGGACGATTCAGGTGGATGCGCTGTGGACCGCCTGGACCGAGAAGGACGAACCGGGCGGGTTGCCGGAAGTGCTGCGAACAATCGTGGAGAAGCAGCAGCGAACGCTGGCGGCGATCGCCGATCGCGCCCTGCGCTTCGGACAGGAGCAGCACCACGAGACCGTCCTCGGCCTCATGGCCTTCCACTCCGATGCGGCCATGATGGGGCAGCCGTTCGGCACCGCCGTCGGGGTGCGCAGCGCCTTCAACGCGGCGAAAAGCCTCGTCACCGCGAACAAGCGGCCACATATCTGCTGCGAGCCGGGGGAGGTGCGTCGCGTGCCCGGCACCGAGGCTCTCGCGTACGTCCTCGGCCCGCCCAGGAATTCGGCGCGCTTACGCCAGGCCAATCCCTCGCGCCAGAATCCGGAAACGTACGAAAATGGCGGGGCGACAGGCGCGGGCGGGCAGGAGATGCGGGGACGAGCGAGCGCGGATGCGCGGGCGACCGCGCGCCTCGCCGATCTCGATGCGGCATTCTCCGTGAGACGGATGCTGGATGGTCGCTCGACGTTCAACTCATTTGCGATGTCCCTCCTTGATCCATCCCTGGCCGCGTCCGACGCCGAGGCGGAGGCGAGACCCGCGAAGGAGTTGCACACCGAGAAGAACCGTTATGAGCGATCGTTCCCTTTCGCCAGCTCGGTTCGCATTCCGCTTCCGCTCTCCGAGCTGGCGGCCCAGGGGAGGCCGAAGGCCTACCCCATCCTGGAGTCCTACTTCGATGAGGTCCATCACTGGCGGCGCATCGACTTCGACTGGCTGGCCCCCGCCGAGGTTTTCGCGCTCCAGGCCGATACCCTCACCAACAACACCAGCCTGGTGCTCGCCTTCGAGCTACCCCCATCCGCCGACAACGGCGAGCGCAAGGTCCTGCTCTTCGTCGGCGACGCGCAGGTCGGCAACTGGCTCTCGTGGGATGAGATCCCGGCGTGGCTGCCGCAGGACGGCGTCACCGTCGCGACGACGAAGCCGGACATCGGGGATTTGCTGAAGCGCGCGGTCTTCTACAAGGTCGGGCATCACGGCTCGCACAACGCCACGTTGAAGGAGCGGGGCGTGGAGCGGATGCGCGACGATGGGAAGCTGACAGCATTCGTGCCGGTCAGCCCGATCGTCGCGCGCGACCTCAAGGATTGGTGCCAGATGCCTCTGGATAGCATACTGGGGGCCCTCTCCCAGCGCACCAAGGGCCGGGTCGTGTTACCGACCGGCAATCTCTGGCCGCCCCTGACGGACGGCCAGCTCGCGCAGGAGCACAAACGGTTCGCCATCGAGGTCTCGACCGATATGTTGCCGCCGAAGATTCGCCAGCGCGACCAGAAACAGATAGAGGAGGCGGTCCCGCTGTGGACCCAGATCGCTATCGACTAGAGAGACGGTTCCTCGCCCGCGTCAGCGGCTGGACGCCGCGCGCGGGCACCCCGGCGCTGCGACGGCGGGCGTGGGGCGTATCAACCATCCAGCGGCACGCCCCCCGACGAGGCGGCGGACGCGGCGACCTGTATGATCGAGTTGGGCGCCTTCAATCCCGGGTTCTGGAACGACAACGCGTGAATGGTGTGCAAACCGCACCTGGTGCCGGAAATTGCGCTATGCCGCCTGGCGATCATACTCGTGGATGAGGCCACCGAGCACATCCCGTCGCTGGACTGGGCCATGCCGCGCGCGCTGATCAAACGGGATCGGCACCTGCTGCCTTATTCCTTGATGTGGGCGCGCCTGATTGTGGTGCGCGACATAGGCGGCCAGGACGTGGCGCAGGTGTGCCTCGTTGACGATGCGCATGTGGTCGAGGCATTCCTCCCGCGCCGAGCGAACCCAGCGCTCCGCGTAGGCATTCGCCGTCGGGGTCCGGTACGGCGTGCGCACGACTTCGACCCTCTCGGCCGCGAACACCGTGTCGAAGGATGGCGGGAACTTCCCGTCGCGATCGCGGATGAGGAAGCGCATGGGGCGCCCCTCCCCATCCTGCATCTGCCAGCTGCATTGGCGCGCCTGCTGGGTGACCCAGGCGGCGGTCGGATGGGCCGTGCAGCCCGCGAGGTGCAGGCGACGCGAGCCGAGCTCGATGAAGAAGAGCACGTAGAGTCGTTGCAGGAAGAGCGTGTCCACCGTGAAGCAGTCGCAGGCGAGGAGCTGCTCCCGGTGTCGCGCGAGGAAGGCGCGCCAGGTGGTGCGCCTGCGGCGCGGCGCGGGCGGCAGGCCCTGCCGGCGCAGGACCCGCTTGATCGTGGCCCGGGAGGCGCGGTGGCCGACCTTCAGGAGTTCGCCCTGGAGCTTGCCGTAGCCCCAGGCGGGGTTCTCGCGGGCGAGGCGCACGGTCAGGTCGACGGTGGCGGCAGGCGTGGCCGGGCGGCCGCGTTTCGGTGCGTTGCCGAACGTCCATTTCCGCCGCACGATTCCGCGATGCCAGCGGAGCACCGTCTCGGGCTGCACGATCACGACGGCGCTCGCCAGGGCGCGGTAGCGGGTGACGATCGCCGCCAGGAGTACCTTATCCCAGTGCGAGAGGCGGGGGGCCATCGCGCCTTGCGCTGGTACATGCGCACTTGCTGGCGCAGGACGACGCCCTCGACGGCCAGGTCCTGCTGGCGGCGTGGCGCGGCACGCAGCAGATCGAGGACCAGTGTGAAGGCGGCGAAGAGGAGGATGAAGGGCATCGGGTACCTTCCCAGTGTGGCGCGCGGGGCGACATGGCTCGCCAGGATGATACCGCGTCAGGTCACAGTGAAGCGGTGATTCTGCTGCGAAGATGCGGCCGGCCGGATAATGACACCCTACGGGGCGGGCGAGGACCGGACACGACGATGCCAGATGGAGTTTTCACACCGCACAGGCGGGCGTGGCCGATCACGTCTGGTCGCTCGATGAGATCGTGGCGCTGATCGAGGATCGCGAGCGGGCCGATTCAAATTGACCCACTACCCATCGCTAGCTTAAGTTGACAGTGCCCGGCGCAGGATTTTTGACCGCCGCCTTCTCCTCCTGCGACTCGCATCCGGCAAATTCTTTGCCGGTCATCACTTCGCTCATCGTGCTTCTCCGTTCGGTCTGTTCGGCGCGACCCGCGCAGCCCCGCTCGCAACATGATAGGTCCGGGCGGCGGCGGCGAAACGCCCCGCCAGCGCCGGTTCGCTCCAGAAATGGAGATGGACGTACGACGCCAGGAGATTGCCGCGCGCAAAACCCTCCGGGCGCTCCGCGCCGCCACGCCGCGAGCGGGCGGCGTAGGCGTGGGGCAAATCGGCGGGCGCATACTCCCAGGTCGAGTAGTGGAACTCGTGGCCGCGCAACGTCTCGCCCACCCGCAGGAGCGGCGTATCGACGAGCGCGCGGATCGTCACGTAGCCGAGGTGGCTCCGGTGCGCCCGCATGACCGCCCGACCCGGCAGCGCCCCGACAAGCGCGTGTTCCTCACCATCGCGAACGGTCAGCCCGGCGGTCAGGTACATCAGCCCGCCGCACTCGGCGTAGCACGGCAACCCCGCCGCGAGCGCCGTGCGGATCGCCGCGAGCAGCGGCGCGTTGGCGGCCAGCCGCGCGGCGTGCAGTTCCGGGTACCCCCCTCCCAGGTACAGGGCGGCGGTCCCCGGCGGCAGCGCGGCGTCGCGGAGCGGGCTGAACGGCACCACGTCCGCCCCGGCGCGGCGCAGCAGATCGAGGTTCTCGCCGTAGTAGAAGGAGAACGCCTCATCGCGCGCGTAGGCGATCGTCGGGCGCGGGCCGGGGGGCACAATCGGCGACGGCGGTGCCTCGCCCGGCGCGAGCGGCGCGGCCCCGTGTGCGAGCGCCAGGAGCGCGTCGAGGTCGCACCCTTCCGCCACCGCGTCGGCGATCGCCGCGATCCGCGCCTTGGCCTCGGCCCCCGCCTCGCCCGCGTGGACCAGCCCCAAATGCCGCTCGGGGATCGCGTCGGGGAGGCGTGGCAGCCCGCCGAGGACCGGCAATCCGGTGACCGCCTCGATCGCCTCTTTGACGCCCGCGTAGTGCGCCGCCCCGCCAACCCGATTGACGATCACCCCGACGAGCGGCACCGCCGGATCGAGCCGCTGGAAGCCCAATACCGTCGCCGCCGCGCTGCGCGCTTGGGCGCGCACATCGACGACCAGGATCGTCGGCAGGCCGAGCAGTTTCGCCAGTTCGGCGCTGCTCCCAGCCTCGCCCAGGTATTCGACCCCGTCGTAAAGGCCCATCACCCCCTCGACGATCGCCAGGTCGCCCCCCGCCGTCGCCGCCGCGAAGGCCGCGCGCAGGCGCTCGTGCGGCACCAGCCACGTATCGAGGTTCGGCGCCGGTCGCCCCGCCGCCAGCGCGTGATAGGTCGGATCGAGGTAATCCGGCCCCGCCTTGAACGGGCGCACGTCGAGACCCCGCCTGCGGAAGGCGGCGAGCAACCCGGCGGTGAGGGTCGTCTTCCCCACCCCGGACGAGACCCCGGCGAGCATGATCCGCGCGCCCATCAGGATTCGCGCCGCGCCAGGACGAACAGGCCGTGATCCTCGGGGCCGTAGGGGCGCGCGGCGTCGAAGGCATGCCACGCGCCGGTCACGATGAACCCGGACTCGCCGAGCAGTCGGCGCAACCCCGGCAGCCCGTAGTGTCGGCGGGTGAGGGTGTAGACGCGCCGCTCGCGACCATCGAGGACGGTCGTGCGATCGGTGCAGGTCATCGCCGCCGCGTCGGGGATCGTCTCCAGCAGTTCGACCGTCCCCGCGAACTCGCGCCAGTCGCGGCGCGGCGTGGGGAGCGCGACCGGCCAGTCGCCGATCCCGAAGAAGAGTTGCCCACCCGGTCGGAGCATCCCGCGCAGCGTCGCGAGGCTGGCGCGATCCTCCGCCTGGGTCGGGAAGCCGACGCAACTGCGGTCGTAGAGGGAGAGGAGGGCATCGAACGGCCCGTCATCGGCCAGCGCGCGGAAATCGCACTCGCGCAGGTCGGTGCCGAGTCCGGCGGTGTGGGCGCGCGCCTCTGCCAGCATCGCCGGGGCGATGTCCACGCTCGTCAGCCGGGCGAAGCCGCGCTCGCGCAGGACGCGGGTATGCCGCCCCCAGCCGCAACCGATCTCCAGCAACCGATCAGCGGGGCACAGGCCGAGCGTCGCGACGATGAAGTCGATGTCGCGCGCGGCGGCGGCGCCCCCGCTCGCACGGGCCGCGTCGTCGAGTTCGGCGGCGTAGCGCAGGCTGTGGTGGCGATACCAGTCGTTGTTACCCAAGTGAGGTTCGGTGCCGGCGTCATCCGGCAGGTGTTTGAGAAGAAGTGGGACGTGCATGGATATGGATATGCCCCCGTTGAGTGACGGTGACAACGCAAGCCAGCGTGCCGCATCGAGTGTGTCACGGGCGTCATACTCGAGTCGTCGTGGTGGCTGGACCTCGCCGTCAACCTTTCTGGCTCTCGTCGCGCTTCTGTCACTTCTCATCGTTGCTGTTCTTCTCGATGCTGGATGGTGTGATAGGGTTCCCATGTCCCTTCGTCGCGATCCATCTTCCTGCCCATCCTCCGGGCATGATCGTCTTGGGGACGCTGTCCCGCACTTTGCGACCATTGCAGGATTGACGCGACAATCCCGGGCATCGAGTGTTCCTCGGCGACGAGATCGACACGCAGGCCGAGCTTGCGCGCCGTCCGCGCCGTGCCAGGCCCGATACACACCACGAGCGCCCCACCAAGCGGCTCCTTGAGAACGGGCACCGTCGTCGCCGCGACACCGCCCGGCGCGGGGCGCTCGCCGGATGCGACCAGCGCCAGCACGTTCGACACGGTCGAAGAACTCGTGAAGGTGACAATATCGAACCCGCCGGTCGTCAGGGCGGCGATCGTCTCGGGATCGGGCGGCAGTTGCTCCGTGCGGTAGGGCGCGATCCGGTCGACCGTCGCCCCCAGCCCGACCAGTCCCCGCGCCAGGGCTGCGCTTGTCCCGACCGCCGCCACGAGGAGGAGCCGTTTCCCGGCGAGCCCTGGCCCCGCCAGGCACGCGAGAATCGCCTCGACCCCGAGACTGTCGGGCACGAGGTCGGCGATGAGGCCGCGCCGCTCGAGGGCCTCCTGCGCGCCCCTGCCGACGGCCACGAGGCGCGCGGCGGCGAGGGACCGCACGTCGCGACCGTCGGCGCGCAGCCGATCGAGGAAGCGCCCGACGCCGTGTCCGCTCGTGAAGACCAGGTAGTGATAGGTGGTGAGCCTGGCGAGCGCCGTGCCGAACGGTCGCTCGTCGTCGGGCTCGGCGAAACGAAACCGTGGCAGTTCCACGGCGCTCGCACCGAGCGCCGCGAGCATGGCGCTCAGCTTGCTCTGCTGCGCCCGCGAGCGGGCGACGAGGACCCTGCGCCCGCTCAGCGGCTTGCGCGCCGGATCGTCGAACCAGCGCAGGCGCTCCCGCAGGCCCACGACCGCGCCGACGACGACCGTCGCCGGCGCGGTGAGGCCCGCCTCCACGACCAGGCCGGGCAGCGTCCCGAGCGTGCCGACCACCGTGCGCTGGGCCGCCCAGGTGCCCCAGGCGATCGCCGCGGCCGGCGTGTCGACCGGACGACCGTGCGCGACGAGTTGGGCGGCGATGCGCGGCAGGTCAGCGACGCCCATGAGGAAGACGAGCGTCTCGGCTGCGGCCAACGCCCCCCAGTTGCGGCCCGCGTCTCCCCGCGCGGGGTCGTGATGCCCGGAGACGATCGTCACGGAGGAGGCCACGTCGCGGTGGGTGGCCGGGATGCCGGCATAGGCCGGGACCGCGAGGGCACTCGTCACCCCCGGGACAACCTCGAAGGGCACCCCGGCCGCGGCCAGGGCCGCCGCCTCCTCGCCACCGCGCCCGAAGAGGAACGGGTCGCCGCCCTTGAGGCGCACGACGCGCTTGCCGAGGCGACCATGCTCCACCAAAAGCGCGTTGATCGCGTCCTGCCGCAGCAGGTGATGGTGCGCTTCTTTGCCGACGTAGACCCGCTCCGCCGACGGGGGCACCTCATCGAGGAGGCGCGGATCGACCAGGCGATCGTACACGACGATTTCCGCATCCCGCAGTCGGTCACGCCCGCGCATGGTCAGCAAGCCGATATCGCCCGGCCCCGCCCCGACCAGCGAGACGAGCGCCGTGCCGCGGGTGGTGCTGTGGTCCATGTCGGTGGCCTGCATCTGCGGATCGAGCGTCATGCTTGCCTCATGGCGTGCTCCCGGTCGCCTGCCGACGACCCCACTGGCCGAACGGGCGATATCGCCGCAGGTCCAGCCGACGACACCCCGGCGGTCGCGTGCGGCCATAGGGGGCGCATGTCGGCGCCGAGCGTCGGCCCGGCTACGCGAGGCCGCACGTTCATGGGATGCCCACGCCGACCGGATAGCCGCGCGGCGTGACCAACAGCCCGTCGAGATCGATCGTCGCGCTATTACCCACCACGATCGTGGTGAGCATGCCCACCTGGGCGGGATCGAGTGCGGCCAGCGTCGTCGTGTGGACCCGTTGCCCCTCCCGGAAGGCGTTCGTGACGAGTCCGACCGGCGTCCCCGCCGTGCGATACCGCAACAGCATCTCCTGCGCCGCGTCGAGCTGCCAGTCGCGCCGACGACTGCGCGGGTTGTAGAGGCACAGGACGAAATCCGCGGCAGCGACCGCTTCCACGCGGCGCAGGATGACCGGCCACGGCGTGAGGAGATCGCTGAGCGAGACGCAGGCCCAGTCGTGCATCAGCGGCGCACCCAGCAGGGCGGCGGCGGCACCGGCAGCAGTGATCCCCGGGACGACCTCGACATCCGGCGCGTCGCCCGGTCGCCAGCCCGTGCCGTGCAGCAGTTCCAGCGCGAGTCCCGCCATGCCGTAGACCCCGGCGTCGCCGCTCGAGACCAGCGCCACGCGTCGGCCACGCCGGGCGAGACCGATCGCCAGCCCAGCTCGGGCGACTTCCTCCGTGAGCTGCGAGGAGATGATCTCCTTGCCCGTGAGGAGCGGCCCGAGGAGATCCAGGTAGAGCCGGTAGCCCACGATGACCTCGCTCCCGACGAGCGCCGCGCGGGCCGCCGGCGTCAGCTGGGCGAGGTCGCCGGGACCGGTACCGACGAGATACAGTCGGCCCCTAGTCATCGGTCTCCTCCTGCAGCGCGACCGCCACCGTGACCCGCCCGTGGACGACCTTCTCCACGAGTAAGGTCCGCGTGCCACCCGCCAGGAGCGCCGCCGGCTCCGCCACCCCGTGCGCGCCGACCGCCGCCAGCGCCGCCGGCGAAGGATTGCGCACCGGGATACGATTCAGTTCGGCGGCCCCGAAGAAGCGGATCGGTTTGCTCAGGGTTGTGGCATAGGCGAGCAATCCCGCCTCGTCCCGCTTCACGTCGATCGAGGCCAGCTCGCGCACCGCCGCGAGCGCCAGGCCATGATCCGCGAGTACCCCCTCGACCGCTGCCGCGAGCTCCCTTTCCGACACCCCGCGCTCGCAGCCAAGGCCGACGCTCAGACAGGGCGGGTGATAGATCACCGTGGTCGCTCGGTCGCGCACCTCCCGGGGTAAGGCCTCGCCTCGCCGATGGGTGATCACCAGTGTCGCGGCGAGCGTCGGATCGTCAAGATCCTCGATCCGGGCGACATGGTCGAGCGCGGCGGCCTCGGGGTGCGAGAGCCAGGCGCGCGACCCAGCCTCCTGGAACGCCGCGACGCGCTCGCCGTTGACGAGCGCTGCGGCGGCGGCGGTGAGCGCGTCCGGGTTCGCCACTGTCCAGCCCCGCGCGGATCCGAGCAAATCGAGCGCCGGCAGCCCGCGCACGTCGGAGGCGGTGGTGATCACCGCCTCGCCGCCAGCGATGCGGGCAACCTCGCGGGCCAGCGCGTTGGCGCCGCCGAGATGCCCGCCCGCGACGCTGACGGCGTAGCGCCCGCCCTCATCGAGGGCCACAATGCCCGGATCGGTGCGCTTATCGGTCAGGAGGGGCGCGATGGCGCGCACCGCCACCCCGACCGGCATCAGCAGCACCAGACCATCGTGGTGCGCCCAAAGGTCACCCACAAGGTCGGCGACGTGGCCTTCATAGGGGGTGGCAGCGTCCCCGGCGAAACGCTCCGGCGCGTAAAGCGTCCCGCCGAGCGCCGCGGCCAGCCGAACCCCGAGCGCCGCGCCACCCCTCGTCAGCGCCACCAGGGCCAGCGACCGGTCGGCCCTGGCCGCGCCGATCGCCTTCGCGAAGACAGGCGTGACCGCCTGGTCGCTTGTTGCGACCGGCGCGGCGGGCGAGCCGGTCGCGTCTCGTGGCGGGCGCTCATCGGCGCGGCGGAAGCGGTGGCTATAGGTGGCGGCGTAGAGGTGCGAGCGGTGTGCCCCATCCTGTAAGGCCGGATCGATAGCGCGACCGACCAGGACCAACGCCTGGCGGCTCCACCCCGCAGCCTTCACCGATGTCGCCAGATCGGCGAGCGTCCCGCGCACGATCGCCTCGTCGGGCCAACTGATGCGGTAGAGCGCGGCGGCGGGGGTTTCGGGCGCGTAACCTCCCGCGAGGAGGTCGCCGATGAGCTGGCGGATACGCGTGATGCCGAGCAGGATGGCGATGGTCGTGCCGTGGGCGGCGAGCGCCCGCAGCGTCTCTCCCGCGGGCATGCCGGTCCTGCCGGCGGCACGGGTCATGATGATGGTCTGCGCCACGTCCGGCACCGTCAGTTCGACGCCGAGCGCCGCCGCCGCGGCGAAGACGCTGCTGACCCCGGGGATGATGCGATACGGGACGTCCGCTTGCCGCAGGAGCGCGATCTGCTCCGTGATCGCGCCGTAGAGCG
>JAABUN010004079.1_pt1 | contig 20767 bp, 24 predicted proteins | sample 5559311 | NCBI WGS metagenome assembly JAABUN01 (sample SAMN10711877, study PRJNA513370) | rock metagenome | isolation source: Antarctica rocks | place: Antarctica: Victoria Land, Siegfried Peak sud
CCGCACAAAAGGAAATCGACACCCCGGAAGTCATTGACGCGGCCCTACCACAAGCGGCATGATCAACAGCAGTAGGAACGCGAAGCAACACGCGAACTACCTACACCACTCCACGGGACGCGGTCCGTCGGCGTCGAAGCCGGCCCAGCCGGGCCGCGGGCTGAACACGGGAGCGGCCCGGCCGCCCGGTCCTCGTCAGGGAAACCGGTCTGCCCGCGACGGACCAAAAAGTGTGCGCCCTCGTCACTTGTGTCCAGTTCCGCAGGCAGGCGGATCGGACCGACTCCCCATAAGCCGTCTGGCTGCACCGACAACCCAGGGCTCGGGTGGATGACGCCCGCGGTGAGCCGGTACTGCGCGTTTAGTCGTGGCCCCGCCGTGGTCATCGACTCGCCGTGGGCCGGTCCGCGGAGCGCGACCAGCGCGTCTCGCGTGCAGCGGGCACTGGGGCGAGGTCGTCCTCTTCTACCTCGACCGCATCGCAGTCCTCGACCGAGTCACCCACCTTCCGCGACCACTCGCCGAATACTTCCGCTCGAATGTCTTCATCACCCCCGGCGGCATCGCCAGCCAGAAATACCTCCGATGGAGTGTCGAGACCGTCGGGGTTGACCGCGTCATGTACGGCTCCGACTATCCGTTCAACAGGGAGCACGACGGTTCTGTACCCGCGTTCTTGGCGGCGGCGGGCATGACAGCCGCCGAGCAGAACTCCATCGCTTCCAGTAACTGGGAAACCCTCGTGGCGGGTATCCGCCGCTGACTGGATTCGCCCCAGCTGGCATCGGGGAGGTGGCGGCGGCGCCCGCCCCAGATCGCGGCGACGTCGGCGGTGGCCGCGCACGCGGCGCACGGGACGCGCACCGTGCAGGCCTGGCACATCCGGATCGCGGCGTCATCGAATGCGGTGCGGCCGGCGGCGGTGAACACCTCCCGGATCACCGGGGCGACCATGCTCTCGCGCGGGCCGAGTACCGCACCCACGCAACCGGTCCGACCGTTCGGGAGTCCGGGTCAGCCGCGGGTGATCCCCCCGACCGAACGCCGGCCTTCGAGGCGGCCCTGCGCGCCGTGCTGGGTCCCTAGGAGAATGACGGCGACCTGGTCGAGGACGTGGCGGTGAGCGTGCTGACCGGCCAGCGTTAACACCGGCCGCCCGCTGGACTTGTCTGATCCCGACGGCCGGTCCGCGCACTTAGGTCTCCGGTGGCGGATCGCGGTCCCCGCCGCCGGGGTAGGCGTTCAGCTGCTGTCATTGCGACGCCGGGGTGGCCCGGCCCCGCCGCCGGCCGCAGCTGCCTGACGCCCCCTCCGACCCGGATCAGCCTGGCGCTGCGATCGTTTCGAGTAGGTCGGATCGCTGTAGGGCCGCAAACGCGATCAGTGTCCCACTGAAGATCGACGTGGGACGGGCTGGTCGGGCGGGGCGCCGGTGGTCTTGACTCGTGTGGGCGCCGAGCCAGGGGTCGAGGAGGATGTGGCGACGGTCGTGGCGAGGCCTGAGGGCAACGCCCGGCACCGGTAGCCAGCGGGTTAGCGCAGGGTGGCCGGTTCGGGAGCTATGTCAACGTCGGAAAAGTCGCGTAGGTCGGTGAAGGCCTGGACGATCAAGGCGTTGATCCCGCTGGATGGGTCGGTTACCCAGGTGTGGATCGCGTGTCCTAGCGCGGCGGTGGTGACTTGCGCCAGGAGGGTCGCCCGCCAGTCGGACAGCCCGCGTGCTCGTAGCGCGTCGGCGACGACGACGCTCAGTGCGGCTTCCTTAGCCAGTTCTCGCTCGCGCAGCGCCGGGGTCGCCGCGATGACGCGCTGACGTGCCTCCGCGAGCGGACGGTTGTCCTCCAGGGCGGGGGCCATCGAGCGGAACGCCTGCAGGACCGCCGCCATCGGCGGCACGCTGTCCGGGACGTCGGCGAGCGCGACGGCCAGGGCCTCCTGTTGGCGGGCTTCGATGTTGAAGAGCACCTCGCGCTTGTCGGCGAAGTGCCGGAAGAACGTGCGACCTGTCACGCCCGCTCGGGCGGCGATATCCGCAGCGGTGGTTCGGTCATAGCCGCGCTCGGTGAAGAGTTCGAGAGCGGCCCGCTCGAGGCGGTCCCGCCCTTCGGCGCCGCTACGAGGCATGCCGCCGATCCTACGGGTTGTGTCACTGAGTGCTGTTACGGAGGTACGTTCACCGAGTGACGCAACGGATGCGTCGGTAGGGGAGAGCAGCATGCACGTCTTCGTCACCGGCGGGACTGGCCAGACCGGCCCGGCCATCGTCATCGAGCTCATTGGTTCCGGCCACACCGTCACCGGTCTCGCTCGCTCGGCTGCTTCCGCGGCCCGGCTGGAGGCGCTGGGCGCGACGCCGCTGCGCGGGTCGACCGACGACCTCGACACGCTGGGGGCCGCCGCCTTGCGGGCCGACGCCGCCATCCATATGGCCAACGGCGGGGACTTCAGTGACCCCGCGAGCATGACCCGGCGGGAGGTCGCGGCGATCCAGGCTCTCGGCGAGGCGCTTGTCGGGACCGGCAAGCCGCTGCTGACGACCTCGGGCACGCTGGTGATGCCCCCCGGTCGGCTCACCACCGAGCAGGACGCTCCCGACCCCGGCTCCATCGGGTCGCTGCGCATCCCGGGTGAGCAGGCGTGCCTCGCTTTCGCCGACCGCGGTGTGCGGGCTGTCGTCGTCCGGCTCGCTCCGACGGTGCACGGCCCCCGGGACCACGGGTTCGTCCCGCTGCTGATTGCAACCGCCCGCGCCACCGGCGTCTCGGCGTACGTCGGTGACGGCTCGAATCGCTGGCCGGCGGTCCACCGCCTCGACGCTGCCGACCTCTACCGCCTTGCGCTGGAGAAGGCCTCCGCCGGCCGGGTGGTGCACGGGGTGGGGGAGCCCGCGATCGCGTTCAAGCGCATCGCCGAGACGATCGGGGACGCGCTCGGCTTGCCCACCCGGTCGGTCGACGCCCACGAGGCTGGGGCGCACTTCGGCAACCCGTTCATGGCCTCGGTGTTCGGCACCGACGCGCCCGTCTCTAGCGACGAGACCCGGCAGGCGCTCGGGTGGGCACCGAACCACCGCACCCTGCTCGAGGACCTTGCGCACGGCGACTACTTCGACACGCGAACGTGACACGCGCCCTTGACGGTGGCGGGCCCTAGTAGGTGGCCGCGCGGCGGCCGTTCTGGTCCCAGAGCCGGGCGCCCCTGCAGCCCCCGGACCTGCACACCGTCCTCACGAGCTGGTCACTGCTGCCCGCAGGCACCCTGCGTTCTCAGCCTGGATGCTTGAGGAGCGGCGCCGTGACACGCTCGGCGTCTCACGCTGAGGAAACGCCAGCCGTCAAGATGACCTTGCCCTTGGCGTGCCCGGCCGCGAGGTACCGCAGCGCCTCTGGGGCTTTTTCCAGGGTATGCCTGCGGTCGAGCAGGATCCGGAGGTCGGTGTCGACCATTTTTATGACGGTGCGGAGCCGTTGCGCGTCCGAGGCGTGGAAGAGGAACTCGGCGCGGAGCCCGCGTGCGGCGGCGCGTCCGGCGTCGGGGGGCATGGGCACCGCGATCAGTAGGCCTCCTGGTCGGAGAACTTCTAGTGACGGCGCCTCTACGGCGCCGCCGACGGTGTCGATCACGACGTCGGCACCGGCGACTTGGGCTTCGAACGGCCCGGCGGTGTGGTCGATGACCTCGTCCGCCCCGAGGTCGTGGGCGATCCGTAGACCTGCTCCCGAGGCGGTGGTGATGACGTGCGCCCCGAGCGAGCGCGCCATCTGCACGGCGAAGCTGCCGACCCCGCCGGCGCCGGCGTGGATCAGGACCTTCTGGTCGGCCTGAAGGTCGGCGATCTCGCTGACGGCCTGCCAGGCGGTCGCTGCGGCGGTGGCCGCCCCAGAGGCGAGGAACAGGGGTGTCGAGGTGGGCGCGGGGACCAGCTGCTCGGCCGGGACCACCGCGAACTCGGCGGACCCGCCGCCGGCTGAAGGGTCAAGCCGCGCCACGACGTGGTCGCCGACGGCCCAGCCCTCGACCCGGCCTCCGAGCGCGGTGATGGTCCCGGACACGTCGGTCCCGAGCGTGTAGGGGAACGCGATGGGGAAGAAGTCGTGCATGTAGCCCGCGGTGATCTTCAGGTCGAGAGGGTTCGTGGCGGCCCCCGCGACGCGCACGAGCACCTCACCCGGCCCGGCGGTGGGCTGCTCGACGTCTCGCATGGTGGGGGCGTCGCCGTACTGGCCGATCTGGATGGCTCTCACTGGTTGTCCTGTCCGATGGAGGGGGCGTGACCGACCTGGTTGAAGAAGCCGAACCAGTCCTCGAGGTGCCAGGTCCGGGCCAGGCGGCCGTCCTGCACGACGTGGAACTCGTGGATCGGGATGCGGACCGTCCGGTCGGTGCCGGCGATCCCAAACATGTCGCCGGTGTGGGTGCCGCGCATCTCGGCGCGGACGCCGATGCTGCCGTTGCCGTCCGGGCCACGTCCGTCGATCACGTCGTGCACGACGATGTGGAAATCGGTGAACGACTGCCCGATCCCGTTGATCATGGGCTTGACGCCGTCGAGCCCAGGTTTCTGCCCGGGGCCGAGCGGGATGTCCTCCCAGTCGGGGGTGACGACCTCGTCGAGCAGGTCGGTCTCGCCGGAGAACGCCCGGTAGAACGTCTCGACGAGCTGGTGCAACGGATTCGGCACGTGGGTCTCCATGGTCGTGGGATCACTGATGGCTTGGTCGTGCTGTTCAGGGACGGTCGGGAAGGTCGAGCAGGTGGTCGATGCCGAGGGCGGTGAAGAAGGTCTGCTGACGCTCGCTCCTGATCGCGTCGATGCCCTCGACTCCCTTGCGCTGGGCATCGACGACCACACGACGTGGGCGCGAGCCGCGGGGCTGGCCCAGGACCTCGACCAGGGCGTCGCCGACCGAGCCGACGTCGGCGGTGTGGCCCTGGTGGGCGATGTCGATCGCTTCCAGTCGCCGTGGGATATCGGCCACCGACGCCGCGACGTCGCCGTACTGGGCCGTGACCGCTGGTTCCGCAGGACCGGTGGTGTGCGCGAAGTGCTCGGTGCCCTGGGTGAACGCCCCAGGCACGACAATCACGGTGTCGATGCCGAACGGGGTGACCTCGAAGCCGACCGACTCGGCGAAGGCCTCGCCGGCGGCCTTGCTGGCGACGTACGTGGCCATGAACGGCTCCACGATGTGCGCTGTCGTGCTACTGACGTAGACGAGCGTCCCGGCGCCCTGGCGCCGCATCACGGGGAGCGCCGCGCGGGCCGTGCGCAGCCAGGAGACCGCGTTGGTGTCAAGGATCGTCAGGAACTGCTCCGGGGTGAACGCCTCGGCGACCCCGGACATCAGCATGCCCGCGTTGTTGACCATCACGTCGAGGCGTCCCTGCTCGCAGAGGACCTGGTCGACGGCAGCGCGGCAGCCGGTCTCGGACAGGACGTCGAGCTCCAGCGGGAGCAGCGCAATGCGGTGCGTGGTCGCGAACCGTCGCGCGGCTTCAGCCCGGTCAGCCGACCGCGAGGCGACGCCGCGCATCCCGGCGTAGACGACGTGGCCGGCCAGGGCCAGCCTCTCCGCGATCACCTGACCCAGACCCGACCCGGCTCCGGTGACCACGACGACCTGCGGGACACCGCGGGGCTCGGTCACGCCAATCCCCCGTTGACGCGGATGACCTGGCCGCTGATCCACCCGGCGTCAGGGGAGACGAGCAGGGCCACGGCATCGGCGATGTCGGCTGGCTGCCCGATCCGCTGCCGCGGAGCCAGGCCCGCGAGCCGCTCCACCTCGCTCGTGCTCTTCCCGGCGAGGAACAACTCGGTTTCGACCGGCCCTGGGGCGACCGCGTTCACCGTGACACCGCGCGAGCCCACCTCTTTGGCCAAGACCTTGGTGAAGCCCTCGACCGCACCCTTCGTGGCGTTGTAGACGCCGTAGCCCGGCGCGTTCAACGCCAGGGTGGTGCTGGACAGCGCGACGATGCGCCCGCCGTCGCTAATGCGTCGCGCTGCCTGCCGTAGGGCGTTGAACGTGCCCCGGATGTTGACCTCGACCTGCTCGGTGAAGTCCTGGTCCGTCGCCTCGGCGATCAGCGCCGGTCTCAAGATCCCCGCGGAGGTGACGACGATGTCGACGCCGCCGAACTCCGACTCCGTTCGGTCGAACAGGGCCGCTACCTGTCCGGGGTCGGCCACGTCGGCGCGCACCGCCACGGCGCTGCCGCCAGCCCGGCTCACGCTCGTGACGATCTCGCGGCCCGCCTCCGACGATGCCGCGTAGCCGACCACGACCGCTACGCCGTCGCTTGCCAGCCTCTCGGTGATGGCGCGCCCGATCCCGCGCGACCCGCCCGTGATGACAGCCACCTTCGACCCGGTCATAGATCCGTCTCCTTTTCCTGGCGACCTGCCGGCCGCCGAGATCGACCCTCCCAGGCCAGGCGAGGGAGAACTAGGCGACGTCGGTACTGGTGACGCCAACACCTGTCTCAGCAAATGTGCCCGCGGCAGACCAATTTCAAACCGCGGGCACCGAACAGGCGATCCTGGCGTCGGCCGCGGCCTGTTGTGGTGGCAGCGTCACCTGGCTGGACCGTGCACGCCGCCCCACAATGCCGACATGGATTTGGTAGGGATGGGTGGCTTCCTGAAGTCAAGGCGGGATCGGCTCAACCCGCGCGACCTGGGGTTGAACGACGGCCCACGACGTCGCGTGCCAGGGCTCCGCCGGGATGAGGTGGCGACGTTGGCCGGCGCATCCGTCGACTACTACGCCCAGCTCGAGCAGGGCCGGGGAGCCCAGCCGTCCGAGCAGATGCTCGCAGCTCTCGCCCGCGCCCTCCACCTGACCTTGGACGAACGCAACCACCTCTACCACCTCGCCGGCCGAGCATTACCGGCTGCGGGTAGCGCGAACGCGCACGTCCATCCTGGGATGCTCGACCTGCTGGACAGGCTCACCTCGACCCCGGCCCAGATCATCAGCGACCTCAGCGTCACGCTCGTCCAGAACCCCCTGGCGACCGCGCTGCTCGGCTGGCCCGAGCACACCTCTGGACTGCGAGCCAGCTTCCTCTACCAGTGGTTCACCGACCCCCAGGCCCGTGACCTGTACCACCGCGACGAACATGAGCACCAGTCCCACGTCTTCGTGGCCGACCTGCGAGCAGTCACTGCGCGACGCGGCAGGGACCGACTCGTCAGTAACCTCACCAGCCGCCTGCTGAACGAGAGCCAGGAGTTCGCCGACCTGTGGGCCCGGCAGGAGGTCGCTGTCCGGCGCGCGGACCGCAAGAGGCTCATTCACCCGACGCTGGGCGAGCTCGAGCTCAACTGTCTGAACCTGCTCAGTGAGGACGGCACGCAACGTCTGCTCTGGTTCACACCGGTCCCGGGAAGCCCAGCCGTCGAGAAGCTGGAACTCCTCGGCGTCGTCGGCAACTTCAGAGCTAATCAGCCCGAGGCCTGAGGTACTAAAAGAGGCTTGTTCATAACGGTCCTGTACCAGTGCGGTAGAACTCTAGCGCCAGTACGGCGGTGAGGGTGCTCGCGAAGGCGCGCAGGGGGCACCGGTAGTCGGTGTGCAGGATGCGCCGGGTCTTGAGGTTGGCGATGGACTGCTCGACGACGCGCCTGGAGTTGATCACCTTGTTGTTCTCCTTCTGGTTGGCGGTGAGTTCGTCCAGCGCAGTTTGCGCTGCGGGGTGAGCATTTCTAGGCCGAGGTAGCCCTTGTCACCGATGTATAACCACGGGGCGCCTTGGGGGATGGTTCGAGGATGGCCGACGCGCGGATCGCCTTCGAGAAGTCCCCGTCCCAGGCCAGACCAACGCGACCAGCGAGGCGGTCACCGAGCACCCGTCGACGCTCAGCGCCTGACCCTTCCAAGACGCCGGGCGGCCGCCACACACGACAACCGTGGACTGACCTGACGGGCAGGTGGGAGCGATGAGTACCGCTCAAGTGTCAGGATGCGGAGGTGACCGTCGCGAGGCTGTTGACCTTCACCGCGGCCTCGGCGCTGCTGGTGGTGGTGCCCGGGCCCAGCGTGCTGTTCATCGTCGGGCGGGCGGTGGCGATGGGGCGGGCGGTGGCAGCGCTGACCGCGGTGGGCACTGCCACCGGGGGGGATGGTGCTGGCCGCCTTGGTCGCGCTCGGGTTGGGACCGCTACTGGCGCGCTCGGAAGAGCTGCTGCTGACCGTCAAGCTTGTCGGCGCCGCGTACCTCGTCGTGCTCGGCGTCCGCACCCTGCTTTCGGCCGGCCGTCACGGCGGTCTGGCGTCGAAGACGGTCAGGGGTGAAGCGCCACCGTGGCACCGGGTTCTGCGCGAGGGATTGGTCGTCGGGGTCCTCAACCCCAAGGCGCTGGTGTTCTTCAGCGCCGCTCTACCCCAGTTCGTCGACCCCGCCGCCGGGTCGGTGCCAGCCCAGCTCGCCGTCCTAGGGGCGGTGTTCGTAGTCATCGCCCTGTTGCTCGACACCGCCTGGGCCCTATTCGCCGGTTCCGCGCGCGCGTGGTTCGTCACCGATCCTCGCCGGATGGTGCGGACCACCCGCGCAGGTGGTCTGGTCATGGCCGGGCTCGGAGCCGGGCTGGCGGTGGAGACCGTGCGTCGCTGAACGCCACGGGCGCGCCGCGGCCGGAAGAACTGAGCGACGTTGACCGCGCCGACCTCGTCGAGTTCGCGGCGGCTGCGCGTCGGTCGCGTGACTGGGCGCCATTGGCGGACCGGTTGGTGTGATTGCGGGCGCGGGGGTGCCGTTGGTGGCGCTGAGCGCGGTTGGTCGGGGTGGGAGACCCGGTAGCGGGTGGTACCAGACCCACGGCCCGGACCCCGCCGGGGTGGGATGAGTGGACACCGCGACTGCAGCGAGAGCGGTGATCGGGTGGGGGAGACCCGGTTGCTCGAGCACACCGGGCCGGCGGAGGCAGACGGGGTCGCGATAGTGGTTCGGTGGGCGCGCGTGTGGCACGGGCCGTCACTGCCCCCGGGTGGTGGGCAGCGCAGCGGGTCGAGTTCCGACCGGCTGCGGCCGCATCCGGCGCGTGGATTGGGTCTACGTACTGGCGCCGAAGGGCGACCGTCGCGGGCGCGGTCGCCGAGGTCGGATTGAAATCGTCGAGCACCTACCGAAATGTCGACACCTGGCGCAGACCGACCTGCGGGACGTGACCCGGTGATCGGGCAGCGGTCTGACCAAGACCACCCGAGCGAGCAGAGGAGCGGCCCACCTGTGGTTGGCAAATCCACGATGGAGCTTGGGTCGTAAGGCTCGGGGTTCAGCTGTGGCTCTGGTGCACTCGGTTCGGGTGTCAGTTGGCGAGCACTTCGGTGATGGTCCGCAGCGCTGCCTGTTGTTCGGCCGTCAGTCGGCTCGTGACGTGCCGTTGTACGGCATCGGCCAGCGGGTTCCGGGTTGCGGCGAACACGTCGCGACCGGGGTCGAGCATGGTGATCTCGACACCTTGGCCGAGCCGCTTGCGGGTTAGGTATCCGCGTTCCTGCATGCGGGTCAGGAGGTGGGACAGGCGAGTGCGGTCCCACCCGGCGGCCGCCGCCAGCGCGTTCTGCCGGAGCGTGCCGCCTGCGTCGTCGAGGTGGAGCAGCACGGTCAGCTCGGGCTCGGTGAGCGGGCTGTGAGCGATCACGTCCGTGAGGATCCGTCCCCGGGTCACCTCACTGACGCGCTTCCACGCCATCCAAAGCGCCACATCATCAGCTGGCAGTGTTGACATCTCTACACGCCCCCCCTACTGTTGACGTTACAACACTTCTAGCGGGAGGACCCCTGATGACTGACTCCACCACCTCGGCGAACCCGATGTCCCATCCCGGTGGGACCGCGACGTTCGCCGGCCGGACGGTCTCCCGGATCGGCTACGGCGCCATGCAGCTGGCCCGGCTGGCCGAGGACCGGGACACCGCCCTTGGGGTGCTGCGCCGCGCTGTCGAGCTCGGCGTCGACCACATTGACACCGCGCAGTTCTACGGCCACGGCTTCGTCAACGGGGTCATCCGGGACGCCCTCCGGTCCGGAGACGACGTGATGGTCGTGACCAAGATCGGCGCCGACCCGAATCCGGCCGGGCCGCTGCCGATGCGTTCGGCCCAACGCCCGGAGGAACTGCGGGTCAGCGTCGAGAACAACCTGCGCAGTCTCGGGCTGGAGCAGATCCCGGTGGTGAACCTGCGTCGGATGGACACCGGCCACGCCGTGCCCGGGGGCCCCGATCAGGTGGTCGATGTCGAGGATCAGCTCGCCGAGATGACGGTCATGCGCGCGGAGGGGCTGATCGGGGGCATCGGTCTGAGCAGCATCACGATCGAGGTCCTGCGTCGCGCCCTGCCGGCGGGGATCGTCTGTGTGCAGAACGCCTACAGCCTGGTTGACCGCAGCGACGAGCCGATGCTCGAGCTGTGCGCAGCAGAAGGCATCGCGTGGGTGCCGTACTTTCCCCTCGGCAGCGCCTTCCCCGGCCTTCCCAAGGTCACCGACGAACCCGACGTCCAGGAGACCGCTGCGACGCTGGGAGTAACGCCGTCACAGGTGGGGCTGGCCTGGCTGCTACAGCACGACCCGAACACCCTGCTCATCCCCGGTACGGCGTCCCTCGACCACCTCGACGCCAACATCGCCGTCAGCGAAGTCCACCTCGACACTGCGATGACCGACCGGCTCGACCTCATCCCTACCCGCACACCCGCACAGCACGCCTGAGAGCTGCCGGACCCAGGCCCGGGTCTGCGGCCTCGACTCCGGAGCAGCTGCGATCCCCGCGCCCAGGGTGTGCGGGGATCGCAGCGCCCTCAAGGCCATGCCCTCAACCTGACCCGTCGGAACGACACGAGTTGGTGGTTCCGCCTGCTGCTGCGCCAGCAGGCGGAACCGTGGGGCCGCTGGCCGGCGAGGTCGAATTGGCTCGGGCGTAGCCGGTGAGGTCACGCTGACCCGCCGTTCGCCGAGCTGCTTACCGGTGACCCGGCCGTGGGCGAGATCGTCCAGGAGGGCGGTGACCGCGTCGAGGACGGAAGGGTCGTGGCCGGCGAGCGCGGTGAGGTCGTCGGTGACCTGCGGGTGGAAGCTGAGGAGGTAGCGGGGGGCCGGTGGGCTGGGGCTTACTTGGTCGGGACGGCGAGGTGCTGCATGAGCGCGGCGACGTCGGCGTGGCTGAGCCTGGGGCCGGTAGCGCCCCGTGTGGACGCGAGGTCGTCCTCAACGTGCTCGAGCAGCTGCTCGCACACAGCGACCGGGACGATGACGCCTGGGACGGCGGTGGGAGCCGAAGACACTGGCTCGCTCTCCCCGGCGTCGAACCGGCGGGCGATGCTGTGCAGAGACTCCCGGGCCTGACCCGTGCTCACGACTGCCACGCCTCTAGAGCACCAAAATCCGTACGTATTTGGCCGCCTATCCGGGCTGGGTTTGAGGTCAGGGACGGTGGTTTGGCGGGCGCAGCTGTACTGGGCGGGTGCTGCAGGACCCGGCCGGCGGTGGTGGCGGTTCAGGTCCTGTCGGTGCTGGCCGGCCACCGAGTGGTGGCCGGGCCCGGCATGGGTGCCACCTCAGCCGTTCCTCTTTTCTGAGGCGAGCAGGGTGAGGTAGGCGGCGCGGGTGTTCGGTCCGACGATCCCGTCGGGTGCGATGTGCTCGGTCTTCTGCAGGGCGATGGTGAGGGCCTCGGTCTTGGGCCCGAAGCTGCCGTCGACCACGACGGTCCCGAGGCCACCACCACGGCCGGCCGCGGTGGAGAGGTTGTCCAGGTCGGTCTGCCATACGCGGACGGCCTGTCCGTGGTCCCCTCGGCGCAGGATCGGCTGCGAGGCCGGGGTGGGCGAGCCGTGCAGCGCGCTGCTCATGGCGCGCCGGGTGTTCGATCCGACGACGCCGTCCTGGGAGAGGTGGGCGTAGCGCTGGAAGGCGCGGGTGGCGGCTGCTGTCCGCGGCCCGTAGACGCCGTCGGTGGCGACGTGCGGGACGCCGGGGATCTTCCCGGCGACCCGGTCGATGTCCTGCTGCCAGGTGCGGACGTCGGAGCCGCGGTCACCGACCACGAGCAGCCGGGTCGAGGCGGCGGTGGAGATCTGCGCGGTGGCGGTGGCGGCGGGGGTGGCGCTGGCGGCCGGGGCTGTCGCGAGGACGCCGAAACCGAGCGCGGCGACAGCCGGTACGGCGACGGCGGTCATGATCCTGGTGCGGTTGAACATGATGGTCCCATCTGTTCGACGTCTCCCGGGTTCCCCGGAAGCCTTCACACCCTTCGATGCGGGCGCCGACAGGTTGGTTCAGGCCCCGCGAGCACGGACGGCCGCGGCCAGGCACGGGCACGGGCCCGGGATCGCGACAGGCACGCCCGGGTGCAGTGGAGGGTTCGGCCAAGACCCGGCCACCGTCGAAACGGGCGATCCCCGACGCGGCCGCGACCGAGAAGATCGCCAAGGTGCACCAGCAGAACAAGTCGGTATGCGATTTAGTGACGGTGTGGGCTGACCTGCGCGGCAAAGCGGTAGGGGACCGCTACACCCACTGGCGGATAATGTAAATATGCATTAGATGGCTGGATGAGCTCACTCGACTCGGCAGACGGCGATCGACGCGCATGCCTGAGTGGGTTTGTCTCCTCCGAGGCCCCCTCCACACGAAGATTCCTCACCTGCCGTCACAGTGGCTCGACGGCGCACCTGAGGAAGCCGGGTCCGTCGCTCCGAAGCTCTGATTCTGGCTGGCGCTGGATGATTCGGCTTGGTGGAACTGGTCGATGAGCTTGTGAAGGCAACGAGGTTGTCCGAGCCCGTCCCGCGGCGGGCGGGTCCGCCCAGGCGAGGCGGGTGTTACTGCCGGCGGGGTGGGTCCGGTGCTGGGGCTGTCACCGACCCGGCACACCGGGGACGGGCCGGGAGCGCGGGTGCCGGTGGCGGTCTGGGACGGGGAGGACCTGGTCGGGGTGTACACGGAGGAGAGCACCGCCCGCCGCGGATGCCGCGGTGCTGCAGCGGGACGCGGCCCACGCTGGGGTACGCGGGGGCGTGGACTGCCTGCCGCTGCTGGTGTTCACCGATCCCCAGCGCACCCACCGGGACCCGCGGTGGACACCACCCCGGCCGGCCCGGTAGCGCGGACACTGCCCTGGTGACCCGTCTCGTCGTCGTCGATGCCGTCCTGCTTGCCCGGAGGCGGCCTACACCGTGTGGGTGTCCCGGACCAACCGCGGTTCGCGGATCAACCTGTTCAGCGGACTCAGGCGTATGGGGCGGGCGCGTTGGGTGGGAGCCGATGCCGCCGGGGGTCCACGCCGCCGCCGCCCGACCAGCCGGGCCCGAGTTAATGACCGAGACCTCCATGACCCGACCTCACTTGGCGACAGCCCCGTCGCCCGACAGCCCCCCCGCGAGCCGCGACTACGACGGAACATCTACGCAAACAACCCATCGACGCTCCCCGAGCGCCGGACCTTCCCGCCGGTGATTTGCAGCACGAGCCGCTCAGACGGCCCGTGTCAGCCCAGCGCGGGACATCCTGGATCGAGCGCGTTTTCCGACAGCGGGGCGCCGTGCGGGTCGACGTACAACACGTCCAAGACCACCGGTGTGGTACCTGTGTTTACGCCCCGATGCACCTTGTCTGCTCCGCTGTCTTCACGCAGACCGCGGCCAGCCGTATACCTCTCGACCGTCCTGCAATCCGCCATCTCGTGTGTCAGGGTGCCCGACTTGACATAACCGAATAGCGTCCCGTCGTGCCAGTGCCAGCCGGTGGTCCCTCCCGGCTGGATGGTGATCTCTCGGAGGACGTAGTCATTGCCACCGATCGTTGCCGTCGCGAGAACGGTGCCCGTGACCCCGACCGAGGGGGTGGCCACTGCGGGAGTCGGGAACAGCAGAATCAGGCCAGCGGCCGCCGAAATGGCGCCGATGACGCGCATACGCCTTGGGACCATGCGTTCCTCCAGATTGATGCGATGGGATACGAGCGCGCAAGACGGAACAACGGGAGGCAAGGGATTGACCGTCCAAGGAGCTGGAAAGCACAGCGGACTGGTCTGCTTGACGCTGCCGATTGCCGCACGGCGGGATGGCCGGTGATCCTGTAGCCGACGCGGCGTGGTTCTCCAGCTACCGCGGACCGTACCGGAGTTCGCTGCTGGCTCCAACATGATCGCCGCGGTGGTGAGGCCGTCGGTCGAGCTCGTCGCACGGGCTAGGACCAGCCGCTCGACGGCGCTGGCGCCGAGCTGCGGGGTCGTGGTGCCGCCGCGCGCAAAGTGGTGACCGTCCACCATGCGCAGGGGCGGCCGCGCCGGTCGGGACCTCGACGACGAGCACCTTTGGCGCCGGGTTGAAGCTGGTCGACGACCTCGGGCTACCGCCGTCCCGCGGTCCAGGTCGCGCTGGTCAGCGCCCGGGGTGACCTGGTCTGGCAGACGTTTACCGCCGGCGCGGCAGGCCAGACGGCCTTCAGGGGGACGGTCACGGTGCCGGCCGGCGCCGTCGGTGAACCCGGTGCGTTCCGGTGGGTCGTCATCTACGGCGAGGCCGACACCCAGAGCGACAACCTGCCGACCGCTGCGCTCGGGACGACGATCAAGCTCAGGACGTTGCTGGCCCAGCAGCTCACGCGTCGGTCCTCCGACATCAGGGTGTTCGGCGCGCTGAAGCAGTACGACTTCTCCCTGCGGTACTCGCCCCGCGCAACCGCCCGCGTGGTGGTGCAGCGGTGGTCCACCAGCGGGTGGATCACCGTGGGTACGGCGCGTACCGACGTCAACGGGCACATCGACACCAGGGTGCACATCCCGTGGACGGTGGGCCTACGGCTCTATACGCTCAACACCGGTGCCTACTTCGGCGCGGTCACCCCGGAAGTCGTCGTCCGGTAGGGCGTGATCCCGGCTCCGGCTGGCGGGTGAGCACTGCTCCGACCTCCGGTTGATTGCGTGCCCACCCCGGCCAGGGCCGGGTCTCGCCCGTGAGTCACGAGAGCGCCGCTTCCGCACCTTGAGCGCGTCGGCCCGGACCCGAGAAGATCTGGGTCAGACCGATGGCCGGTAGCTCGAGAGCGCCACCCTGATGAACGAACTGACCAGCGGGTCGCTGCTGTCCGTGTGCCACGCGACGACGAGCTGGCTTGGTGCCTGGTCGGTTAGCGGGACGGCGACGAGACCGGTCGGGAGCGCGTGCCCTAGCGGGATGAGCCCGACGGTGCCGTTCCACAGCACGGCCTGCAGGCACTCGTTGACCGTCCGCACGACCGGTCCCTCCCGGGAGAGCCCGTTCCAGTACGCAGACCACACCGGGTCGGTCCCCTGAGGCAGCTGGAACCACGGCCGGTCGGCGAGGTCCGCGGTGCGCAGGGAGTTTCGTCCGGCGAGCCGGTCGTCGCTTCGCAGCACCACCCCCAACGGGTCGGCACGAAGGACCCGGGTGCTGATCCCGGCGTCGTCAAACGGCAGCCGGGTGAGCGCGACGTCGACCAGGCCCGAGCGCAGACCGGTCGTCGGGTCGGTGAAGTCCGCCTCATGGATCTGCACCTGCACGGCGGGGTGCTTGCGGCGGAACGCCGCAGCCAGTCCGGTACCCGCCTCTCCTGCAGTGTCGGCGAGGACACCGACGGTGAGCGTGGCGGTCCCTGCGGCCGCGGCCACCCGCGTCCGCACCTGCTCGGCCTGCGCCAGAAGGGTGCGCGCCTCACCGTCGAGCACCGCGCCGGCGGCGGTCAGCGTGACACCGGTCGGCGAACGGTCGAGTAGGCGAGTACCGAACTCGGTCTCGAGTTGCTTGACCGCACGGCTGAGTGGTGGCTGGGTCATGTGCAGCCGGGCCGCCGCCCTCCCCACGTGCCGCTCCCCAGCCACCGCGACGAAGTAGCGCAGCAGCCGCAGGTCCATACCTGCACGGTATCGGGCGGTCACAACAGGTGTTGGACGGCGCCGGAGCGCCCTGATGGTGTGGAGCTGTCCCCACTTCAGGAAGGTCCGCAGCATGACCGAGTACGTCCTGCCCGAGCCCGTCGTCCAAACCTCCGGCGCACACGAGATCGCCCGCGACCTGGTGATCATCCCCGACCGGAGCGTCCCGCTCGTCCCCAACATCGCGTTGATCGGCGGCAAGCACTCGCTGCTCGTCCTCGACACCGGGATGGGCCCCGCCAACGCCGGGCAGGTGTTGAAGCTGGCCCGCGAGCAGGCCCACGGGCGTCGGCTCTACCTGACGACGACGCACTTCCACCCCGAGCACGCCTTCGGCGCGCAAGTCTTCACCGGCGAGGCAACCTACGTCGTCAACCAGGCCCAAGCCACAGACCTGGCACAGAAGGGCGTCGGCTACCTGGCCATGTTCCGGGGCCTCGGCGAGCCGGTCGCCCACCAGCTCGACGGCGTCGAGCTGGTGACGCCGGACGTGGTCTACGACGATGCCTACGACCTCGACCTCGGCGGCCGGGTCGTCCAGCTGCGGCCCACTGGTCGAGCGCACAGTCGCGGCGACCAAGTGGTGACCGTGCCCGACGCTGGGACGATGTTCACCGGTGACCTTGTGGAGTCCGGGCAGTTCGCGATCTTTCCGTGGTTCCCACCGCACGACACCGACGTGTCGGGGCTGCGGTGGATCGCCGTCATGGAGCGGCTCATCGCCGAGGGCCCGGCCGTGGTGGTCCCCGGGCACGGCGAGATCGGCGGACCGCAGCGGCTCACCGACGTCCGCACCTATCTCGAGCTGCTCCGCGACGAAACCTGGCGGCGCCGCGACTCGGCGCTGAGCGAGGCGACGATCAAAGCCGAGGTGCAGGCCCTGATGATCGAGCGGCACCCGGACTGGTCGGGCCAGGAGTGGATCGAGCCCGCTGTCAGCTGCCTGTGCTCCGAGCACACGACATGACCTCCAGCCGCCGGGATCGCGGCGTCGCGGTGTACGCGCAGATCTTCGCGGTGCCCGACCAGAAGGTGCCCGCGACCCTGGCCGCCCGGGTCGGGCCGGACTTCGCCGAGGAGGCGCTGCAGGCCGCCGGCGGCGCAGCCTGGTCGCACCCCGGTCTGACCGACCGCGAGCGCAGTATCGCGATCTTGACGGCGCTCACGGCTCAGGGAGTCTCCGGCGACCGGCTGAGCACCCACCTTCTGCTCGGCCGTCAGCACGGGCTCAACGACGAGGCGCTCACCGCACTGATGGTGCTCCTTGCGGGCTACCTGGGCTACCCGCGGGCCTCGCTGGCCATGGAGGCGGTACACGGCCTGCCCGAGCGTTGAACTCCTGCGGCGGGGTGGGTCTGGGTCCTCGCGGGCGCCCGGACTCGGATCGGTTTCGAACAAGGTTGTTGAGCAGGATCTGGGCCATGCGGCGGCGGTGCGGGCGGCGGCCCGCACCGCCGCGCTGGGCGGGGTCGCAGTGGAGCGGGTAAACGCGAGAAGCTGGGGAGACCGATCACCGGCTCAACGCGTTGCGCCGTCGGGTTGGGGCGTCAGCGAGAAGATGCTGTCCAGAACGTGCAGACCCTTGAGCGCGACGGCATGGTCGTGCGCGACGTCCGCACCACCATCCCGCCCCGGGTTGAGAGCTCCCTGACCGTTCTCGGCGTCAAGATCGCCACCCGCCTGCGCGGCCTTGCGGACCTGCTGGAAGCCTCGATGGAGGAGGTCCTGGCCGTTCGTGCGGCCTTCGACCGGTGAGGTCCGTCGCGCTGTTGCGGTCGGGCAGCTCTTGGCCGTAGGAGACCCCGCCCGCACTCGGTGCGCAGCTGCGTGACGCTGTCGTGCTCGGCGCCGTCCCTGCCTCCTCCGCGCTCGATGCCCCGCGCTCGATCGTGGCTCGATGGGACGCAGCCGCCTCGGATGAGGGGGTCAGGGGTGGGGTTGTTCCAGGCGACGGGCTGCAAGCCGTGACTGCCGGCGGCGGCTTCGCCAGGGGACGGGTGGACGCCGTCGTACACGGGTCACCGGCCCGTTTGAGGCGCCACGGTGGGTAGTCCGACGAGTCGGGCACTGGCGTTCCAGAGTTGGTCCTGCAGGGCGGTGTCGTAGGTGAACTCCGGTGACCGGGCCTGGACCTGTCGGAGGAAGTACTTCCCGGTGGTCTTCTCCAGCCACGGACTTGTCGCCAGGTGCAGGGCGGCCTGCGCGCCCTGCACGGGGGTAAGCAGGAACCGTTTGAGCAGCGGGAGCAGGGGGGCGACCGCGGGGGCGGCGATCGCGTCGACGACGTTGGTGGCGCTGAGGCCGGGATGCACCGTGTTCACGGTGACCCCGGTGTCCTGCAGCCGGCGGGCAAGGGCGTACCCGCACATCAGCATCTCCAACTTGGACCGGGCGTACACCTCCATCGGGGCGAAGCTGCGTTCGCTCTGCAGGTCCTCGAGGTCCAGGACGACGGGGCGGGGGGTGCCGGCGATCTTCACCTGCCGGGTGTCGGCCATCGACGCCGACCCGATGTTGACCACCCGGGACCGGGCACCCGCCTGCAGGGCGCCCAGGAGCAGGTTGGTCAGCAGGAACGAGGACAGGTGGTTCACGGCCAGGTGCATCTCGATGCCGTCGACGGACGTCGACCGCTCCCTGAAATGGGCGCCGGCGTTGTTGACCAGCACGTGCAGTTCGCCGTGGCCGGCGGTGAAGTCCCCGGCCAGTCGGCGGACCGCGGACTGGTCGGAGAGGTCCCCGGCGAGGACCTCTACGCGCGCATTGCCGGTGGTGGCGGCGATCGCCCGGGCCACGGCCTCCCCGCCGGCGCGGGCCCGGGCGACCAGGACGACGGTGGCCCCGGACCGGGCGAGGGCGGTCGCGATCACCGCGCCCATGCCCCCGGTGGCGCCGGTGACCAGACACACCCGGCCCACCATCGACGGACCGCTGCGGGGGGTGACCGGGCCGGTCATGCGGCGATCCGGGGTGCCTGATGACCGAACGCAGGCGTGGCCGCCTCGCGGAGCAGGAAGTCCGCCAGGTCGGCCCGGGAGATCCTCGAGGTGAGCCGGATCTTCAGGTCGGTGCCGGTCCGGTAGGTCCCGGTCCGCGGCCCGTCGGTCAGCGCCGGCGGTCGGATGATCGTCCAGTCCACACCCGATGCTCGGATCAGGGCCTCCATGGCCTCCTTGTCGCGCATCTTGTCCGCAACCGAGGCCCACACTGCCAGGGAGAACAGCGACCGGTCATGGGTCTCACCGGCCCCGTGGGCGCTGACCGCGACCAGCCGGCGGACGCCGAACTCGGCCATCGCTGCCAGGATCGAGCCGATCCCATCGGTGCAGACCCGCGTCGGCCCCTTTCGGTTGGTGCCCAGGGCGCTGATCACCGCGTCGACACCCCGGACTACTTGCTCGACCCGGTCCTGCTGGTCGAGGTGGCCGACCACCACCTGCAGCTGGTCGCTGTGACGGACCAGTCGCGCCGGGTCGCGGACCAGTGCCGCCACCTGGTGACCGGCCGCCAGAGCCTGCGCCACCACCTGCGCGCCAGTCCCGCCTGTGCCACCGAACACCGCGATCTTCATCTGTCCTCCCAGCCTTGACCATTTGGGTGTCCAAGGGTTGCGCCCACCATGGGCCCGATGCTTGGAGATGTCAATGGTTGGTCGGTTGTACTGTCCAAGGATGGTGGGTCGAAGGTCCTGATGGACGACGAGCTGTCCGGGGAGCCGCTGATCTATGCGCTGCTCGACCTCACCCTCGGCCTGGCCGACAGGACGCAGGCGCTGATCGCCGACGTGCTGGCTGAGCTCGATCTCACCCAGGCGTTGGCTGATGCCCTATGGCACCTCGACCCGGCGGCTCCGCTGCCCTCCTTGCGGGCACTGGCCACTCGGTTGCGCTGTGACCCGTCGACCGTGACGTTCCTCGCTGACCGCCTCGAGGCAAGACACTTCGCCACCCGCCGCGTCGACCCCACCAACAGGCGCGTCAAGACCCTGCACCTCACCGCCCCGGGCCGCCGCGCCCGACGCCGCCTCGTCGACGCCATGGCCACCCGCTCACCGTTGGCCCAGCTCACCCTCGAGGAACAGCGCCAGCTGCTGCAGCTGCTCCAGCGGACCGTCCCCACACACAGCCACGGTCATGAGATTGATCAAGGCCCTCAGGCTGGTTGCTGACGATCCATACTTGATCGGCGCTGTCTTCGTGCGTCCTCACCCTGTCGATCATGGTGCTCGACGCGCTGGTGCTCTCGACTGGTTGACGCACGCCGACCACGCGTTGTGCTGCGGGTCGAGCGCGACCTCGCGGACTTGGCAAAGGCGGTGTGGGCCGCGACTCTCGCCCGAATCGCAACTGGAATGTTCGTTAGTACTATGCACAGCCCAGGAGCAGCGACACCGACAAAGTCACGCTGCTCGCCTTCCTCACCCTCCGGGGTCTCGACCCAGCTCAGCCTGCGGACAACGCCCTACTGCTGGGCGGTCGGCCCGAGCGCTCGGCGTCACCGACGCCCTGACGTGCGACAACCAGCACGCGGTCCGGACAAGCTCATCGAGGGGCCCACGACTTTCGCGCAGTCACAGTCTGGATGACAACGACGGGGCCCGCCGCAGTCATGATCGGCAATTCCGATCGCGGGGGTCGGCTTGGCGGCACAGGCCGGGTGCAACAGAGGCGCGTTGACCGAGGGCCCGGTCGTTCAAGCCGGTGGCGGACCGACCACATGCACCCCGAACCGAAGGCCCGCCGAGACGATGGCGGCTACGTCGAACGGGGCCGGAGTGTCGTCATCCTCCTCGAGAGGTGAGCTGTTCGTGACGAACCACTCCTCGACCCCGGATGGTGCGTAGGTCACGAGCATCCGTGCCGT
>JAABUN010004080.1_pt1 | contig 20765 bp, 17 predicted proteins | sample 5559311 | NCBI WGS metagenome assembly JAABUN01 (sample SAMN10711877, study PRJNA513370) | rock metagenome | isolation source: Antarctica rocks | place: Antarctica: Victoria Land, Siegfried Peak sud
AGTGAACCACCAGCCTTGGAACACCCCAACCCGCGTGATTGAGTCGGATGATACTCGCCCGCAACCGGACTTTGGCGTTGATATGCGGAGTCAACTCGAGCTCGCGTAAAACCTTGTCTTGCTCGGGGGTAAGGCTGAAAAAGCGTAACGGTTTTGCCATTCCTCAAAGTATATGTGGGATGTACTTAGCTTGTAAAGAAAGCCTTTAACTCGGCGTAGACGTCGTCGGGCCTTTCCTCGGCGAGGTAATGGCCGCAGTCGAGGCCGCGGCCACGCACGTCGTCCGCCCAGCCGCGCCAGACGTCCAGAACGTCGAAGCGTCCCCACAGCGGGTCCTGCGCCGCCCACAGCGCGAGCACCGGACAAACAATCTTTTTGTTGCCCCAGTCGGCTTCGTCGAGTTCGACGTCGAAACTCGCGCCCGCCCGGTAGTCCTCACACATGGCGTGGATGGTGGCGGGATTGTGGACCGCACGCAGGTAGTCGGCGAGCGCCTCCGGGTCGAGGCGCTCGCGCCCGTCACGGAAGTAGTAGGCGTCGGGGTTCGCGCCCAGCAGGTCCTCCGGGAGCGGATAGGGCTGCGCCAGGAAGAACCAGTGCCAATAGTCCAAGCCGAGTGGCCTGTCCATGCGCCGCCACACTTCGACAGTCGGGATGATGTCGAGCACAGCCAGTTTGCTCACCCGTCCGGGGTGGTCTAGCGCCAGGCGGTAGGCGACGCGGCCGCCGCGGTCATGACCTGACAGGGCGAAGCGCTCAAAGCCGAGGTAGCGCATGAGCTCGACCATGTCACGCGCCATAGCCCGCTTCGAGTAGGACTCGTGGTCGGGCGTGGTGGAAGGCTTGCTGGAATCGCCGTAGCCGCGCAGGTCGGCGCACACCACGGTGAAATGGTCGGCCAAGCGAGGCGCGACACGGTGCCACATGACATGCGTCTGTGGGTGGCCGTGGAGGAGCAGAACTGGAGGACCGCTGCCGCCGTGACGTACCCGCAGCGTCACTTCCCCGATGTCTATCATCTCGAGCGTAAAATCATCGAACATGCCGCCTCCTGTTCCGGCAAGCCTACCTTGAGGGTGTTCGATAATGCACCTTATCGCGCAGGTCAGTAGCAAGCCCACCCGCCCCTTACTCAGACACCGACGGTGCCGTACCCCCCGACAGCCACATGGCGTACGCGGCCCTAGCCATACGCTCGTGGTGGCCGTGCCACTTTGGCACCTCGTCGAGCGCCCAGTAGCGCAAGCCGACGCCCTCGTGCGAGAGCGCCAGCTCGCCGCCCACGCCCTCGCACAGATGCACGACGGCGACCAGGCTGTGCAGACTGTCTTTGGTCCCTGCCGCCCCGGAGAAAACGCCGACCAGCCGGCGGGCAACGACCTCGAGACCGGTCTCCTCGCGGGTCTCCCGGACGGCGGCATCCGCAGGCCGTTCATTCGGCTCGACCCAGCCGCAGGGCATGCACCAGCCGGTGCCGTCGCTCCGTTCCATCAGCAGCACTTCGCCGGCGTCGTTGAAAATGGCGGCGTCGCCGCCCACCTTGGGGGTGATGTGCCCGAGTTCCCGGCCCAGTCTCGCCTTGACCTCTGCCGAGGGCAGGTCGAGCAGCTCGGCATATTGGCCGCAACTCAGCTCCAAGAGGCGCTCGTAGCGCTCGCGGTCGTAGACGTTCTGGCAGTAGGCGAGGCCGTTGCGGGCGATGGTTTGCAGCTCCTCAAGCAACACGGTGGTGTCCATGCCTCACTCTATGTCGCAACTTGAAGACCGGCGGCGAACGATAACGGTTGTTATCGGCTGGTCATCCCTCTAGGTGCTTGATGTCTTTGTGAGTAACGATGTTCCCCTGCTCATCAAGCTCTACGTAAGGGTTGAAGCCGACGCCCCACACGTTGCCTTCGTTATCGGCGACATAGCCAACATAAGCACCAAAGAAGGTCATCTCCGGGCGCTTGACAATATCGACGCCTCGGCCCTCCAGGAGCGTGAACAGTTCGTCCACCTCCTCCGCCGTGCCCACGAGGTAGTCCAGCCCGATGCTGCCGCCTACCGTACTTACGCCGGCCTCCGAAGCTAGCTCTTGCTTTCCGAAAAGGCTCAGCAGGATGCCGTTAAGCTTGTAAAAAACGATGTCCTTGTTTACGGCTACGGGTGTCCAGCCGAACTTGCGTTCGTAAAAGTTACGCGCGTTTTGCAAGTCATTGACGCCTAAGGTCACGATGCTCAGTTTGGGTTTCACGTTCTCTCCTCAGTAATCGATGACGTCTGGACGACCAGGGACGAAAGGCGCTGGGAGCGTCTCATGAGGTGGACCCCGTTGTCAGGCTCAGCGCCACTTTTGATGAAGCTGCGGTATTGAACGACAATATAGCATGATCTGGAGTGGTTTTTGGGATGACGAGCTGATCGAGGTTGAAGATGTCAAACGCACCGAGGACGTGCTGGAGGTAAGGGCACACACGGTACGACGCTCGGGTCAATGCCCACAGGGTCAGAAGCTGGCATCCCGCAGGCATAGTTTTTATACGCGCCAACTTGCCGACCTACCGTGCTTAGGGGCTGAAAACCAGGTACGCGTCAGATGTCAGCGGTTCTTTTGCGATAATGACGGGTGTAAACAGCAGATCTTTTGTGAGCGACTCCACGGCATCGCGAGCGTCTACGCCCGGAAAAGCCAGCGATTACACAATTGCCTTAGCAGCATCGCCTTCGTGCTGGGTGGCAAAGCTGGTGCAGCGCTGGCAAAAGCGGGCGGGATGATGACGAGTGGGACAAGTCTGCTACGACTGATTCGGGCCACGACGATAGATCCGAGAGCCACCCCCAGGGTTCTGGGCATCGACGATTGGTCGTTACGCAAGGGGCGCACGTACGGCACGCTCTTGGTGGACCTTGAACAACACGTCGTGATCGACGTCTTACAGGGTCGAGATGCTGACACGCTCGCGACCTGGCTAGTTGTGCATCCGGGGGTGGAAGTCATCAGTCGAGATCGTTCTGGCGACTATGCTCAAGGCGCACGTCGCGGTGCGCCTGAGGCAATACAAATCGCTAACCGCTGGCACCTGCTGAAAAACACCAGCGCCATGGTCGAGCGGTTTTTAACGCGTTACGCCGCCGAAGTTCACTTGGCACATGAAACCACCGTTCAAACGTTGGCAGGTGATGCCGCGCTAAAAGCTGCACCTGAGCTATCGCTCTCGTCGCACAACTTGAACCGTGTACAAGACTCGCGCAGAAAGCGCCTCGAGCGCTACGAGCACGTCGTGGAGCTTTTCCAACAAGGTAAATCTAAAAGCGAAATTGCCAGGCAGCTCGGTATGGGGCGAACTACCGTAATTGCTTACCTGGCCGCCGGAACATTTCTAGAAAGGCGCGACAAGACCAGCACCCTGGGCATCCTCGCGCCTTATGTGGACCTCCTTCAACGGCGTTGGCTTGAAGGCTGCCGCAACATCAGTCAACTTTGGCGGGAACTACAAGCGCAGGGGTACGCGGGTAGAAGGGCGATGGTGAAGCGGTATGTGCATAGGCTTCGCCGCTTGACTCAGGCCGAATGTGAACGCCTACGGCAGAGCCCTTTCCGAAAGCCCTCACCGAGTCAATTAAGCTACTGGCTGCTTCGAGAAGCCCACCAGCTAGAGCCCAAACAGCAACGATTCATCAAAGCGTTTCTTGAGGGGTGCCCGGAAGCGCAAACCTTGCAACGTTACGCCGCCCGTTTCTGTTACCTCTTGAAGACCCGAGAGGCTGATTGTTTTCCTGACTGGCTTGGGGAGGCCCGGAACTGTAGCGTTCTGGAGGTGCGCAACTTCGCGGCACATATCCTTAAAGATCAAGAAGCGGTTCATAATGCCATGAAGTATCCCTGGAGCAACGACCAGCTCGAAGGGCAGGTTAATCGGCTTAAAACGATCAAGCGCCAGATGTATGGTCGTGCTAACTTTGACCTGCTGCGAGCCCGGGTGCTGTACCATTCTTCAGCTTCGTGACCTATGTCATCAAAAGTGGTGATGAGCCGATTCTTGGGGTCCATTTCTTAAAGCCATCCTTCGACGGACTCTATGTCAAACCCGACGTCCTTCGCGCTTTAAGGTCATTCGGTTTTGAGCTACTATCGATTACTGAAGCGGCAATATGTGGCTCATGCTTTTTTGGTACTCGAATAAATGAAGCAGGGTGCGCTGATCGTGTTCAGTTAAGGTCATTTCTTGCGCTCGGCACACGGGCAGAATATCGAGTTGTCCGGACATTCTCAGGTAATATTTAGCTGAGACTGGATATTTGTGCTCAAGTACGCACTCTGCCACACTTAAGAAGTGCTGCAAGCATTGAGCCTCTTCGGCTTGATCGGAATAGTGCTTGCAAAGCCAAACCAATAGTTTTGGGTAAAAGTTGCTGGCGATACCTGAAAAACCATTGCCTCCAGCAACAAGTGATTCACGCAAGGAGGACACTTCAGCGTTAAAGAATTTGAGAGAGGTGCCTGTAACACTCAATATCTTTTCTCTAATAGTGGCAATGGAAAGACAAGTGTCTTTATGGAACACAAAACGCTTTGTCTCAGCAGCCCATTTCATCAGTTCAGGTGATAACAGTCTCTTATAAGGGGCGGGACATTCATAGAGTCCAAGCTGTACGTTAGCCGTCCGTCCAAGAAACTCCTCCATATGGCGAAGCCATACACTTTCACTCTCATCTTCTCTTGCCACCTGGCTAGTGATGACCACTACAGCTTTCACCCCGGTGTCATACATTTTAAGCGTGAACTCTGCTTGCTCCTCAATCGTTCCCCCAAATGTACCCGCCGCAACTACAGGTAGGCGTCCTTTACTACGCTCGACAACGCGCGAAGCTAGCGCCAATCTTTCCGAATCGTCGAGGGCATACATTTCACTGGATTGAGATACGGCAAACAGCCCCGAGACGCCGGCGTTGATATACCAATCCGTTAAAGCATCAACCCCGTCCCAGTCAACAGATTTATCGCCTTTAAACGGCGTTAACATAACTGGCCAAACGCCGTCCCTGAAATGGTTATCTATCATAATGCTCCATCCCTACACAGGCAATGTCTTATCGTGTATCTGATTCTATCCGTCTGTCCGGGTCGGGCATTGCTTGAAAGAGTAGGGAGGGACGCGCGGGCACGAATCCCATTTGGCGCGAAATTTCTTGAGCTGTATAAAGCAACCGTGAGGAAAGTTCAACAGCGCGAGTTGTTACAATGCCGTGGTCTTTACCTGAGATACTGCAGGCACCGATCACCCTGCCTCGCGCATCCTGAATCTTAGCAGCGATACAAAAGGTTCCTACCTCATGTTCTTGCTGGTCAAACGCGTAACCCTGCGTCCTGATGCGTTCTAATTCCTCGCTTAGCTGCTCGAGTTTGGTTAGTGTATTTTCTGTGAAGGCCGGCATACCTTGCCGCTCCACGATGTCCTTGACTTGATCGCGCGGCAACGCGGCGAGAATGGCCTTGCCAACTCCTGTGCAGTGCATGTGGCTACTTTGCCCAATTGCTGTGCGCGCCATCAACCGACTTGGGGTTTCGATCGCGTAGATGTAGAGTACGTGGCTTCCTTGAAAGCTCGTCAGGTAGATGGATTCCTTTGAAAGGTCAGCAAGTTCCCGCAAGAGCGGTGCGGCCCGGTCCCTCAACTCGGCGTTGACACGTACGGACTGCGTGAGAGAAATAATGGCCGTTCCTAAAGCGTAGGAGTCATCGTTGACTTTCTCGATAAAATCTTGTGACGCCAAGGTGTTAAGGAAATTATGGACGGTGCTTTTAGGCATATCCAGCCGGCTACTGATCTCAGCCAACGTCAGGTACGGCTCGGTTGGACTAAAGACCCGCATTACATCTAAAGCTTTTAAGACAGACTGAATCATGCTTTTAGCTTTGGCGATAGAGGTGTTGTCGGATAGATCATACTAAAACCCCCTGCAGGTTAAGTTCTTTGGCGAAGTGGCAGGCCGCGAAATGCCCAGGGGTGATCTCCCCTAAAGGCGGAACCACCTGTGTGCAGATATCCTTGGCATACCTACAGCGCGGATGAAACGAGCAGCCAGAGGGTGGGTCGGCTGGGTTGGCAATCTCACCCTTTAAAAGAATAGGCTGAGCTTTCAACCGTGGATCCGGCTTAGGCACAGCTGAAAGGAGCGCTTCCGTATAAGGGTGCTTTGGATTGAGATACAGGTCCTCGGTTTCACCAAGCTCAACGATCTTGCCGACATACATGACCGCAACCCGGTCAGTAATGTGCTCCACGACGCTAAGGTCATGAGCTATGAATAGATAGGTCAGATTGAACTGCTCTTGGAGATCTCTTAGCAGATTCAAAATTTGCGCCTGGATTGAAACGTCCAACGCGGAGACCGGTTCGTCGGCAACTATCAGATTAGGGTTGGTGGCCAGGGCTCGAGCGATGCCGATCCGCTGCCTCTGTCCGCCACTAAAGGCGTTCGGATAACGGTTGAGATGCCCGGTATCCAGACCAACGACCTTGGCAAGTTCCCTGACCCGGTCCTGCATTGCTCCCCTCTGAACACCTTGTGCCCATAAAGGTTCTCCAATGATGTCCATAACTGTCATTCTCGGCGAGAGTGAGGAGAAAGGATCCTGGAAGACCAGGCTCATCTCCTTGCGCAAGGCTTGCATCGCTCGCTTGTTTTGCTTGGTAATATCGACCGTTTGACCGCTTCGCGTCTTGAGCCTGATCTCTCCTGAAGTGGGTTCGACCGCACGTAAGACGCAGCGACCAAGGGTAGTTTTGCCGCTCCCCGATTCACCTACGAGGCCCAGTGCCTCACCCTCTTTGATCTGAAGGTTGACATCGTCAACCGCTTTAACGTGGCCTACGACGCGTTTGAATAAACCCTTTTCGATAGGAAAATACTTTTTAAGCGCCTTAACCTCTAAGAGTGTGTCACCCTGCCTCATGCTGCTTCCCTTACTTTAGATTTTTCGATCGCCGCTACGACCTCCGGGTAGAGAAAGCAACTCACCTTGTGCCCTGCCTCAACTTCAGTTAATGGTGGATCCTCTAGGTTGCACAGGCCGTCTATTGCATTAGGACAACGCGCAAAGAAGCTGCAACCTTTAGGGCGATTGATTGGCACGGGCACAGTGCCTTCAATTGAGTCCAAAGGTCCCCGGTTTTTCCTGCCAATTTTCGGTACCGACTTTAGGAGGCCACGGGTGTAGGGATGAAGTGGGTTATAAAATAAGCTGTCGACATCGGTATGCTCGACAATCCTTCCCAAATACATGACAGCTACCTCATCAACTGTGTTTGCAATGACACCCAAATCGTGGGTGATGTACAGAATAGCCATCCCAAACTCATCTTGCAGGTCACTCAGGAGCTTCAGGACTTGCGCCTGAATGGTGACGTCAAGCGCGGTGGTCGGCTCGTCAGCGATCAGCAGTGACGGCTCGCAGGCGAGTGCCATCGCGATCATGGCGCGCTGGCGCATGCCACCAGAGAGCTGGTGGGCGTACTCGTCAACACGCTGGTCCGGGTTCGAGATACCGACGCGCCTAAGCATGTCGATAGCAATCTTTCGCGCATCTCTTTTGTTTGGTGTTCGGTGAAGCAAAATGCCTTCCACAATCTGATTTCCTATGGTGTGGAGGGGAGAAAAGGCCGTCATCGGCTCTTGAAAGATCATGGCGATTTCACTGCCACGGATAGACCTTATTTTTGCCCCTTGTGAGTCGAGTTGAACCAGGTCAGTGGGATCCCCGTCATTCGGGTAGAGCAGGACGCGCCCCGTGATTTTGGCATACCTTGGCGCAATTCTCATGATCGACTGTACAGTCATGCTTTTGCCGCAGCCGGATTCGCCGACGAGTCCAAGCGCCTGACCGCGTTTAATGGTGAAAGTTATGCCGTCCACCGCCTTTAGGACGCCTTCTTCCAAGTTCAGATGGGTCGTAAGTTCCTCGACCTTTAGGAGTGTTGTTTTGTCACCGGCCATAACGGAACCTTTCTGTATCTAAACGTGTTTGTAGGGGTCTGCGGCATCTCGAAGGCCGTCACCCAGGAAGTTGAAGGCGAGCACGATTACAACGACCAGCCCTCCTGGGATCAACAACCAGGGGTTCAAGGTGACCGTCTGGATGTTTTGAGCGTCCTGCAGGAGGGTTCCGAGACTAACGGCAGGTGGACGAATTCCGAGACCGAGAAAGCTTAAGGCCGTTTCACCCAGAATCATGGCAGGGACCGCTAAGGAGAGGTGGACAATGAGGTAGCTGGTAAAGCCGGGCAGGAGGTGTCGGCGAATAATTGCCCCGTCACCTACGCCAGATAGTTTGGCTGCTAGAACGTAGTCTTCCTCACGTAGGCTAATTAGCTTGCCGCGAACAACTCGCGCTAGATCGGTCCAACCGATTGTTGCTAGGACGAGGGAGATGCCAAAATACACCTGCACGGGCGACCATGCGGCAGGCACTAACGCAGCTAATGCCATCCACATGGGTAAGGTGGGCAGGGATTGCAAAAACTCGATTAGCCGCTGAACGAACGTGTCTAGAGCGCCCCCATAAAAACCGGAGAGCCCTCCAAAAAATAAACCCAACACAAATGATAAAGCCAGCCCTATCAAGCCGATAAAAAGCGACGTTCGTGCTCCGAAGAGCATACGGCTGAATAAATCACGTCCGAGGGCGTCAGTGCCAGTGAGAAAGTAAACCCCTGGTTCGTCCACCCCAAAAAGGTGTATATCGGTTTCGATGAATCCTAGAAGGCGGTAGGGTTCTCCCCGGACGAAAAACTTGATAAAGTACCTTTCGCTCGTATCCTCCGCGTACTCACGCTGGAATGTCTCCATGTTGAGCTCATTAGTTACTCCATAGACGAACGGTCGGAGATGAAAGTTACCCTCGTTGTCAACTAGATGGACGGGCGTGGGGGGCGCAAATAAAAAGCCTGGGTGCCGCTCGAAGGTTCCATACGGTGAAAAAAATCCAGAGAAGATGGCAAGCGTGTATAAGGCAACGATCAAATAAAGACAGCCAAAAGCTACACGATGGCGCCTAAACTTCCGCCAGATAAGTTCATGCTGGGGTGCCGTTTGGGGAACCGTCGCTTGCTTGTCGGAGTTTGGCACGGTATCTGTCTCTAGCTGACCTCTTGAAGTTGACATCGTCAGTTGGCCCTTTCATACCGAATCCGTGGATCGAGCCACATCAATAAGAAATCGGAAACAAACACGCCAACAACGGTTAGAAAACCCAGCATCATAAGAATGCTAGAGGCAGCATACGTATCTTGGGTTTGGAGTGATCGGAGTAAAATGGGTCCCGTGGTTGGCAGGCCCAAGACAATTGAGATAATCGCGTCACCCGAGACGATGGCTGGGAGCAATGCCCCGATGCCGCTAATTACCGGATTCATGGCTACACGAAAAGGGTACTTAAGGATAAGCCGCCGCTCCTTCACCCCTTTTGATCGTGCGGTGTTGACGTACTGCTTTTGCAACTCGTCCAGCATTTGGGCACGCAGGACCCTTATCAGCGCCGCCGTACCTGCGGAACCAATAACGATCACTGGAACTGGTAGGTGCTTCATCATGTCCAAGAACTTGCTCATACTCCATGGTTCCCCAAGGTATTCCGGTGAGAAAAGCCCTCCTGGGGTGCTACCAAAAACACGTAGCATCACGACCATAAAGACGAGAGCCAACAAGAAGTTAGGCGTTGCCAAGCCAATGAGACCAAAAAACGAGAAAAAATAGTCTCCTACGGAATACTGGTGCGTCGCTGAGTAGAGGGCGATAGGGATAGATACGGCGTAGATGAAGAGAACCGACGCGACCGTAACTACAACGGTTAATAGGAGTCTTTCCTTGATCAGCGTCCACACCGGCATCTGCCATTCAAAAGACTGGCCAAAGTTTCCCTCGGTGACTACTGGAACGATCCAGCGAACGTACTGGACGTAAAGCGGCTGATCAAGGCCATACCGTTCAGTGAGGTAATCTATTTCCGCTTCGTTCGCTACCGTTCCGCTCTCAGCGATCAATTCGAGGCGGTAGCTTTCAATCCAGCTGCCAGGAGGAAGGTTGACGATGTAGAAAGAAACTATCGAAACCAGAGCTAGGACAATGATCATATAAATGAGTCGTCGGACTGTATAACCTAACATAGCGCTGCCCCATGCATTCCTATCAGCGCCTATTCCTGGCTGAGGGCAAACGACGCTGATTTTGGCGGATGCTCACTGTCGCCCAAGAGCACATCTCTAAAATTTCTAAGGACACAGTAAAGAATCCGATTTGAATCGTGATAGCGGATTGCGCCGCGATAGGCTGCGCGCACAAGGTAGATCAGGTCGTCTCCATCGAACTGCCAATCAACATACTGGAAGCCGGTCAAACGAATCGAGTCGTCGTCAGAGAGACCTGTATCATCTTCCATTAAGGTCTTGACATAGTGCCACTGCAAGAGATTTTCGGATCGGTATAGCGACAGCACATTGCGCTGATCAGGCCAGTCGGGTTCCGTAACGTTAACAATGGTAAGGTATAAGGCAGAGACAGGGTCGTAGCGGATCGTAAATTTTGTCATGCCTCCGGGGAAGTCCTGGAATCCATTGCTTGGATCAAAAGAAATGTGTCGACCGTCGTCATGGATCTTGACGAGAGCAGCTTTGCCGACCAAGGGTTTGGAGTTAAAACGCAAGATGTTACATAATTCTCCACCAAGCGTCTCAACAACGTTGCCCTCAAGCCAGCCAGGGTTCTCGAGTTGTCCCCAACTCTCAGGAACCCATGACGGGTCAAAAGGCAGCTTGTTGCTCATTCTCCAGTTTTTGGCATTTAGTAGGTCAGCATCTTCGTCAACCGAAACAATAGCCGCTTCAAACCCCCGTCCCCATTGCAGTGGGTCGCAGTCCTCAAACGCCCGGTAGAGTCTCCCCTTCTGCGAATAGACCGGCATGGGGGCACAATGGTAGTTAGGGGGGTGGTGAAACGACCCCCCTTGAAAAAGCAGGCCTGAGCTGGCATCGGTAGGGTGACTCCAGGTATAGCCTCCATCTTCGCTGCAGTGGATGACGATCGACCCGTATTGCTGAGAGGTGCCGAGCAGATAGACCTTGTTGTTATGGACAAACAGGCCGCCCCACATGACATTCATAATGTGAGTGACATTCTGCCAGGTAAACCCATCGTCCTCGGACCGATACACGCTCGTCAAACCTTCTTCTCCCTCTAACGTACGAGGGGAGCCTGGACCGAAGTAGTCATGGGTTGCCAGAAGGGTACGGTCGGGTAACCTGACGATGCTCGGACTCCCAAGGTACGTCCTGGTACGCTCAGGTTGATATTTAACCTCGTGCCAAACCATAGTTCACCCTTCTGTTTCCAGCCCTCATAACTGAAAAAATTATTGCGCTACTACTGCCTACCCATTTTTATTCGTTGAGGAACCACTGGTCAGAATGACCACCTTTGAGATGTTCGGAAAACAGCATTTGATCTGGGAAGTTCTCGAGGCGGTTTGAACGAATCGCGACGACTGGTGCCTCGCCTGTAGTTCCTATATTGACCATTTCCTCGACGGTGTGGTTGACAATCTCTTGACCGAGGGTGAGGTAAGCATCGGAACCTCGTTCGCTCTGCCGGAAAGACGCAATACGCTGCATCTGCTCGAGGTACTTTGTCGGCGGCTCCTGTCCCTCTTGTCCGTTGGAGTTGAACCACAGCCACCAGCCCAGCCCACCCCCAATCGGGGTGGTCTCTAACCCCCAGGGAGGTTGGAACCAGATGGGGATTTGATATAGCTTGAGTTCGTCGTTCCAGGTGCCCCACCAGACACTTGCCTGGAGTTCGTTAGCTAAGGCTGCCTGAGCGAATGCTTCACGAGTTGTTGGTCTTATCTGAGTATTCACGCCGACTGCTTCCCAGTAGTCCTTGATCAAGGAATCCTGTTGTGGCTGTTCGATCGCGTCCGAGAGGATTATTGTGAGACGTTCGCCGTTAGGACGTAGACGGAACTGGCGATTGGCATCCCACTCGAGTCCCATCTCGTCGAGCAGTCGGTTGGCTTCATCGACGTTGTGCTCTGCGTAGTAGTCCGGCATCCAGTCCTCAAAAAACACATCGCTTTGGGGAGGTCCCCACTGGCGCGGCACACCGAGACCTAAAAAGAGCGTTTCGTTGATCTCGTTGCGGTTGATAGCTAGCGACATCGCCTGACGGAAACGAACGTCGTTGAAGATTTCTCTTAGCACAGGATCCGTGGTGGTCAGGTTAAATGAGTATTTCCAGCTTGCCCCAGTCTGTTGCGGCCAGAGTAAGGTTGTGTAATCGCCTTCCGCTTCAGCTGCTGAGAGAATTGGTAGATCTGGAAGATCGAACCCGAAACCCGCACTGGTATAGTCGATTTCGCCCGCTTGGATGTTCAGCTTAATGACCTCGGGATTAGCAAGCAGGAGGCGTACCTGGCCGTTCACGTAGGGGAGCTGATTTCCCGCCGTATCTACTTTCCAGTAAAAAGGGTTCCGATTGTAGAACTTATTGCCGAACTGGTCAATGCGCGCAAGCGTCCAGGGTTTAAGTACCGGCAACTCAGGGTTGACCTGGTCGTCACCCGTCTGACCGCTGTAGCGGTCAACAAAATAATCTGCCCAGGTTTCGAAACCTGCCTCGCTAGCTAGTTCAGTTGCCCTATCGTTGTAATCGGCATGGAACTGCTGAAGGTAGTGTTTAGGCGCGAACGGAAAGATATTTTGTAAAAGCGTCATGATGACGGGATAGGGCTCTTTAAAGGTTAGCGTCACCGTGTTGTCGGTTGGGGTTTCGATAACTACTGGCTCGCCGTTTGGAGCCAAGTCACCGGGCAAGTTAGGTAACTCCTCGTTAAGCATGATGTCTTCGTACCAGAACATCACATCTTCTATCGTCACGGGTTCGCCGTCACTCCACCGCATACCTCGACGAAGCGTGATCGTCACTTTTTTGAGATCCTCAGAAAGCTCCACGGTCTTTGCGATCTGCGGGAAAAATTCCGTCACATCGGTGGATGCCCCCATGATGTTTTGGTCCCAAGCAGTCCATCCGGTATTGCCGAACGACTCGGGGTTCATGGCGTGGTAGGTCAGTTGACCACCGTAACTTCCTATCTCCCTGCGCGGTTGCACGACAAGCACGTCCTCACGCAAAGGTAAACGTTCGTCTACCGGAGGAAGCTCACCCGTCTCAACCAGTGCTGTCAATTCGGGAGCTTCATTGAAAGACTCGATTGCAGTGCTCGTTTCTTCCTCGTACTCGCTCAGACTCCAGGTTTTGTAATCATCTATATAAGCTTCGTCTTGAGCAAAGGCCGTGACAGCCATAAAGTGGATTAAGAGGATCAAGCAAGCAGCGGATAAGCGGTTCTGCTTCGTGACTATAGTAGATGGCAAGTACATTATTAGTTCCTTTCCTAAGGGTGGTTTGGTTTGCTGGAGTTACTCCGACTGAACCTCCTAGCCAAAAAATTTAGATGAATTAATAAGTTGTTGCTGCTGCACAAGATCTGAGCTGGCCTTGAATAAACACGCGGTTCCAATAAATCACCTCCAGTGAGAATGTCAGCCGTTCAAGTCAAGCAACTAGATTCTTTACTATTGAAATTGATTCTAGTATATGGAATACTGTTTGTCAATCCGTAGAAAGAGGCCCTAAAAGTTTTAGGGGACTAGGCGATGACAGATTGTGAAAGGTAGGAGGTGAAGGGGTATGAATCGACTTGGGTGATCTATGCGACGCTAGCGAGAATGTCTTGGCTAGCAAACCGCAAGAAGTTCCCGTTACCCACTTTAGACATTTATAAAACTCCGCTTATGCGCTTTACCGACTGATGACTATGTTGCAGAACATCTAAAGGGGGTTATGTGCGCTGTGAGAGAACCTACGAGGGCGATTGTTCAAACAGAATTAGGCCAAGAAACCATCAGCAAGCACATTTACGGTCATTTCGTTGAGCATCTTGGTCGCTGCATTTACGAAGGTATATGGGTTGGTGAAGAGTCACCGATCCCGAATACGCGTGGCATCCGTAATGACGTTGTTGAGGCCTTAAGGCAACTCAACATCCCGAATCTTCGCTGGCCGGGCGGCTGCTTTGCTGATGAGTATCACTGGAAAGATGGTCTTGGTCCAAAAAGCGAGAGGAAACGCATGATCAACACCCATTGGGGTGGCGGAGTGGAAAACAATCACTTCGGAACCCATGAATTCATGGACCTGTGCGAACAACTTAACTGCGAGCCCTATATCTGCGGCAATGTAGGAAGCGGAACCGTCCAAGAGATGCAAGAATGGATCGAATATATAAATTTTTGTGGGTCCTCCCCAATGGCTGACTTACGGCGTGAGAACGGTAAAGAGAATCCATGGAATCTTAAGTATTTCGGCGTGGGCAATGAAAATTGGGGTTGTGGGGGGCATATGCGGCCCGAGTATTATGCTGATGAGTACCGCCGTTATCAGACGTATGTTCGCACCTATTCTGACGCCGCAATCTTCAAGATCGCTTGTGGACCCAATGTTGACGACTACCACTGGACAGAAATCCTTATGGCAAATGCCTCGAGGCTAATGTCTGGGTTGAGTCTTCATTATTACGTGACGGATAAAAAGTCTTTTGCGACTGAGTTTGCTGAAGATGGGTGGTTTGACACGCTCAACAAAGCCCTATATATGGAGGAGCTTATTGTCAAACATGCTGCAATCATGGACAGATATGACCCTCAAAAGAGCGTACGGCTCATCGTTGACGAGTGGGGTACATGGTTTGCCGTTGAGGCGGAGACGAACCCTGTATTTCTCCATCAACAAAACACTTTGCGTGATGCCTTGGTGGCAGGGGTTACCCTAAATACTTTTAATAACCACTGCGACCGTGTCCATATGGCCAATATCGCCCAGACCGTTAATGTACTTCAGGCCATGATTTTAACGCATGGTCCAAAGATGCTTGTCACGCCCACCTATCACGTTTTCGAGATGTACAAGGTACATCATGACGCGACATTGCTGCCTACTTACGTGGAGGCCGGAAACTACACGTATGGAGGACAAAGCATTCCTAAGGTCAGCATTTCGGCGTCGCGCAACGCAGAAGGCCGCATCCATATTTCTCTCTGTAACCTGCATCCCACCGAAGCAGAGGATATTTTTTGCGAGATTACGGGTGATGTCCAGCCTTTTTGTGCTTCCGCTCAGGTTTTGACAAGTAAAGAGATGAGCGCGCATAACACGTTTGACCATCCAAATCTAGTCAGACCCGAACCTTATCAGGACGTGACAACAGAGATGAACGGCTTGAGCCTGAAGTTACCGCCAAAGTCAGTAGTTGTAATCGAACTTAACTGTAGCCATTAGTCACACCTTCATAGTCCTGCGCAGAGGGAGGGTTCCTGAGGATGAGGTTATGGATCACCGGAAGTTTACAGGAAGTCAAGGATGCCGTGAAGCTCGGGCTTGCCGGGGCGGTGGTGACCAACCCAACCGTCATCAGCCAGTGGTCCTCAGGCACCCGCGCTCTAGAAGATGTTGTCGCCGAGGCGTGCGATGCGACGGGCCTCCCACTCTACGTGCAACTCTATGGCCCCGACAAACGATCTTTTATCCGTGAGTTGCGACACCTCAAAGAAATTTCTAAGCTGATTGTCCCAAAACTGCCAGCTACTATGGAAGGCCTCGCTGCCACCCGAGACCTTGCTTCTGAGGGCGAGACAGTGCTTGTCACTGCCGTGTGCTCTATCCAGCAGGCTTTTCTCGCCGCCGTTGCCGGAGCAGAGTTCATATGCCCTTACTTTGCCCGGCTTAATGACGCTGGACAAGAGGCGGCGACCCTTATCCAAGATTCTAGGAACCTCTATGAAGGAAACGGGTTTGCTACCGAGATCATACCTGCCAGCATACGCTCGATCCAAGACTTGAGCGCCAGCCTCTTTGCGGGTGCGCATGGTGCGATCTTACCCGTGAAGGTCTTCTACGATGCATTCGAGAACGAACTCACTAAATCATCTCTTGCAACGTTTGAACAAGACTGGCAAACAATTCCTTATGGACGAGGGATCATTGATGGCCGTGATGCTTAACCCAACTATCGCTGTCATTGCAAGTTACGTCACGGAATTCGTTTTTTGTGTCCCGAATATGCTGCAGCTTGGAGAAAGCATCCAAGCAAGCTTTTCTACCGGTCATGGCGGTAAAGGTTTCAACATGGCGGTTGCCAGTCATCTGGCAGGTGCCAAGGTCAATGTCATTATGAAGGTCGGTCTCGACGTCTTTGGGGAGGCTGCTATTCGCAGGCTGACGGATCTGGGTCTTCCCACAGACGGTGTTTACCAAACTTCTGATGCGCCATCCGGAGCAGGAGTTGTTCTTCTGATACCCTCAGGCGCAAATGCCATTGCGCTGGATCCGGGTGCCAATCACGCCTTGAATTTTGCTGAGATTGACGCGTCACATAACACGATTCAAATGTCGAACATTCTCCTTGCCTCCATGGAAGTTCTTCCGAACGTTATTCAACATGCTTTCTCCATTGCACGTGCCCGGGACGTTACCACTATTCTCAACCCCGCTCCCGTACCAAACCGACCCCTCGAGCCAACGCTCCTTACCGTGACAGATATTCTCACGCCTAACGAAAGTGAAGCGCAGGCCCTTACAGGTATTCCTTTAACAAGCGACAGCAGCGTTACCGAAGCTGCTGCACAGCTCCTGAACCTTGGGGTTAAAGCAGTCGTGATGACGTTGGGAGCGCGTGGTGCCTACTACACCACGGGAAAAACGAGCGGGTTTGTTCCGGCACCGCAGGTCAAAGCCGTAGATACGAGTGGTGCTGGCGACGCATTTAACGGAGGTTTGGCCGTAGCGCTGGCCGAGGGGCAAGACCTTCCCGCAGCCGTTTCGTTCGCAATTGCTCTATCCACACTGAAAGTTACCAGGCGCGGAACGTCAAGTGCCATGCCGACGCGCCATGAGATTGAGTCGTTCCGGCGTCAGAAGGCCATCTAAGAAGTCTCTACACTCCTGTCACAAGGCAGGTAAGCCATTAGCCATTGCTCGGATAAGCAAACCCAAAACGCCGTTTGTATGCGACGCTCAGCTTACAAAGTTACCAAGGCGATTTTGGGAAAGCCTACATTTCTTACCTAGGCTTAAGGAAGAGGAAATGCATGATTAATCCGAAACTCCCCAAAGTCTTTTACGGCGGCGATTACAACCCGGACCAGTGGCCCAGAGAGGTTTGGGACGAGGACATGCGCCTTCTTAAACTTGCAGGAGTGGACGTCGCGACTATAGGGGTCTTCTCCTGGTCTCGCCTACAGCCTGATGAAACCACCTATAACTTCGAATGGCTCGATGAAGTGATGGACATGCTCCACCACAACAGCATCTATGCCTGCCTGGCCACTGCCACCGCCGCACACCCCGCCTGGATGGCGAAGCGCTATCCGGATGTGTTGCGGGTAGACTTTGAGGGGCGTAAGCGCGTCTTCGGGCACCGGCACAATTCCTGCCCGAGCTCACCGACCTACCGGCATCACTCGGGGCTCCTTACAGGCAAACTCGCCGAGCGTTATAAAGGGCATCCAGCCTTGCTCGTGTGGCACGTGAACAATGAGTACGGCGGCGTTTGTTACTGCGATCTTTGTGCCGAAGCTTTCCGGGCATGGCTACGTGAGCGTTATGGCAACCTTGATGAGCTCAACCGCGCCTGGAACACCGCCTTCTGGAGCCACATTTTTTATAGCTGGGACGAGATCGTGCCGCCCAACATGCTCAGCGAGCATATGGGGACTACTTCTACTGCTTTCCAAGGCATCTCTCTAGACTACGCGCGCTTCAACTCGGACAACTTGCTAAGCTGCTATCTGAACGAATACCGGATTCTCAAGGAAATTACCCCTCAGGTACCCGTCACCACGAACCTCATGGGCACCTTCAAGACCCTTGACTACTTCAAGTGGGCGAAGCATTTAGACATCATTTCTTGGGATAGCTATCCTTCAGCTGAAACGCCAGTTAGCACCACGGCCATGCGGCACGACCTAATGCGCGGGCTCAAGGACGGGCAACCGTTCATGCTTATGGAGCAGACCCCCAGCCAGCAGAACTGGCAGCCTTACAACAGCCTCAAACGTCCCGGCGTCATGCGGCTGTGGAGCTACCAGGCGGTAGCACGTGGGGCGGACGCGGTGATGTTATTTCAGTTGAGACGCTCACGCGGTGCTTGCGAGAAGTACCACGGTGCGGTTATCGAACACGTGGGTCACGAGGACACGAGAGTATTCCGGGAATGTGCCGAATTAGGAAAGGAGTTACGAGCGCTAAGCGACACGTTGTTGGACGCCCGCATCGATGCCCGGGCCGCTATCGTTTTTGACTGGGAAAATTGGTGGGCAGTCGAGTACTCGAGTGGCCCCTCTATCGATCTGAAGTATCTCAATGAGATCCATAAGTATTATGACGCGTTCTACAAACAGAACATACCGGTAGACATCATTGGTATTGACGCCAGCCTCAATAACTACGACGTCATCATAGCCCCCGTGCTGTACATGGTTAAGGCTGGCTACGCTGAACGACTCGAGTCCTTCGTGAAGCAGGGTGGCGTGTTTCTGACCACATTCTTCAGTGGCATCGTTAATGAGCACGATCTGGTCACACTGGGTGGTTACCCTGGAGAGTTACGCAACCTTTTAGGTATCTGGGCTGAGGAGATCGATGCACTCTTCCCCGGACAGATAAACCGCATCGTCATGAAGGACTTGGTCGGATCCCTTGCAGGCGAATACGAATGTCAGCTGCTTTGCGACCTGATCCACTCGGAAGGAGCTGAGGTGCTAGCTACGTATGGCAAGGATTTCTATCAAGGGATGCCGGTCTTGACCCGTAACGGCTTCGGCGACGGACAGGCTTGGTATGTCGCTTCTAGCCCTGAGCCTGCCTTTGTCGAAGGACTGGTGTCACACCTGTGCTCCGAGAGGGGCATTAAGCCGCTCCTCGAGACGCCTGCCGGTATTGAAGTGACGCAGAGAACCACGGAGGACCACCGTTACACTTTTCTTCTCAATCACCATGGTGAGGCACAACAGCTTGAGCTTAGCTCTTTCCGAGGTGTTGATCTTCTCACGGGTCAAGAGATGGCGGGAACTGTTACCCTGCCAGGCTACGGAGTGAAGATTCTCGCTACAAAATAACCTTTTGATTTGGCAGGGCTTTTAAATTTCCAGATCAAGAATAGGAGCGGTTTATCATGGCGCTATTCGATATGCCCCTAGAAGCCTTGAAAGTTTATACGCCTCCTCTCCAAACTCCTGAAGACTTTGACCTCTTTTGGAAGGAGACGCTGGTGCAGACCAACAACTTTCCGCTTAATTTTCAAGTCGAGCCGGTCAACTACGGCCTCAAGACCGTAGAGACCTACGATGTCAGCTTTGCCGGTTATGCGGGCCACAAAGTCAAAGCGTGGCTCCTGATGCCGGCTCGGCAGCGGGGTCCTTTACCTTGTATAGTTGAGTTCATTGGCTATGGGGGTGGTCGAGCCTTCCCTTTTGACTGGTTGCTCTGGTCAAGCGTGGGTTACGCGCACCTAGTGATGGACACGCGAGGTCAAGGTAGCAGCTCTTTACCGGGCGATACTCCTGACTGTCACGGCGAGGCTACAAACCCTCATCACCCTGGTTTCATGACGCAAGGCATCCTTAATCCCAATACGTACTACTACCGACGCGTGTTCTCGGATGCCGTTCGCGCGGTGCAGGTAGCTGAAGAGATCGCAGAGGTGGATAGCCACCGTATCGCCGTAACAGGGGTTAGCCAAGGGGGAGGTATTGCGTTGGCCGTAAGCGTCTTATCCAAGGCTGTCTCGGCCGTCATGGCGGATGTTCCTTTTTTGTGTCACTACAAACGGGCTACCGAGATTACAAATAGCCTGCCTTACGCAGAAATCGCACGCTTCTGTAAAGTTCACCGGGATAAAGTTGACACCGTCTTTCGCACACTGTCTTATTTCGATGGGGTTAACTTTGCCTCGAAGGCTAATGCACGAGCTCTGTTTTCCGTAGCACTTATGGATGATATTTGCCCACCATCAACGATCTTTGCAGCTTACAACCACTACATCGGCCCTAAGAAGATATGTATTTGGCCCTACAATAATCATGAGGGAGGCCAAGGCTATCAAAACTTAGAAAAAATCAAGTTTTTGGACGACTTATGGCGAAAAACATAGATCTTGTTAGGTGAAAGCAGTGAAGGTCTCGCCTGTGTAAAGCGGTAGCTGCTGGGACAAGAAGTGAGCTAGGCATTATCCGGGTGTTGTCAGTCATCTTCGACAATAGCCGGTGAGTTAGGTGTGAGTTAGGGTTGCGTCTGTATAAACAAGCTGAGGGTGCTGCCTGGATTGTGTCAGCCCAGACAGCGTGGTCATCACTTGATCTGCACACCCTCAGCCATGAGGTAGGCACGGCGTACGTGGGTCTGAACGAATCAAGCCTTATAGCACCCTGGTATCTGGCGACGTGTTGTGCCTACCTCATCAGCCAAAATTTGGACTCGAGTAGCCTCATTAGCGGGGTCGGCAGACGAGGTACTTATGCGGTACTTGAGCGCGTTCACCGCCCCAACCTACTAGTATTACAGCCGCAGTTAAGCAGGGGTAAGTTGAGCCATGACTTTCTCCAACGGCACACCGTCCAAACTCAAGTCCTGGACAGCTGAACTCGACAACCTCCATAGCCGCATCTCAGGGCACT
>JAABUN010004081.1_pt1 | contig 20765 bp, 16 predicted proteins | sample 5559311 | NCBI WGS metagenome assembly JAABUN01 (sample SAMN10711877, study PRJNA513370) | rock metagenome | isolation source: Antarctica rocks | place: Antarctica: Victoria Land, Siegfried Peak sud
TCATCCGGGCGATCGCGTCGTCCGTGGCCTGGGAGGCGCCGCCGCCCAGGCTCATGTTCGCCACCGAAGGGCCGCTGCGGTTGCGGGCCACGTAGTCCATGCCGGCGATGACGCCGGAGTTCGACCCCGACCCGTCGCAGCCCAGGACGCGGACCGGGATGAGCGTCACACCCTTGGCCACGCCGTAGGTGCTGCCGCCGACGGTGCCCGACACGTGCGTGCCGTGACCGTTGCAGTCGGCGGTGCCGCGACCGTCGTTGATGGCCGAGTAACCCGCTGCGGTGCGGCCGGTGAACTGCGAGTGGCTCGTCAGGATGCCGGTGTCGATGATGTACGCGTCGACGCCTGCGCCGGTGGGGGTGTAGGTGTAGGTGCCGTTCAACGGGAGATTGCGCTGGTCGATGCGGTCCAGGCCCCAGGTAGCGCCCGTCTGGGTCGCGGTCGCCGTGAAGACCTGGTCCCGCTCCACGTAGGCCACGTCCTGGTCCTGGCGGACCTTCTCCAGCTGCTTGGCGTTCAGCTGCGCCGAGAATCCCTTGAGCCCGGTGTACTCGTGGCCGACCTTGGCCCCGTTGCCGCGGGCACGGTTTGCGGCGCCGGTGGTCGCGCTAGCGCTGGTGCCGTCCTTGAGCATGACGATGTAGCTGCCCTCGATCGATGAGGCCGAGCTGGTGGCCTCCAAAGGCGCCAACGGCGCCGGGGCTGCCGTGGCGGACTGCGCCACCGAGGTGGTCAGAGCCACTGCAGCGAGCACAGACAGCGCCGCAGATCCCTTTCGCATCGTGCTGGTCACGAAGATCTCCCTTTTCCGCCGGGTTCCCCGAGACCCCACTGGTCTCGCCGGCCAGGACGGAACCTAGTCAGGTTTGGCCCGGTTTGGGAGGCTGCGCAACAGATGCGAGGGAAACCCCTACCCCCCGCGCGGGGCGAGGTCGGGCGCAGGAGCGTTCGAGCCCGGTCGGCTCCCTGGGCGCTCCAGAGCGGAGATGAGCATCGACAGCGCAGCGAGGGTCGCCCCCGAGCGGACCTGCGCCCTGTCACCGGTCAGGTTCAGCGTCGTCACCGCCGGCCGTGCCCCCTGCGGTCCGGCCACGGCGATCACCACGGTGCCGGCGCTGACCCCCTGCGAGGGCCCCGGCCCAGCCACGCCCGTGGTGGCCACCGTCAGATCCGCGCCGAGCACACGTCGTGCGGCGTCGGCCATCTGCACGGCCACCGGCTCGCTCACCGCACCCAGCTCGTGCAGGAGCCGGGGATCCACCCCCAGCACCGCGGACTTGACCGCGTCCGCATAGCTGACCACGCCCCCTCGCAGGACGCCGGAGACTCCGGTCACCGCGCCCAGGGCCGCACAGACCATCCCGGCCGTGAGCGACTCGGCGGTGCCGACGTGGACGCCCCGCTCGCGGGCCAGTGCCGCGACTCGCCCTGCCGCCAGGCTGATCTGGTCGTCCAGGTCCTTCACGTGACCTGTCGCTCAGCCTGCTTTGCGGCGGTGCGCTGGGAGCCACGTCGCAGGCGCACGGCCTGCACCACGTAGTCGATGCCGGTTCCCAGGGTCACCAGCACCGCGGCCCCCATGACGAGCCAGCCCAGCACGACGGCCCAGGTGCCCAGCCACTCGGACGTGGGGAAGATGAAGATGGACAGTGCGATGGACTGCAGCACCGTCTTGACCTTTCCGCCGCGGGACGCCGGCATCACACCGTGCCTGATGACGGCGAACCGCAGCACTGTGACGGCCACCTCGCGACCCAAGATCACCACGGTGACCCACCAGGGCAGCAGGTCCAGCACGGACAGCAGCACCAGGGCCGAGCCGATCAGTGCCTTGTCTGCGATCGGGTCCGCAACCTTCCCGAAGTCGGTGACGAGGTTCTGCCGGCGAGCCACCTCGCCGTCGAGCCTGTCGGTGGCGATGGCCAGCAGGAAGAGCCCTAGTGCCCCGAGCCGCCACAGCTCGTCGCTACCGCCGTCGTGGACGAGCAGCAGCCCGAAGAACGGCACCATCACGATGCGCAGCATCGTCAGGGCGTTCGGCAGGTTCCAGTTGCTGGGGATGTCCGGGGCACCTGAGGGGGCGCTCATCGAGCAAGGCCGCTGGGCTCGGCCTCGAGGTCGACGCCGGCACTGGCCACCACGGTGGCCGGCACCAGCTGGCCCACCCGCAGGGACGCCGCCAGCGGCCCGACGAGGGAGGTCGTGCCGTCCACGTCCGGCCCCTGGTGAGCCGAGCGACCGACCGGCACGCCGTCCTCCAGTTCTTCGACCAGCACCTCAATCAGCTCGCCGACGCGATCCTCGGCCCGCTGGGCCACCAGCTCTTCGACCAGGTCCGTGGTCAGCGCCAGCCGGTCGGCGATCGTCTGTGCGTCGATCTTGCCGTCCAGCGTGGCTGCCTCGGTGCCGTCCTCGTCGGAGTACCCGAACACCCCCACCACGTCGAGGCGGGCACGGGTGAGGAAGTCGTGCAGGTCGGCCAGGTCCTCCTCGGTCTCGCCGGGGAATCCGACGATGACGTTCGAACGGATACCGGCCGAGGGCGAGAGCGCCCTGACCCTGGCGACCAGGCTGAGGAACTGCTCGGTGTCGCCGAACCGGCGCATGCGGCGCAACACCTGCGGAGCACTGTGCTGGAAGGACAGGTCGAAATAGGGTACGACCGAGTCGGTACTCGCGATCGCTTCCAGCAGACCGGGTCTGACCTCGGCCGGCTGCAGGTAGGAGACGCGCACACGGTCGATCCCCTCGATCGCGGCCAGCTCGGGCAGCAGTGCCTCCAGCAGCCGGATGTCGCCCAGGTCCTTGCCGTAGGAGGTGGAGTTCTCGCTGACCAGGAACACCTCGCGCACGCCACGTTCGGCCAGCCAGCGAGCCTCCTCCAGCACGTCCGCGGGGCGCCGGGACAGGAACGAGCCGCGGAACGCGGGGATGGCGCAGAAGGTGCAGCGCCGGTCACAGCCCGAGGCGAGCTTGAGCGGCGCCCACGGGCGGCCGTCCAGGCGCCGGCGCACGACCCGCGGGCCGGACGCCGGTGCCAGCCCGAGCGGCAGGTCCGGGGACGCCTGAGCAGGTGGCGCCTGCGGGGCGTGACTGGCGTGGCCGGGCACCGCGATTCCTGCGTCGCCCGCCACCTGCTGGCGGGACGCGGGGCTCAGCGGCAGCAGCGTGCGGCGGTCCCTGGGCACGTGCGAGGCCGGGCGTTCGCCGTTCAGGATCGCCTCCAGGTGCCCGGAGAGGTCGGCGTAGGAGTCGAAGCCGAGCACGGCATCGGCCTCGGGCAGCTGATCGGCGAGCTCGGTGCCGTAGCGCTCGGCCAGGCACCCGACGGCGACCACGGCCTGGGTGCGGTGGGTGCCGTCCTTGAGGTCGGAGGCCTCGAGCAGCGCGTCGACCGAGTCCTTCTTCGCCTGCTCGACGAAACCGCAGGTGTTCACCACGGCGACGTCGGCCTGCGAGGCGTCGTCCACGAGAGTCCAGCCGGCGAGCTCCAGCCGACCGGCCAGCTCCTCGGAGTCCACCTCGTTGCGCACGCAGCCGAGTGTCACCAGGGCCACCGAACGCTGCGGCGCGGGGGTCGCTGGGGCTGGTGAGGGCACGGGACGAGGGTACGCGACCCGGACGCCACACCCGTCCGCCACCGCGCCCGACGCCCACCACGCCCCCGACGGCCCCTACCCGCCCTACGCGCACGTGGTCCGTGTCATGTCGCCATGCAGGCCGCTATGACGACAAGACACGGACCCAAGTGGTGGGGGTGGGGGTGGGCGTGGGCGTGGGCGGGACGGTGGTCAGTCGCGGCCGGTCAGGTTCCAGGCGTCCTGGTCCTCCGGCTCGCCCTCAGCGGCTGCCTCGAGCTCGGCACCGACGGGATCGACCCCGTACCGGTCGTCCGGCGAGAGCCCGGACGCGGGGCCAGGGACCGTTCGGGCGGGCGCGGGCACCGCCGCGGCCTGGTCGAAGGCGTCCTCAGCGCCCGAGACCGGGCCGTCGCCGCGCAGGGCCGCCAGCGTCCCCTCCAGGTCATCGGGCTTGACCAGCACGTCACGGGCCTTGGAGCCCTCGGACGGGCCGACCACCCCGCGCGACTCGAGCAGGTCCATCAGCCGTCCGGCCTTTGCAAAACCGACCCGCAGCTTGCGCTGCAGCATCGACGTCGACCCGAACTGGGTCGTCACCACCAGCTCGGTGGCCTGCAGCAGCAGGTCCAGGTCGTCACCGATGTCGTCCTCGACCTGCTTGGTCTGCGCCACCGCGGCGACGTCCTCGCGGTACACCGGCCGCAGCTGGCCCTTGACGTGCTCGACGGCGGCCTTGACCTCGGCCTCGGTCACCCATGCCCCCTGCACCCGCATGGTCTTGGACGAGCCCATCGGAAGGAACAGGGCGTCGCCCTGGCCGATGAGCTTCTCGGCGCCGGGCTGGTCCAGCACCACCCGAGAGTCGGTCACCGAGGAGGTGGCGAACGCCATCCGGGAGGGGACGTTCGCCTTGATCAGGCCTGTCACCACGTCGACCGACGGGCGCTGGGTGGCCAGCACCAGGTGGATGCCAGCCGCACGAGCGAGCTGGGTGATCCGCACGATCGAGTCCTCGACGTCGCGCGGGGCCACCATCATCAGGTCGGCCAGCTCGTCCACGATGACCAGCAGGTACGGGTACGGCGCGATCCGTCGTTGCGACCCGGGCAGCGGCTGCACCTTGCCCGCCTTGACCGCCTTGTTGAAGTCGTCGATGTGCTTGAACCCGAAGGTCGCCAGGTCGTCGTAGCGGATGTCCATCTCCCGCACCACCCACTGCAGCGCCTCGGCGGCCTTCTTGGCGCTGGTGATGATGGGGGTGATGAGGTGCGGGATCCCCTCGTAGCCGGTGAGCTCCACCCGTTTGGGGTCCACCAAGACCATCCGGACCTCGTCCGGCGTCGCCCGCATCAGGATCGACACGATCATGGAGTTCACGAAGCTCGACTTGCCGGCGCCCGTCGCGCCCGCCACCAGCAGGTGCGGCATCTTCGCGAGGTTGGCCACCACGTAGCCTCCCTCGACGTCCTTGCCCACGCCCATCAGCATCGGGTGCTCGTTGCGGCGGGCGGCCTGCGAGCGCAGCACGTCCCCCAGCGAGACGGTCTCCCGGTCCGCGTTCGGGATCTCGATGCCGATGGCAGACTTGCCCGGGATCGGCGACAGGATCCGCACGTCCGCGCTCGCCACGGCATAGGCGATGTTCTTGCTCAGCGCGGTCACGCGCTCGACCTTGACGCCGTGGCCGAGCTCCACCTCGTAACGCGTCACCGTGGGCCCGCGGGAGAAACCGGTGACCTGAGCATCTATCTCGAACGAGTCCAGCACCCCGGTGAGAGCCTCCACGACCCGGTCGTTCGCGGCCGACCGGGATTTGTGCGGGGTGCCCGGCGCGAGCACCTCGTTCGGCGGCAGCGTGTAGGTGACGTCACCGGCCAGCAGCAGCTGCTCGCTGCGCTCAGGCAGCGGTTGGGTCGGCGGCGGCTCGAGCTGGGGGCGCTCGGGCACGTGCCGCCCCGGCACCACCAAGCCGGGGACCGGACGCTTCTGGCCGGGCCTGGGGCCGACGCCGGCCGTTTCGGCCGCCCCCGTGGCATCGTCCTGCGGAGCCTGGTCCCGCGGGATGCCCTTGGCCGCGGGCAGGCGACGGGTCGCGCCGGTGTGCGGTTGGACGACCACAGGCGTCTCGAACGCCTCGTCGCCGCTGCGCCCGGCTCCGCGACGGCCCCTGCGGACCGCCGGGTCACGCGAGTCGGCCGGGAAGTCAGTCCCGGCGTCCGGGTCGGCCTGCGCCGGCTGGCCGGTCAGTCGCCGGTACAGCTCGCTGAGCCGGTGCGGGATGGCGTGCACGGGCGTGGCGGTGATGACGAGCAGCGAGAAGAAGGCCAGCAGGACCAGCAGCGGCACGGTGGCCCACAGGGTCACGGCCGCCTCGAGGGGTGAGGAGATCAGGAAGCCGATGATCCCGCCGGCGTCCCTGATGGCGGCAGCCCCTTCCGGTGGGGCGGGCAGGCCGCTCGCGATGTGCACCAGCCCGCAGCCGGCCACCAGCAGGGCGCAGGTGCCGATGCCCATCCGGCCGTTGGCCGGGGACAGGTCGGGATGGCGCAGCAGCCGGACGGCGAAGAACAGCAGCACCAACGGCAGCACCAGAGCCACCCGGCCGAGCGTCCCTGCCACTACGGCGTGCACCACGTCGCCGAACACGCCCTCGACGCCCCACCACTCGCGGGAGGCGACGACGATGGCCAGCGCCAGCAGCACGAAGCCGGCGCCGTCCCGCCGCAGTGCCGGGTCCAGGTCCCTGGTGCTGGAGCCGATCCGGCGCGCCGCCCCTCCGACCAGGTGCGCCGCGCCCATGAACGCCCCGCGGGCGGCGCGCACCGGCAGCGACGACACACCATCGGGGCGCGACGCACGAGCCTGCTTGCGTCCGGTCGCTCGGGTCGAGCCCTTGCGTGCTGCCTTCGGTGCGGCAGCCTTGCGGGCCTGGCCCGACCGGCGCACGGGGGAAGACGTACGGGTCGCCATGCTCGGCAGGCTAGTGCGTCGGGTGGGGTTCTCCACGCGCCACACGCCGCGCCGGCTGGTTCAGGACTCGACGACCGTGGGAATGATCATCGGCCGTCGCCGCAGCGTGCTGGCCGCCCAGCGGCCCACCACCCGCCGGACGACCTGCTGCAGCTGCTGCACGTCGGTGGTGCCGTTGGCTGTGGCCTCCGCCAGAGCCGCTGCCACCTGCGGCTTGACGGAATCGAACACCGCGTCGTCCTCGGCGACCCCGCGGGCCGCGAGCTCCGGCCCTACGACGACCTTCCCGGTCGAGGAGTCCACCACCACGAAGATGGAGATGAAGCCCTCGTCTCCCAGGATGCGCCGGTCCTTGAGGTCGGCGTCGGTGATCTCCCCCACCGAGGCGCCGTCGACGTACACGTAGCCGCACGGCACGGCTCCCACCACTCTCGCCAGGCCATCGACGAGATCGACCACCACTCCGTCTTCCACCACGACGACCCGCTCGGGCGGGACGCCGGTGCGCACCGCCAAGGCTGCGTTGGCATGCAGGTGCCGGACCTCGCCGTGAACCGGCATGACGTTGCGCGGGCGGATGATGTTGTAGCAGTAGAGGAGCTCGCCGGCCGAGGCGTGGCCGGAGACGTGCACCTGGGCGTTGCCCTGGTGCACCACCTGCGCACCCAACCGGGTGAGCCCGTTGATGACGCGGTTGATCGGGTTCTCGTTCCCGGGGATCTGCGACGACGCCAGGATCACCGTGTCACCGGGGCCGATCCTGACGCGGTGGTCGTCGTTGGCCATCCGGGCCAGGGCCGCCATCGGCTCCCCCTGCGAACCGGTGCACATGAGCACGACCTGGTTCTGCGGCAGGTCGTCCACGGCCTTGAGGTCGACCATCACCCCGGCGGGCGGGGTGAGGTAGCCCAGGTCGGTGGCCACGCCCATGTTGCGGACCATGGAGCGGCCCACGAGCGCCACCCGCCGCCCGTGCGCGGACGCGGTGTCGAGAACCTGCTGCACCCGGTGGATGTGGGAGGCGAAGGAGGCCACGATGATGCGCCGCTCGGCGCCGGCGAAGACGCGGTCGAGCACGGGGCCGATCTCGCGCTCGTGCATGGTGAAGCCGGGGACCTCGGCGTTGGTCGAGTCGACCATGAACAGGTCCACGCCCTGCTCGCCCAGCCGGGCGAACGCACGCAGGTCGGTGATGCGTCCGTCCAACGGCAGCTGGTCCATCTTGAAGTCCCCGGTGTGCAGGACGGTGCCCGCGCCGGTGGTCACCGCGACGGCCAGCGCGTCCGGGATCGAGTGGTTCACGGCGATGAACTCGCACTCGAAGGGGCCCAGCCGCTCCGTCCGGCCCTCCCGCACGTCGAGCGTCAGGGGCGTGATGCGGTGCTCCTTGAGCTTGGCCTCGATCAGGGCGAGCGTCAGCCGGGAACCGATCAGGGGGATGTCCGGACGCAGCCGCAGCAGGTACGGGACGGCACCGATGTGGTCCTCGTGGCCGTGCGTGAGCACGAGTGCCACCACGTCGTCCAGGCGGTCCCGGATGTAGTCGAAGTCCGGCAGGATCAGGTCGACGCCGGGCTGGTGGTCCTCGGGGAACAGCACACCGCAGTCGATGATGAGCAGCCTGCCGTCGAACTCCAGGACCGCCATGTTGCGGCCGACCTCACCCAGGCCGCCGAGCGGGACCACCCGCAGGGCTCCCGTCGGCAGCGGCGGCGGCAGGGTGAGCTCGGGGTGCGGGTGGCTCACGGATCTCCTGGGTGTGGGTACGGATCGTCGTCAGGCGTCGAGCGGGGCTGCGTCGAGGACTGCGCGCAGCAGCTCCACCTCGTCCACGGTGGCCTGCACCAACGGCAGCCGGACGGAGCGGCGTGCCAGCAGGCCGCCGGACTCCAGGCCGGCCTTGACCATCACGACGCCCTGGGTGACCTTCATGACCGCCCGGGTCAGCGGAAGCATCGAGCGGTGCACCTCCAGGGCCGTGACCAGGTCAGCCTGGTCTACCGCACGGACCAGCGCCGCGAGCCGTGGCCCGGCCAGGTGGCCGACCACGCTCACCATTCCTGCGGCCCCGTGCGTCAGGTGAGCCAGGTTGAGCTCGTCGGTGCCGCTGTACCAGGCCAGGTCGGTGGCCACCGCCACCTCCGACGCGGCGAAGAGGTCGTCCTTGGCGTCCTTGACAGCGACGATGTTGGGGTGCGCCGACACCTCGACCAGGGTCTGGGTGTGGATGGGGACCGCGGACCTGCCCGGGATGTCGTAGAGCATCACCGGCAGGTCGCAGGCCCCGGCGACCGTCGTGAAGTGCAGGGCCAGGCCGGCCTGCGACGGCTTGGAGTAGTAGGGCGTGACGACCAGCAGCCCTCCCGCGCCGGCCTGCTCGGCCTGGCGGGCGAGCTCGCAGCTGTGCGCGGTGTCGTTGGTGCCCACTCCGGCCAGCACGTGTGCGCGCTCTGCGACGGCCTCGACGACGACCCGCACGAGCGCGGCCTTCTCGGCGTCCGTGGTGGTCGGCGACTCCCCGGTGGTCCCGTTGACGACGAGGCCGTCGTGCCCGTGCTCGACCAGGTGCACGGCCAGGGCGGCCGCGGCGTCCAGGTCCACCGAACCGTCCAGCGCGAAGGGAGTGACCATGGCCGTCAGGACCGCGCCGAAGGGCCGCCGCGGTGCCAGTGCCGAGGGTGGGGTCGCCATGCAGGACACGCTACCGCTGCCGGGCCGACGGGCAGCAGCGCGAACCGACGTCAGTCGTCGACGGTCGGGTCCTCCAGGCCGGTAGCGATGGCATAGCGGACCAGCTCGACCCTGTTGTGCATCTGCAGCTTGCCCAGGGTGTTCTGCACGTGGTTCTGCACGGTGCGGTGGGAGAGCACCAGCCTGGCAGCGATCTCCTTGTACGACAGGCCCTTCGCCACCAGCCTGAGCACCTCGGTCTCGCGCTCGGTCAGCTCGGGAACGGCCGGTCCGCGGGGCGCGGCGGCGGGAGCGTTGCTGATCCGGCGGAACTCTCCGAGCACCAGGCCCGCCAGGCCCGGGGTGAACACCGCGTCGCCGCGTGCGGTGCGCCCGACGGCGTGCAGCAGCTCTTCGCGCGAGGCCGACTTGACGATGTAGCCGGTCGCGCCGGCCTTGACGGCTTCCAGCACGTCGGCCTGCTCTCCGCTGGCCGAGAGCACCAGGACCCGGACGCGGGGGTCGGCGGCCACGATCTGCCGGGTGGCCTCCACCCCGTCCACCCCGGGCATCTGCAGGTCGGTCAGGACCACCTGCGGCGAGGTGGCCGCGGCACGACGGATCGCCTCGGCCCCGTTGGCGGCGGTCGCGACGACCTCGTACCCGGCCTCCTGGAGATCGCGCACCACGGCCTCGCGCCAGATGGGGTGGTCGTCCGCGACGAGCACCCGAACCGGCCCCTCCTGCTCTGCGGGGGACGGTCGCGCCTGCGGGCTGTCGCTCATTGCAGACACCCTAGACATACCCCGTCCTCACGGGGCGGGACGCGGGACGCGCATCTCCACCTCGGTGCCCTGGCCGGGGGCCGAGTGCACCCGGACGCTGCCGCCGTGGTCGGTCACCCGTCCGCGTACGGACAGCGAGACGCCCATCCGTCCCTGCTGACGGGCCTGCTCCAACCGGCCCGGCGCGATACCCACGCCGTCGTCGCGCACGCTGACCACCACGTCGCCGCCCTCGTCCTCCACCAGCAGCCAGGCCTGCGCGCCCGCTCCGGCGTGGTGCTTGACGTTGTGCAGGCAGGCCAGCGTCGCGGCGACCAGGTCGAGCGCCGCGTCGCGGGGCAGCCCCACAGGCTCCGCCGGTCCGGACAGGTTCACCCCGGCACCGACGTGCGGGCGAAGCAGCGCCATCACGTCCACCTCGACACCACCTCCGGCCGCTGCACCAGCCTCGGGCACCGTCCCGGAGGAGACCAGGCCTCGCAGCCGCGCCTCCTGCTCACCGGCCATGCGCCCGAGGTCGCGCGCCTCGCCACCGAGCTCATTGCCCCGGCGCTGCACGTAGGCCAGCACCTGCAGCACCGAGTCGTGGATGTCGCGGGCCAGCCGCTCCCTCTCCCGCACCGCTGCGGCGCTCTCCAGGGCGGCGGCAAGCTCACGCCGGGTTCCCTCGTACTGCTCGGCGGCGAAGCCCACCACCGCCCCGGCCAGCAGCAGCAGCACGACGTTGTGCAGCGTCGCCCGGGACAGAGGGTCGATGACCACCAGGTCAGCCGCGCCCACCGCGAGGGCGGCCATGACCCCGGTGAGCCAGCCGCGCCACAACGCCCACGAGAGCACGGCGGCTGCCGGCCAGATCAACGGCAGCGTGTTCGTCGCAGCAGTCTGCCCCGGGGGAACGACGGCCAGGGTGGCCAGGACGGCGAGGCACGCCAGGGCGAGGTCTGCGACCAGCAGCCACCCCGGACGCCGGGGCCAGCGCCACACGAACGCCGTCCACACCGCCATCAGGGCGAGCACCACCCACCCCAACCACGGCCGGGGGCTCTGCACGGGGCCAGTGGCATAGGCGGCCGCCGCATACAGCACCGCCACGGCGCGGAACACGTCCACCGCCCGCCACAGTGCTGCGGCGAAGCCCAGGTCGGTGGGGACCCCCCGCAGATCTCGCAGATCGCTGTCACCTGCGGATCCGGAGGCTGTCCGCTCAGGTCGCGGCGAGGTCATCCGAGGTGGCGTCGCCCTCGTCGTCCACGGGACGGGGCACAGGACCCGGCGCCGGGTCAGGCGCGGCATCGGGCAGGGCGTCGCCCAGCGAGTCGGCCAAGGACTCCAGCGGGGAGCTCTCGACGGTGCGGTCGTCCACCTCGGCGTCGTAGCCCGGGTCGTCCTCGGGGAACTCGGACAGGTCCACCGAGCGCCGGACGCGGGCGGCTGCGGCGTCGGCCTTGGCGGCCTCGACCCTGGCCCTGGCGTCCGCGGCCCGGCCGGCGGCGGTCGCCGCGGCTGCCTGGGCACGCGCGCGGGCGTGCGCGATGCGCTCGCGCATGGCCTCGGCCAGCTGCTCCTTCACCGTGGCGGCGTACTCGTCCACGTACTCCTGCTCCGACAGTCGCATGAGCTCGTACATGATCTCGTCGGTGATGGACCGCAGCACCAGCCGGTCCGATTCCATCCCCTCGTAACGGGAGAAGTCCAGGGGCGCACCAAACACCACCCCCACCCGTTCGATGTTGGGCACCTTCTGGCCGATGGGCTGCACCTTGTCGGTACCGACCATCACCACGGGGATGACCGGCACGTTCCCGACCAGGGCCATCCGTGCCACCCCCGTCTTGCCTCGGTACAGCCTTCCATCAGGACTGCGCGTGCCCTCGGGGTACACGCCCAGCAGGTCGCCGGCCGCGAGCACCTTCAGGCCGGTGGCCAGGGCCGCCTCGCCGGCCGAGCCTCCCGCCCGGTCCACCGGGACCTGTCCCGCACTGCGGAAGAAACCGGCCGTCAGCCGCCCCTTGAGGCCGCGCCCGTTGAAGTAGTCGGACTTGGCCAGGAAGGTGACCCGGCGGGGCACCACCAGCGGCAGGAAGAAGGAGTCCGAGAAGGAGAGGTGATTGCTCACCAGGATGGCAGGACCGTGCTCGGGCAGGTGCTCCTGCCCTCTGACCCACGGGCGGAACACGGCACGCAGGACGGGCCCCAGCACGATCGACTTGAGAATCCAGTAGAACAATCGAGCACCTTCCGCCGACGACGTCGCTACGGACTCTACGGACTCCGCGGCTCGCAGCGCATCCACCCTTCCGCTCGGCTGGCGGGTTGCTCGGCCGAACGGGCCAGTGACGCCTCGTGCTCTCGACCGGCACGCCGCGGCGTGCGACCATGAGGCGGTGCCGTTGATGCCAGGAGCCGAGCCCATCCGTCACGACGGGGGGCCAGTCGCAGTGTTGCTGTGCCACGGCTTCACCGGCACCCCCGCGAGCCTGGCGGAGTGGGCCGCGCACCTGGCCGAGGCGGGGCACGCGGTCTCCGTGCCGCGGTTGCCCGGGCACGGCACGACGTGGCCGGAGATGAACAGGACCCGCTGGCCGGACTGGTACGCGGCGGTGGAACGTGAGCTGCTGGCGCTGGCGGACACGTACGAGAAGGTGCTCGTCGGCGGGCTGTCGATGGGCGGGGGGCTGGCTCTGCGGCTGGCCGCGATGCACCCTGACAAGGTCGCCGGGCTCATGCTTGTCAACCCCTCCGTCAAGCTGACCGACCCGCGGCTGCTCGCGGTGCCGATCCTGCGGCACCTGCTGCCGTCCCTGCCTGGCATCGCCAGCGACATCAAACGGGCAGGGGTCAAGGAGCTCGCGTACGACCGGGTTCCGCTGCACGCGCTGCACTCCTCGATCCGGATGAACGGCCTCGTCCTGCGGGCGCTCCCGCAGGTGAGTGCGCCGTTGCTCGTGATGCGCTCCACCGTGGACCACGTGGTGCCGGTCTCCAGCGGCCAGCTGGTGCTCGACCGCGTGTCCAGCACCGACGTCACGGACATCCGGCTGCACGACAGCTTCCACGTCGCCACCCAGGACGACGACGCCCCCCTGATCTTCGCCCGCAGCGCCGAGTTCGTCGCGCGCGTCACGGCGACGGTGTCGCGATGAGCGAGCGCCCCGGAGGGGACGGCGAGGTCGACGTCGACGCCGCCTGGGCGGAGATCGTGGCCCACTGGGGTGACGGCACCCCCGAGACCGAGCGCACCACCATCGACGTGACGGATGCCGCGGCCGCCAGCCCACAGCAGGCCGCTGGACCCACGGACCATGAGCCGGCGGATGACGACGGCTCGGTGATCGACCTCGACAAGACGGCCGACCCTCGCGCGGTCCCCGGCCCGGGGACGCCTCAGCCGGTCGCGCGCCACCGCGGGCGCAGCCCGCGTCCGGACGAGGTCGCCGAGCTGGACGACGACGGTGCGCCGGTCGCCCGGCCTGAGCAAGACTTCCCCGGCCCGTGGGCTCCCAGATCCGTCCCCAGCGGCGAGGCTGTGCGCGAAGCCGCCCGCCGCGCGTCCGAGGAGGAGGACGACCGCTTCGTGCCTGCGGAGCCGCCGCCGCTGCCCCGGGGCGATCTCATCAGCACCCTGGCGTGGATCGGGGCTCTGGGGGCACCGCTGTTTCTGCTCGTCGCCGCCCTCGGCTGGCGCGCAGCGCCCTCCCTGCTGATAGGTGCGGCCGTGGTCGCCTTTGCGGCCGGGTTCGTGACCCTGGTGGTTCGCATGCCCGACCGCACCGACGAGGACGACGGCGCCGTCGTCTGAGCCTGGGCGTACCGGGGCCGAAGCCTCGGTCCTGCGCGCCCGGCCGCTAGCCTCCCCTCGTCCCGACCCTGACGACACCCTCGTCGTTCCTGCTGCTGTGAGGAGACCCCTAGATGGCGTCCACCGAGACCGTCGAGATCCGCGGCCACCTGCTGGACTCAGGTGTCCTGAGCCGCTGCGCCAGCGACGTACGCGCCCTGGGCGGGGACTACGTGATCGAGCGCCTCGACGTGGGCAAGGACTCTGCTGACGAGTCCTACGCCCGCATCCGGGTGCACTGCGACGACCAGGCGCAGCTGGCCTCGATCCTGATGCGGCTCAACACCTACGGCATCAACATGGTCGAGCCCGGCGAGGCCGTCGTCCGCGAGGTCGATGCTGACGGTGTGTTCCCGGCCGACTTCTACTCGACCACCAACCTGGCCACCCAGGTCCGGCTGGGCGGGCAGTGGTTCGACGTCGCCCAGCCCGAGATGGACTGCGGCCTGCTCGTCACCGGCGAAGCCTGCGACGGGCCGACCGTCCGCACCATTCCCGTCAGCGACGTGCGCCTGGGCGACCGCATCGTCTGCGGGCCCTCCGGCGTGCGAGTGGTCCGGACGATCTCGGCGCCGACACCAGACGACCAGGTGTTCGAGTTCATGAACTCCGAGGTCTCCTCGGAGAAGCCGCAGGCGCTGCTGGTACGCCAGATCGCCGAGGAGATGCGCGCGACCAAGGCTGCGGGGCAACGGATCCTGTGGGTGGGCGGCCCCGCGGTGGTGCACACCGGCGCTGCTCCCGCCATGGTCGCCCTCGTCGAGGCAGGCTACGTGGACGTGCTCTTCGGGGGCAACGCGATCGCCACCCACGACATCGAGTCATCCATCTACGGCACCTCGTTGGGGGTCGACCTCTCCCGTGGGCAGGGCGTCGAGCACGGGCACGAGCACCACATCCGCGCCATCAACCAGGTGCGCAGGGCCGGGTCGATCGCCGCCGCCGTCGAGCAGGGCATCATCACCTCGGGCGTCATGCACGCCCTGGTGACGCACGACAAGGACTTCGTCCTGGTCGGCTCGGTGCGCGACGACGGTCCCCTGCCGGACGTGCTGACCGACGTGATCGAGGGCCAGCGCGCGATGCGCGCTCAGCTGCACGACGTGGGTTTCGCCATCATGGTGGCGACCATGCTGCACAGCGTCGCCACCGGCAACCTGCTGCCGGCCTCCGTGCCGCTGATCTGCGTCGACATCAACCCGGCCACCGTGGTCAAGCTCGCCGACCGCGGCTCCTCCCAGGCCAGGGGCATGGTCACCGACATCGGTCTGTTCCTCGAGCAGCTCGCGGACGAGCTCGTGCCCGACCGGGCCCACTGACCGCCACCCGCCCCCCCGTCAGCGGCGCTTTCCCCCGAAAGTCACCCTCGGACGCCCCGTCAGCGGCGCTTTTCCCCGAGAGTCACCCTCGCACGCCCCGTCAGCGGCGCTTTCCCCCGAAAGTGCGGGCAGGCGGGAGGGCTCTCTAGCTCTGCACTTCCTCGCGGCGACGGGTCAGGACCAGCAAGAGGGCACCGGCGGTGAAGGCGATCCCTCCGAGCGCGACCATGCCGGCGTTCTCGGTGCCCGCGGTACTACCGCCACCGGTGTCCACACCGCCCACGGGCGTGATGAACCCCGTCACCTCGAACTCGTCGACGGAGGCCAGGAACTGCGGCTGCTGACGCACCTGCGTCTGGTCCTCGAAGCTGTAGGCGAGGGACAGCAGATCAGCCTCGTCCCACCGCGTGCCGAAGAACGACAACCCGATCGGCAGCGGGCCGGCGTACCCGGCGGGCACCGTGACGTTCGGGTAACCGGCGACGGCTGCCGGCCCGGAGGACCCGAAGAGGAATCGGTCCGCTTCACCATCGGTCTCGGCGTAGCGCGTCACCCAGGCCGCCGAGTTCGTCGGTGCCGCGATCGCGTCCAGGTCGTGCTCGGCGAGCACCTCGTCGATGGACGCACGGGCGAGTCGCTGGGTCTCTGCGCGCAGGTCCAGGGTCTCCTGCGTCGGCGTCTGCGGCTCCTCCGCGGTGAGCTCGAAGATGCCCTGGTCGAACAGCGACAGCTCGACCGGGTCGGCCTCATTGAACTCGATCAGACCCTCGATGGTCGTTGGGTGCTCGCCCGGCGTCGCCTGCAGGTATGCCGGCAGGTCCCGGGCGAACTCGCTGATGAGCAGCGGGAACTCCGCCGCACCGATCTCGTCCTGGTAGGGGAGGTCGACCTCGACCACCGTCGCACCGGCATCCTCCAGTGCGTCGCGGGACGAGGCGAACACCTCCTCGACGGCCTCGAGCCCGGCCTCCTTCTCCCTGGTCCAGCCCTCGGCGGGCTCGTTGCCGTCCAGCCGGCCGAGGACGTAAGGCCGCCACAGACCGATCCGCGCGCCCTGCAGCGAATCCTCGTCCAGCATGGCGGCGTAGTCCGTGGGCTGGGTGTCGGGGATCTGCGCCGTCGCGGCGTCGCGTTCGTCCCCACCCTGCAAGACGGCGGCGGCGATGGCGACGTCCACGACGTGGCGGGCGATCGGGCCGGCAGTGTCCTGCTCCGCCGAGATCGGGACGATGCCGTCCCGGCTGACAAGGCCGAGCGTGGGCTTCAGCGCGACGACCCCGTTCTGCGCCGCGGGGCAGACGATCGAGCCGTCGGTCTCAGTACCGATGGTGAACTGGGAAAGAGCAGCAGCCGCAGCCACGCCTGACCCCGACGACGAGCCGCAGGGGTTGCGGTCCAGGACGTACGGGTTGTTGGTCTGCCCGCCGACGCCGCTCCAGCCGCTGGTGGACTCCAGCCCGCGGAAGTTGGCCCACTCCGACAGGTTGGTCTTGCCCAGGACGATCGCACCGGACTCACGCAGCCGGCGGACCAGCTCAGCGTCATCGGGCCGGGTGCTCACCAGGGCCAGGGATCCTGCGGTGGTCGCGAAGCCTTCTGCGTCGATGTTGTCCTTGAGCAGCACCGGGACACCCTCGAGCGCGCTGCGGGCGCCCTCGCTCTCGCGCCTCTCGTCGCTCGCCCGCGCCTGATCCAGCGCCTCGTCGTCGAGGTCGATGATCGAGTTGAGCTTCGGATCCAGCAGCTCGATGCGTTGCAGGTAGGCGTCCGTGAGCTCCACCGAGGTGAGCGAGCCGTCGTCCATCCGCTGTTGCACCTCGGGGATGGTGAGGGCGTCCAGGTCAAGCTGGTCGTTGTCGCCGACGGCCGTGGCGTCGGCGAAGGCGACGGCCGGAAGCGCGATGGGCAGCGCGAGGGCCGCAGTCACCGCGGACACCAGGCACAGGTTGTTGACACCGATCCGTCGGGCGGCAGATGAGCTCCGGGGCTTGGTCATTTGGTGACGATAGCCCTCCGATCGCCGTTCAGGAATAGGATGGACAGTCGAATTGCACCTTTTATGACTTCATTCTCCGCAGGCTCCGGCGAGCCAGGTCAGCGACGCCCACCACACCCGCCACCGGGCCTAGGCCCGCGGCCACCACGGTCATCAGCGGCCGGTAGCCCCGCCCGGTGAGGTTGCGTGAGAGAGTCTGTCGCGCCGGACCGAGGAGCAGCTCGCCGGCAGCGCTGACCCCACCGCCGACGACCACGGTGCCAGGGTCCAGGGCAGCGCCGAGGTTGGCCAGGCCGAGGCCGAGCCAGGTGCCGACCTCCGCGAGCAGCCCGCGCGCTGCGGTGTTCCCGTCACGGGCAGCCTGGGTGACAAGCGTCCCCACCACGGCCGCCGGCTCGCCGCCGGCCAGGGCGAGCATCACCCCAGCCGCCGGGACGCCAGCCGCCACCAGCTCGCGCGCCCGCCGGCCCAGCGCGTTGCCCGATGCGTACTGCTCCCAGCACCCCCGGTTCCCGCACTCGCAGGGAAAACCCCCAGGCACCAGCACCATGTGCCCGAACTCCGCTGCCAGGCCGTGGCGCCCACGCTCGAGCCGGCCGTCCAGCACCAGCCCGCCGCCGATGCCGGTCCCGACCGTCACGCACAGCAGCCGGGTCTCACCCCTACCTGCTCCGAATCGCCACTCGGCCCAGGCCGCCCCGTTCGCGTCGTTCTCGACCAGGACCGGCCTCGTGAGTCGCCGCTCAAGGCCTGCCCGCAGCCCCTCGTGGCGCCAAGCCAGGTGCGGGGAGAACAGGACCACGTCGCCGTCGGCCGATACCAATCCGGCGGCACCCACGCCCACCGCCTGTACGCGCTGGGATCCTGCTTGCTCGACCAGCTCCTCCACCAAGGCCGCGATCGTCTCCTGGACGGCCACGACGTCGTGCCCGGGGGTGTCGCGACGGCTGGTCACCAGCACAGCACCGTCCACATCCACCAGTCCCGCCACCACCTTGGTGCCGCCGACGTCGACGCCGATGGCGAGGGCACCCGTCCCGGGCCCGATCGGCACCGTGCTGTGGCTCGGCGCCCGCACGTTCAGAAGCTCACCCGCCGACGAACGACCGAGCCAGGTCGGCCGCTCCGATGGCTCCGGCGCCGTTGCCCAACCGAGCGGCGACGACGGGCGCGAGCGGGCGGTGTCCTCGGCCCATCACGTTCGCGGCGAACGACTTCCGGATCGGGTCAAGCAGCAGGTCCCCCGCCTGGCTGGCTCCGCCGCCCAGCACGATCACCGCCGGGTCCAGCACAGCCACCAGGCTGGCCAACGTCTCCCCGAAGGCAGTTCCGAACGAACCCAGCAGACCCAGGGCAGCCCGGTCACCGGCTTGGGCGGCCCGGGTCACCATCGTGCCGGTGACGGCGTCCACGCTCCCCTGCGCCAGCTCGAGCAGGCCGGCTCCGGCGCCGGGGTCGGCGGCGACCAGCTCGCGGGCCTGTCGCGTCAGTGCCGACCCGGACCCGTACTGCTCCCAGCACCCGTAGTTGCCGCAGCCGCAGAGCAATCCGCCCGGGACCACCCTGAGGTGGCCGACCTCCGCGGCCATCCCGTAGCCGCCCCGGACCAGCTGACCGTCGCTGACCACGCCGCCACCCACACCGGTACCGATCGTCACCAGGACCATGTCGTCGACCTCACGCCCTGCGCCGAAGCGGAACTCGCCCCAGGCGGCCGCGTTCGCGTCGTTCTCCACCACCACGGGCTGACCCGTGTCGCGCTGCAGGTTCTCGCGCAGCGGCTCGTCGCGCCAGGCCAGGTTCGGCGCGAAGACGACCGTGGAACGGTTGACGTCGATGAACCCCGCAGCAGCGACCCCGACCGCCGCGACCTGGTGCAGCGCGGCCAGCTCGGCGACCATGTCTGCCACCTCTGACCTGATGGCGCCGGCGTCCTGGGAGGGCGTCTTGCGCCTGGCCCTGGTGAGCACCTCACCGACCTCGTCGACAGCTGCGGCGGAGATCTTGGTGCCCCCGATGTCGACCCCGACCGTGATCATCGCCGTCCCCTCTGCTGCCGAGCGTGGAAGCCTAGCGGCCGTGGCGGGCCTCACTCACCGATGTCGATGTGCTCGTGGCGGCGCGGGGGACGCCGCTCCGCGGGCCGGGGGGGCTGGTTGTCCGCCACGAGCGCCGAGATCGCCGCTGCCAGTGCCGTCGTCGCGTCAGCCAGGTGCGAGACCACCTCCGGCTTGCCTTCTGCGAGCCGGCCCAGTGCGCGGCACAGCGGGCACACACCGCACGTCGCTGCGTGCAGACCGGGATCGGATACGGCACCCGCCGCAGCGGTAGGTCCGACGCCGTCCTCTGCCGCACCGTCGTCACGCCGCGGCGGGGTGGCGGAGCGACCGCGCGACCACGCAGCAGCAGCCCGCTCCAGCGCCTCGAACAGCCGACTCGCCTCCTCCCCCGCTGTGCCGTGCGGTTCGGAGCTCACAGCGGCCGCCACAGCTCGGGGTCGGGTTCGAAGCGCACCCTCAGCTTTCCCTGCCGCAGCGAGGCCCCGACCACGACGCACCGCCGCAATGCGCTCGGCAGTGTCAGCACCCGGCGGCTGCCGCCTACCGAGACGACCAGGTCGTCCCCCTGCCTGGACAGGTCCATCTCGCCGCGCTCTGCGAGCGGCAGCCGCAGCACCAGGACCAGCTCCTGGCCGCTGCGCTCGACCTGCAGCGCCGACTTCACGGGCGCGAGCAGCAGCGGGTCGTGCTGGTCGTACACATCCGCTGCCAGCGCAGCGAGGGCGTCGGGACCGATCGGCTCGACCACCGCGTGGGCGCCCTTGAGCACGGGAATGCCCTCGAACGCCTTCTCCGCAGCGAGCACCACCTCGTGCTCACCGTGTGCCCGCGCCGCGCGCCACGGGTCCTCCCCGTCCGGGATCAGCCGGTTCAACACCACGGCGTCGACCGGGTACCCGTACAGCGCCAGGGCGGTCAAGGTCCGTCGGGCCTCCGCCAGGACCACCACCTCGGGTGTCAGCACCAGCCGCACACCGGTGGCCGGGTCGGTGAGCACCGCCCGGACATCGGCCAGCTCGCCGGCCAGATGCCGCAGCGCGCCGAGGACGGGATCGGTTCGTTCCCCGCCCAGACCTGTGCGCACGGCCCGTGCCACCCGTCGCCCCACGGGCATCGCCCGGGAGAGGTACAGCGACAGCGCTTCCGGCAACGCCAGCAACCGCAGCGTCTCGGCCGTGGGTGCACAGTCGACCACCACCAGGTCCCAGCGGTCTGCCCTGACCTGGTCGCGGAGCTCGAGCAGCGCCAGCACCTCCTCGGCTGCCGGCAGAACCGTCATGTCTTCGGCTGCCGCGACGTCCACACCGAGCTCGTCCAGGACGGTGACGAGCTGGTCCTGCAGCTGGCGCCAGTGCCGCTCCAGCCGGGCCCGCGGATCGACCTGCATCGCGAACAAACCAGGCTCGACCTCGCTGGGCTCGCAGCCCAACGGTGCACCCCAGGGGCTCGGCAAAGTCGGGGTGCGAGGCGCTGACCAGCAGCTTTGTGGTGGTACGGGTGTGACGTACGTGGCGTGTGTTGCTGCCGAGCGAGCGTGGGACTCGCG
>JAABUN010004082.1_pt1 | contig 20761 bp, 17 predicted proteins | sample 5559311 | NCBI WGS metagenome assembly JAABUN01 (sample SAMN10711877, study PRJNA513370) | rock metagenome | isolation source: Antarctica rocks | place: Antarctica: Victoria Land, Siegfried Peak sud
AAGAACTCCGCTCCCTCTTCGATCGGCATATTGAGCACGTCCGCGATGGTCTTGCCCTTGTAGTGCACCTCGAGTGTCTCCCGGTTGTACCGCGCACCGTGGCACACCTCGCACGGTACGTAGACATCGGGTAGGAAGTTCATCTCGATCTTCAGCGTGCCGTCACCGGAGCAGGCCTCGCAGCGGCCACCCTTGACGTTGAAGGAGAACCGGCCCGGGAGGTAACCGCGCACCTTCGCCTCGGTGGTCTCGGCGAACAGCTTCCGGATGTTGTCGAACACGCCGGTGTAGGTGGCGGGGTTCGAGCGGGGCGTCCGGCCGATGGGGCTCTGGTCGACGTGGATGACCTTGTCCAGGTGCTCGAGGCCGTCGATGCGCTTGTGCCGCCCGGCGACCTGCTTCGCTCCATTGAGTTTGTTCGCGAGCACCTTGTAGAGAATGTCGTTGACGAGGGTCGACTTGCCGGAGCCGCTAACGCCGGTCACCGCCGTCAGGACGCCGAGCGGGATCGTCGCGTCGACGTTTTTCAGGTTGTGTTCGCGGGCGGCGACAATCTTGAGCTGTCGTGAGCGGTCGATCCTGCGGCGCTTCGCCGGGATCTCGATCTTTCGGCGTCCCGACAGGTAGTCGCCGGTGATCGACCTCTCGTTGGTGAGCAGGTCCTCGAGCAGCCCCGAGTGGACCACCTCGCCGCCGTGTTCGCCGGCCCCGGGTCCGATGTCGACGATCCAGTCGGCCTCCGCGATGGTGTCCTCGTCATGCTCGACGACGATGAGCGTGTTCCCGAGGTTCCGCAGCCGCGTCAGTGTCTCGATGAGGCGACGGTTGTCCCGCTGGTGCAGGCCGATGGACGGCTCGTCGAGCACGTAGAGCACGCCGACGAGACCCGACCCGATCTGCGTCGCCAGGCGGATACGCTGCGCCTCGCCGCCGGAGAGCGTGCCGGAGGCGCGCTCGAGATTCAGGTACTCGAGTCCGACGTCCAGCAGGAAGGTCAGGCGCGCCTGAATCTCCTTGAGTACCTGGTGGGCTATCTGTGCCTCCCGCCCGGTCAGCACGAGGTTGTTGAGGAAGTCGGCGCAGTCGCGCATCGGCATGGCCGCCACCTCGGCGATGGACCGGCCGTTGATGAGCACCGAGAGAGACGCCGGGTTCAGGCGCGCACCGCCGCAGGTGGGGCATGGGATCTCCCGCATGTACTCCTCGTAGCGGTCCCTGGCGTGGTCGGACTCCGTCTCGAGGTGCTTGCGCTGGATGTACTGGATGGCACCCTCGAAGCCGGTACTGTACTTCCGCTCACGTCCGAAGCGGTTCTTGTACTGCACCACGACCTTGTGGTCCTTGCCATACAACGCCGCCTCACGCGCGCGGTCCGGCAGCTTCCGCCACGGCGTGGTGATGTCGAAGTTCAATTCGGCCGCAAGACCGTCGAGCAGTCGCGTCCAGTACTCGAGTGTCGCGGTGCCGAGCGACCAGGGGGCGATGGCGCCCTGCGCGAGGCTGAGGTCCGCGTTGGGGACCACGAGGTCCACGTCGACCTCGAGCTTCGTGCCGATGCCTGTGCAGGCGGGGCAGGCGCCGAACGGATTGTTGAACGAGAAGGAGCGCGGTTCGATCTCGTCGATGGCGAGGGGGTGTTCATTCGGGCACGCGAGGTGCTCGGAGAAGGCGTGCAGGCGCTTGGCGTCGTCCTCGGGCAGATCGACGAACTCGGCGAGCACGCGGCCGTCGGCGAGCTTGAGCGCCGTTTCCACCGAGTCCGTGAGGCGCTGCTGGATGCCGCTCTTGACCACCAGGCGGTCGATGATCACCTCGATGGTGTGCTTGTACTGCTTGCCCAGCTTCGGTGGATCGCTGAGCTGGATCAACTTGCCGTCGACGCGGGCGCGCGAGTAGCCCTTCGCCGTGAGCTCCTGGAACAGGTCGACGAACTCGCCCTTGCGGGCCCGCACCACGGGAGCGAGGACCTGGAAACGGGTGCCCTCGTCGAGCTCGAGCAGCTGGTCGACTATCTGCTGCGGTGTCTGCTTGGCCACGGGCTCACCGCAGACGGGGCAGTGCGGGCGGCCCACGCGCGCCCACAGCAGGCGCATGTAATCGTAGATCTCGGTGATGGTGCCCACGGTGGACCGCGGATTCTTGCTGGTCGACTTCTGGTCGATCGAGACCGCGGGCGAGAGCCCCTCGATGAAATCGACGTCGGGCTTGTCCACCTGGCCCAGGAACTGGCGGGCATAGGCGGAAAGGGACTCGACGTAGCGGCGTTGGCCCTCGGCGAAGATGGTGTCGAAGGCAAGCGAGGACTTGCCGGAACCGGACAGTCCGGTGAAGACGATCATGGCGTCGCGCGGAAGATCGAGATCGACGTTCCGCAGGTTGTGTTCGCGTGCGCCCTTGACGATCAGCCGGGACAGGTCCTGCGGAGCGGGCTGGGGATTGCGCGCGTGCTGCTCAAGGGAGTTTGCTGTAGACACCAGATAACTCTAGGTGAAAATGCCTTCGAAGACATGTTCGAATGAGGTGTTTTCCGCCTCACTCTGTCCACCTGGCCAGCGACGTTCACGCTCGGCGCAAAGCCGCCCGCACGAACGAGAGCGCCTCACCCTCGGACAAGCCCACCGAGCGCACGATCCGCGCGTACTCATCCGCCCCCTCCGCGGCCTGGCGTCTGGCGTCATCGCCGCCCGCGGTGATGACGGTCCCGGCACGCCCCTTCGTCTCGACGACCCCGGCATGTTCCAGCTCCCGGTAGGCGCGCGCCACGGTATTGGCGGCGATGCCGAGGTGCGCCGCCAGGACGCGGACCGGCGGCAATCTGGTCCCGACGGCCGCTTTGCCGGAGTTCGCCGCGGCCAGGATCGCCTGCTTGAGCTGCTCGAAGGGAGGCAATGCCTTCGCCGGGTCGAGCTTCAACCACCGGGGAATATCCTGCTCCACGCCCTGCCCCTTCTTTCATCGCACTTTGATCGCACCGTCGCGCCGGCTTCGCGCGCCGCGTATCCGCACCCTACCGCCTGCGCACCTAGTGCAGCCCCGGTGCGATATTTCCGTCATGTTGGCGTTCGTGCTGTCCCGCACGCCTCTACTGCTGCGCCCGCAACCCACTGCGGTAGTTTTCCAGCGAATCGATGATCGATTCGGTTATCGCGGAGAGCGTGCCCACCACGGGGCCCTCACCGGCGATCTCACCGCGCGCGGCAAGCTCCGCCACCAAAGCATCCTTCGCCTCGGAGCGCAGCACGTCGTCCGGGAGCCTGAAGGAAAGCACGTCGAAATCCCGTTCCTGGTCCCGCCGAACCGTCGCCCTCACTCGGCCATGGTCGGGATTGTCGCTCGTCAGGTGCAGGTGTGCTCTCAGTTCAGGGTCGAACCCAGTCGCCCCGACGAACGCGACTGCTCCGTCGGCAATATCAACCCAGATATAGAGCCATGACCCGGACGGAAGAATAACTCCTTGGCGGACCGAAATGACCCGGGACTCGACAGACTTCATCTGTCGAGAGTAAGGCCTCAGTGGTCTGACCAGGCTGCCCGCACGTGCACGCGGCTGGTCGGGCCGACATAGGACGACGGCGTCTTCAAGATCGCCTTGCCGCTGCTGGCCATCCAGTTCACCCAGTCACCCACGCTGATAGCCGGGCTGTCCGTCGCGGCCACACTCCCCTGGCTCCTGTTCGCCCTCACTGCCGGGGCGCTGGCCGACCGGCTGGATCGTCGCAGGCTCATGCTCTGGGCTAATATCAGCCGCACCCTGCTTCCCGCTGCACTGGTAGTCGGTATTCTGCTCGATTTCGGGTCCCTGTGGGCGCTCTACTGTGTCGCGCTGATGGTGGGAGTGGCTGAAACGCTCTACGACACGTCGGCCCAGTCGATCCTGCCCCAGATCGTCCAGAGGGATCAGCTCTCCCGCGCCAACGGCCGGCTCTACGCCGTCGAACTCACCACCAACCAGTTCATCGGCCCCCCGCTGGGCGGACTGCTGGTGGCGGTTGGCGTCGTCGTCGGGTTCGCCGTGCCGGCAGTTCTGTGGCTGGCCGCCGTCGGGAGCCTCCTGCTGGTTCCCGGGTCGTTCCGCCAGGAGCGGGAGGTGAAGACCACGCTGCGCTTCGACATTGCGGAGGGCCTGCGGTTCCTGTGGAAGCAGAAGATCCTTCGCACGCTCGCGGTGATGACCGGGGTGTCCAACTTCGCGTCAAACGGCGCGTTCGCAGTCCTGGTGCTCTTCGCCGTCGGACCTGCGTCGCCGATGGGACTGTCGGAAGTAGGATTCGGGATTCTCCTGACATCGGGTGCCCTCGGTGGCCTCGTCGGCTCCTTCGTCACCGAACGGATGGAGGCCGCGCTCGGCCGGTCGAAGGCTTTGGCGCTGGCCGTCGTCGGAATAGCCCTGTTCGTCGGTGCGCCTGCCCTGACTGCCAACCCTTATGTGCTCGGCGTCCTGTTCTTTGTGGGCGGGGTCATGATCGTGCTGTGGAACGTCATCACCGTGTCCCTGCGTCAGCGCATTGCCCCTGACCGGTTGCTGGGCAGGGTCAACAGTGCGTACCGCCTGCTGGCGTGGGGCAGCATGCCCCTCGGTGCCGCAGCGGGCGGATTGCTGGCCCAGTGGCTCGGCCTGCAGGTCATGTTCGGCATCATGGGAGTCCTCAGCCTCGCCATGCTCGCGCTGATGCCCATCCTCACGAACAGGGCAATCGACGCAGCTGAGTCCTGAGTTGCTACTGACCTACCCTGGTCGGTCTCAGGAGGATCGACGCATGAGCCCTGCGCAGTGGTTGCCGCCAATCACGCAGCGGCACCGGAGGGCTACGGCCTTCCTCCGGAGATGGAGCACCAGAACTGGAGCTCACCGATCTACTGATGCTGCCACTGCGTAGGCTGTAGGGATGATGCTCGCAGACCTTCCTGAAGTAACGATTCGCTCCATCCAGGTATCCGAGATGGACAACAACGTCTACGTCCTAACTTCGAAGTCCAGCGGTGCCCAGGTGCTGATCGACGCGGCCGACGACGCCGCCGCCATCCTCGGTCTCCTCGCCGACGCCCAGGCGGACACGGACGCAGAGGCCCGGGTGGCCCTCATCATCACGACGCACTCGCACTGGGACCACGTGCGGGCGCTCGCCGACGTCAGGGAGGCCACGAAGGCCCGTACCGCCGCCGGCAAGGACGACATCGCGGACATCGCCGTGCCGACGGACGTTCCGCTGAGCCAGGGCGACGTCGGATCCTTCGAGGGCTTCGAGCTCGAAGCGATCCACCTCCGCGGCCACACGCCCGGCTCGATCGCGCTGCTCTACCGCGACCCGCACGGGCCCGCCCACCTGTTCTCCGGCGATTCCCTCTTCCCCGGCGGGGTCGGGAAGACAGCGAACGGTGACGACTTCGCCTCCCTGCTCGATGACGTTACCGCCCGCGTCTTCGACCACCTGCCGGATGACACCCTCGTGCACCCCGGCCACGGCGCGGGCACGACGCTGGGTGCGGAGCGGGGTTCCCTCGCGGAGTGGAAACGCCGCGGCTGGTAACGCACCGAGGACACGAGAGGGCGTCAGGACGCCCGGTGGCCGACGGCGAAGATGCGCCGGAAGCCGAACACCGTCCCATGCCTGGACCGCGGATACGCCTCGCGCAGCAATTTCGCATAGCCTGTCTCGAATTCCGCCGCTTCACCCGGCGGGAGTGCGTCCAGCACAGGACGCAGGCCCGTACCGCGCACCCAGTCGAGCACGGCGTCCTCCCCCGGCAGCACCTGCTGGTACGTCGTCTCCCAGACATCGGCTTCCAGCCCGGCGGAGAGCAGGAGGTCGAGGTAGTCCGCGGGCTCACGGACCGCGTCGTCGTGGCGGAGGACCCCGCGCAGGCGGCGCTCCCACCGCGCAGTGGCGGCATGCCGGCGCATCAGGGCATGCGAGGGTGCGGAGAAATTGCCGGGAACCTGCATCGCGAGCCAACCGCCCGCGGGCAGGGCCGCGGCCCAGGAGACCAGAAGCGCCTCGTGTCCAGGCACCCACTGCAGGGCCGCGTTGGTGACGATGACGTCATCCCCGCCGGGCCGGTAGTCGCGGAGGTCACCCACCTCGAACACCAGGTTCGGCGGCGCGTCACGACGGCGGGCGGCATCGATCATGTCCTCGCTCGCGTCGATGCCCCGGACCGTCGCCCGGGGCCAACGGTGCGCGAGCGCGTCCGTCAGGTCGCCGGGTCCGCATCCCAGATCGACGACGGTGCGCGGTTCCGGATGCCCGACGCGGGCGACGAGGTCGAAGAAGGGGCGCCCGCGAAGACCCGCATGGCGGGCGTACACTCCTGGGTCCCAGCGCATGGTTCATGCTAACTGCCGTGCCACTCCGCCACCGGTAGGCTGAACGGACCATGAGGATCCAGGAACACCTGCCACGGCACGACGACGGCCGACTCACCGCGGACGCGGTCTACGAGGCCTTCACGGCCTGGGCGACGGACCGCGGCCTCGCCCTGTACCCGGCGCAGGACGAAGCGGCGATGGAACTCGTCTCGGGCAGCAACGTGATCCTCGCGACGCCCACCGGCTCCGGGAAGTCGCTCGTTGCAATCGCCGCGCACCTGAAGTCCTTCGCTGACGGCCGGACCAGCTACTACACGGCTCCGATCAAGGCCCTCGTCTCGGAAAAGTTCTTCGCACTCTGCGACATCTTCGGGCCGGAGAACGTCGGCATGATCACCGGCGATTCCGGCGTGAACCAGGATGCCCCGATCATCTGCTGCACCGCGGAGATCCTCGCGAACCTGGCGCTGCGGGAGGGCGCACGGGCCGACGTCGACACCGTGGTGATGGACGAGTTCCACTTCTACTCCGACCCGCAGCGGGGCTGGGCCTGGCAGGTGCCGCTCCTTGAACTGCCCCAGGCCCAGTTCCTCCTGATGTCCGCGACGCTCGGCGATGTCACCCGCTTCGAGAAGGAGCTGACCGAACGCACCGGCCGGGGCACGGCGACGGTCACGTCCGTCGAGCGGCCCATCCCGCTGCACTTCTACTACGTGGAGACGCCGGTCCAGGAGTCCCTCGAGGAACTGCTGTCCACGCGCCAGGCTCCCGTGTACGTGGTGCACTTCAGCCAGGCCGAGGCGATCGAGCGTGCACAGAACCTGATGAGCGTCAACATCTGCACGCGCGAGGAGAAGGACCGCATCGCGGAGCTGATCGCGACCTTCCGGTTCTCTTCAGGATTCGGCAAGACGCTGAACCGGCTCGTTCGGCACGGCATCGGCGTGCACCACGCCGGGCTGCTACCGAAATACCGGCGCCTCGTCGAGCAGCTCGCGCAGGCCGGACTGCTGAAGGTCATCTGCGGCACGGACACCCTCGGCGTGGGCATCAACGTGCCGATCCGCACCGTGCTCCTCACCGCCCTCAGCAAGTACGACGGCGTCCGCACACGCCTGCTCAACGCCCGCGAATTCCACCAGATCTCCGGCCGCGCCGGCCGGGCCGGCTACGACACCGCGGGCACCGTCGTCGTGCAGGCGCCCGATCACGTGGTCGAGAACGCAAAGGCCATGGCGAAAGCCGTGGGAAAATTCGGTGACGACCAGAAGAAGCTGCGGCAGGTGGTGCGGAAGAAGCCGCCGCAGGGATTCGTCTCCTGGGGCAAGCCGACCTACGAGCGGCTGGTCGACAGCGTCCCGGACCCGCTGACGTCGTCGTTCTCCGTCAGCCACTCGATGCTGCTGAATCTCCTGGAGCGTCCCGGTGATCCATTCACCGCGGCCAAGCGGCTGCTCACCGAGAACCACGAGACGCGCGCGTCCCAGCTGCGGCTCATGGTCCGCGCCATCGGGATCTACCGGGAACTGGTCACGGCCGGCATCGTCGAGAAGCTGCCGGTACCGGAGCCGGACGGCCGGCAGGTCCGGCTGAAGGTGCACCTGCAGGCGAACTTCGCCCTCAACCAGCCGCTCTCTCCCTTCGCTCTCGCCAGCCTGGAACTCCTCGACCCCGAAGCTCCGGGCTACGCGCTCGATGTCGTCTCCGTGATCGAGGCGACCCTGGAGAAGCCCCGGCAGGTCCTCAATGCGCAGGAGAAGAAGGCCCGCGGCGAGGCGGTCGCGGCGATGAAGGCCGAGGGGATCGACTACGACGCGCGCATGGCCCGGCTCGAGGAGGTCAGCTACCCGAAGCCGCTCGAAGAGCTGCTGCAGCAGGCCTTCGACGTCTACCGCTCGTCCGCGCCGTGGCTGGGGGACTTCGAACTCACCCCGAAGTCCATCGTGCGTGATATGTACGAGCGGGCCATGAGCTTCGGCGAATACGTGGCGTTCTACGCCCTCACCCGCTCGGAGGGCATCCTCCTGCGCTACCTCGCCGACTGCTACAAGGCCCTGCGGCATACCGTGCCGGTCGAGGCCCTACGGGAGGACCTCAGCGATATCATCGAGTGGCTCGGCGAACTCGTCCGGCAAGTGGACAGCAGCCTCCTTGACGAGTGGACCCAGCTCACCGCCGGTATCATCTCCGGTGCTGTCGTCGACTCCCCGGACGCCGTCGCGCTCCCGCCGGAGCCGCCGTCGGTGAGCTCCAACGAGCGCGCGTTCCGCGTCATGGTCCGCAACGAGATGTTCCAGCGGGTCAAGCTCTTCGCGGATGAACAGGACGAGGCCCTCGGGGCGCTCGACGCCGACTCCGGGTGGACCACCGATCGCTGGGCGGCAGCGATGGACGGATACTTCGGCGACTACGAGGACATCGACGACGGTCCCGAGGCACGCGGCCCCAACCTGCTCCTGATCACGCGGGCGCCCGGCACGTGGAAGGTCCGGCAGATCCTCAAGGACCCGGAGGGCAACGGGGACTGGGGCATCAACGCCGAGATCGACCTCGCCGCGTCCGACGAAGCCGGTAGTGCGGTCGTGAGGATCCTCGGGGTCGGAGCGCCGTAGCGCGGACTGCGTGCTCCCGCCGGTCATCCCCGCACAGGGCCGCGCCCTATGCGGGGATCACCGCCGTCGGAAGTGGCTGGCGGAGGCTTCCGGCGGCGGCCACCAGATGCGAACCGAACAGGTGAATGTGGTCCTCGATCCGCAGCGCGGGCCCGGAGATGTTCAGCGCAGCGATGATTCTGCCGGAGAAATCACGGACCGGGGTGCCGATACCGATGATCTCCGAATCGAAGATCCGGTTCGCCACTGAGTACTGACGTTGCCGGGACCGCTTGATTTCCTCGAGGAGCGCCGCGGCCTGGCTCTTCGACCCGTTCGGGTCCGATGCCTGAGCGATTTCCAGGATCTGGTCGTCGTCGTGATCCATCAGTAGCGCCATCCCGCTCGAGCTGCGCCCTACCGGGATGGTCCGGCCCACCCATCCCTGAGTCTCGATTGAACGGCGCGAGCTCTCAGATCGCACAGTCAGCACCTCACCGTCGCTGAGGACCGTGAGGTGGGTGCGCTCTCGGACATGATCGGTGAGCCTGCGCATCACCGGACCGGCCTTTTTGGCAAGATGCTGATCGCCGGCACGGGACGCCAACGCGTACAACCGCCAGCTCAACTCAAAACAGCCGGCAGGATCCCGTGAGACCAGCCCGGACTCCAAAAGGCTCTTCAACTGCCGCGACACGATCGATTTGTCGCGGCCCAACGCCCGGGAAACCTCCGAGACGGTCATCCCGTGGGGGTACAGCACCGCATCCGCCGTGCCAAGTACTTCCAGCACGGCCATGATCTTGGCTGCCCCACTTTGCTTCTGCCCCGTGCTCATGACGCAAACTTTAGAAGCATGGTGTGATATTTACAACCAGTGGTGTGTAATCCGCAACCTCAAGATTTTGCGACTTCGAAGGTAGACGACGTCGTCAGAGGTCTTCCGCCGCCAGCCTCGCGGCCTCGCGGGCAATGAGGTCCACCCGGGATTCCTGGAGGAGGGGCCACTGGCGGCGCAGCAGTCGCAGCTCCCCCAGATCGAGTTCAACATCCAGTTGACCCGGCTCGGATCCCAGTTGGCCAAGCACTTCACCGGAGGGATGAATCACCCGGGATCCACCCCAGAAGTCACGCTGGTTTTCCTCCCCGCACCGGTTGACGAACACGACGAAGGACTGCAGAACCACTGCTGAGTGAAGCAGGAGGATTTCCCAGGCTCGCTCCGTCGGTACGCCGACGTGGCTCGTTGCACTGTTGACGGGCACCACCAACACCTCGGCGCCTGCGTGGGCCGCAAGCCAAGGAATGGCGGGTTGCCAGGCATCATTGCAGATCAGCACCGACAGGCGGGTGTTGAGAAGATCCTCGCAATGCAGCTGGCCGCCTGGGCGGAAATGCTTGCGCTCTTCCCACCCGCGGTACGTGGGCAAGAACATCTTGCGCTGGATCCGGGCCCCGCCATTGCTCAGCAGAGCCGCGCTGTTGAAGGTGTGATGGCGGAACGCTTCGGCGAAGCCCACCACGGCTGCCGGACCGTGCTCGCCGAGACCCAGGAGCCGCTGATCCGTAGGCTGGAGCGGCATAGCATCCGGCACCTCGCTCAGGTGGTATCCGTGAGTTGCCAGTTCGGGCAGCACCACCAGATCGCTGTCGGTGGCAGCCGCAATCAACGAATCAATCTGGCGCAGGTTGCCGTCGACGTCACCCAACATGGGATCGGTCTGCAGCAGCCTGACCTTCAGCTTGTCGCCCTGGATAATCCGATCGTCAGAAGCTTCACTCACTGGCAATATCCCTTCTCGGGCGGGACAAGCCGCCACATCCGCGAAGCAAGGCTTTACTCCGACACCACGAGCATCACTCTTCATGCCGGATGCTGAACCCGCAATCGACGGTGCATTTAGTGCAACATTTTTTCTGGACAGTAGGTTGGGACGTTGGAACCGCGCTGCGGGAAGCCGTAAGTCCACCGTTGCATATTTTGCACCATATTGTTGTGTAGATCACATTTCACTCTTAGAGTCATCCCATGAACCCGGGACACAATCGGAGTGGGTCGACCCCGCCCATATCGGCGACGGCAGCCGAAAGGCCCTCAGCAGATGTTTGATGTCCACGTCCACGCCGCGCCGGACGTTGTTGACCGTATCGGCTACGACGACGAGATCTGCGCCCAGTACGCCACCGACGGTTTCAGCGGCTTCGTGCTCAAAGGGCATCATGAATCGACCGTCGGACGTGCCAAGGCCATGGCACGCGCGTCCGGGCTCGACGTCGTTGGCGGCATTGCGCTCAACCGGCCGGCCGGCGGAATCAACCCGGCGTCGGTCGCGGCGACGCTCCACAGCGGCGGCCGCGTCATCTGGTTTCCCACGGCCGATGCGCACACGCAGGAAAAAGCGGGGCTGCCCCGGCTCAGCGACCTGCAACCCCGGCTCGGGCGCGCGGCGCTCTCCACGCCACCAGTACTGGCTGCCTCGGAGCACCAGTTGAAGGAAATTGCGCTTGTGCTGGACCTTATCGCGGACTTCGATGCGGTACTTTGCACGGGGCATCTCAGCGGTGCTGAATGCCGATGGCTCTTGGACGAGGCAGGAAAGCGTGGAATCAGCCGCTTCCTGCTCACGCACCCGTCCTATAGCGTCCCGGCGATGAGCGCGAAGGACATTGCCGAACTGGCCGAACGCGGTGCCTACGTCGAAATCACTGCCTACCAACTCTGGCATCAGCCGGGGATGTCCGAAGCGCTGCTGGCCGAGGTGGCCCTCGCCGCCGGAGACAGACTGATTCTCTCGTCCGACGCCGGTCAACCCGACAGCCCCCAACCCCCGCAGGCGCTGTGGGAGCTCATTGAACGACTGGCCTCCCAAGGCCTCGACCACAGCTGGCTGCAGGCCAGTGCCTCCGACAACCCCAGGAAGCTCGTGCTGTCATGACCTTTTCCCCACCAGTCAGCACGAGGAACGACCGGGGCGGTGAGCTGAGATGAACTTCCTCGAATTCCTCGTCAACCGCAGCGATGACATGCTCGAACTCGGCCTCGGACACGCCGCCGTCGTCGGAGGATCTGTCCTGCTGGCCACCGTGATCGGAGTTGGCCTGGGCATTGCCACCTATCGGAGGCCCCGCCCGCGGGAGGCCGTCCTCGCCGTCGCCGGCGCGTTCCTGACCGTACCGTCCTTTGCACTCTTCATCCTGCTGATCGGGCCGTTGGGCCTCGGTGCCATGCCGGTGGTGGTCGCCCTGACCATGTACGGACTGCTGCCGATCATCCGGAACACCATCACAGGGCTACGCGAGGTGGATCCGGCCATCGTCGAATCCGCCAGCGGCATGGGTATGAGCCGCAGGCAGCAGTTGCTGCGGATCGAACTGCCCTTGGCGTGGCCGGTGATCATCACGGGAGTCCGGGTGACCTCCCTGGTGCTGCTCGGCATCGCGGCGATCGGGTCGATCGTACTCGGCCCCGGCTATGGCGAGATGATCTTCACCGGTCTGGCCCGGGTCGGCACCCCCGTAGCTGTCAACCTCGTCCTCGCCGGCACACTCGGCATCATTGTTCTCGCCGTTCTGTCCGATGTCCTGTTCTACGTCATCCGTAGGCTCACAACCTCCCAAGGAATCCGATGATCAGTTCAACCACCACCCAGCCGCCCCGCAAGGTCATGATCCGGCTGGAGAACCTCACCAAGCGGTTCCCTGGCCAGAAGCAGAACGCGGTCGACAACCTGACGCTCGATATCTACGAAGGTGAGATCGTGGTGCTGGTCGGCCCATCCGGCTGCGGCAAGACCACCACTATGAAAACGATCAACCGAATCATTGAACCGACGTCCGGCCGCATCATTCTCGACGGCGAAGACGTCACCACCGCTGACCCGGACACCCTCCGACGCCGGATCGGCTACGTGATCCAGCAGGTGGGCCTCTTTCCGCACATGACCATCGGCGAAAACATTGCCACCGTGCCCAAGCTGCTCGGCTGGGACAGAAAGCGCGTGGCTGCCCGGGTGGATGAGCTGCTCGAAATGGTCAACATGTCCCCGGTCGAGTACCGGGACCGGTACCCCAAGCAGCTTTCCGGTGGGCAGCGGCAGCGGGTCGGTGTAGCGAGGGCGCTCGGCGCGGACCCCGACGTCATGCTCATGGACGAGCCGTTCGGCGCGATCGACCCCATCACCCGCGATCGCCTGCAGAACGAGTTTCTCCGCCTGCAGTCGGAGGTCCGCAAGACCATTGTCTTCGTCACCCACGACATTGACGAAGCCATCAAGATGGGCGACCGCATCGTGATCCTGCAGGAAGCGTCACGGATCGCCCAGTACGACACCCCTGAGCGGATTCTTACCGCACCCGCCAACCAGTTCGTCGCAGACTTCATCGGCAAGGGCGCGTCGCTGAAGCGGTTGAACCTCAGCCGGGTCTCGGACATCGCGCTATCCACCTGGCCCACCGTTCCGGTGGGTGCCGACGCCGCCCAAGCTCTGATCGAGCTGACCAGCAGCGGGCGGGGCTCCCTCCTGGTGCTCGACGACGCAGGCCGTCCCCTCCGCTGGGCGGGCGCCGAGGAGCTGCAATCGGCCTCCGGGGTTTCGCTTGTGGGCGTCGGCGTGCCCGCCGAGGGAATGGTGGAACCCACCGCGACGCTCAACGACGCGCTCAACGAACTGGTCACCGCACACAACAGCGTCACCCTGGTGGTGGATTCAGACGGCGTCTACCAGGGCGTGGTGGACATCCACCAGATCAACGAGGCAATCCGCGTCATGCGCAGCACCTCGGCCGCACAGAATTCAGCCGACCTCGCGGAACGCCCGACGGCCGGAGCCGGTGACCGACCATGACCACCACCCACGCCCACGACGAGGACCTCGTCGTCCAGACCCCGCCGCGGATCCGCCGGTCCCTGGCCAGCTACGCGGTCATGCCAGCGATCCTGGCTCTGGTGTGCCTGGGCCTATACCTGTACGTCAGTTCGCAAGAACTGGACAGCATTGAGGCCCGCTCTCTCAACGCAGCCTCCCTGGCCAATGCCACCTGGGAACACATCCAGCTGACGGCGGTTTCCACCCTGCTGACGCTGATCATTGCGGTGCCGCTGGGAGTCCTGCTCACCCGCCCCTTCACCCGTCGGATCCGCCCGTACCTCCTGACCGTGCTCACGTTGGGCCAGGCGGTCCCGACGATCGCTGTCCTCGTACTGCTCGCCGTTGCCTTTTTGTTCCTCGGCTTCCAGGCAGCGGTCGTGGGCCTGGTGCTCTACGCCATCATCCCGGTGCTGCTGAACACCATGGTGGGCCTGGAGCAGGTGGATGAGTCGGTGTTGGAAGCCGGACGGGGAATGGGAATTTCGAAGTTCGGGGTGCTGCGACGACTGGAGCTCCCGCTGTCCGTTCCTATCATTCTCGCCGGTGTGCGCACCGCGCTGGTCATCAACGTCGGCACCGCCACCCTCACCACGTACATCAATGCGGGCGGCCTGGGCGACATCATCGTGGCCGGGTTGTCGACCAACCGCGTCCTGATCCAGATCGTAGGGGCCGCCCTGACAGCAGTCCTGGCACTGCTCATCGATTACCTGGCGGGTATCGCCGAAGACTTCCTGCGCCCCAAAGGACTGTAAGACCATCACAACCACGAGAAGAGGAATCATGAACACAACATCCCCTACGGCGAAAACCCTCACGGCCTTTGGTGCCGGCCTTGCCCTCATGCTGACCGCCTGCGGGGGCGGGGACACCAGTGGTGGTGCAGCCGCCGACGGTGAACTTGCCGGCGCAGAACTGTCCGTCGGCTCCAAGGAATTCACCGAATCCATCCTGCTGGCCCAGATCACCGCAGCCGCCCTGGAGAACGCCGGCGCAACGGTCGAGGACAAGACGGGAATCTCCGGTAGCGCCACGGTCCGTGAAGCACTGGAAACCGGCGAAGTCGACCTGTACTGGGACTACACCGGCACGGGCTGGGTCAACATTCTCGGCGAGACCACCGAGAACGTCCCCGAGGACCTGTACGCCGCCGTCGTCGAAGGCGATGCAGCGAACGACATTGCCTGGCTGGAGCCAGCACCGTTCGAGAACACCTACCGGATCGCTGTTCCCACCAGCTTCGCCGAGGAGAACAGCCTCACCACCATGAGTGACGCTGCGGCCTACATCCAGGCGAACGCAGACGACGGCGTGGTCTGCGCCGCCAGCGAGTTCATTAACCGCGACGACGGGCTGCCCGGGCTGGAGACCGCCTACGGTTTCGAGTTCAGCAGCGTTGTTGAACTGGACCTGAACCTGGTTTACACGCAGATCGGCGAGGAGTGCAGCTTCGGTGAAGTGTTCTCGACGGACGCCCGCATCGTTTCCAACGACCTGACAGTCCTCGAAGACGACCAGAAGTTCTTCGTCGAGTACCAGGGGGCGATGACCCTCCGCCAGGAAACCCTCGACGAATACCCCGCCATCGCCGAGATCATGGCGCCCATCAGTGAAGCGCTCACCAACGAGACCATCACCGAACTCAACGGCAGGATCGACAACGACGGCGAAGAGCCGCGCGATGTCGCCGACGAGTGGCTCGAGAGCGAGGGCCTGATCGGCTGATCAGGCTTCAGCGCGGCTCCACCAGACTCTGCATACGAAAACAGAAGGAAATACAGTGATTGAGAAGGAAACCACGTTCTTCAGCGAGGGAAGCCGACTGAAGGCCACCCTGTACTACCCGGACGACCAGCCGGCCGGCGGCCCGCATCCGGCGTTGATCGTCAACTCCGGTTACCAGGGCTTCAACGAGTTCTACCCGAAGATGTTCGCCAAGAACATGACCAGGCGCGGCTACATCTGCCTGGGCTTCGACTACCGCGGGATGGCGGACAGCGAGGGCGCAAAGGGCACCGTCCTTATCGAGCAGCAGGTTGAGGACATCCGCAACGCCATCACGTTCATGCAGTCCCAGGAGGATGTGGACGATCACCGGATCGGGCTGATCGGCTGGGGAATGGGCGCGGCGAACGTGGTCCTGGCCGGCGGCAAGGCGCGCAATGTGGCTGGAGTAGCTGCGCTGAACGGCTTTTACGACGGTGAGCGGTGGCTGAAGTCGATCCACACCTTCGACGAATGGACCAAAATCCTCGACGAGGTCCACGTGGACCGTACGAGGCGGGTCCTCGAGGGGGAATCACAGCTGGCCGACACGTTCGCCCACTATCCTCTGGATCCGGCTACTGAGGACTACGTCGGCAAGGAGCTATCCCAGGTGTATGGTTTCGGACACCCCACCCGACTACAGTTCACCGAGTCCATCATCGACGTGAAGGTGGAGAAAACGGTCAAAGATCTGGCGCCGGCGCCCCTGTTCATCGGACATGGTTCTCGCAACACGCTGCACCCCTACGATGAGGCCCTGTCCCTGTACGAGGCGGCGTCCTCCCCCAAGACGCTGTACACAATCGACGGACGCCACAACGACTTCATGTACGGCGATCACCCTGAATTCATGACCCTGTGCGACCGCCTGCAGGAGTTCTTCGATTCCGCGTTCGCGGCCAGTGCGTCGCCGGCCAGAAGTGTTTCGGCTTAGCACCTGAAGGCTCTCTACCGGCAGAGGCCCGCGGCATGCTCGATGCCGCGGGCCTCTGCTGTTATTTTGTTCGGAAAGACGCCGCGATCAGTCGGCCCGGTTTGCCCGATCCAGCAGTTGAGCCAGGTGAATGCCGCGGCGGTCGCTGAGGTCCTCCAGTTGCGTGCGGCAGGAGTAGCCGTCCGCGAGCACGACGGCGTCGGCGCCCGCTGCGCGGACCGCCGGTAGGAGCTGCTGCTCGGCCACCGCCACTGAGATCTCGTAGTGGCCGCGCTCCACGCCGAAGTTACCGGCGAGCCCGCAGCAGCCCCCGAGTTTCTGCAGGCTCGCACCCGCCCCTTCCAGCAGCGCGGCGTCCGGGCTCCAACCCAGCACCGCGTGGTGGTGGCAGTGCGGCTGCGCGACGACGGTTGTCCCCTTCAGGGAAGGCGGGGTGTAACCGGGCGCCTTGGCGAGGAACTCCGCAAGGGTATGCGTCGAATCTGCCACCGGACCCGCAGCGGCGCGGCCCAGCAGCTCCACGGCATCTGAACGCAGCACTCCCGTGCAGGAGGGCTCCAGCCCGACGATGGGGATGCCCGCGTCCACGGACTTGCCCAGCACTCCGAGGGACGAGCGCAGGATCTTCCGGGCGGCATCAAGCTGACCGGTGGAGATCCAGGTAAGGCCGCAGCACACGGGCTGATCGGGGATCCGCACCTCGAAACCAGCCGCCTCAAGCACCCGCACCGCAGCCTGGCCCACCTCCGGCGTAAAGTTATTCGTGAATGAATCCGCCCAGAGCAGCACCGGCGTGCGGTGTTCTGACGAAGCGGCGGCAGAGCCGCGCGCCCTGAACCAGGCGTGAAACGTCTGCGGCGCGAAAGCGGGAATGTTCCGGCGCTGGTCCACGCCGGCCATCCTGAGCCCCAGCTGCCGCGCGCCGGGCAGACGCACCAGGGCATTCACCAGCCGTGGTGCGAACGCGGCGAATCCCGCCCAGCGCGGCAACCAGCCCAGCGAGTAATGCGACGCTGGCCGGATCCGGCCCTTGAAACTCTGATGCAGCACCTCGGCCTTATAGGCTGCCATGTCGATCCCGGTGGGGCAGTCGGACGCGCAACCCTTGCAGGACAGGCACAGGTCCAACGCATCGTGCACCTCCGGCGCACGCCAGTTCGGCTTGCCACCCTTTACTCCCCCGGTGACGCTGCCATTGATCATTTCCTGCAGCGCCCGTGCGCGGCCCCGGGTCGAATCCTTCTCCTCCAGCGTCGCAAGATAGGAAGGGCACATCACTGTCTGGTTATCGTTGTGCGCAGCGCGGCACTGACCCACCCCGGTGCAGCGGTGGACCGCCTGGCTGAAGTCGCCGTCGTCGTGGATGTAGCCGAACCCCAGCCCCGAGCGCAGCGGACCCGCCTCTGCAACCCGGACATTCGCGTCCAGTGGCTCCGGATCGACCAGCACTCCGGGGTTGAGGATGTTGTCCGGATCCAGGATGCCCTTGACCTTGCCGAACAGCGAGATCGCGGCCGGCGTATACATGAATGGCAGGAGCTCGCTGCGGGCGCGGCCGTCGCCGTGCTCACCCGAGAGCGAGCCACCGTAGCGCGCCACCAGCCCGGCGGCGTCGGTGAGGAAGGCGCGGAAGACGGCAGTGCCATCCTCGCGGTGGAACGGGAAGTCGAGGCGGACGTGCACGCAGCCGTCACCGAAATGGCCGAAAGGGAACCCGGTGAGGTGGTGCGTCAGCAGGAGGTTGTCGAAGTCGCGGAGGTAGTCTCCCAGCCTTTCCGGCGGCACGGCGGCGTCCTCCCAGCCAGCGTGCGCTGGCACACCGGCGGGCGACCGGCCAGCCAGTCCCCCGCCGTCTTCCCGGATCCGCCAGAGCGCTGCCGTCTGGCGGGTATCGTCGATGATGCGCGAATGCCTGGCCGCCTGGATGCGACTGACTCGCGCCGCCCGATCGGTGACTTCCAGGGCATCGTCACCGGATATCTCGACGAACAGCCATGCTGCGCCGCCGGGAAGTTCGGGCACGGCCTGCGGGCCTTTGCGGCTACGGACCACCTCGACGATGCGCGAATCGAGGCCCTCGCAGGCTGTGGGCTTGAAGGGCAGCACGGCGGGTACGGCGTCGCCGGCATCGCCGATGTTCTCGAAGCCCAGCACCACCATGGTCTTGTGCGGCAGGTCGGCCACCAGCCGCACTCCCGCCTCTAGTACGACGGCGAGGGTGCCCTCGCTACCGACAAGCATCCTGCGCAGGTCGAACCCGCGCTCGGGCAGCAGATGCTCCAGCGAATAGCCGGACACCTGACGGCCGAACCGGCCGAGTTCAGTGCGGATGGTGCCCAGTTCCCCGCTCACCAGCGAGCGCAGCGCGTCCGTTTCCGGCGACGGCGGCGTGCCGTCCGCCCCGAGGTACAGCCGCGTACCGGAGCCGGTCATGACGTCCAGGTGCGTCACGTTGTCGGCAGTGCGTCCGTAGGCGAGGGCGCGTGACCCGCAGGCGTTGTTGCCGATCATCCCGCCCACCGTGCAGCGGCTGTGGGTTGAGGGATCGGGACCGAACCGCAGGCCGTTGATCAACGCCATCTTCTGCAGGGTGGCGTGGATTGCGCCGGGTTCGACGACGGCGGTGCGGGTCTCGACGTCGAAAGTCAGGACCCTGTTCAGGTGGCGGCTGAAGTCGATGACGACGCCGGGACCGATGGCGTTGCCGGCGATCGAGGTGCCGGCGCCTCGCGGCGTGAATGGAATACCGCGTTCACGGCAGACCTCGAGGGTCGTGAGAACTTCGTCGAGGTGACGTGGAAAAACGACCGCCGCAGGTTGCACCCGGTAAAGGGAAGCGTCACTGGAATAGACCGCGCGTGAGGTTGCATCCGCCCGGGCGTCCGGGACACCGCGGGATTGGAGTTCAGATATGAGGGAGGTGGGTGCTGTGAGCGCTGTCGCCATGAGTAACATGTTACGCCCTGTATTCAGCGTTGCAGCAGACTAGTCTTGGACTCATGTCCGAATCCTCCGCCGCCGGCGCTCATCGTTCAGGGCGCCCCCCGACCCTCACCGACCGAACGATTCAGGCGGTACGCGAGGGTATCCGGAACGGAACGCTGGTTCCCGGCGAGCTGTATTCGGTGTACCGGTTGGCTGATGAACTGGGCGTTTCTCGCAGTCCGGTCCGGGATGCCCTGCTCCGGCTGGCGGAGACCGGGATGGTGTCGATCGAGCGCAATCGTGGTTTCCGCGTCGTCCTTCCCGGCGCGCGGGAACTCACCGAGATGATCGCCGTCCGGCTCGCGCTGGAGGTACCCGCCGCCCAGCGGGCTGCTGTTCGGGCACAGGAAACCGACCGACAAGCTTTGAAGGCCGCGTATGAAGCAATGAGAGCGACGGTCAGCGCAGGAGATGAGACCGCGTTCATGATGCACGATCAGCGGTTTCACGCACTGCTGCTGGGACTCGCGGGCAACGCCCACGCCACCCGCATCATCGAGAACCTGCGCGATGCCACCCGGCTGGTTGGCACCTCGACCATTCGGACGTCGCGCTCTCTCGACGACGTATACCGGGAGCATCGACCGCTTCTTGACGCGATCGAACAAGGGAACGCAAGTGCGGCCGGAGCTGCGATGCGGCGTCACTTGGAGTCGACGGGCCGGCTGCTATTGCAGGAAGCTGCGAGCGGAAATAACGGGGACCATGACAGCAACGCGCTCTGGGACGACTTGGTGGGGCTTTCACCAGGACCAGAGCACACGGGCTTGGCTAGGCTTGGGCCATGTCTATGATTCGCGAAGCACGACCGGAGGACATCCCGGTCATCCTTCAGTTCATCCACGACCTCGCTGTCTACGAGCGGGAGCCGGGCGCCGTCAAGAACACCGTCGGGTCACTCCGGCACGCCCTGTTCGGAGAACGGCCCTCCATCTATGCCCACGTCGCCGAGGAGCAGGGACAGGTTCAGGGCTTCGCCCTCTGGTTCCTCAACTACTCGACCTGGGAGGGCGTCAACGGCATCTACCTCGAGGACCTTTACGTGCGTCCCGAGGCCCGCGGCGCAGGCCATGGGAAGTCACTGCTCGCCCATCTCGCGAAGGTCGCCTCCGAGCGCGGCTACGCCCGCGTCGAATGGTCGGTGCTGAACTGGAACGAGCCATCGATTCGCTTCTACGAGAGACTCGGGGCGCGCCCCCAGTCCGAGTGGAGCACGTTCCGGCTGACGGGCGACGCCCTTGCCGAGGTCGCCGCCCTGTGATGCCCTCCGGTCATCCACGATCGAACAGCCTTCCTGCAGGGCGGGCCG